>JGI12048J13642_10095283_pt1 | contig 65632 bp, 49 predicted proteins | sample ElkSlonscriptome_16_FD_13642 | JGI IMG/M metagenome (IMG submission 13642)
CATATCCGCCTGCTGGCAGAGACCTGTGTCGAGCATGTCTTGGCCAGCGCGGCGACGGAGCGCCCACGCGTGCTGGTCATCGACTCTATCCAGACGCTTTATACCGACAGCTTAAGCTCGGCGCCTGGCACCCTGTCGCAGGTGCGCGAGAGCGCCGCGCAACTGGTGCGCTACGCCAAATTGACCGACACCACGGTGTTCCTGGTCGGTCATGTCACCAAGGAGGGCGCGCTGGCTGGGCCGCGGGTCTTGGAACACATGGTCGACACGGTGTTGTACTTCGAGGGTGAGCCCGGCAGCCCGCATCGATTGGTGCGTGCGGTCAAGAACCGTTTCGGCGCGGCCAACGAGCTAGGCGTCTTTGCGATGACTGACAAGGGCCTGCGCGAGGTGCGCAACCCGTCCGCGATCTTTCTGTCGCGTCATGATCAACCGGTGCCGGGCTCGGTGGTGCTGGTCACTCGCGAGGGCACCCGCCCGATGCTGGTCGAGGTGCAGGCGCTGGTGGATCAGAGCCCGCTGGCGAACCCGCGGCGCCTGGCCGTTGGGCTGGAGCAGAACCGGCTTGCCATGCTGCTGGCCGTGCTGCATCGCCATGGCGGTGTGTCGATGTTTGATCAGGATGTCTTTGTCAATGTCGTCGGCGGCGTACGTGTCAGCGAGACCGCGGCCGACCTCGCGCTGCTGTTGGCGGTGCTGTCCAGCTTTCGCGATGCCCCGTTGCCGCTGGACCTAGCGGTGTTCGGCGAGGTCGGCTTATCCGGTGAGATCCGTCCGGTGCCGAACGGCCCGGACCGCTTGCGCGAGGCCGCCAAGCACGGCCTGCGCCAGGCCATCGTGCCCAAGGCCAACCTGCCGAAGGGTGGCGTCGATGGGCTCGCGATCCGACCGGTGTTGTCGTTGCGTGAGGCGATCGACTCGCTCTGAGGTCGGTGATGATGCGGCAGGATTCCAAGCAACGGCTGGACTAGACCGATCAGGGGTTGGAGTGCGTTGCGCATGGATGGTCACGATTTCGGCAAATTCATTGGCTACCTACGACTGCTCCGCCGAAGTATTTGATGGTCTTTACCGCCTTGTCATCGGTCTGGATGATCTCCAGCGGGTGGCCGTCGAGCATCAGGCTGGTGCCGGGTTGCGGAATGGTTTCCAGATACTCGATGATTAGGCCGTTTAGGGTCTTGGGGCCGCGTGTCGGTAGGCTCCAGCGCATGGCACGGTTGAGTTCACGGACGCTGATGGTGCAGTCGATCATTAGGCCGCCGTCTTCAGCGCGATGGATGTCCGGATAGGAGTCGGCGGGGTCGGTGGTGAATTCTCCGACGATCTCTTCGAGCAGGTCGGCGTGCGTGATCAGACCCTGAAAGTCCCCGTACTCATCGACGACCATCGCCACGCGCCGCTTGATGCGCTGAAAGTTGATTAACTGCTGGTACAGACGGGTGCCCTCAGGTACGAAGTACGGCGGGCGGGCGATGTCGCGTAGGTGTTCCTTGACCTTGCCGCGATCCATCAGAACACTCAGCGCATTGCGCGCATGGAAGACGCCGACCAGGTTGTCGAGGCCGCCATCGAAGAGCGGCAGTCGCGTGTAATTGCTGCGCTTGATGGCGGCGATAATCTCCTCTTCGGTGTCCTGCAGATCAATGCCCTCCACCTCGTTGCGCGGGATCATGATGTCCTCAACGGTGGCGTTCTCCAGGTCGAGGATGGCCAGTAGCATGGCACGGCTGCGCTCGGGAATCATGGCGCCTGCCTCGTTGACCACTGTGCGCAATTCCTCTTGGCTCAGGGCATGCCCTTGCTGTGTGTCGGGACGCACGCCGAGCAGCCGAAGCAGATTGTTGCTGAGGACATTCACGACCCAGACCACCGGTTGCAACAGCTTCAGTAGCGGTGTGTAGATGTGGGCCGCCGGATAGGCGACCAGCTCCGGGTGCAGCGCCGCCAACGTCTTGGGTGTCACCTCGGAGAAGATCAGAATGACCAAGGTCAGCAGCCCGGCGGAGATGGCGATGGCACCCTCGCCGCCGAGCTCCAGCGCGATCACCGTCGCCAGCGACGAGGCCAAGATATTGACGAAGTTGTTGCCGAGCAGGATCAGCCCAATCAGCTTGTCCGGCCGGTCGAGTAGCTGGCGTGCCAGGATGGCGCCGCGGTGGCCCTGATCGGCCTCGTGTCGCAACCGGTAGCGATTGAGCGTCATCAGTGCCGTCTCCGAACCGGAGAAGAAGCCAGACAGCAGGAGCAGCACGATTAGTGCCAGCAATTCAGCGACAGGTATCTGGTCCACGATGGGCCTGGTATGGTGCTCGTCAGCTTGTGCGGGGGAAGAGGAAGCGGGGTGTCATTCGCCAAAGGATTCGGTGCGATAGCGCCAGGCGCGGAGGTCGTCGCTCCAGTAGTCCGGGCTCAGGCCGGCCTTGAGCTTCAGGTGATGCAGAAAGTCGCGGGGCCGCGGCAATTGCTCCCAGACCGAGGGTAGAAAGGTACCACGGTGGTGGCTGCCAGTCCGATGCCCGGCCCCGTTTTTCGCTAGTATGATGCCATCAATGCCCGGTCGCAGCAGTGCGAGCAGTTCGTCCTCCGAGCCGAAGCCAAGGGGTTCGGGCGGCGTCAGCACCGAGATCTCGATGTGCAGGGCTGCGAATTCGGTGATCGTCACCGGCGGGAAACGTGGATCGCGAAAGGCGGCGGCGAAGGCGTTTTCGGCGACGTCGAGCGCCAAGGATTGGACCGCCTCCAGATGGCCGATACACCCGCGCAGGCGCTCCTCAAGGTGTAGCGTTACGAAGCAGGCATGGGGTGCCTGCAGTGGCTCCGGTATAGAGTCCAGGTCAATCGGCAGCGCATTGCCGTTGTCGAGGCCGTGGCGAATCGTGCCGCGCGCAAGCATGAGCAGTGCATCTCGCTCGGGGTCGCCGAGCAGCGGTGTTTCGGTGTCAGCGGGCGGCTTTGGCATTTGCTCTTGCTTGCTCTCAACCGAGGGCATAGGCGCCGTAACCGACCACGCGGTCGCGCGGGCCCGCGGTGTCGCCGGAGTTGCGCAGATCGAGTAGGTCTGCGCTCAGACCGTGCAGGCGTGCCGCCTGCAATAGCCCGGCGATGGGATGCCGGCCGCAGGCCTGATGCAGCGCGATCGCGTCCGGGCGCAGCGCGCAAATGGCCTCTGAGGTGCGGCGGTCGATGGTCTGCGCGGAGCTGTAGTCCAAATAATGGCTGAGGTCGGAGCTGATGACGATTAGCGTCTCGCTGCCGCCCCACAATCGCTCCAGTGGTTGCGCCACTTCACCACCGCTTGCGGCGCCAACCAGTAGTGGCACGATGCTGAACTGGGTCAGCAGCACCTGTAAAAACGGCAGTTGCACCTCCAGGCAGTGCTCGCCGTCGAAGGCCGAGTCCAGTTCCTGTACCTGCGGCAGGTCGGCGATGGCGTCGATGGCGTCGCGGTCGACCGGGATTTCGCCCAGCGGCGTTGCGAAGCCTTCCGCGCTGCAAGAGGCCAGACCCTGAAATGGCAGCCGATGGGCCGGTCCCAGCAACACCACGCGGGTGATCCGTTCGGCATCGGCGGCGATGCTGGCATAGGCGTGGCCGGCGATTGGCCCGGAGTAGATATAGCCCGCGTGTGGTGCGATCAGTGCCTTAGGCCGCGACATTGGGATGGCGTTTGCTTCTGGCGCGGGCGCCGCGACAGGTCTTGCAGCATCGAGAAAGTCGCGAATCTGAGATACCAGTTGTTTTGCGTCGTCCGGGTAGAACAGGCCGGCGACGCCGGGGTGGCGGAGTCCTGACATGGTCATACCTCATTGCGAATATGGCTGATGACTAATACTCAATTGTAACCCGCCGGTTGCAACTTGCGAGCGAGGCTTGGCCCCAGACCGATGAGTCGTGATCATCGTTATCGCTATCGGTATCGCCTGCCACTCGGTTCGATACCGATACCAATACCGATTTCGAGGCGTCTCGCTGGTCCTGTACTGCATCGAAATTTGATTCATCTGCAAGCAGTTAGCGCCATCAAGCAAACTAGTCGCTTCATAGCGCAAGCTACGCACCACAGAGGACGATCCACCATGAGCAAAGTAGCGGTTCATCCGACCAAATTCTGGCATCGCCTCAACGACGGGCGTGTGCAGTGCGATGTCTGTCCGCGCCAATGCGTCCTGCGGGAGGGGCAGCGCGGCTTGTGCTTCGTGCGCGGCTGCGAGGGCGGTACCATCGTGCTGTATACCTACGGTCGCTCCAGCGGCTTCTGCATTGATCCTATCGAAAAAAAGCCGCTGAACCAATTTCTACCTGGCACGCCGGTGCTGTCCTTCGGCACCGCCGGCTGCAATCTGACCTGCGGCTTCTGTCAAAACTGGGACATCAGCAAGTCGCGCGAGATGGACACCCTGGCGGCGCAGGCGACGCCGGAAGGCATTGCGCGGGCGGCGGCGCTGCATGGCTGTCGGTCGGTCGCCTATACCTATAACGACCCGGTGGTCTTTCTGGAGTACGCCTGCGATACGGCCGATGCCTGTCGGGCGCTTGGTCTGCGCAACGTCGCGGTCACCGCCGGCTATATCTCCCCCGGCGCCCGCGAGCGCCTTTTCTCCTCCATGGATGCCGCCAACATCGACCTGAAGGCCTTCACCGATGACTTCTATAAGCGTCAGTGCAGTGCCAGCCTAGTGCCGGTTTTAGAGACGCTGGACTATCTCAAGGCCGAGACGAGGGTTTGGTTCGAGCTGACCACGCTATTGATTCCGGGGTACAACGACAGCGAGGCCGAGATTGCGCGCATGGCCGATTGGGTGGTCGAACACCTAGGCCCCGATGTGCCGATGCATTTCACCGCCTTTCATCCGAACTATAAGATGCGTGAGGTACCGCCGACGCCGCCGCCGACCTTGTCTCGCGCCCGGCGTATCGCGATGGATCACGGTGTGCACTACGCCTATACCGGCAACGTCCACGACAACGCTGGCGGCAGCACCCTCTGTCACGCCTGCGGGCATCTGCTGATCGAGCGCGACTGGCACCGCCTCGGCCGCTGGGGGCTAACTTCGGAGGGTTGCTGCGAGATCTGCGGCACGCGCTGTGCTGGCGTATTCGAGCCGCGCCCCGGCACCTGGGGAGCGCGGCGCATGCCGTTGGCGTCGTCAGCGATGACAACTTCGGTTACCTAAGATTGTCGCGAAATGCTTGCAGACCGGTCAAATTGTTTGATCAACACAAGCTCGCGCTCCCAAGGGCCGAGCGCCAGAGTTGGGCGATCGCGCTGTACGGCGGCTCTCGGCGCTTGGCGCACTTGAAGTGTAACGTATAGATCAAGCTTCAAACCTTCTCCATTTGCTCCGTCTTTCGTCGACGCGGATAATGCCCTGCTTTTCTCAACGAGGGCAGTCCGTGTTTAAGAACGCCAAGGTATTCCGGCTCAGCGCGCCATTTGTTTTGGATCAGATGGCTTTGCATGAGCGGCTGATGGCACAGCGTTTTCGGCCCTGCGGGCCCTTAGAGGTCGCTACCATGGGTTGGGCGTCGCCGCTTGGCCCGAATGCCGATCTGTTGGCGCTTTCCGCGAATGGCTGCCTGCTGATTGCGGCACGTCGGCAGGAGCGGTTGCTCCCGGCGTCCGTGGTGGCCGAGGCGCTTGCCGAGCGCGTCGCCGAAATCGAACAGACAGAGACGCGCGATGTCCCGAGGCGCGAGCGTACCCAGTTGCGCGAGCAATTGTTGGCGGAAATGCTGCCGCAGGCGTTTACGCGCTCGCGGTTGGTTCGCGCTTACATCGATCCAGAGGGCGGCTGGGTGGTGGTGGATGCCTCCAGCGACAAGGTGGCCGAGGATGTGCTGTCCCTGCTGCGCAAGAGCCTGGATTCCTTCCCGGCTAAGCCGCTGGTGGCCGGGGTGCCGGTGTCCGAGCGTCTGAGCGCCTGGGTGGCCAGCGGCAGCGCGGGCGGCGGCTTCGACTTGGAGAATCAGTGCGAACTGCGCGATCCTGGCGACTCGCGATCGGTCGTGCGCTGCCGCGGCATGGACCTAACCGTCCCGGAGATCAAGGCGCACCTCGATTCGGGCAAGCGGGTCGTCGCCCTGGGGTTGACCTGGGGCGAGCATCTGTCGCTGGTGCTGGATGAGGCGCTGGGCCTAAAGCGGTTGCGTTTTGCCGACGAACTCATCGACGAGGTCTTGGACGATGCTGGCGAGGATGAGACCCTGCGTTTGCAGGCCGAGGTGGCGATCATGACCGACCAATTGCGCTCGTTGCTCGTCGGATTGACCGCCGAGTTTGAGCTGGAGATGGACGGTCTGGAGGCGGGGGCGGCGGAGCGGCCAGCAGCGTCGGCCGACGCGGTGCGGTCGCCTTCGGTGGATCTGCCGCCAGGTTCAGCGCAGGGGGTTGCTTCGGACCCTTCCGCAGAGCCGCCCCCATGGTCCTGAAGCTCTGAGATGCGGCTGAAAAATCAGCAATGCAGCGCTTGCCTGTCGCGATTGCAAATCGCTCCCAACAGGGGGCCTAGGCTTTGTACAAGCAGCTTGCAGTCGTGATTGGGCCTTGAAGGCAGTGCCAGCGCGTTGTGGCCTCAAACGCCGAAGTATCCCTGATACCATTCCACGAAGCGCGCAACCCCGGTCTCGACGCTGGTGTTGGGCTTGTAGCCGAACTGCTCGACCAGATCGGCCACGGCGGCGTAGGTGTCGGGCACGTCTCCGGGCTGTAACGGCAGTAGGTTTTTTTCCGCCTCGCGGCCCAGGCACCGTTCCAGTACCTCAATGTAGTGCATCAGCTCCACCGGCCGATTGTTGCCGATGTTGTAGAGCCGGTAGGGCGCGCTGCTGCTGGCCGAGTCCGGGGCGCTGCCGGTCCAGTCCGGGTTGGGCTCGGCAACCCGGTCGAGCACGCGGATCACGCCCTCGACGATGTCGTCAATATAGGTGAAATCGCGCCGGTGTTTACCGTAGTTGAATACGTCGATGGGCTCGCCAGCGAGGATGGCGCGAGTGAATTTGAACAGCGCCATGTCCGGCCGGCCCCAGGGACCGTAGACGGTGAAGAAGCGCAGGCCCGTGGTCGGCAGCTGGTACAGGTGGCTGTAGGTGTGCGCCATCAACTCGTTTGCCTTCTTGCTGGCAGCATAAAGGCTCAGCGGATGGTCAACGTTGTCCTGTACAGAGAACGGCATCGTCGTGTTGGCGCCGTAGACCGAACTGCTGGATGCATAGGCCAGATGCTCGACGCCGTTGTGACGGCAGCCTTCAAGGATATGCGCAAAACCGACCAGGTTGGTGTCGACGTAGGCCAGCGGGTTCTCGATGGAGTAGCGCACTCCGGCCTGGGCGGCGAGGTTCACGACGCGCTGTGGCTGATGCCGGGCGAAGGCCGCCGCGATGCCGTCGCGGTCCTCCAGATTCAGCCGCAGATCGGTAAAGCCGTCGAAGTCCGAAATGCGCGCTAGTCGCGCCTTTTTCAGTTCCACGTCATAGTAATCATTGAGATTGTCGACGCCGATCACCTCGTCGCCGCGTTCAAGCAGACGCAGCGACAGCGCAGAGCCTATGAAACCAGCACTTCCGGTTACGAGAACTTTCATCTGTGAATTCCTGGCAAGGATTGATGGGACAAAATGCTTGCAGATGAGTCAAGTCTTGTGGCGACAACAAGCTTGTTCGCCGACGCCTTTGCTCTGCGAAGGGCCGAGCGCAAAGGGCCGATCATAGCCGGCCGTCGACGGCATGACGCGGAAATAGGTGTTTCACGTCGTAGACGACCGCATTCGGTTTGCCGAAGCCGCGGAGGGTCTCGATGCCCATGTCGGCGAATTGACGATGGCCCACGCCGACGATGATGGCGTCATAGTCGTTGCCGGTTCGAGGTTCCACCAGCCTGATATCGTACTCGCGCTCGGCCTCCTCGGCGCTGGCCCAAGGATCACAGACATCGCAGCAGATGCCAAACTTACCGAGTTCCGCGGCGATGTCGACCACACGGGTATTACGCAGGTCGGGGCAGTTTTCCTTGAACGTGAGTCCGAGCAGCAGCGCCTTGGCCTGGGCCGGGATACCGCCGCGGCTGGCCATCAGCTTGACCACCTCGGTGGCGACGAAGGCGCCCATGCTGTCGTTGAGCCGGCGCCCGGCGAGGATGACCTCTGGGTGGTAGCCGATCTCCTGCGCCTTGTGGGTTAGGTAATAGGGATCGACGCCGATGCAGTGGCCGCCCACCAGACCGGGACGGAACGGCAAAAAGTTCCACTTGCTGCCGGCCGCTTGCAGCACCTCTTCGGTGTCGATGCCGAGACGGCTGAAGATCAGCGCAAGTTCGTTGACCAGGGCGATGTTGACATCACGCTGGGTATTCTCGATGACCTTGGCGGCCTCGGCCACGCGGATGCTACTGGCCTTGTGCGTGCCAGCGTCGATGATTGATCCGTACAGGGCGTCGACAAAGTCCGCTGCCGCGGGCGTGGAGCCAGCCGTCACCTTCTTGATGGTGCGAAGCCGGTGCTCCTTGTCGCCGGGGTTGATGCGCTCAGGGCTGTAGCCGACGAGGAAGTCCTGGTTCATTGTCAAACCTGAGCCAGTCTCCAGCAATGGCACGCAGACCTCTTCGGTGGCGCCGGGGTAGACGGTAGATTCGTAGATCACGACATCGCCGCGCGCAATAACCCTGCCCAACAGGTTGCTGGCGGAGATCAGCGGCCTCAGGTCGGGCGTCTTGCTTTCGGTGATCGGCGTCGGTACGGTCACGATGTAGACGTTGCAGGCGCCTAGATCATCCAAATCCGTGGTGTAGCTCAGGTGAGGTGCGTTGGCGAGTTCCTCGGTCGTACATTCCAGCGAAACGTCCTTGCCCGCGCGCAACTCGGCAACGCGAGGGACGTTGATGTCGAAGCCGATCGTGGGGTATCGGTTGCCGAAAGCGACCGCGAGCGGGAGTCCGACGTAGCCAAGGCCGATGATCCCGATCATGGGTTGAACGTTACTGATCACTGAAGTCATAGCCAGGACATCTGATTGTGAAGCGGGTGTCGGAGCGGGCGAGCGAGCCGCGGTGCAGCGCGACTCCGTAGGCTTGCCGATGGTATCATGTGCCGCTTAGCTCGGCGAAGCTGAGGCAAGATCAAGCTGTCGCATGATGCCTCTCCTGAATGACGAGACTGGGACGACAAGACCCGGCCGAAAGGGCGCCACGGTGCGCGAACCTCCCGACTTAACGCTCTCCATCTCAGGGCAGCTTGGCAGACGGCTTCAGCGATGCCGCATCTTCGTCCAGTTCTGCTTAATCGCATCAACCATCTCACCGCAGCCGCCGACCTACGCCCATGATTCGTGTTTTCGGTTACTACGTCTCAGGGATCAATCTCGTCCTCGGCATCGTCGAGGCGCTGCTCTTCTACGGTGCGCTGAGCCTTGGTGCCTATGTACGGTTCGGTTGGTCTTTGCCGACGGATGTCGCTGCCTGCGCCATTTGCGTTACGGGGGCCATCTTCGCCGTCGTCATGTCTCTGTCCGTCATATCGATGGGCCTTTATCAGCGCGGCGTCCATGACCGCGAAGCCGGCTTCGTTGTTCGGCTTTCCTTCGCTTTCGTAATCGCGACGGCGCTCCTTGCCCTGCTTTTTTATCTGTTTCCGTCTTTGGCCATGGGGCGCGGCGTCCTGGGTCTTGCGCTGGCGTTTTCTTTCGTCGGTGTCGTTTTGGTGCGGGAGGTGTTTGCGCGTATCGCAGGTGCCGAGTCGCAAAAGCGGCGGGTCTTAGTGCTGGGGGCTGGCGTCAATGCCCAGCGCATCAGCGAGCTGGCGGAGGCAAAGCGCAATCTCGGTTTCTGCGTGGTCGGCTATGTGGCTCTGCCGCGCAGTCAGCGCCTGGTGAATAACGATAAGGTATTGCCGCACGAAGCATCACTGCTGGAACTGGCTATCGCCAATGCGGTCGACGAGATCGTGGTGGCCGCGGACGATCGACGTCACAAGCTGCCGGTCGGTGAACTGCTAGATTGCAAAATGAGCGGCTTCGAGGTGCTCGACCTGCTGACCTTTTTCGAGAAGGAATTTGCGGTCGTCAAGATCGATCTATTGCATCCGAGCTGGATCTTTTTTTCGCAAAGCGGGTTTCGCCTGGGTGTGACTGGGCTCTACGGCAAGCGACTGTTGGACCTCCTGCTCGCCAGCATCATGCTTACTCTGGCCGCGCCGGTCATGACCCTGGTCGCTATCGCCAGCATGATCGAGTCGCGCGGGCGTGACCCGGTTCTGTATCATCAGATTCGTGTCGGCCAGAGTGGCATGCCCTTTCGTGTGCACAAGTTCCGCAGCATGCGCGTCGATGCCGAGGCGGACGGCCGCGCGCGCTGGGCGTCACAGAATGATGCGCGGATTACAAGACTAGGTGGGTTGTTAAGGCGCACACGCCTGGATGAATTGCCGCAACTGTTCAATGTTCTGCGGGGGCAGATGAGTTTGGTCGGTCCGCGTCCGGAGCGGCCCGAGTTTGTCGAACAGTTGGCGGCGGGCATCCCCTTCTACGCCGAGCGCCACCGCGTAAAACCGGGCGTTACGGGCTGGGCTCAACTGCTTTACCCATACGGATCGGATGAAGAAGATGCCAAGCGCAAGTTGGAATTCGACCTCTACTACGTCAAGCACGCGAGTGTGGTGCTGGACTTGATTATTCTGCTTCAAACGGTTGAGGTCGTGCTGCTCGGTAAGGGGGCGCGGTGATGACTGAGCCTTGTCTTTAGAGGCTGATGCCAGCTATGTCTGCCCTGAGCAGCTTTGGTGCCATTGGCTATGCGTTGGCTGCCCTCCTGACGACGGGACTCGGCCTGTTGTTGCTGACGACTTGGCGGGGTCGCCTACAGGGCGGATTGTTGCTGTTCGCCGTGGTTGCAAATGCCATTTGGGCGAGCCTGTTGGCGGCGCAGGCGCAATGGCAAAACATCCCTGTCGAATTGGTCTGGGCGGCGGAAGCATTGCGCATGCTGGCGTGGCTCATGTTCTTGCTGCGTTTGCTTGCGCTGCTGCAACCTGGTGGCGAAGATCGGCTGCGGCTCCTACGTTGGTTTGTGGCGCTCGGATGCCTTGCGCTCATGTTGCCCGTCGAGTCGCACCTACAAGGCGTAGTGTCCATTGCATTGCTAGGACAGATCGGGAGCGTGCGTCTCATCGCGCTGGTGGTGTTGATGGTGGCCGGACTGTTCTTGGTCGAGCAGATCTATCGCAACACACCTTGGCAGCATCGCTGGGGGATCAAGTTCCTCTGCTTTGGGTTGGGCTCGCTGTTCGCCTACGACTTTTACTTCTTTGCCGATGCGCTGCTGTTCGGGCGTGTCGACTACGGGTTGTTGCTGGCGCGTGGGGTCGTCAATGCGGTGGTTGTGCCCTTTATCGCGGTCTCGGTTGCGCGCAATCCGCAATGGTCGTTCGATCTGTCCGTTTCACGATCAGTTGTCATCCACTCGACGACACTGGTTGCAACTGGCCTGTACCTCTTGTTCATGGCGTTGGCCGGCTACTACATTCGCTACTACGGCGGCGCATGGAGTACGGTCTTCCAACCGCTGTTTTTCTTCGGCGCCGGCTTGTTATTGGTCGTGCTGCTGTTCTCCGGGCAGTTGCGCTCGCGTTTAAAGCTCTTCGTCAATAAGCATTTTTTTAGCTACCGCTATGATTATCGAGAGGAATGGTTACGATTGATCAGTGTGCTGTCTGGGCAGGTGTTGCAGGCGACCCTGCCCGAGCGCATTATTTTTGCGCTTGCCGAGTTGGTGGAGAGTCCTGGCGGGGCGATCTGGACCCGGGTGGCAAACGGTAGCTGCGAGTTCGCGCGCTGTTGGAATGTCCCAGAGATTGAGGTCGACAGGCGCTGGGATGCGGGCGCGTTCTGCGATGCGTTGAGCCGTTCCGGCATGGTCATCAATCTCGACGATAGCAGTCGCGATGCCTCTTTGCCCGGCAGCGTCTCGATGCCGGCATGGATGCAAGACAACCCGAGTCTATGGTTGGTTATACCGCTATTCCATGAAGAACGGCTGATGGGTTTCGTCATCCTCTCCAAGGCCAGGGCGCCGCAGGCATTGGATTGGGAGAACGTGCAGCTACTCCAGACAGCTGCGCGTCAGGCGGCCAGCTATCTGGCCTTAGACGAGGCGGCGACGGCACTTGCTCAAGCTCGGCAGTTCGAGGGCTTCAACCGCCTTTCGGCGTTCGTCGTGCACGATCTCAAGAACCTGGTCGCCCAGTTGTCGCTTATTTCGAAAAATGCTGAGCGTTTCAAGGGTAACCAGGCCTTCGTCGACGACGCTTTCCAGACCGTGAACAACTCGGTAGACAAGATGAATCGTCTGCTCTCGCAGTTGCGCTCAGCCGCAGGCACCGGTCACGCGGCACGCGTCGATCTGCGGGCAACGCTCGAACGCGTTGTTTCCGATCGATGCGCGATGGAGCCCCGTCCCACTCTGCGGGTTGACGAAGACATCGCGGTTGCCGTTTCCGCGGATTCAGACCGCTTATCGGCTGTGCTCGGCAACGTCATACAGAACGCCCAGGAGGCCACGCCCAAGCACGGACGCGTTGATGTGCGCTTGTCCGTGATCTCGATGGGTGTCGTCGTCGAGGTAGACGACAATGGTTGCGGCATGGACGAAGCCTTTGTGCGGGATCGTCTGTTCCAGCCGTTTGACTCGACGAAAGGTCTCTCTGGCATGGGGATTGGTGCCTACGAGTGCAAAGAGTTCGTTACCATGCTCGGTGGACGGGTTGAGATCGACAGTCGCCCAGGCGTTGGTACCCGTTTCAGCATTTTCATTCCCGCCGAGCCGGTCGATGAAGGCCGTGTCTGCGTCAGTCCGTCGGTAGAGGCCTCTTGCAAGATCAAATCACCAAGCTACTGATCGTCGAAGACGACGAAGGCTTGCAACGGCAGCTTCGTTGGAGCTTCGACGGCTGTGATGTGGCCGTCGCAGCGGACCGCGAAAGCGCGCTGTCGGAGCTGGAACGCTTTGCACCGGCCGTGGTGACGCTGGATTTGGGGTTGCCACCCGACCCCGGCGGCACCAGCGAGGGTTTCAAGGCGCTCGATGACATCTTGTCGCAGGCACCTGACACCAAGGTCATCGTCGTGACCGGGCACAACGACCGTGACAACGCCGTGCGCGCCATCGGTCGCGGTGCCTACGACTTCTATGAGAAACCAGTCGATCCTGACCTGCTGGCGTTGGCGGTGATGCGTGCCGCACGGCTCGCCAGGCTTGAGCAGGAGCATCGTATGCTTGCGTCTCGCGGGCCGCAATCGCCGTTCGCCGAGTTGATCACGGTCAGTCCGGAGATGCTCAAGGTGTGCCGCTCCGTGGAGAAGCTGGCGCCGACCGACGTGACCACGTTGATTCTTGGTGAAAGCGGTACCGGCAAGGAGGTGTTGGTGCGCATCCTTCACGGCTTAAGCAATCGCAGCAACAAGCGGCTGGTGGCGATCAACTGTGCCGCCATCCCCGAGAATCTGCTTGAGAGCGAGCTGTTCGGCTACGAAAAAGGGGCCTTCACCGGCGCCGTCAAGACCACGCGTGGCAAGATCGAAACCGCGAACAGGGGTATTTTATTCCTCGACGAGATTGGCGATCTGCCCATGTCCCTGCAGGCGAAGCTGCTGAGGTTTCTTCAGGAGCGCGTGATCGAGCGCATCGGCGGTCGCAAGGAGATTGCGGTAGATGTGCGCGTGATCTGTGCCACGCACCAGGATTTGGGTCGGCTGATCGCCGAGGGCCGGTTTCGCGAGGACCTCTACTATCGTGTCAATGAGGCCACGCTCCTGGCGCCGCCATTGCGCGATCGCCAGGGCGATGCCGTTGTGCTCGCCCGCGCCTTCCTAGCGCGTTTCGCCGCGCAGCTCAAGCGTCCGGTCAAGACCTTCTCTCCGCAGGCGCTGGCGATCATTGAGCAGCACGAATGGCCGGGAAATGTCCGCGAACTCGAGAATCGGGTCAAACGTGCGGTGGTCATGGCCGAAGGGCGTGAGATCACGCCGGAAGATCTCGAACTGGAGCAGGTCGAGGTCGAAGAGGTTCCGTTCGGGCTTCGCGAGGTGCGCGAGCTGGCAGAGAAGCAAGCGGTCAAGCGCGCGTTGTATCATAGCGATTACAACCTTTCTCGGACCTCGGAGTTGCTGGGTATTACCCGGCCGACACTCTACAATATGATGAAAAAATTTGGGATTCCCTACTAAGTGTAGGTCAATCAGCTGAGTCAGCAGCCAACATGCTTGTGCAAGAAAGCACGACCCGGAGATCGCAATGAATCAAACCGCACGAGCCTTCATTCGACGCATCCAATTAGTTGCATTGGTGCCCTGCGCGCTCTTTGTGGCCTTGCTGGCCCCGGTGGCCGCGTCGGCCGACGGCTCAGGCATGGAGCAAGCGAAGAGCTTCTTCGACGCGGGCAACTATAGTGCCGCCGAGATTGAACTGAAGAATCTCTTGCGCGACGACCCTGGGCTGGTCGATGCCCGCTTGCTGCTTGGCCGGCTCTACCTTCGCACCCAAAAGGGGGCCGCGGCCGAAAAGGAGCTGTTGCGGGCAAGAGAACTGGGCGCCGAGGCCGATCGCTGGCGCTTCGAACTCGTGGATGCGTATCTGCAGCAGGGCGACTTTCGCCAAGCCCTCGCGGAACTCGATGACCATTCCTCGGCGGAGGACGAGCGTGGGAGAGCGCTGGCGTTGCGTGGCCGTGCGCTCATGGGCCTGAAGGAGCTCGATCAGGCCAGGGACGCGTTTGCGCAGGCGGTTGAAAGCGACCCAACCGACAAGGTCGCGGCCTTGGGTTTGGTGCAACTGTCGATGTTGACCGGAGACCTGGACGCGGCCGCGGCAACATCTGCTGTCTTGGTCGAGCAGTTCCCTGATGCGCCCGACGTCTTGCTGCTGCGAGCCGAGGTGCTGCGGCAGATGGACGACTCGCAGGCCGCGGTCGAACAGTTCGGCGCCGTCTTGGCGCTGGAGCCCGAAAATCTGCGCGCCTTGCTCGGCCGAGCTACTGCTTATGTCCGGCTACAGGAATTCGATCGGGCGCGTGCCGATTTGGCGGCCGTCGATGCGCTGCAGCCGAACATCGTCATCGTCAGTTATCTGCGCGGCGTCATGGCCTTCTACGACCGTGACTGGGAGCAGGCGTCAGCGCACTTGCAGAAGGTCATCGGTGCGCAGCCGAATCATGTGCAGAGCCAGTTGCTGCTCGGTATCATCAGTTACGCCCGCAACGAGCTGCAGATCGCCGAGGAATACCTTTCCGGCGTCGTGTCGGCCATGCCAGGTAATTTGCAAGCCGCGAAGGTGTTAGCGGCCACTCGGCTCAAGCTTCGTGAGCCTGAGGGCGCCGTTGCCGTGCTCGAACCTCTAGCCAATGAAAACGACCCGCAGACCATGGCCTTGCTCGGCAGCGCCTATATGCTCGCCGGCGACCAGGAGCGCGGTCAAGCCTGGTTGGCGCGCGCGGTGGAGACGGCGCCGGATGTCGCCGCTCTGCGCACGCAGTTGGCATTGACGCTGATCGCTGGCGGCAAGACGGGGGATGCGATCAACGAATTGGAGTCAGCGGTAGACCTGGGGCAGGAGGTGCTGCAGGCCGATGTACTACTCGTGCTTGCTCAGCTCAAAGAAAAGCATTATGACGAGGCGGTCGCGGCCAGTACCGCGTTGGAGGAGCGACGTGCGGACAGCCCGATTGCCTATAATTTGACCGGGCTCGCGTTGTTGGCCCAGGGCAAGCTCGACGAGGCGCGAGCGCGCTTTGAACATGCGTTGGAAGTCGACCCAAGCTTCAACACCGCATTGATTAACCTGGCGCGTGTCGATGTTGCGGACGACGACATAGAATCGGCCGGCAAGCGCTATGAGCGTGTGCTGCAGAACGACCCGCGTAATCTGGCGGCTCTGCTCGGCATGGCGGCCTTGGCAGAACTGCGTAAAGACGATGCCGCGATTTTAGAGTGGCTCAATAAGGCGCAAGATGCCAATACAGCGGCGAACCAACCCGGTCTGCTGTTGACGCGGTTCCACATCGACCGCCAAGAGCACCTGAAGGCCTTGGCCGTCGCCAGCGATCTCGCGGTTCGCTTTCCGGACAATGTCGACGTGCTGGAGATGCTCGGCCGGGCGCAAACCCTGGCGGGAGAAGAGGCCAGTGCCATCCGCACCTTCGATCAGATACTCGATACGCAACCAGATGACCCACGGATACATTATCTCCGCGGCGGCGCGCAGTGGAAGGCCGAGGACCTAAGCGCGGCGGCCGCTTCGTTCCGCCGCGCAATCGATGAAAAACCAGATTTCGTGGATGCTCGTGTTGCCTTAGTCTCGGTGTTGCTCGCCGAGCGCAGCTACGCTGAGGCGGTCTCGGTAGCCCGGGAACTGCAGAAAGACTTTCCAGACAAGGATCTAGGTTTCCGCATTGAGGGCAGGGTGCAGCTGGCGGCAAGCGAACCGAAAGCGGCGGTGGCGCCGCTGAAGAAGGCCATCGCGCTGAGACCGAATTCGGAGACGGTGCGTCAATTGGCCGAGGCCTACGTGAACTCGGGCCAGCAGGTCGAGGCCATCTCCATGTTGGAGGAATGGGCCGATCGGGTGCCGGACGACCTAGGTTCGCAGGCATTCCTCGCGATGGTGCTGCATGGAGAGGGCATGGCGGACCGCGCCCTGCCCATTTATGAGCGGCTCTACAGCACGGGCAATGCCAACTTGCTCGTCCTCAACAATCTTGCCTGGATTCTGCACGAGCGAGAAGATCCGCGTGCGTTGGAGGTGGCGCTCAAGGCCTACGAATTGAATCCGAATCGGCCTGAGGTGGCGGACACCTATGGCTGGATACTGTTCAACAGCGGTGATCAAGGGCGTGGTCTGCGCATCCTGCAACAGGCCCATTTGGCCTATCCTACACAGACGGAGATCGCTTACCACACCGCGGTTGCCCTTGACGGTATGGATCGCGGCAGTGAGGCGGTGAAGATCTTGCGACGGCTGTTGCAGGAGCATCCCAACTCCGCCGAGGCCCCGGCCGCCCAGGCATTATTCGACAAGCTGACAGCGAGTGGTGCCGGTTGAGGCAGTCGAGCTGTCTAAGGCTAAGCTGGCGCCTACTGCTTGCGGATGATTCAGGTTTTGCCGCGTAACCAAGCTTTTCCTCAGCAAGGGCCGAGGGTCAAGACCAAGGACCTAAGGACCAAGGACAATAGGCCGATACTGTCTAAATCTGCTCTATGCCGGCGCCGGCTCTCGGCCAACTTGACGTCACGTACAGGTCAAGCACTGGGTCGGCGCGCTCTAGTGGGTTTGAGGCATTGCCTCATTAGCCTGTGCCGTCAGCCTGCTGCGCGGGCAGGGCGTTCAACGCGAGCAGCGCCGCGCCATAGGCTGCATCCTGATGTTCCGCAGTTTGCACCGGTACGCCAAGCAGGCGCTGGCGCAGCGCGGTCCAGACCAGGTTGCGGGCTCCACCGCCAGTCGTGAGCACGCGATCCGGCGGCGTCGCGCCCAACTGCACCAGTCTCTTATAGCCATCGCGCTCTATTCGGGCGATGCCTTCCAGCAGTGCGTGCAGGAAGCGCGCATCATCCGTCGGGCGTGGCGATAACCGAGGTGCTAGGTTTGGATCATCGATCGGAAAGCGCTCGCCGATGCCGGGCAATGGGTAGTAGTCGAGTCCTGAGTCCAGGCTGGGATCGATCTGACGCGACAACTCCTCAAGCCCCGAATCGCTGAAATGCTGCCGCAACACAGCGCCGCCGCTGTTGGATGCCCCTCCGACCAGCCAGTGGTCGCCAAGGCGATGGCTGTAAACGCCGAAGCGCGGTTCCGAGACGGGGCGTTGGGCGATAAGCTTCAGCACCAATGTACTGCCGAGACTGGTCACGGCGTCGCCGCCGCCAGCACCTGTGGCAATCACCGCCGCCGTACTGTCGGTGGTGCCGGCACAGAGCATGAGTTGCGCGGGGAGACCGGTCAGGTTTGAGATCGACGGGGCAATGGTGCCCAGCACCCCGCCCGGGGGATGAACCCGTGGCAGAGCGAGGGTCTTAGGCAGCAGCTTTCGGACCCAATCCGGCCAGCTGTCGCCTGCGGTGTCGAAGCCTAACTTCAGCGCATTGTTCCAATCCGTGTCGCCAAAGCGTCCGCGCAGTCTGCCAATGATCCAGTCGGCTTGGTGGAGCGGCAAGAGCGACGATTCCGGCATCGCAATGGCGGACGACTCCGCGCTCAGATGTAATGCCTTGGCCAGGCTTGAGCCTGCACCGCGGGCCGCCGAACCCTTTGGTGCAACGGCGTCGATGCGTTCCGCGGCGGCGCGCGATCGGCTGTCGTTGTACATCAGCGCTGACGACAGCGGTGTGCCGTCCAAGGCGGACAGTAGAAGTGTTGCCGACGTGGCGTCCACGCATAGGGCGCAGTTGCCGATTTTCTCGGTCCAATGATCGCCGGCCGGTTGGTTGTCGGTCGAGTGATGGCCGCTCAGGTCGCGATCGATCATCGCGGCGACTTGGCGCAGCACCATTAGCGTGGCGTCCCACCAGCGCTCTGGGTCTTGCTCGACCTTGCCGCCGTTGCCGCGCGTCGCGGCCGGCAGTGCCACCTCGGCAGTGCCTAGCCGCCGTCGGCGGGCATTGATTGCAATGGCCCGGCAGCCTGAGGTGCCGATGTCGAGGCCGATCGCCAAACTGATATCGGGGTTGATGCCCGGGTTGACGTCTGGGCTGCTCCCCGGTCCCGCCGTCACGGCAACTGGACGGGCTCTGGCGCATTCCAGCCCGCCGCGCGATGTTCGACGACCACGGAGGTATAGATGCCCCCGCGGACCTTGAAATCGGCCTTTAAACGCATGAATCGGGGTGACGTGGCCGCGACCAGATCCGCGAGGATGCGATTGGTCACGTCTTCATGGAAGGCGCCCTGATCACGGAACGACCAAACATAGAGCTTGAGCGATTTGAGCTCCACACAGCAGGCTTCGGGCACGTACTCCAGCGTCAACTCGGCGAAGTCGGGTTGGCCGGTCTTCGGGCATAGGCAGGTAAACTCGGGCACCCGGATGCGAATGGTGTAATCACGTTCGGGTCTCGGGTTGGGAAAGGTCTCGAGCGTCTTGCTCGGCGCTGAACTCATGTCTGCAAAGCTCCTATCGTGTTGGGTTGCCCGTGCGGGCCAAATGCCGGGTCTGTCGTTGGTCTTGAATCACATTTCTTCTGCGGTGCAATGCCCTATGCTATCGGGTTACCTGAGGCCTGTCCGTGGAGATTTCGCAGATGAAATAGACATGACCGCAGACAGAAACAACGTTCAGCCAAGGAAATTGCGCGTCGTGCTTGTCCGTTGAAAGCGCGTTGCAGTATCTTGCGCCAATGCGGCTCGAAAAAATCAAACTCGCAGGTTTTAAGTCCTTTGTAGACCCGACCACGGTGCCGTTCCCGAGCAATCTTGCCGGCGTCGTCGGGCCGAACGGCTGCGGCAAATCCAACGTCATTGATGCGGTGCGCTGGGTCATGGGCGAGAGTTCGGCAAAGATGTTGCGCGGCGAGTCCATGGCCGACGTCATCTTCAACGGCAGCACCGGCCGCAAACCCGTGGGTATGGCCAGCATCGAGTTGACCTTCGACAATGCCGACGGCCGTGCCGGCGGTCAGTTCTCGGCCTTTAATCAGATCGCGGTCAAGCGCCAGGTCTCCCGCGACGGTCAGTCCGGCTATTTCCTCAACGGCTCACGCTGCCGTCGACGCGACATCCAGGACCTCTTTCTCGGCACTGGGCTTGGTCCACGCAGCTACGCAATTATCGAACAGGGCATGATCTCGCGCTTCATCGAGGCCAAGCCGGATGAGTTGCGCCTGTTCATCGAAGAGGCCGCGGGTATTTCCAAATACAAGGAACGCCGTCGCGAGACCGAGACCCGAATGCGGCACACCCGCGAAAACCTGGAGCGGCTGAACGATCTACGTGATGAGGTCGGCAAACAACTCCAGCATTTGGAGCGTCAGGCCGCGACCGCGGAGAAATATCGTGCCTTGAAGGCGGACGAGCGTCGACTGCAGGACCAACTCGCGGCGCTGCGCTGGCGTGACCTCGACCGCGATATTGGCGAGCGCGAACGGGTGCTCGGCGAGCATCATGTAGCGCTGGAGGCGCGTCGTGCCGAGCAGCGTAGCATTGAGGCTGCCATCGAGACCCATCGCGACGGCTTCGCCGACGCCTCAGACCAATTTAACGCCGTGCAGGGCCGCTACTATGCGGTGGGTTCCGAGATCGCGCGGTTGGAGCAGGCGATCCAATTCGCCAAAGAGAATCGAGCGCGCCAGGAGAGCGAACTCGGGCGCGTGCGTCGCGAACTCGGTGACGCCGAATCGCATCTGGAGCGCGATCAAGCCAAACTCATGACATTGAACGACGAACTGGAACGAGACTTGCCGTTGTTGGAAGTGGCAAACGGCCAGTTCGACGCCGCGTGCGAGCGTCTGGCCGCGAGCGAGATCAAGCTGGATGCCTGGCAAGGAGAGTGGGACGGGCTGCAACAGCAACTCCAAGGACCCGCCGAGCAGGCGCAGACCGAGCGCGGGCGCATCAACACTCTGGAGCAGCGCCTGCAGCATGACGCCCAGCGCGAGGCACGCTTAGAGCAAGAGTTGGGCCGCTTGGACACAGCGGGGCTCGCTGCTCGGATCAGCCAACTGGAGGAACGCTCGGACGGGCTGGACGAGCAGATCGCTGCCGCCGCGGACGAGCAGACCGAGGCCGCCGATGCGTTACGTCTGCTCGACGACGAGCGCCATGCCCTGGCCGGGCGGCTGGATGCGGCCCGGACCGAATTGCAGACCTGCCGCGGGCGGCAATCCTCGCTGGAAGCCTTGCAGGATGCCGTGCTGGAAGGCGACGACGATGTCGTGGCGGCATGGATCGAGCGCCAGCAACTGCAAGACGTACCGCGCTTGCTCGAGACCATTGAGGTTGATGCCGGATGGGAGCGAGCGGTCGAGGCGGTGCTCAATGAGGCGCTTGGCGCGCTGTGCGTGCAGGACCTCGATGCCTACGCGGCTGCGCTTGATTGCGGACCCTTGATACTGCTGGGCACTGCTTCCGATGCGCTGGATCAGCATGACGGAGACAGTCTACTGGCGCGAGTGCGGTGTCCCTGGCCGCTCAGCGGCCTTCTCGCCGGTATCGCAGTTGCTGAGAATTCAACTGAGGCATTGGCGCGGCGCGGCCAGCTTGCGCCTGGCGAGCGCATCGTCACGCGCGACGGCAATATCATCGGCCGCGATTGCATTTGCAGCGCCGCCGATGGTCCGCATGTCGCCGGCAGCATCGGACGCGCCGAGGACTTGCGCGCCTTGCAGACCGCCAGCGACGAGCTGGAGCAGACCATTGCTGATCTCGTCGAGCAACAGCAGGCGCTGGCCGAGCGGCGGCACGAACTCGAGCAGGAGCGCGAGGACGCCTTGCAGTGCGTCGCTCGGCTGAGTCGTGAGCGGGCCTCAATGGATGCCGAACTCGGCGCCGGGCGCTCGCGCCAAGAGCATCTGCAAGAGCGGCGAGATGCCCTGAGCACCGAGCGCGCCGAGCTGGCGGAAGGCCGCGCCGAGGCTCTGGAGCAGATTGAAGCGGCCCGCGAGCGCTTGCATGCGGCCCTGGAAGAAACCGAAGAACTGACTGTCCGGCGAGACAGCCTGTTCGCCGAGCGCGACGCTTTGCGGGCAGAGGTGACGGTCGGTCGGGCCGAGCAGGGTAGGCTGCGCGACGAGCGTCAGCGCCTGACGCTGGGTATCGAGACCCGGCGAGCGTCGCGCGACGCCGTGGAGTCGGCATTGGAGCGCGCGCAGCAGCAGCTCGGCAGCCTAGGGGAACGGCGCGAGGCGTTGCTGGAGGCGCTGGAGCAGGACGCCGAACCGCTTGCCGATCAGCGCGAACAATTGGAAGAGCAGCTTGCGTTGCGGCTCGACGTGGAGGCCGAGCTGGCGGGTGCGCGCAATCAAATGGAGGCCCTGGATCAGGCCGTGCGTGACGCCGAACAGCAGCGCCAGCGCTTGGAGCAGGCGGTCAATGAAGCGCAACGAATTCTGGATGTCAAGCGCCTTGAACGTCAAGAACTGCTCGTGCGTCGGCAAACGCTTGAGGAGCAGCTCAAGGAGCATGAATGCACCGCGCCGACGATTCTCGCCGGCACCGACCCGCTGGCCACGGCCGATGCCTGGGAGAGGGAGCTGGCCCAGGTCCGCAACCGCATCCAGCGTTTGGGCAATATCAACCTGGCGGCCATTGACGAATTCAACGAGCAGTCAGAGCGGATGCGTTATCTGGAGCAACAGCACGACGACATCAATGCATCGCTGGAGACGCTGGAGGCGGCTATCCGCAAGATCGACCGAGAGACCCGCAGTCGCTTCAGAGAGACCTTCGATCGCGTTAACCAGGGTCTACAGCAGCTTTTTCCGCGCGTCTTCGGCGGCGGCCACGCCTATCTGGAGCTGACCGGAGACGACTTGCTGGAGACTGGTGTGACCATCATGGCGCGCCCGCCAGGCAAGCGAAACTCTAGTATTCATCTGCTCTCCGGCGGCGAGAAGGCCCTGACCGCGGTGGCCTTGGTGTTCGCGATCTTTCAACTCAATCCCGCGCCCTTCTGTATGCTTGATGAGGTCGATGCGCCGCTCGACGACGCCAATGTCGGGCGCTTCTGCGAGCTGGTGCGCTCAATGTCCGATCAAGTCCAATTTGTCTTCATCACCCACAACAAGGTCACGATGGAGATCGCCGATCATCTGATCGGTGTCACAATGCACGAGCCGGGTTGTTCACGGCTAGTGTCTGTGGACGTTGAGGAAGCGGCGCGCATGGTGGCTGCGTCATGAATCAGCAGCGAAAAGCGGGTGCGGCACCCATGGTCGCCGCGTCCCGGATCAGGCATCGAGGCAGGATGCGGCACGCCTGGTGGCCGCGTCATCGATCAACAACCGAGTTTAGTCATATCGAAACCGATTTGTCAGTCATCCTAGTGCCGCCAGCGCTGATATACTTGCCCGCGAGCACACACCGAGGGTCGAGAACAGAATGGACGCCGTCACACTGCGCCTGATCCTGGTCATCGTCGGAGCCGCGTTCCTGATCGGGCTTTATCTCTGGGAGCGCCGCCGCGCCGAAGCGCGCGACGACGAACATGACTGGGACAACTACCTAAACGACAAGCGAGAGCCGAACTTCGGTCCGCTGGAGTCGGAATCCAGTGCCCTGTCTGACGACAGGTCATGGGATGGTCTTGAGGTAGAATCAGCACTTCAGCCAGAGCTACAAACAGACCTGAAGCCGGAGCCGGAGCCGGAATCTGACCGGGAGCCAGAATCTGACCCGGAGCCAGAATCCGAGCCAGAATCCGAGCCAGAATCCAAGCCAGCCCGGGATTTAGATCGGGCTCAAGATCGGGCGCCAGATCGGGATGAGCCCAAGTCCAAGCCGGAGCCCGATCCGACCGCGGTTGAGAGACAAATGGGCGCGGATGCCGATTCCGCTTCCAAGGCCGCTGCCAGCGCATCGCAGAGACCTGCATCGGCCCCCGCATCGTCGGACCATGCGTCAAAGCGCGCTGGCGACGACGCGATGCTGATTCAGCTATTCGTTGTTGCCGTCCGGGAGCCCTTCGCCGGGGCCCGCATTCTCGCCGCCGCGAAGCGCCTGAAACTCACACCGGGCAGCATGGATATTTTTCATCGCCTAGCCTCCGATGACAGCAAGCGAGCGCCGCTGTACAGCATGGCGAATCTGGTCAAGCCTGGTTCGTTCCCGCTAAACGACATGCATGGCTTCGAGTCGCCGGGGCTGGCCCTGTTCGCTCAGCTCGGCGGTGATCCGAGCGATCTGATGGTGTATGACGAATTGCTGCATGCCGCCCGCGCCCTGGCTAGCGAGCTCGGTGGTGAGGTGCAGGAGCGGGGCCGCCACCCTTTGACCGACGAGCGTGCCAAGGCCTTGCGTGCCCAAGTCTCCGCCTCGTTGCAACGCGCCCCGGGCCAATCCGATACGCAATGAGTAATGCCTGCGGCTCAACCCCGGCTCAAACCCTCTCCCAAAGCGCCGCCCCGGCCGCCGAAGAGCAACGGGCCGAGGCGCTGCGGCGCGCGCTGAACCATCACAACTACTGCTACTACGTGCTGGATGATCCGGAGATCCCGGACGCCGAGTACGATCGGCAGTTCCGCGCGCTAGCATCGCTAGAGCAGCAGTATCCGGCGCTGCGAAGGCCCGACTCGCCGACCCAGCGGGTCGGCGCCGAACCTGCCCTGGGCTTCGCGGAGGCGCGCCATCGAGTGCCCATGCTCTCGCTCGGCAACGCCATGGCGGACGATGATTTGCACGCCTTCGACCGGCGCGTACGTAAGGGTTTCGACAATGGCACGGTCAGCTACCTGGCCGAGCCAAAGCTTGATGGGCTCGCCATCAGCTTGCTGTACCAGGATGGCTTGCTGACGCGGGCCGCGACCCGCGGAGATGGCAGTGTCGGCGAAGATGTCACGCCGCAGGTGCGCACGATCGGCGCGGTGCCGCTCAGGTTTCGAGGCAGCGGCTGGCCGACCCTGCTCGAAGTGCGCGGTGAGGTCTATCTACCGCTGGCGGCCTTCGCGAAGCTCAACGCGCAGATGCTTGAACAAGGCCAGACTCCATTCAAGAATCCCCGCAACGCCGCCGCCGGCAGCCTGCGTCAGCTCGATCCCAAGGTCACTGCGAGCCGGCCTTTGACCCTGTTCTGCTATGGCTTCGGCGTGGTCGAGGGGGGCAGCCTGGGCGAGACGCAGAGCGACGCGATGGCGCTGTTTCGCGACTGGGGCCTGCGGGTGTCGCCGGAGTCTCAGGTGGTGCAGGGCGCCGGGGGCTGTATCAACTACAAGCTCCGCATCGGCGAACGACGGGACAGCTTCGACTACGAAATTGATGGCGTTGTATTCAAGGCGAACGACCTTCAGCTTCAGCGGCGCCTTGGCTTTCGCGCTCGCGATCCGGTTTGGGCAATTGCGTTCAAGTTTCCGGCGCGGGAGGAGCAGACGGTGGTACGCGCGGTGGAGTTCCAAGTCGGGCGAACAGGCGCGGTGACGCCGGTAGCCCGGCTGGAGCCGGTCGACGTGGCTGGTGCCACGGTTTCCAACGCGACCTTGCATAACATCGACGAGGTGCGCCGGAAGGACCTGCGAGTCGGCGACACCGTGATCATTCGCCGCGCCGGGGACGTGATCCCCGAGGTGGTTGCCGTGGTGGACTCCCTACGCCCACCGGACACGATTACCGTGAAGTTGCCGGAGCACTGTCCGGTTTGCGGCTCTGACGTGGTGCGTGCCGACGGCGAGGCCGTGGCCCGTTGTAGCGGTGGGCTGTACTGCGCCGCCCAGCGCAAGGAACTCATCCGCCACTTCGCGTCGCGCCGGGCAATGGATATCGAAGGGCTTGGCGACAAGCTGATCGATCAATTGGTCGAGCGCGGGCTGGTGCAGGACCCGTCGGACCTGTATCGGCTCAGACTCGACGACTATGCTGGCCTGGAACGGATGGCCAGCAAATCCGCGCAAAATCTGCTCGACGCGCTGGAGCGCAGCCGCGATACGACGCTGGCGCGCTTCATCTACGCACTTGGTATTCGCGAGGTCGGCGAGGCGACGGCCCTCGCCCTGGCCAATCATTTTCGAGATCTGGCCCCGTTGATAGCGGCTCGTGATTCAGATTTTGTACGCAGCGGTGTGCGCGGCGTCGGACCGAAGACCGCCGTGGCACTGCTTGCGCATCTGGCCGAGCATCCGGATGCGGCCCCGGACGGCGATCTGGCCGCATGGCTCGCGAGTCAGGGTATCCGTGGTCTCAATGCGGACACGGCGGCGCGTATCGCCGAGCGCTTCCCAGACATTGATGCACTGCGCTCCGCTACCGCTGAGAAGCTTCAGGGCGGCGATCAGAGCCTGATTCCTGGGGTCGGTCCTATCGTCGCCGCGCATATCCTGGCCTTCTTCGCCCAGACGCATAATCGCGAGGTCATCGAGCGCTTGCTTGATCCAGGCGTGGGTGGCATCCACTGGCCGCCGGTCGATGTACAAGCCGGCACCCAATCGGATGTCGCGTCCGCTTCGGGTCTATCGCAGCCACTCGCCGCCAAGACCTTTGTGATCACGGGTACGCTGAGCCGTCCTCGTGACGACATCAAGGCCGAACTGCAGGCCATGGGCGCCAAGGTCACGGGCACGGTCTCGCGCAACACTGATTATCTGCTCACAGGCAGTGATGCCGGTTCAAAGCTGCAAAAGGCAGAGGCGCTGGGCGTGCCGGTGATCGACGAGACGGCCTTGGCAGAGCTGCTGCGGTCGGATTGACCCTGATGTCGCCGATCGGTCTGAGGTATTGCCTCGCTAGACGTCCTATACACCAATCAACAGGCCATACAATGAATGAACTCAGCCAGGAACAGCAAATACTGATCGCCATGCGCAAGACATTGGCGGCAGTCATCAGGGATGTGACGCCCCCTCCGGGGATGAAGCACCCGCTGTCCGCCACCACGATCCAGGACGTGCGTCAATGTCTAGCGCTGATCTCAGCGCGCGAGAAAGAGCTGGCCGACGCCGAGGGCCGTGGCGGCGAGCGTCCTTATTACGCCGACGAGCCGCAGCCGGCTCAAGTCATCCCCCTGGCGGGGTTGGGTCAGCGCGGCAAGGTTGAGGACTAGGCTCGAAACCAAGCTAAGAGAGGCAGCAGATGATGGCGATATGCGTTGATCCGCGGCGAGGCCTGCTTAGGCTGCCGCTGGCTTGGTCGATTATCGCAATGGGCGCGCTAGGCGCGACCGACGTCTCCGCCTGGCAGCCTAGTTTTGCTGGTGATCGGGACCTTGCGTTGCGCTGGTCCCATATCGGCGCCGATGGTCCGCAACATTGGGGCGAACTTTCGCCGGAGTTCGCGGTCTGCGCCAGTGGGCGGCTGCAATCGCCGGTGCCCTTGGGCGCGGCCGAGGCATTGGGTGCGCCATGCCAACCGCTGCGCTTCAGATACCGCAGCAGCGCCTTGTATGTCACCAACGATGGCCGAGCGCTGCGGCTCGGTTACGACCAAGGCAGCTATCTGATTGTCGATGGACTGAGCTACGAACTGGCGGAGATACGCTTTCATGTGCCTGCCGAGCATGCCGTCGATGGACGTGTGGCCGACGGCGAGCTGCAATTTGTCCACGGCAACAACCGCGGAGACATTGCCATTATCGCGGTGCCGGTGATCGCTGGCACGCGCGTCAATCAGATCATGCGGCGGGTGATCAGACATGCGCCCAGCGTTGCGGGTGAGCAGTTTTACGGGCGAAACATCGGCATCAATGCCTTATTCTTGTTACCCAGCCGCAAGCACTACTACGCCTATCCGGGTTCGCTGACCAGGCCGCCCTGTACCGAAGGTGTGCGTTGGTATGTGCTGCGAGACGCGCTGGAAGTGGACCTTGGCGATCTGCGCCGACTCGGACAACTGATTGGGCCGAACGCGCGCCCGTTGCAACCGCTTGATGGGCGGATGGTGACCAACGTCTGCGAACCCTAGCGAGCAACAACCAGAAGCGCTAAGGCCAAGTCATGCAACTGATCAGAAGGCTTGCTGTCTGCGACGACGCTGCCACGACTGCCTATTTCTCGCTAGTGGCGTCTTCCTTGAGTTTAACAACGTCTTGGTTTAGATCGACTTTTGCCTCCTCTCGCAGCGCGTTCAGGGCATCGGCCACCTTCTGCCGTTTGACCGCCGCCTCCAGCGTTGGCTTGGCTTCCTCGAATGTCGGCGGCTCCGCGGTGCGGGTCTCCTCAAGCAAAATGACATGCCAGCCGAACTGGGTCTGCACCGGCTGCTCGGTGTAGCTGCCGGGCTCCAATGTACCCAGTGCATCGGCAAAGGGCTTGACCATCTGTCGCGCATCGAACCAGCCGAGATCGCCGCCCTTCTCCGCGGTGGGGCCGAGCGAATTTTCTTGTGCCAGCTTCTCGAAGCCCTCGCCTTTGCTATCGTCTAGCTGCTTGATCAGTGCCTCGGCCTTGGCCTGGTCGTCGACAAGGATGTGCCTAGCCTTGTATTCGGCGCGCTGAGCCTGCTCTTTGAATTTCTCGTAGGCCTCGTTGAGCTCATCCTCGGTGGGCGGTGCGTCGTTGGCGATGCTCTGCAGTGCCGCGTTGGACAGGATCATCAGCCGCTGCAGCTCAAGCGCGGTCTGCACCTCGGCGTTGGCCGCCAGATCGCGCTTCTCGCCTTCCTGAGCAGCGACGACCAGGCTCAAGAATTCGTTAAATGCCTGCTCTTGGAACGCCGGCGAATTCTGTGCATTGGTTTCTTGCAGCCGTTGGGTGAAGAACACGCGGAATAGATCCAGGCTGTAGTCCTGGCCGTTGACGCTGGCGATGGCGGTGTCCCCGTCCGGGGGCAGATTCCCGGCCTCATCTTGGGCCAGGAGCGAGCTCGGCACCGCGGCGATCAGCGCGGTCAGAATCACTGCGAGGGGAAGCGTGGGTCTCATCAATGGTTTCCTTTTGTTGGTCTGTTTGGTTGTTGGCTGGTTTGGCGTGGTTGTCGATCAGGACGGAAAGACGCGGAGAAAGGGTTTCACCTGAACCTGCTGATAGACGCCAGCGGCGATGTAAGGATCGGCGTCAGCCCAGGCTCGGGCGGTGTCCAGGTCGTCGAATTCGGCGACGACCAGCGAGCCGGTGAAACCGGCCTCGCCGGGGTCGTTGGAGTCGATCGCTGGATGCGGTCCGGCCAGCAGCAGTCGGCCCTCGGCCTGTAGGGTTTGAAGACGCGCCAGATGGTCCGGACGCGCCGTCTGGCGCGCCGCAAGGCTATCCGGTTTGTCGCTGGCGATGATAGCGTAGAACATGTCGGACGGTTCCTTTGTGTAAGCTGTCTTTGCGAAGTCGGTATTTGGCGAAATCACTGTTGGACGAAATCACTTCTGTCGCGGCGCTAGTCTTCTTGTGGCAGTTGTTAGGGTTGTTCCTGTTGTCTATCTAGTGCGCTGTCTGCATCCTCATCTCGCAGATGACGGGCAAGATAGAACGCCTGTGCGATGACAAAGACGATGGTCAAGCCCATCATACCGAATAGCTTGAAATTCACCCAAAGCTCCTCGCTCGCCTGTGCCGTTTCGCACAACAGGAGCTGGGCGCCGTTGAACAACTCGGCGCAGTGCGACAGGTCCAACTCTTGCTCGCCGGTGGCATCGGTCAGCGCCCGTTTGGCCTGGAAGAAGCCGCTCCCGATATAGACTACATAGAGGTTGATCAGGCCGGAGAACAAGAAAAATCCCGTCCAGGCCAGGTTCAGCCGACGCCAGATCAGCGCCGGCACGTCGATGGCCTGCGACATCATGCGCTCGACCAAGGGCTTCTGGCCGATGAACTGGCTGCCTAGGAAGGCAATCGCAAAGAGCCAGTTAACGAGAGTCGGCTTCCACATGACGAAGATCGGGTCGCGCAGTGCAAGCGTCAGGCCGCCAAAGATCACTAACAGACCAAGCGTGATCAGGTGCATACGCTCGGTGCGTTTGTGCCTGATGCGAACCCAGGCAATCAGCATGGCCGATGCAGCGATCGCGACCAGCGTGGCGACATAGATACCGGAGAGCTTGTAGGCAACAAAAAAGAGGACGACGGGAAAGAAATCGGCAAGGAGCTTCATGTTGACATTCGCAGCGCTCTGTCGGCGTGTGCGGCGATGACGCGACCTTCGCCGCAACTGGTGAAGGGCGACTGTCGCCGTGATGGTGAGCGGCACCAAGGTGCGCCGTTCAGCGCGCGCCGCGGGTGTTGCCCGCTGCCGCCATTGCAGCGCATCTCAAGGTCCCCGTCGCGCATGCGGACGGGCTCCGGGACGGCAGCCCTTAGCCCTTGACCCGGCACAGCCGCAATCGTTGTTGCTGTCGTACGGATACTTGATTTCGACAACGACAGCGAAAACCCTTCGATGGTTTGTTCACAACTTGCTGGTTTAGAGCTTAAGTTTAACAGCCTCGCACCATGGGGTGTAGCCGGATCGCGCAAAGTAGGCGTCAGCCGGTCGGCCAATCGGTTAGAATGCCGGGATGTTCAAGACGCCCGATCTGCACACCCATTCCACGGCTTCCGATGGCACGCTATCGCCGACGGCATTGATCGAGCGCGCCGCCGATGTCGGCGTCGAGGTCATGGCCCTAACCGATCACGACAGCGTCGCCGGCATCGCTGAGGCCACTCAGGCCGCGGTATCCGCTGGCCTGATCTTGATCCCCGGCGTTGAGGTCTCGGTGACCTGGAGCGGGCGCACCGTGCATGTCGTCGGGCTCGACCTCAATCCCGCCTGTGAAGCGCTATTGCAAGGCCTGCGACGGTTGCAGCGCTACCGCGAATGGCGTGCCGAGGAGATCGCACGCAGATTAGAGAAGGCCGGCTTCGTCGGAGCCTTCGACGGCGCCAGTGCCTATGCCGAGGGCGGGCTGATCGCACGGACGCACTTTGCGCGTTTTCTCGTTCAGCGCGGCGCGGCGCAGGACATCCGAGGCGTCTTTAGGCGTTTTCTAGTCAAGGGCAAACCCGGCCACGTGCAAAGCGAATGGACCTCGCTTGAGGAGGCCGTTGGCTGGATACGTGCCGCCGGTGGTCACGCGGTGATTGCGCATCCGGCGCGCTACGGCTTGACCCGCGGCAAAATGCTGCGGCTGATTGGCGAGTTTCGGGAATGCGGCGGACGCGCCCTAGAGGTGGTGTCGGGCAGCCATAGCCGCGACGACTACTTCGTCTTCGCCCGCCACGCGGCGGAGCATCGCCTGCTGGCCTCGGCCGGTTCCGACTATCATGGCCCGGACAACCCAGGGATCGAACTCGGGCGGCTGCCGCCCCTGCCCGATGGCTGCACGCCGATTTGGTCGCTGTCCGGCTTTGGGTGTGCCGCGGCCAAGGCTGCTGCCTAGGCCTAACTTGCGTTGCAATGCCTCAGGCCACCGAGAGCACGGCGCTATGTTGCTTGACCTTGGCATTTATAGATGTCTGACTTTGTCGAGATCCACCCGGACAACCCACAGCCTCGGCTGATCACGCGCGCGGCCGCGGTCTTTCGTGCCGGTGGTGTCGTGGTTTATCCAACCGACTCCTGCTACGCTCTGGGCTGCGCGATCGGCGAGAAGTCAGCGCTCGACCGTATTCGACAGATCCGCCGTGTAGACGATAAGCACAACTTTACTTTGGTTTGTCGCGATCTATCTGAAATCTCCACCTATGCGCGCATCGACAACAGCGCCTATCGCCAGCTCAAGTCGTTGACGCCGGGGCCGTTCACCTTTATCTATCAAGCAACCAAACAGGTCCCGCGCCGACTACTACATCCAAAACGGCGCGCCATCGGCATCCGCGTTCCTAATACGCCTATCGTGCGCGATCTGCTGTCCGAGCTTGGCGAGCCCATCCTGAGCACCACTTTAATACTTCCCGGAGACGAGAGCCCGCTGACCGACACTTACGAGATACGCGAGAGCATTGCCCACTGCGTCGATCTGATCATCGACGGCGGTCACTGCGGTACGGAGCCCACCACCGTCGTCGACATGACTAAGGAACCGCCGGTGCTCGTGCGCGCGGGCAAGGGCGACACCTCGTTATTCGATGCCTAACCCGCCCGGTATGGCGCTGTGCTGCCCTTGGCTGTGCGCCGGGCCATCGCCGATACGGTCCCCAACCCTGACTTATGGACTATCTCTCGCAGACTTTGCTGACGATCGTCGTCGTCGCCATCCCGGTGCTTTTAGCGATTACCGTGCACGAGGCGGCCCATGGCTGGGTGGCCAGTAAGCGGGGTGATCCCACGGCCTTGATGCTCGGGCGTGTCACCTTCAACCCGCTCAAGCATATCGACCCGATCGGTACCATCCTCGTGCCACTGACCATCTACATCACATCTAAGTCATTGGTCGGAATTCCGTTTCTATTCGGTTGGGCGAAGCCAGTGCCGGTCGATTGGCGGCGACTGCGCGATCCGCGTTGGGACATGGCGTTGGTGGCCTTCGCCGGTCCCGGCGTCAATCTGTTGATGGCGCTGGCTTGGGGGCTTGCGATCAAGGCGATGGGGCTAATCGTACTGGTGGTGCCGATTCCGGCCGAGATACTCTATTCCTTTGCCGACATGTGCGTGATCGGTATCCTAATCAATCTGTTCCTGATGGCGCTGAACCTGTTTCCATTGCTGCCGTTGGACGGAGGTCGGATTCTCAATGCGTTGCTGCCGCCCCGACTGGCGTATCGCTTCTCGCGACTCGAACCTTACGGCATCTTTCTGCTGTTAGCGCTGTTGTTTCTACCAAACGGACAGCCGCCCGGTCTGATCGGTGTTGTCTTGCGGCCGGTGGTCAGCACCGCGCTGGATTTGATGCCGGCGTCCGCGCTGGTCCGTGACCGTTTTCAGATTTGATCATCCGCAACCAAGCTCGACAACAGGCGAACCCAAGTTGACCTCAGTCTCCGCACAACACGCCCGCGTGCTTTCCGGCATGCGCCCCACCGGCAAGCTGCACCTCGGCCATTACCATGGCGTGCTCAAGAACTGGATTGAACTTCAGCATGAGTACGAGTGCTTTTTCTTCGTCGCCGACTGGCACGCGCTGACCACCGACTACGAAGACCCGTCCAATATCCCGCAGGCCAGCTACGACATGGTCGTTGATTGGCTCGCGGCTGGCGTCAGCGCCGGCTCGGCGACGCTGTTCATCCAGTCGCGGGTGCCGGAACATGCCGAACTACATCTGCTGCTGTCCATGATCACGCCGCTCGGCTGGCTGGAGCGTGTGCCGAGCTACAAGGACCAGCAGGAAAAGCTCAAGGAAAAGGACCTCGCCACCTATGGCTTTCTCGGCTATCCGCTGCTGCAGAGTGCGGACATCCTGATCTACAAGGCCGGCCAGGTGCCGGTCGGTGAGGACCAGGTCGCGCATGTGGAAATGACCCGCGAGATTGCGCGCCGCTTCAACCACATCTACGGTCGCGAGCCGGACTTCGAAGACAAGGCGGAGCAGGCCAAGCGCAAGATGGGCAAAAAGAACGCCAAGATGTTCGACAAGCTCAAGCGCAGCTATCAAGAACAGGGTGATCAGGAGGCCTTGGAGGTAGCCCGTGCGCTGCTGGAGAGCCAGGGCAACATCACCTTGGGTGATCGTGAACGTCTGTTCGGCTACCTGGAGGGCGGCGGGCGCGTTATTCTGCCTGAGCCGCAGCCGCTGCTGACCCGTGCCGCCAAGATGCCGGGCCTGGACGGGCAGAAGATGTCCAAGTCCTATGGCAACACCATCTCGCTACGCGATGATCCTGACGACATTGAGCAAAAGCTCCGCACCATGCCGACAGATCCGGCCCGAGTGCGTCGAACCGACCCCGGCGATCCCGCACTCTGCCCGGTCTGGCAATTCCATGAGGTCTATAGCGGCGATGACGTCAAGGATTGGGTGCAGCAGGGGTGTCGCAGCGCCGGCATCGGTTGCCTGGAATGCAAGCAGCCGGTCATCGACGCCGTTCGCGCCGAACTGGCACCCATCCAGGCCCGCGCGCGTGAACTCGAGGCCCAGCCTGAGGTGGTGCGCGCCGCCATCAACGAGGGTTGCGAGCGCGCCCGCGATGTCGCCCGCGAGACCATGGACGAGGTCCGTCTTGCGATGTCGCTGATCTGGGCCTAGTCGAGATCTCGCCTAGTCGAGATCTCCCGGAAAGGCTAGAAAACCGCCCTGGTTTTTGCGCAGTCTTGTCGTTGTCGTAATCGTAATCGAGTATCCGACAACCACGACAACGAGAGCCAGACCGAGAACGACGGCTAGCACGACCGAGACGACCACCAACCCTGCGACGCGGAGACCGCATGCAGACCGTCGACGAACAGCCGCCAATGGAGGCCCCGCCACGACAGCAGGAGATGCCCTTCGCCGTCGTTCAGGGCGCGCCGATGTTGGCGTTGCCGCAGGACCTCTACATTCCGCCGGATGCGCTCGAGGTCTTTCTCGACGCCTTCGAGGGACCGCTGGACCTGCTGCTCTATCTGATCCGCCGACAGAACCTAGACATTCTCGACATCCCCATCGCCGAGATCACCACCCAGTACATGGAGTACGTGGAACTCATGAAGGACCTCAAGCTGGAACTGGCCGCGGAATATTTGGTCATGGCGGCGATGCTGTGCGAGATCAAATCGCGCATGCTGCTGCCGCGCCCGCAGACCGCCGATGACGAAGACGCCGACCCGCGGGCAGAACTGGTGCGTCGGCTGCAAGAGTACGAGCGTTTCAAACAGGCCGCGCAAGACATCGACGCGCTGCCGCGGCTGGAGCGTGACTGCTTCCCGGTGCATGCGGACGTGCCCGCCGGCCATGTGCCGCGTATCCCGCCGACGGTCGAACTCAACGAGGTGCTGCTCGCCCTGCGCGAGGTGCTTGGTCGAGCCGATCTGTTCACCAGTCACCGCGTTGAACGCGAATCGCTGTCCCTTCGCGAGCGCATGTCGCAGGTGCTCGAACGACTTCAGCATGGCGGATTTGTGCCATTCGTCGACCTATTTGATGTCGTTGAGGGGCGCGCCGGTGTTGTGGTCAGCTTTCTGGCGATCCTTGAACTGGCCAAGGCCGCCACTCTGGAGCTGGTGCAGTCGGAGGCTTATGCGCCGATTCATGTTCGATTGCGGCAGGTCGACGCATGAGTGCCGAGGACGATGCCCAGATTGGTACTGAGGTCGATTCAGGGAATGGCCGGGGTGATGTGGGTGCGCCCAAGACACCCGCTGGCACCGGCCTAAACCTTGTGTCGATGTTTACACCGCCGGTGATACAGGTGGTAGAAGGGGCCTTGATGGCGGCCGGCGGCCCATTGACACTAGATCAGATCCTGGGCCTGTATCCGGACGAGCAGCGCCCGGCCCGCGACGAGATTCGCGACGCCGTCGCCGCGATCACCGAGTCCTATCAAGGCCGCGGCATCGAACTGGTTGAAGTGGCCGGCGGTTGGCGTATCCAGGTGCGGCGCGAGCTTGCCCCCTGGGTCGGCCGGCTGTGGGAGGAGAAGCCGGCGCGCTACTCGCGCGCGCTGCTGGAGACCCTGGCCCTGATCGCCTATCGCCAGCCCATCACCCGTGGCGAGATCGAGGACATCCGCGGGGTCGCCGTCAGCACCCAGATCGTCAAGACCCTGAGCGAGCGTGACTGGATACGCATCGTCGGCCATCGCGACGTACCCGGCCGTCCCGCCCTGTTTGCCACCACGCGCCGCTTCCTTGACTACTTCGGGCTGCGCTCGCTAAACGACCTGCCGACCCTTGCCGAGATCCGCGACCCGTCCTTTTTCGTCGATGCGCTCGACCTAGGCGGCAGCGAAGCGGTGAACGCGGACGCTGCCGACGAGTCCGATGACGGCAAGCTGCTTGCTCAAGTCCAGATCGTCGCGGCGGCCGAGCCCGAGCCAGAGCCGAACCCGGAGATCGCGGCGGGGCCTCAGCCGACCCATCCCGCGTCAGGCGCTGACGGCACGGGCCCTAACGATGCCGCCCCAAACGGTGACAAGCACGGAGATAACAAGCATGACCGAACGTCCTAGACCGCCCTTCCAACAGGGCCGCAACCCCCCGGTCGCTAACAGCGAGCCGGTGCGGCTGCAAAAGGCCCTGGCCGAGGCCGGGCTCGGCTCGCGGCGCGAGATCGAGGGCTGGATCAGGGAAGGCCGCGTGCGTGTCAATGGCCAGCTCGCCAAGCTCGGCGATCGCGTGCTGCCCACCGACCGCGTCCGTGTCGACGGCACCGAGGTAAAGCGCCGCGCCCCGCGCAGCAGCAGGCCGGTGGTGCTGGCCTATCACAAGCCGGAGGGCGAGGTGGTCACCCGCCGCGATCCCGAGGGCCGGCCCACCGTCTTCCGCCGCCTGCCCGGCATCCGCGACGGCCGCTGGATCGCGGTCGGCCGGCTCGACCTCAACACCGCCGGTCTGCTGCTGGTCACCAACCACGGCGAACTGGCCAACCGGCTGATGCATCCGTCGCGCCGCATCGAACGCGAATACGCGGTGCGCATCCATGGCCAGGTCGCCGACAGCCAGCTGGAGCAGCTGGTCAACGGCATTGAACTGGAAGACGGCCCGGCGCGCTTCGAAGAGATTGTCGAATCCGGCGGCAGCGGCGTCAACCAGTGGTTCCATGTCCTGCTCCGCGAGGGCCGAAACCGCGAGGTGCGCCGGCTCTGGGAGGCCGCCGGCTGCGAGGTCAGCAGGCTAAAGCGCGTGCGCTTCGGCAACGTCATCCTCGGCGCCCGGCCCCTGCCCGGCCAATGGCGCGAACTTACCGACGAGGAGCTCGACGGCCTGCTGGCGCTGGCCGGACTGGAGCCGCCGCGGCCGGCCAAGCGGCCCGGTCGCCGGCCAACGCCCGGCAGCGCCGGTGCCCGTCCCTCCGCCCGCCCACGAGCGCAGCGCCAGCGGTAGAGCGAAGCGAAACCCATGTGTGACCGGCATGCTAGTCGGCTAGCTGGTGCAAGTCCAGCCATGGCCCTTGGAAGAGGGGAACATGTAGGCGAAGGCAAGGGTGCCCGAAGAAACTGCCCTGCGCTCTTTACGGAAGAAGAGAACGGCAAGGTTGCTGCCGCAGCGGGGCCAATGAGGGATCTGACATGCATCAACGAGACCTATTGACCGACGCACGACACAGACCAACCGCTCCGCCAGGAAGCTCTTGCATTGGTCTGCCGACGACTGGTCGATACGCCTTGCGTGAGGAGCCCTGTACGGACCCGTACGCAGGGTTCCGTGGGTAGACGGGGCTTCGGCCCCTCTGACCCGATCGTCGGGCATGATGAAGGATGCTCAAAAACCCGTTAATCGTCGCGCGCAAGCCAGGCCGATAAATCCTGCTGCTTGCTGAAGCTTGCCGACGCCTCAGCGAGCGCGGTGAGTTGGTCGCGGTTCAGCGCGCGAATGCGTTGCCGGTCCGTGGTGGCGATGCTGCCGACTCGCCGCTCCAATAGACGCATGACCAGTGCAAGCTCGCCTTTTTCGCGCCCGTCTTCCAGTACCGCATCTAAATCCACGTAGCCGCGTCGCTGCAGCAGGTTGCGCAGGGCTGCTTCGTGGGCGGCGTCCGGGTCGTACAGGGCCTCCACCGGTACCGGGTTGGAGAGTACGCCGGGGGCTTCGAGAGACTGTCCAGGGTAGGCAAGCACAAAGGGTACCTGGGGTTGATGGACCTCCACCCGCCGCACGCCGGTCAGGCGCACCACCCAGACAAAGCGCGTGCCCGCATCGAGCAGGGTGCGGATCTTTAATTGCAGGTCTGCCTCATCCTGACCCAGATCGGCATATTCCACCGCCAGTGGGGGCACGCCGTTCACCCAGCCGGGTTCATCGGGCACGTGGCCTACGGCGATATCGGGCGCGCGCATGGTCTGTTCGTCGGTTGCGAAGCCGGTGTCGAAGCCGGCGGACGTAACTGCCTGGAGCGAGAACGGTGGATGCGCCAAGCGCGTCGTCGCTATGAAACCTGACTCGTCCGCAAACACTTGGTGTCCGCGCGCGATATCTAGTAGCGCCCGCCGCTCTTCATCAAGTAATTGCGCATCTCCGCGCTCTCCAGATTCATGCGCATCAGGTTGCTGTGGGTGATGCGGAAGATGGCGCGCATCACCTTGTAGACCAGCCGCGGATGGGTCTCGATCAGCGCCTCGAAGTCCGTGCGTTCCAGCGTCAGCACGGCGCCGTCGGTATCTGCGCACAGTGCCGCCTTGCGCTCGGAGCCGTCGATGAAGGCGCGGGTGCCGGCGCATTCGCCGGTGCGCATCTGATAGACGGTTTCCTCCTGCCCGTCGACGTCCTTGCAGACGTTGAGTCTGCCTTCGGCGAGCACGAACAGCGTGTCGCGCTGTTCGCCCTCACGCACCAGCAGGTCACCCGACTGCAGCGCCTTTAGGCCCATCTGTTCGGCTAGGGCCGTGCATTCGTCGGCGTCAAGCTCCGCGCCCAGGGTGGAGTGGGCCAGGGTTTCGGTCTTGTTGAGTTCGGTCATGGTTGGTCACCAGTGTCTGGTCGCGTCGGAAAGCAAGTTGCGTCTTCATAGCCAGGGGTTCGCCAAGTTTAGCGCGCTCTGCTTGCGGCGGCTAAGCTGTTCGCCGCTTCGCTTGGGAATGCCTCAGGCCGACCAGCGCAGGGCGCTGCGCTGCCCGACCTGTGGGCGTCTTCCAGTGGGCCAAGCGCCGAGGGCCGAGGCCGAAGATCGCACCACCGCGCAATCGCGCGGCTTTGGCCCTTGGTGCTAGGCCCGTCCGCGGTGAGCGCCATCAAGCAACCTGTTCGTCGATGCAGAACTGCTGGATCAGACGCTTGAGCAACTGCACCGTCGGCTCAATGCGGTCGAGGGCGAGGTATTCATCGGGCTGGTGTGCCTGGTCGACGTCGCCCGGGCCGAGCACGACCGTCTCCATGCCGAGCCGATTGAAAAACGGCGCCTCGGTGCCGAAGCTCACGGCCTCGGCGGCGTGGCCGGTTAGGGCCTCCGTGGCGCGGACAATGGCAGAGCCGGCGGCGGTCTCTGCCGGCGGAATGCTTGGGAACAACGCCTCCACTTGCCAGCCCAGGCCGCGTCGGTCGGCGACCCCGGCCACGCGGCGGCCTAGCTCGGCACGCAACTCGGCCGGGTCGAGCCCCGGCAGCACGCGCAGGTCCAGATGCAGCTCGCATTGGCCGCAGATGCGATTCGGGTTGTCGCCGCCGTGGATGTGCCCCGGATTGATGGTCGGGAAGCTGACCGGGAAGGCCGGGTTGTTGTAGCCGCGCTGCAACTCGTCGCGCCAGGCCAGCACCTCGGTCAGCACCTCGTGCATGCCTTCGAGCGCGTTGTTGCCCAAGCGCGGGTCGCTGGCATGGCCGCTGCGGCCCGTGATGCGCACCGCCTCGCCCATCACGCCCTTATGCATGCGCACCGGGCGCAAGCCCGTCGGCTCGCCGATGACGGCGTAGCGGCCCAGCGGTCGGCCGGCCTCCACCAGCGCGCGGGCGCCATGCATAGCCGATTCCTCATCCGCGGTGGCGAGGATGATCAGTGGCCGCTTCAGGGCCGCGGCGGACAATCCGCGGGCGGCCTCAATGGCGATCCCCAAGAAGGATTTCATGTCGGCGGTGCCGAGGCCATAGAGACGCCCGCCGTCTTCGCTCAGCTTGAGCGGGTCGTGCTGCCACAACGGGGCATCGAAGGGGACGGTATCCGTGTGGCCCGACAAGACCAGCCCGCCCGGACCCTCGCCCAGCGTTGCCGCCAGGTTGGCCTTGTCTGGTTGCCCGGGGATATCGAGCAGCTCAACCCGAAAGCCGGCATCACAGAGCCAACTGGCCAGCAGTTCCAGCAGCGGTCGGTTGCTCTGGTTCCACGCCGGTCGGATGCTGCTGACGGACGGTGTCGCGATCAACCCCTGCAGCATGGTGCGCAGCGTCGGGGCCTCGGTGGCCGGCAGATGGGGCATGTTGGGGCTCCGCTTCGGTAGGTTCGGATTTGTCTGGCGTCAGGTCAATTCGGCTGATGCCGGCTACGCCAACCAGAACTGCTCCAGGGCGCTCAAGGTCGCCTCGGGTCGTTCCCAATGCGGCAGGCCCAGGTGCGGTGCCAGCGACTGGTAATGCCAGTTTGGGCGCGCGGCGACGAATGCCGGCAGGTGCTCAAAGCTGATATAGGGGTCGCGATCGGCGATGGCGAGCACCGGCAGCTCCGGGAGTTTGTCGTAGAGCTGCTCGCGTGCCTCTGCGGTGAACAGCTGCATGGACAGAAAGTACAGCGGTGCATGGTGGGCTCCGGGTTGGTGGGCGGTGGCATAGGCATACTCGATCAGATCCTCCGGTGCCGAACCGCTGAAGGATTGCCCCAAGAAATAACGAATGCTGCGTTTGGAGGCAACCAGATCGAACAGGCCGCGGCCCCAGAGCGGTACGCTGAGGGCGGCGTGCGAGATGCGCCCGACCTTTGGCGACGGCACCGCCCGCTTGCTGAAGCCGCTTGGTGAGATCAACGTCAGTGAGGTGAACCGGTGCGGGGCCAGCAGCGCCGCGCGGGCCGCGAATTCGCTGCTCAGGGATAAGGCGAGTACGTCGGCGGACTCGCCGACGACCTGCTCCAGCACCTCGGCGATGGCGCCAGCGAAGACGTCTGGACAATAGCGCCGATCGCTACGCTGCGAATGACCGAAGCCGGGCAGGTCGATGCTGAAGACCGGCCGCTGGTGGCTGAAGCGCGTGAAGATGGGCCTGACCTCAAAACTACTCGGCGCGGCATTGATGCTGTGGATCAGCAATAGCGGCCGTGCTGCCGATGCCGCTGTCGGCACGCTCTTGTAGTAGGCGATGCGGCCAAATTCCGCGCTCTGATGCTCCAGGCGTGGCGCGTCGAGCGCCTCCGGCAGCCTGAGCGCGGCGCCATGGCCGCCGCGCGGGCCCTCGCTAAGCGACTGTGTTGTTTCCATCGTGCTCTCCATTGTGCGGGGTACCCCCCTGTTGCGGAACAGATTCGAGTGCTCGCCAGCACTCCAGACTTCCTGGAAAGGCTAGAAAACCGGCTCAGTTTCTCAGCGGTCTTGTCGCCGTTGTCGTCGTCGTCGGGTTTTGGTCGTCCCCGGCAACGGCTACCGCCTCCTGCTTCCTCCGCGCGAGCTTGTTGAACAGGAAAAAGACCCGAGCCAAGGTCATTTTGCCTTGCGCGGCCTGATGCATACGCCCGGGCTCCAAGGCTGTGAATCTATTCGAAGGCGGTAGCCGATCTAAGCCGCCGCAGCATTCAGTAACCAGCTTTGCGACGAAATCGGGATCGGGATCGGAATGGGCTGCTTGTCCTTGGCGACCCCAATTGCGGCGCCTGCGGTTCCGATTGCGTTTTCGATTACTATAACGGCAACTGCGCCAGTTGTACTCGTGTTTAGCTTGTGTTTTATCTGTTACTAGTAGGTTCCTGCCGTGAATCCAGAGAAGGTCGTCTTCGGTTTTTTTATCCTCCTGGCCCTGACGCTGAACTTCGGCTTCGTGTTTGGTGATATTGAGGACCCGAACCACCATCACGTCTGGGAGTTCGCGGCGGTGTTCTTGGTCAATGCCATTGCCACCATTTTGAAGCTCGGCGACCGCACCCAGATGGGCGGCGTCTTGCTGGCCACCAGCCTGGTGGCGATGTTGCAGCTCCTCGCCGCCACCGTCGTCTGGACCATCGCGGTGCATGGCTCTCAGGTCGGCCTGACGCCCGGCGTGCTTGCGAGCATTATCTCGTTGGCGGCCGGTGCCGTTGTGGCCAATGTCGTCTCGGTGGTGCTGTTGATCATCGAGACGGTCATGCTGCGGCGCTGACGCTGGACAGCTTGCCCCACCTGCTGAGGCCATAGCCAGTGGACAGTATCTTTTTCCTCGTCTTCCGGCGTATGCGCACGCCCCTGATGGCGCTGGTTTTGGTCTATGCGGTGGCGATGTTTGGCATGGTGCTGATTCCCGGGCAGAATGCCGACGGCAATCAGTGGCACATGGACTTCTTCCATGCCTTTTACTTTGTCAGCTACATGTCCACCACCATCGGCTTTGGTGAGGTGCCGTTCGAGTTCAGCGACGCGCAGCGTATTTGGGTCACGGTCTGCATCTATGCGACGGTGATCGTTTGGCTCTATTCCATCGGCTCGCTGATCGCTTTACTGAAAGATAAGACCCTGCAGCGGGCCGTCGAAGAACGCCTCTTCGCTCGGCGTGTCAACGCTATCTCTGAGCCCTTTTATCTGGTTTGCGGCTATGGTCAGACCGGTAGCGGGCTGGTGCGCGCGCTGACTGATCGTGGCCAGCGTGCCGTGGTGCTGGACAATAATCCAGAGCGAATCAACCTGCTCAAGATCGAGCACCTGCGTGAGTTCGTACCGGCGCTACGGGCAGATGTGGGCCGCCCCGATACTCTGCTGATGGCGGGGCTGCGCAACCCGCGTTGCGCCGGCGTGCTGGCCTTGACCTCTTCCAACGACGTCAACCTCAAGGTGTCGCTGGCGGGCAAACTGATGCAGCCAAGCGCCACCGTGATCTGCCGTGCCGATTCCCACGACGTCGAGGCCAACATGGCCTCCTTTGGCACCGATTATATCTACAATCCCTTCGATATCTTCGCGCTCTATCTCGCCACCGCGTTGCAGGCGCCTTGTCTGACGTTGCTCTATGATTGGTTGGGCGGCATGCACGGGAGCCGACTGACCGAACCCCTGTACCCCCCGGCCAAGGGGCTCTGGATCATCTGCGGCTACGGGCGCTTTGGCAAGGCGCTCTACGAGCACCTGGCGGGCCCGGATATCGAGCTGATTGTGATTGAGGCGCGACCAGAGCGCACCGGAACGCCGCCAGGCGCCTGGGTCAAGGGCCGCGGCACCGAGGCCGATACGCTGGAGCAGGCCGAGGTCCGCCGCGCGGTGGGGCTGATCGCGGGTACCGACAATGACGTAAACAATTTGTCCATCGTCATGACGGCGCTGCAACTGAATGCTCGGCTGTTCACCGTGCTGCGCGAGAATCAGCTCATGAACCAGGAGCTGTATGATGCGGTTGGTGCCGACATCCTCATGCATCCGAGCCTCATCGTCTCCAATCGGATCAGAGTGTTGCTCAGCTCGCCGCTGCTGGCGGAGTTCAGCAACTATGCGCGCTATGAGGACGACGCCTGGGCCTGTCAACTGGCGAGTCGCATCGCCGCCCTCGCGCATGACCGGGTGCCGGACGTCTGGGAGGTCTGTATCGATGACCAGGACGCCTATGCCCTAAGCCAGTTGCGCCCGCAAGGCGCGGTGCCGGTGCTCGGCGATCTGTTGCGCGACCCGCGCGACCGCGGCCTCAGATTGCCGGCCATCGCACTGATGCGCCGGCGCGAGAACAGTCGCACGCTGCTGCCGCCTGTGGAGGACCGGTTGCGCGACGGTGATCGACTGCTATTCTGCGGCCAACAGGATGCCTATTCGAGCATGCGCTGGACCTTGCAAAATACCCACGCGCTGAATTACGTGCTCTATGGCACCAGCCCTCCGCGCGGGCTGGTCTGGCGCTGGTTGACGCGCCTGTTGCGAGAGCATCGGCGGCGCAACGCCGCTCGCGCTAACGACAGCGGCGACCGCGATGCGGTTTGAATCGGCGCCGATGCTGTCATATCGTGGGATCGGAACGCTGACAGACGTGCCTTTCCGCGTGACACACTGAGACTGATGAGGTTACCCAAATGAGTGCTTTGCTGAATCGCCTCGGAGAAGATCACCGGCGTCTGACGCGGCTCATGAGCCTGCTGGAGTCCCTGCTCGACCGCTTTAGCGCTGGCGACGAGCCGGATTACGAAATGATGGCCGAACTGCTGGAGTACATGATCGACTACTCCGATCAGGTGCACCATCCCAGCGAGGATTTGATCTTCGAGCGCCTGCTTGCACAGTACGATCAAGGGCATGAGGTCTTGCGCCGGCTGATGGACCAACATGAAACGCTGGCCCAGTTGAATCGGCGTTTCCGCGACTCCTTGGAGGGCATCGTTCACGAAGAGGTGCTGTCCCGCGAAGAGGTAGAACTGCAAGGGCGCGCGGTCTTGGCCGGTCTACGCGAGCACATGATTCTGGAAGATACCCAGGCATTTCCGATCGCGGTGAAAACACTATCCGCCGAGGACTGGGTCGACATCGAGGCGCGCGCGCCAAAGGTACAAGACCCGATATTTGGTCATGCCGATCCCGAGCGTTTCCGTTCCCTCTATGCGCATTTGAAGGACGAGCTGGACAGGTGAGCGCCAGCTTAGGCGCCAGTTCTGAAACTATTGCCAAAACTGGTATTAGGACTCATCCCGGCCCCCACTCGCGATCGGCAAGCGCGGTTCTCCAAAGCTGCTACAGCCTGCGCCGCGCCAACCCGTTTCTTGGGCTGGTGGCCGTTGTCCGCGTTCCAGGCGGACGCGCACTGAGCCTCGACGGCCGTCATTGGCAATTGCAGGTGGCCGCGCATGCACCGCGTGGGCTCTGGAGCGCGGGCGGCGAAACCGATGAGTTGCGCTACTTTCGCTTCGGCCTCTGGTCAGAGACCGAGGGCACTACGCGCGTGCCTTTGAATCCTATACTCGACATCGGTCTAATGCTGGAAGAATCTCAGCATCTGGTGGACGCGATCCAGGAGGTGGCCCCAGGGCTGCCGTTTCCGCTGGCCGCCGAGCTGGAGCTCTGGCTGCTGGACGCGGATGACGCGCCGCTGGCCTTGCTGGCCACCGCCATTGACCCGGGCGATGTCGCGGATCTTGGCTTGGCAGCGGGGCTGGATGAGATCGGCCGGCCGGACTGGAGCGCTGGCGGACGCGGTGAGCGAGTGTTCCGTTCGCCCAGACTGAGCGCGCAGGGGGTGCCGGAGCGCGATGACGCCGGACCCGCGCGTCACGCGCGCTGGCTGGAGCAGCAAGTCATGCAGGCAGCCGGCGGCATGAGTCGGTGCCAGTGGTTTCGCCGCGATGCGACCGGCGGAAGCTGCATTGGTTTTCGCGCCCCAGAGAGGCTGGAGGGCCGCCGTCTAGCTTCCACTGCCTTTCCCGCGCTCAATCTGCGCTCCGACTGGTCGGACGGCACAATGCAGGCGCTTGTGGACGATTATTTTTGCTGGCTGTCCCCATATCTGCTCATGCTGCCCGATCTCGACGACCAACTGCGTGCCGGATTGGAGCAGGCCGCGAGCAGCCATGCGATCGAAGTGTCACGGCTCTGGCGCCTCTATCCGCGGGTGCTCGACGGCGAATTCGTGCGGCGCGCGCGGGTCGAGGCGGAACTGCGTCGCGCCCACGCCTAAGCAGTTTGCTACCGGAAGGGACGAGGGCGAAAGATCCGCGAGCGCCCACTAGAGCGCTCCTCGGTCCTCGGTGCTTGGCCCCTTGAGGACGCCCACAGGTCGAGCATCGTAGCGCCGTGCTGAGGCAATACCTCGCAAAAGACCGAAGTCTTTTTCTTGTCGAAATGTCCTTGAAACGCGTGTTTCTTTCCCGCACAGTGCAATCTCATTACAGAAAACAGGGGAACGCCGAAGCGTGCTGACAACCAAGTACAAGAGTGTGCCGAGCTTTGAGCACGGAACGCCAGAGTCGCTCGGCGTGTTGCTGCTCAATTTGGGGACACCGGATGCGCCCACCCCAACGGCCGTGCGCCGCTACCTGGCGGAGTTCCTGCAGGACCCGCGCGTCGTCGAGATTCCGCGCCCGCTTTGGTGGCTGGTGCTGCATGGCGTTGTCCTGCGCGTGCGCCCAAGTCGCTCAGCGCGTGCCTATCAAGCGGTGTGGACGGAGCGCGGTTCGCCGCTGCTTGATGTCGCCCGCCGCCAGGCCACCGGGCTGCAGGCGCGCATGGCGCAGCGCTTCGGCCGCAGCGCGTTGGTCGAACTCGGCATGCGCTACGGCAACCCGTCCGTGGCCGAGTCTCTGGGCCGCATGAAGGCCGCCAACGTCCGCCGACTGCTGGTGCTGCCCCTGTATCCGCAATACTCGGGCACCACCACGGCATCGGTGTTCGACGCCGTGACCGATGAGCTCAGCACCTGGCGCTGGCTGCCGGAGTTGCGCTTCATCAATCAGTATCACGACAACCGCGCCTACATAAACGCCATCATCGACAGCATTCGCGCCGCCTGGGCCGAGCAGGGGGAACCAGAGCGGCTGCTGTTCTCGTTCCACGGCATTCCCAAGCGCTACTTCATGGCAGGTGACCCCTACCATTGCCATTGCCACAAGACGGCGCGCATGGTGGTAGAGGGGCTCGGGCTCGCTGAAGATCGCTGGATGGTGTCCTTCCAGTCCAGGGTCGGACGCGACGAATGGCTGCAGCCCTACACGGACGAGACGCTCAAACTCTGGGGCGGCGACGGCGTGAAGAGCGTGCATGTCGTCGCCCCCGGCTTTTCGGCCGACTGCCTTGAAACCCTAGAAGAGATCGATGTGGAAAATCGTGGCTACTTCCTAGAGGCCGGGGGTGAGTCCTACCACTACATCCCCTGTCTGAACGATGATCCGGCCCATATCGAAATGATGATGGGGCTGGTCGAACAACACGTCGCTGGCTGGCCGGAAGTGACCGGCGCCGCGGACCGCTGGTAAAGCACTTCCTAGTAAAGCCTCCCCTGGTAAAACATCCCCTGGTAAAGTCTTCATGGAACAGCACGCGCTACCCACCGAACTCAACCTGCATCAGAAATCTCGGGTGCTCGAAATCGCCTACGACGACGGCGCAAGATTTCGGCTGCCCTGTGAATACCTCAGAGTCTACTCCCCGTCCGCCGAGGTGCGCGGCCACTCGCCGGACCAAGCCAAACTCCAGATTGGCAAAGAACAGGTCAACATCAAGGATCTACAGCAGATCGGCAGCTACGCGGTCAAGATCGTCTTCGACGACGGCCACAAGTCAGGCCTGTATGACTGGCAATATCTCTACAAGCTCGGTCGCGCTTGGCAACCGCTGTGGCTGGATTATTTAAACCGACTCGAAGACGCTGGTCGCAAGCGCGCGGCACCAGACCCGTTCGAGGAGATGCAGGCGCGCGGAGAAGCGCCGTCGGCACTGCCGGAAGCCGCCGGTAATGCATGACCGGAGATTCGCTGGCTTTTTCGGCATGATTGGCGGAGAGGGTGGGATTCGAACCCACGGTACCCGCAAGGGTACACTTGATTTCGAGTCAAGCCCGTTCGGCCACTCCGGCACCTCTCCAGCAGGCCGCGAAGTATACCCGACCACGGCAGATTGGGGAATGCCTAGGCGGTGAGCGACGGTCTTTGTCGGATTCGAAGACCCGCTTGAGGACAAAGGCTAATCTTGTGTCATCAGCTGAGAAAGGCTTCGCCAATCTCCGGCGTACCCGTAAGGCTGCGATTTCAGTTGGGCGGTGGCAATGGTTGGTGGCCGGCTCAGCGTCGGGCGCGAAAGAAGGCGCGCAGGGTCTCGGCGCATTGTTCTTCCAGCAGTCCACCTTGGCAGTCGGTCTGGTGGTTGAATCGGCTGTCGGAGGGCAGTAGATCGAAGACGCTGCCGCAAGCGCCGCCTTTGAGGTCGGGCGCCCCGTAGATGACGCGGGCGACGCGGGCATGGACGATGGCGCCGGCGCACATCGGGCAGGGCTCCAGCGTGACGTAGAGTTCGGTGCCGGGGAGGCGGTAATTGCCGATGCGTCGGGCGGCATCGCGCAGGGCCTGAATCTCGGCGTGGGCGGTGGGGTCCTGGGCGCCGATGGGTCGGTTCCAGCCCTCGCCGATGAGTTCGCCGTCTTTGATCAGGACGGCGCCGACCGGGACCTCGCCTTCGGCCGCGGCGCGTTCGGCCAGTGTCAGCGCGTGGCGCATCCAACGCTCATCGGGCGCCGCTTGCGCGCCTTGCGGCGGGATCACGAATCCGTGCTGAGGGCTGGTCGGTTCATTCCCATTCGATGGTGCCGGGGGGCTTGCCGGTGATGTCGTAGACGACGCGCGAGACGCCGGGGATCTCGTTGACGATACGCCGGCAGACGAGTTCCAGGAAGTCGTAGGGGAGATGCGCCCAGCGGGCGGTCATGAAGTCGATGGTTTCGACCGCTCGCAGCGCAATGACGTGGGCGTACTGACGGTTGTCGCCGACGACGCCGACGGAGCGCACCGGCAGGAACACGGCGAATGCCTGGGAGACTTTGTCGTAGAGGTCCGCCCTGCGTAGTTCTTGGATAAAGATGTGGTCGGCCTGGCGCAGGGTGTCGGCGTATTCCTTGTGCACTTCGCCGAGGATGCGCACGCCGAGGCCTGGGCCCGGAAAGGGATGCCGGTAGACCATCTCGGCGGGTAGGCCGAGTTCGACGCCGAGCGTGCGCACCTCGTCCTTGAACAGCTCGCGCAGTGGTTCGACCAGCTTGAGTTTCATGCGCAGGGGCAGGCCGCCGACGTTGTGGTGCGACTTGATGACTTTGGCCTTGCCAGTTTTGGCGCCAGCGGACTCGATCACGTCCGGATAGATGGTGCCCTGCGCCAGCCATTTGACATTGGGCAGTTTGCTCGCCTCTTCATCGAAGCAGTCGATGAAGGTGCTCCCGATGCGCTTGCGCTTTTGCTCCGGGTCTTTGACGCCTTCGAGTCGCTCCAGAAAGCGCTGCTCGGCGTCGGCGCGGATCACGCGCAGGCCCATGTGGCGGGCGAAGGTTGCCATGACCTGATCGCCTTCACCCAGACGCAGCAGTCCATTGTCGACGAAGACGCAGATGAGTTTGTCGCCAATGGCTCGGTGCAGCAGGGCGGCCACCACGGACGAGTCGACGCCGCCGGACAGGCCCAGCAGTACCTCGTCATCACCGACCTGCTCGTGCACGGCGGCGATAGCATCGTTGATGATGTTGGACGGCGTCCACAGGTTGCCGCAGCCGCAGATCTCATGGCAGAAGCGCGCGATGATGCGGCTGCCCTGGCGTGTGTGCGTGACCTCTGGATGGAATTGGACGCCGTAGAAGCCGCGGGTCTCGTCGGCGATGCCGGCCAGTGGCGCATTGTCAGTGGTGGCGATCGCCTTGAAGCCGCTCGGCAAGGATTCGACGCGGTCGCCGTGACTCATCCAGACATCAAGCAGGCCGTAGCCCTCAGGGCTGGCGTGGTCTTCGATATCGCGCAGCAGTTGCGAATGACCCCGGGCGCGGACCTGGGCATAGCCGAACTCGCGCTCGCTGGCGGCGGCGACGCTGCCGCCAAGCTGAGCGGCCATGGTCTGCATGCCATAGCAGATGCCAAGCACTGGCACGCCCAGGTCGAAGATCAACGGGTCTGCGCGGGGCGTCTCAATTTCGTGCACCGATTGCGGTCCGCCAGACAAGATCACCCCCTTGGGGGCGAACTCGCGGATCAGGCCCGGGGCCATGTCCCAGGGGTGCAGCTCGCAATAGACCCCTACCTCGCGCACGCGACGAGCGATTAGTTGCGTGTACTGTGAGCCGAAGTCCAGGATCAGAATGCGGTCGGCGTGGATATTACTTGCGGTCGGCATGGTGGCGAGTAGGGGCCTAGGGCGGAGGCTGGGTGAGCATGAGTGGGGCGGCGATGAGGGCCAAGCGCCGAGGGCCTGGGGCCGGCCTTGGCGCTAGGCCCTCGGCCACAGGCCCTTCGCGCTAGCTATCAATCCGATAGTTCGGCGCTTCTTTGGTGATCTGCACGTCGTGGACGTGGGATTCGCGCATGCCGGCACCGCTGACGCGCACGAATTGCGGTTTGGTGCGCATCTCCTCAATGGTGCTGCAGCCGGTGTAGCCCATGCTGGAGGCGAGGCCGCCGAGCAGTTGGGTAATGACATTAAGCAAGCTACCCTTGTAGGGCACGCGGCCTTCGATGCCTTCGGGAACCAGCTTCTCCTTCTCGGTGTTCTCTTGAAAGTAGCGATCGCTAGAGCCTTCCTTTGCGCCCATGGCGCCGAGCGAGCCCATGCCGCGGTAGGATTTATAGGAACGGCCCTGGTAGATCTCGACCTCGCCGGGGGCCTCGTCGGTGCCGGCGAACAGGCTGCCGATCATGACCGTATCGGCGCCAGCGGCGATCACCTTGGCGATGTCGCCGGAGTAGCGCAGACCGCCGTCAGCGATCAGCGGGACTCCGGTGCCGGCGAGGGCCTCGTTGACGTTGGCAACCGCCGTGATCTGCGGCATACCGACACCAGCGACGATGCGCGTGGTGCAGATGGAACCCGGGCCGATGCCGACCTTGACGGCATCGGCGCCGGCCTCGACCAACGCGCGGGCGGCGTCGCCGGTGGCGATGTTGCCGCCGATGACCTGCACCTCCGGGAAGTGGTCCTTGATCCAGCGGATGCGGTCGATTACGCCCTGAGAATGGCCATGAGCGGTGTCGACGACGAGCACGTCGACGCCGGCCTCCACCAATGCCGTCACGCGCTCCTCGGTGCCCTTGCCAACCGACACCGCGGCGCCGACACGCAGCCGCTCGCGGTCGTCGCGCGATGCCTTCGGGAAGTCCGCGGCTTTTTGAATGTCCTTGACCGTGATCAGCCCGCGTAGCTCGAAGGCGTCGTTGACCACCAGCACCTTCTCGATGCGGTGCTTGTGCAGCAGGCCCAGGACCTCGTCGCGACTGGCACCCTCCTTGACCGTCACCAGCCGTTCGCGCGAGGTCATGATGGCCGAGACCGGCGAGTCCATACGTTTTTCAAAACGCAGGTCGCGCCCAGTGACGATGCCGACCAAATGTCCGCCTTCGGTCACCGGAACACCTGAGATGTTGTGCGATCGGGTGATGGCCAGCACGTCACCGACGGTCATTTGCGAGTCCACCGTGACAGGGTCGCGGATGATGCCGGCCTCGTAGCGCTTAACCGCTACAACCTCGCGCGCCTGGCGTTCAGCGGACATATTCTTGTGGACGACGCCGATACCGCCTTCCAGCGCCATGGCGATGGCAAGCCGGGCCTCGGTGACGCTATCCATGGCCGCGGACATGAGCGGGATCTTGACGTCGATGGCGCGGGTCAGCCGGGTGCTGAGATCGACCTCGCTGGGCACGATGGCAGAGTGGGCTGGGACGAGCAAGACGTCGTCGAAGGTGAGGGCTTCCCCGAGCATGCGCATGATGGGCCTCCGGCGGCAGGTAGATTTCGAAAAGTTAACCTCTTATGATAAGAACTCAAACCGCCGGGGTAAACGTGCTCGGCGGGTTATTTTTTTAAGAAGGACCGAGGGGCGAGGGCCGAGGGCCCCTAAAACCCGTGGAGTCAGGCGCCTTGGCCCTTGGCCCCAAGAGACGCTTGGGCGCCCGCAAGATGAACAAGCGCCGCTCGCTCCATCATTCCTTCACCAATGAGCCAACCTTCCCGAATGTCTTTTGCCGCAGGCGCCGACACCCTCGTCGATTTCACCCGTGACATCTGGAGCGTTTCGCGCCTCAATTCCGAGGTGCGCGCGGTGCTGGACGGCAGCTTTCCGTTGCTTTGGGTGCAGGGGGAATTGTCGAACCTGTCTCAACCGGCCTCCGGGCACATCTACTTCACGCTCAAGGACGAGGCCGCGCAGGTGCGCTGCGCGATGTTCCGCTTCAAGCGTCGGTTGTTGCAGTTCAAGCCGGCCAACGGCGAGCAGGTGCTGATCCGCGCGCGGATCGGCCTGTACGAGCCGCGCGGCGACTATCAATTGATCGTCGAGCGGATGGAGCCCGCCGGCGAGGGCGCGCTGCGCGTTGAATTGGAGCGGCGCAAGCGGCGCCTCGCCGCCGAGGGCCTGTTCGACGCGGCCCGCAAGCGTCCGCTGCCGACGTTTCCCCGTCAGGTGGGCCTGATCACCTCGGCTAGCGGTGCCGCGCTGCAGGATCTGCTGACGGTGCTCAGGCGGCGGCTGCCCCTGTTGCCGGTGCTCATCTTCTCGGCTCAGGTGCAGGGTGAGGGCGCGGCCGAGAGCTTGATCGACGCGCTGGAACTGGCCAACCGTCGCGCCGACTGCGATCTGCTGATCCTCGCCCGCGGCGGCGGCTCGCTGGAGGACCTGATGGCCTTTAACAGCGAGGCCCTGGCTCGGGCCATTTGCGCCTCCGACATTCCTATCGTCACCGGTATCGGCCACGAGGTCGATATCAGCATCGCCGATCTGGCCGCCGACCGCCGCGGTGCGACGCCGTCGGCGGCGGCGGAGCTGGCAACGCCGTCCGTCGAGCATCTGGCGCAGCGCCTGCAGGCGTTGCAGCGGCGTCTGTTGGCGGCGCAGCGCCGTATCCAGGAGAATTTAAAACGCCAACTCGGGTATGCCGGCAAGCAACTGCGACTGCTGCATCCGATGGCGAGGCTGGAGCAACTGTCGCAAAAACTCGATGGATTGGATGCCCGCCTCAGGGTGACCTTATCGGTGCGGCTCGAGCGTGCGCAGGCATTCATGCGCTTGGCGCGCGCTCGGTTGCTGCGCGCGAGCCCGGGGCCGTACATCGATTCCGAGGGCCGATCGCTAAATGCGTTACGCGCCCGGCTGCAAAAGTGTGGCCGGCAACTGTCGACCGCTCATGCCGAGCGACTGGGCGGCATCGCGCGCCGCCTCGACGCCCTGAGTCCACTGGCGACGTTGGCGCGGGGCTACTCGATCGTTACCTTGGTAAGCACCGGCGAGCTGGTTCGCAATGCCACACAAGTGGCGGACGGGACCCGTATCAAGGTGAAATGCCCAAGGGGTCAACTGCTGGCGCGTGTTGAGCTGTCCTCGGATGAGTAGGTGCCGGGCCGCATCGCATGAGGGCGCGGGTTGTCGATCGCTGCTGTGGCTTGATTCGCTATTGGCCCTAGTATTCTTGTCCGGGCGGTCTTAGGCTATTGCGCAAGGGCCACTTCCCGCATCTTGCGTCGTGGTTGCAGCCTCTCGCGTCCCTGCTATAGTGTGATATCGGTGGCGGTTGCGACGCTATGGCCATCGGCTCGCGACTGCTTGGATTGCAACCTAAGTCTAACGTTGCTCAACAATTCCTGATTCGTGCGACAGGTTTGCGGTTGATTCCGTTTGCGCGAGATGGGGTTTAACTATGTGGAGACCCTAACGTGCCCAGCGACACCAAAACCGAGACCGAGTTCGACTATAAAACGGCATTCAGTCGCAATCTTGGCTGGGTAACCGAGGCTGAGCAGCAGCAGCTGAGACGGTCGCGGGTTGCAATTGCCGGCCTCGGTGGCGTTGGGGGGGCGCATTTGGCCGCGCTGTCTCGGCTCGGCGTCGGTGCGTTCAATATTTCAGACATGGATGTTTTCGAGGTGGTCAACTTGAATCGGCAATTGGGCGCGACCATGAGCCAAATCGGCCAACCGAAGGTGAACGTGATCGCCGAGATGGGACTGGATGTCAATCCGGATCTCGACCTGAGACGGTTTCCCGAAGGTATCAGCGCGGCGAATGTCGACGAGTTCCTGCGCGACGCGGACCTCTACATCGACGGCCTCGACTTCTTTGTCATGGACGCCCGCGAGGTGGTGTTCGCGGCCTGCGCCGAGAAAGGTATCCCCGCCATCACGGCAGCACCGCTCGGCTGGGGAACCGCCTGGCTCGTGTTCACTCCCGGCGGCATGACCTTTGAAGACTATTTCCAGATGGCGGACCAGCCCTACACGGAGAAGCTGTTGCGGTTTCTGGTCGGGCTTTCGCCGACCGGTATGGAGCTCGGGCACCTCGTCGACCCGACACGCCTGGATGTCGCCAACCAGCGCGGACCCTCGACCCCCGTCGGGGCCTTTTTGAGCGCGGCCGTCGCCTGCACCACCGCTGCCAAATTGCTACTCGGGCGCGGAGACGTACCGACTGCCCCCTGTTCTCAGCATTTTGACGCCTTTACCGGCCGAAGTGAATCCGTCGAGCGGCCCGGTGGCATGGGCCATCCAGAGATGCAGGCGCGGCTCGCGGCCATGCGCGGGGCATGACTGACCGCGCAGACGTGCCGGAAGTCGCGGCCTCGGTTCCGCGGAGACCACATAGCAGGCCGGTGGTCCTACCAGTAGAGTACGATTCAAAATCGGACAGATGGTGAAGACAAGGCATGATCGATCCCCAAGCAGTAGACAAGATCCTTGATCGGGCGCGTTGGGCGCCGAGTGGCGACAATACCCAGCCGTGGCGCTTCGAACGGATCGACGGCGACCGTTTCCGCATTCACGCCAGCGACACCCGCGATTGGTGCGTCTACGATCTTGAGGGTCGCGCCAGCCAGATCGCCGTCGGTGCCCTGTTGGAGACGATCGCACTGGCGGCTGGCGCACTGAGTGTCGAGGTTCACTTCGAGATCGAGCCCGATGCGCCGGAGACGCATCCCATCATCAATGTGCAGCTGGGTTCCGCGCCGGATGCTGTTCCAGACCCCCTCCAAACCGTGATTGAGAAACGCAGCACACAACGGCGACCGTTTAGTTCGAAGCCGTTAACAGCAGAGCACAAGGCAGCGCTTGAGGCGGCCGTGGGCGTCGACTATCGTATTGTTTGGATCGAAGGCACCACGCCTAAGTGGCGCATGGCCAGGCTGTTGTTCCGTAACGCACACATTCGCCTGACCATCAAAGAGGCCTATGAAGTGCACAAACGGATCATTGAATGGGATGCGCAGTTCAGCGACGACCGTATCCCGGATCAAGCCCTGGGTCTCGATGCCCTCACGATCAAGAGCATGCGCTGGGCCATGGCAAGCTGGCAGCGGGTTCAATTCCTGAATCGCTGGTTCGCTGGCACCTGGTTGCCGCGACTGCAAATGGACCTGTTGCCCGGTTTGGGCTGCGCCGCGCACTTTTTTTTGGTGGCCGACCGAAAGCCCGACGATGTCGCTGGTCACATTGCCGCCGGTCGCGCGGTACAGCGGCTTTGGCTCGCCTGCGCGGTCAATGACATCCAGTTCCAGCCCGAGCAAACGCCGATCATCTTTGCCGAGTATGCGCGTAAAGGCACGCCCTTCACTGATGATCAAGCTGCACTTGATGAGGCAACAAGGCTTGCCGCAAACCTGAATGCGGTGGTCGGCGAGGCGAACGTTACGCGGGCGGTGTTCGCCGGTCGGGTCGGTTACGGAGCGCCAGCGGTGGCGCGCTCACTTCGTCTGGCATTGCCTCTATTGTCGACGAAGTCATCCGTTAAGGAATAGCTTCTGCAGCTGAAATTGACTCGCCTAAAATTAAGGGGAGTCTACTGCGTGGTACACGAAGGCGGGCGTGTAGTGATCATCATCACCGAGCCCGGCTACTTGGAGCCGCATCTGTTAGATTTGGAGTCAAAACCTGAGATTTTACATGTGGATAAACTAATTATTTATTTTGCCGTTGTCGGCGCTTTTCTCGCTTTGCAGGTCCCTTCGTCCGAAGTCCATGCGCGGGTTGAGGACGAACAGGCTTCAGTCGGTGACGACGCCACGGCAGCAACAAACGGAAGCATTGAAGACCTTAAATTGCGGGGCGACCTCAGGGCCGCGGCGCTTCGCTACAAGGTCGCGTTGCAGAAAGACCCGGATCAGCCTGAGTTAAGGCTGAAACTCGGGCGCATTTATTTCAAGCTCGCGGAGTGGCAGGCCGCGGAAAAGGAATATCAACGGGCCATTGATTCAGGTGTGGTCGAGTTGAATGAGGTCATTGAAGAGCAGGTTCGATCTCGGCTATATCGTGGGGACACGGGTGCATTGACCGAGTCTGCGCCGGATGCGACGGTGCTTTCTATCAGGCAGATCGTCGGTGACGATGACTCTAAGGCTGCCGAACTCATGGCGCTGTATGGACATGCTTTCTATCTGCGGGGCGATTTGGACAAGGCGGAGCGAATGTACGCACTGGCACGTCAGGCGAACGCTTCGATTGCGGACGTGTTCTTGGGCGATGCCATGCTGGCTGCAAGCCGTGCGGACTATGAGGAAATGCGCTCGGCGCTGAATAGCGCATTGGGAATCGATCCCGAATTTGCCGCAGGCTGGAGCTACATGGGTGACCTTGAGCGCTACCAAGGCAATCTGGACGCTGCTGAGAGGGCCTACGACAAGGCCATTTCGCTCCGTTATAACAATGGACATGATCTGTTTGGCCGCGCGTTGGTTCGTATCGCGGCCAACGATCTCGACGCCGCCCGCGATGATGCCGCAGAGGCTCGTGTTGCCTTGCGGGGTAGTCCGGCGGCGCATTATCTCGATGGGTTGATCGCGCTGAAGGAGGGTCGAGACCAGCGGGCATCGGAGGCTTTCGCTGCTTCGATTGCAAAGGAGGGAGGGTATTTGCCGGCGGAGTTGTATGCCGGTCTCACGGCGGCATCCTTAGGATCTCTTGAGCAAGCATTAGAGTATCTATCCCGATTCTTGAGCCAACGCCCGTCTAATCTGATCGCGCTGACCGCCCTTGCGGCGGTGCAACTGGGTCTGAACGAGTCTCAGGATGCGCAGAAGACCATCGAGCGTTTGTTGATGATCGCTCCCAACGATCAGCAGGCCCTTGATCTGGCGGAGAATCTGACTCTTTGGCAAGCGCCCGGCTCGCGATCCTCACAGCTGCTGCGAATGGCGCTTGATGAACAGCCGGCCGGCGGTTTTGAGTTTCTGAAACTCGACCTCGCGTTCGTGCCGAGCCGTTTGTCGCAAGCGCTTTCACGCTTGGAGGATGCCGCGAAGGACGATAGCGACAACTTGGAGGTTCAGCTCGCCCTTGTTGTCGCGCTAGTAAAGAACAATCAACTCGATGATGCCTTGCGGCGCGTTGATGAACTACTGGAACGCATGCCCGAGAATGCGATCCTGCTGTCTGTCAAGGGACGAGTGGCGCTGCTTATGGGGAATGAGGAAGATGCGGCCACCCTATTCCAGCGCGCGTTGGATATCAATCCAGCCGACTTTCGCTCCGCAAGCAGTTTGGCTGCACTAGCGCTCAAGGGCGGTGACCTGGGCAAGGCCCGGAGCTACTATGAGAGTGTCCGCAATGCCGACCCGGGCCAACTGAGAGCCGGCTTAGCCTTGGCCAGAATTGCCGAGCGTCAAGGTAAGAGCGACGAGGCGCAACAGATCCTCAGTCAACTGATCGAAGATAACCCGGAGGCATTGCAGCCTCGCATTGGGCTTGCTCAGTTCTACCGGGTTCAAGGGAGAGGTGCCGACGCCGTCAAGCTGCTGCGGCCGATGACCGAAAAATACAAAGATGCTCCCCTACTTTGGCAGGAACTCGCGGCTGCGCAGTTCGCCGTCGGCGAGATCAAAGCAGCGCAAAGGAGTCTCCGGAACCAGCTCTATTTGACCCCCGCGGACGCCGAGGCCATGTTCCAACTAGCTAAGCTGTACGCGGCCGACGCTCAAGACGGGGCGGCTCAGGTACAGTTGCAAGAGTTGTTACGCGTCAATCCTTCCCACAGGGGAGCGAAGCTGGTCATCGCCCGCATGGCCCTCGACAACGGCGATGTCGACCTTGCTGCCAGGTTGGCTGATGAACTTGTGGCCGTGAGGCCCGCCGATGTCGATGCTGTGCAACTCCAAGGCGCTGTGGCTGTTAAGCGGAAACAGGCGAAGCTCGCCGTCGCGCGGTATTCGGCGGCCGTCCAACTTGCCCCACGTACGGAGACGGTGACGCAATTGGCGATGGCGGCAATCGCTGTCGGGCAGCCTGAGGGGGCCTTGACGGTGATGCAGAATTGGTTGGAGCTCAATCCAGACGATGCCGTTATGCGCCGTAATCTAGCCAATGCTGCGAACGTGTTGGGCAAGTCCGAGCTCGCGGTCACGCAATACCGCGTGCTGGTAGACCAAAATGCCGCGGATGCCATGATCTATAACAATCTCGCACTCGCATTGATGCGCGATGACCCGGACGCGGCTCTGTCCTATGCCCAAACTGGCGTCGACAAGTTTCCCGATAGTCCCGCTCTGCGAAATACACTTGGGCTGATCCAACTCCAGCTTGGACAACCGGCCTTGGCCGCTGCCGAGCTGGATCAGGCAGTAACTGCAGCCCCGCTTATTCCGTCGTATCGTTTTCATCTGGCGGTCGCCATGGAGCGCGTCGGACGCGTCGATGACGCGAAGGCGATACTGTCTGAGCTTCTGACGTCGGACGTTGAGTTCAGCGAGAGGGAGGTCGCCAACGGACTGCTTGAGCGTCTTCACGCAGGCGGTCAAGCAACATCCTCTCCGCTCTCGGATCATCCTAGATGAAACCTCGCGTGCTGTTCGTCGCCGAAACCGTGACGCTCGCGCACGCGGTTCGGCCAATTGTTCTCGGCAGAATGCTGCGAATGGACCTCTACGACGTTATTCTTGCTGCGGACGATCGATATGATGAACTCTTTACGCAACTGCCAGAGCATCGCGAAGGCCTTTATACGATCGGCAGTGATCAATTTATCAAGGCCCTAGCTGCCGGAAAGCCCCTTTACGACGACGCCACCTTGATGCGCTATGTGAAGGATGATCTTGCTCTGATTGAACGAGTCAAACCCGATCTCATCATCGGGGATTTTCGGCTATCGCTGTCCGTCAGCGCGAGGTTGTGCAACCTTCCTTATGTGGCGATCAGCAATCTCTATTGGAGTCCGTACGCTCAGCAGCGCTATCCAGTACCCGATCTACCGTTGACCCGACTCGTGGGCATAGCTGCCGCGCAGATGGTGTTTTCGCTTGTGCGTCCGATGGCATTTGCGTTGCACTGCGGGCCGCTGAACCGAGTCCGGAAGCGCTTTGGCTTGCCGTCGCTCGGCAGGGATCTGCGTCGGGTGTATACCGACGCTGATCTTACGCTCTATGCCGATGTGCCCGGCTACGTAAGGACCGTATCGCTGCCAAGTAATCATCGGCCGATTGGTCCGCTGCTTTGGTCGCCAGGCACGGCTCTTCCTCGCTGGTGGGACGACGTGAAAATTGGCGTGCCGCTCATCTACGTGACACTAGGTAGTTCCGGTGCCGCGGACAAATTGGTGGAGGTGCTGAAGGGCGTCGTGGGGCTGGGTGCTCTTGCCATGGTTGCAACGGCCGGTCGGGTATCGATCCCGACTGAATTGAAGAAAAGGGGAGTCTACGTTGCCGACTTCTTGCCGGGAGCCGACGCTGTCAAGCGGGCCGATCTGGTGATCTGCAATGGTGGAAGCCCTGCGACCCAGCAGGCCCTCGCGGCGGGTAAGCCGGTGTTGGGGCTGCCGTCAAATCTTGATCAGTATCTGAATGCGGCGAGCTTGGCCCGGGCTGGAGTCGGAAAATGGCTGCGCAGCGACAGGCTCCGGGCGAATGATTTGGCCAGTGTGGTGTCGAGCATGCTAGGCGATGCGGTACTCCATCGACGCGCACGGGAGGCGCAGGCGCATCTTGCCGCCTATTCGGCGGCTATGTTGTTTCCGCCAATCGTCGACGAGATGCTCTCCAGTCACCCATCGTGATCCGGGTCCGTTCACCTCGATCATGCAAGCCAGTTGACACTGATCCCCGCTCGCAGGGGGCTTGAGAAGGCCTTTGCGATAGTGGTTGCGTGCTAGGGTAGGGACAATGCACGTATCACCGCCTCTGTGCATGTTTGTAACTGAAAGGCTGGATTGGTGTCCTACGGCGCCTCACCCAGCGCGCAGGGGACAGGCTTCAGGTTTGGTCGGCAGTCCTGTCCAGTTCGGAATCCGCGGCCTCAAGTAATTCGACGATGCGGTGAAAGAACTTAGCGGCCGGGGCGCCCGCCATGACTCGGCGATCGAAGTTCAGCACGAGGTCGCAACAGGTCTTGACGACAACTTCGTCATTGTCATCGACAATGGGGCGTTTAGAGATATAGCCAAAGGAGAAACCGAGCGGCCATGGCCAAGTGCCGACTAGGCTGTGTACCCCATATTTAGCTGGGGAACTGATTAACGCAGCTGCACCACGCCATTTGACCCAAAGGCTTGGAAAAATGTGTGGTAAACGAAGCAACGGTAAGGAGACGAACCAGGGCAATTGCGTCACGCGATTAAAGTCGCGCCACTGGTCATTGTTGCTCTCATCGCTACTTGCTAGCCGCGCAAGCCAATCCGTGATGCGATCAAGCGATAGCCGATCGACATTGCGCAGCACGTCAACGAATGCCACGGACTCGGCGCCTTCGATCGTGCGCTCCGCGGCGACGGCAACATCACAGTGGCCAAACCGCTGCAATCGGTAGCCAAGTGGTCGCCAGCAGACCCGCCGATTGGCGTACGGATACTCACGTAATGCGACGGCGATGGCCTTGGCGATAAAGGCGGTGTATGACGGTCGCTGTTCCCCCGACTGTTGTGCGGCGGCGCGACGTTGGTTGATCCGAGTGAGGTCCACCGGCGAAATGAAGGTGACGGTGTTGCCAGGCCGAATCTCGTACTCGACCAAGCGACGGTTTGCGTCGACTCGGGGGTTTGCCGGTTCGATGCGGTAGCTGTGATCATTTTCCTGCGTCATTGTTGGTGATTCCTGCTGAGATCGGGGCTGCAGCTAGATAACGCGGCGTGCTTGATTCTCGCGATTGAACGCCTGCGCCAGAACCTTATGATCACCCGGCGGTAGTCTTTAGGCGACGGTGTTTGAATGGAGACCGCCGTTGAGGCCATGATGCCGCGAACGCCTATGCACCGTCGGTACCGAGCAACTCCAGCGTGCCGACGGTGGCGAGGAAAAGCGACGAGATGTCAGTCGCCCACGACTGAAAACGGGGTCTTTCGACCCCGTGGTGGACGCTTGTCACAACAGCGCATGTTGTGGCGAGGGTACTCCTGCCTCAGCGACGGCGTGGACGACGCGCTGCACCAAGTCCGGCGAGCCCGATACCGATTAGGGCGAGGCTGGCCGGGGCGGGTACGGCGGCCGTCGAGATCGGCGACGCCGCGTCGACCTGCGCCATAAAGCTGGGATTGGGTGCTGTGACCGGTCCTGACGTATCCAAGCCACCGTTGATATGAGCTCCGCCGAGGGGGACTCCGGCGACATCGGTCTTGGCATCGATTGAGGCGCCAGTGGAGTCCTCGAACGTCAAAGACGGATCAGTGGTTGTAAACGGCGTGATCTGCGCGATACCAGTCATAAGGAATGACGTCAGGGTCTGCCCGTTGAAGAAGCTGGTGTCGACGAAGAGTGGGGCCACGATGAGATCAAGGGTTGTTGTGTTGCCGTTGCCGATCACGGTTTCCGTGGGCGTGCCACCGAAGGGCCACCCCGCCGCATTGGACCCAGGCGTGGTGCTGCCGAGATTGTCGGTAGTGTTCACCTCGACGTCAAATCCTGCAATGAACGTGCTCACGGGCGCGATTTGGCCAGATGCGATCAGCGTACCGTCGCTGAACCCAGTGCCTGCCAAGGAATTCGCGTCTGGGCTTTCGTCGTAGTACATCCGGAAGTAGTTTGGCGTGGTGCCATCGGTCATTTTACGGTCGGCCTCGGTGAACGGCCCCAGTTGCTTGCCAGATGGGCCGAAGCCGAATTTTGTGTCGTTGGTAACAGCGCCAAGGTCAACGTCGATGACCGCCTCCGCAAACCCCAGAACAAAGGTGACCTCGTACGTGGAGCCGATGCCCGAACTGATCGTCCCTCCGCCGGTGTCCTGGAAGGCCGCCAGCTGACCGTGGCTGTAGACATCGAATGGCTTTGGTGTTGGGGTTGGGGCTGCGTCGTTGATGTAGTCGGCAATTGCTTGGTTGCCGTCGTCAGCGAGGAAGGAGGTGGGTGCCCAATCAAAGATGCCGATGTCAGAGATGGTCTCGGTTGGACCAGTAAACGTGACGGCAGCGACCCCTGCGGACGCCGTAGCGAGCGCGAAGGCGGAGATAGAATGCTGAAGTTTCATGATCAATTTCCCTCGTCAAGGATTGCGTTGGATTTTCTGACCCTAAGTCAGGTTGCTAAGAGGATATATCGGCATGACGTTGCCTGTCAGGTCGCAACGTCGTCAAGAGCTTCTTGGTGCTGAGTCCGGCTATCGGCCCGTTGCCCGGGCGTGCTTGGGGCCCCAGCTCCGCCCATGCACTTTGTTCAAGAACGTATAAGCATGTATCGGGCCAGTTAGCTTCTTATGTTTTTAAGTAATTGTGCAAAATAAAAAAAAATAGGCTGAGTCGCGGTGCGCTTTGGGTTTAGGCGGCGAACGGTGGCAGCGATGTAAAAAATCCTGACACTAATTTGCCGGATTGCTCGCGGTAAGAGGCTGTTTGACGCCGAATCGTCACGTTAAGGTCTTTTAACCTATTGATATAAAAAAAATAAAAAGAGTGTAAAAAATACTGACACCTGTGGGCTAAGGTGCGCGTCTTCTCTAGGCGTTGGCTGGTGTCCGCCGCTGATGCCTGCAGCGCGTTTGCGCTTTGGATGAACCTGTTTTACCGAATCTTTTTCACGTCCCTCCTGCGTGGAAATACGGCCGTGTCAGTAGGTCGTTGGCTGGCTGTCGATGCGCATGCCCGATCAACCGACGTCCTAGTCAGCCGGTGAGGGCCATTGCTTGGCGGCGCGATGTTCCTGCGATGCTGCGATCAGATCCCAGGCTGCCGGGATGACGACTAGGATCAACAAGGTCGCTGTGGCGAGTCCGGTCACGAAGGTCGAGGCCATGGAACCCCAGACCAGAGAATAACTCGGGATTCCAAGGGCCATCGGCAGCAGACCCAGCGTGGTTGTGATGGTGGTCAGCAGTATCGGTCGCAAGCGCATGTCGAGCCCGCGTCGGATCGCGTCGGCGCGACTCAACCCCATGCGATAGCCGCGGTTGATGAAGTCGATGAGTACCAACGAGTCGTTCACGACCACGCCGGTCAAGCCGACCACCGCCACGAAGCTGTTGACCGTAAAGAGTGTTTGGCTGACGAGCGTGCCGAACACGACGCCGATGAGCGAGAACATCACGGCCGAGAGAACCAGAAGTGGCAGCATGTAGGACTTGAACTGAGCCGCCAGGATCAAGTAGATGACAAGCACGGCCAATGCGAAGGCGCGCAGCAGGCTCTCGAACGAGCGCTGCGTGTCTTCGAATTCACCGCCGAAGATCAAGGTTGCGCCCGGATAGTCGGGACGCAGATCGCGATACATGCTGCGGGCCCAAGCCGCCACCATCGCTGGCGAGATGTTCGCACCGGGGGCGATGTTCGCGGTGATGCTGCGGGTGCGCTGACCAAGGTAGCGGGCGAGCGAGCTCGGTGCCGACTCCGGCACTGGCTGGATGATGTCGCCGAGCAGGACCGGCCCAGCAGGATGCTCGACGATCGGGATCTCGAGTGCCTTCTCTGGTGAGTCGATAGACCTGGGGTCAATGCCGATCTTCAGATCGACCTCGGCGTCGTTGGATCGATATTTGCCAATGTAGCGCCCGTCCAGCACGGCCGCGGCGAGTCTGGCCGCATCGCCCTTGCTGAGGCCGAGTTCGCGGGCGCGGGGTTCGTTGACCTGCAGTCGATAGACGCGTGCCGGAGCGGGCTGACCGTCATCAAAATCAACCAGTTTGCCAGCTAGTTTGGGGTCGTGCGCGAGCGCTCGGGACAGCGCGTCGGCGAGCCCTGCGACCGCCTGTTCGTCATGACCGACGATTCTGATGTCGACGTCTTTGCCTGACTGTGGGCCATCTTTGCGCGCGCGCGTGCTGATTTGAAATCCATCGGTTTGAAACTGTTCGATTAGCCTTAGCCTTAGCTTTTCGAGGTGCGCGACCGGGTCTGCGAATGCCCGCTTGTCCTGTTCTGGAAGCGTGACCATGATGGTGCCGAGATGGTGGCCTGTCTCGCGCTCGTCGTTTTCGTCGAGCACGTAGCCGGCATTACCCTCCGCCGAGCGAGCATAGCCCGGTCCATCGGCAATGAGTGCCCGGGAAATCGTGCGTATCCGTTCGTCGACTTTCTCGATGGGGGTATTGGCTGGGGCTTCGACGAAGACGTAGTAGAGATTGTAGTCATCGGGAAAAAATTGCACGCGGATCAGCGGTGCGATGCCGGCAACGGACAGCCCGAGCACGGCGACGGCGGCGGCAAATGCTGTGAATACGGTCGCCAGGCTTAGCCAGCGAAAGCGCAGAGTCCAGCTCACAACGGCATGGGTCAGCCGCCGTAGTAGCCGTATCACGGGTTCCTCGCGTTCCGGTTGCATCTCGGTACCGTTGGCGCGCGGACCGAAATCCGCGTAATGCAGTGGCAGGATGAACAAGCACTCCAGAAGCGAAGCGATGATCGCGAAGGTGACGGCCTTCGGCACCAGCGCAAAGAACTCGCCGGTGGAGCCGCTCATCATCAGCATTGGGAGGAACGCCGCCGCGGTGGTCGCCGTTGCCGAGATCACCGGCAGCATGACCTCGGCCGTGCCCGTGACGATGGCTTCCGGCAGTGGCTTTCCGTCCTGTAGATGGCGATAGATGTTTTCCGTGACGACGATGGCGTCGTCGACGACGATGCCGGAGACCAGAACGAACGAGAACAAGGTAATTTCGTTCAGGGAGTTGCCGGTGAACCACATGATGATCATGGTGACCAGAAACGAGAAGGGTATGCCGATCGTGACGATGCCAGCATTGCGAGCCCCAATGAAGTACCAGAGGACCAGGCCCACCAGCGCAATGCCAAGGACCATGTTCCAGCCGAGGGTGGCGATGGACTCCTTGATGTCGGACGTGGAATCCTGGGTGAGCACCACCTCGATCCCTTCCGCGGTGAGCGCGGGCAAGGCTTCTGCGATGATCTCCTTCGCTTGACGCATGATCTCCAGTGCATTGCTGTCGACGCTCTTGGACAGTCGGATCGCGACTGTATCGAGGCCGTTGACGGAGGTGACGACATGAGGCTTGCGATAGGTAAGCGTTGCTGATGCAATCAGATCCGCGACGGAGATGAACGAGCCGTCTGCGTCGCGCCTGACGATGGTGGAGACCACTTGGGAGCGGTCGCGAAAGCGCTCGTCGACCTGGACGACGAATTCCCCGGACGCATCTGCGTAATCACCGGCCGGGATGATCAAGTTCGCTTCTTGGAGCACCTGGGCCACGTCCTCGAAAGTGACCCCGTTGGCAGCCAGCTTGGTCGGATCGAGCGCAACCTGAAACTCGCGCGTCAACTCGCCAACGATGGCCGCTTCGTCGACGCCTGGGATGCGCGAGAGGGAGAGCTGCAGCGTCTCCGCGAGCAGCGTCAGCGCACGGTTGGAGCGTTCGCCGATCAGGTTGATCGAGACCACCGGCAGCCAAGCAGAGGTATCGATCACCTGGAAGACCGGCGGCTCGACTTCCGGCGGCAGCTCGTCTAGTGCGCCGAGGATGCGAAAGCGCAGTTCGTCGTAGAGCTTGTCGTAGTCGGTGTCGTCGCGGAACTTGACCGTGATCTGGGATTGCTCGCGCCGGGACGTGGCACGCACGTACTCCACATCTTCTAGTCCCTCTATGGCTTGCTCCAATTCCACCGTGATCAGCGCCTCGACGTCGCGCGGTGACGCCCCAGGGTAGAAGGTGGTGATGATGACCCGGCCGAAATTGATGTGCGGATAGCGCTCGACGGGGAGATCCATAGTCGCGAAAATGCCGACTAACATCAGCAGAACGAAGATCAGGTTGAACAAGACCTGTTGGCGTAGCGTGAAGCGGACGACGGATTCCATCGCAATTTGCTCGGCGTTGATGCGTCGAAGGGGATTAAGGTATGGCTGTGTGCGGTCGGTTCTGTCGAACAAGGGCGCTGCCGTTGATCCGAAGTCTATCTCAGTCGGCGATGTTGACGCTGGTGTCTCCTATTCTTTGCTGTTCTCAGCGGCACAATCACGATACGCTTTCTACCAACATCAGCAAGCCGGAGGCGTACTTATGGAATCCCTGTTTATCGCGCAGTTGACGGACCTGCCGGGTCTGCTGGAGCAGCGTCAAACGTTGGAAGAGGGGCTCCAGGACCTGGCTGCCTCGGCGGCGCGGTCGCTCGGTGCGCAGCGCTGCTCCGTGATGCTGCTCAGCGCAACGGACGACGGCGACCCCGTTCAGCTCCGCGTCTGTTCGCACTTTGGAAATCTACCGGCGGAGGCCTACGAGGCCCCGGTCGATTTGGAATCGAGTATTGCCGGTCGCGTTGTTCGCACACACCAAGCACTGTTGATCAACGATGTCGATCACTCCGAGGTTTCGGCATTGGCGCGTCAGGGGCCTGGCGGCGGTGCCAGTCTGATGTGCGCGCCCATTGATGTGGCGGGCCAATTGATCGGGG
>JGI12048J13642_10267698_pt1 | contig 65166 bp, 75 predicted proteins | sample ElkSlonscriptome_16_FD_13642 | JGI IMG/M metagenome (IMG submission 13642)
CAGGTAGAGCTCGCGCAGGCGTTCGGCATCAGCCGGATCGAAGCCTTCAGTGAGGTCAAATTCGGGCGGTTTCTGGATGGTCATGCTGGGAAGGCTTGGCGGGATAGATCTCGATTCTGACCGATTCAGACGCGTAAGTCATGCCAGGCCTGGCACGGTTTTGCCCGTACTTGCGACTTACACGATAGTCCCTACCCATTGAGGAGCGTTACTAGCATGATGATTCGCCGCCTGCTGTTTCTTATTCTGATGTCGATCCAACTGCCAACCTTTGCGGCCACGTTTACCGTTAATGACTTGTTCGACGATCCGGATGCCAATCCCGGCGACGGCGTCTGCGATACTCCAGCTGCCGGGCCACCAAGGTGCTCGTTGAGGGCTGCCATCATGGAAGTCAACGCGTCCTCTTCAACACAGACCCATGTGATCGAATTCGGGCTTGGTTTGATCGTGATCGATATCATCGGATCGCCCCTGCCGACGATCAGCAAACGCGTGCGCATCGACGGTCGAACGGCACCGAGCTATGCCGGCGGTGACGACGTGGTGGCCGCCCCGCCGTCGGTCTATTTGGATGGCTCAGGCCTGACCGGCACCACGGCCGACGGGCTACGCCTGATCAACAGCTCACTGTCAAGCGTGCACGCCCTGGGCATCATCGATTTTCCCGACAATGGCATCGAGTTGGTCAACACGACCTTGACCGAGCTCAGCGGCAACTGGATCGGCGTGGGGCGGACCGGTGGCACACGCGGCAACGGCGGTGCTGGCATCTGGGCCTCGGGCTGCGACCGCTGCAAGATCGGCCAATTCCTGGACGGTAATCCGGCCGCGGTGCAAAATTTGGGGAACGTGCTGAGCAACAACCTCGAATCAGGGCTGTTCATGCAGCTTGGTGACGATGATGTCGTCGGCGGCAATCAGATCGGCGTCAATCCCGTCGGAACATCCGCTATGGGGAATGCTATCCACGGTATCCACATGGTCTCGCCCAACAGCGACATCGGTGGCATTGCCGGTTTTGGCGACGGTTCGACGATCGATATCGGCAATCTGATCATCGACAATTCGGAAGACGGCATCCGTACTTTCGCCGGTGGGCATCGAATTTATTCCAATGTCATTGCCGGCAATGGCGATGATGGCATCGATCTCAATGGTTCGGGAACGAATATCGGTTTCAGCTCCCCGGCAACCCAGAACCAGATCCTGGCCAATGCAGGTCACGGAGTGCACGTGGGCTCATCCCTGTCTTCTTCGAGCAATCTGATCTGGAACCAGCGGATTCTGCAGAACACCGGACGAGGAATCTTTGTCAACGAGGGCAACAACAACGAGATCCGAGAAAATGAAATTGCGCTGAACGACGAACCCATCCGCATCGAGGGCAATAACCACCTCGTGATCGGCAATGACCTGGGTCTGATCGATAACGTCGTGTTGGGCAGCGACTTCAACGGCGTGGTCCTGATCGGCGACGACAACATCGTCGAGGCCAACCGGATCGGCGGCATGGGCGATGATGGGATTGATGTCGTCTCTGGCACCCGAAACCAGATCCTCAGAAACCAGATCGGCATGCGAAGCGATGGCGCGAGCATTGCCAATCAGGGCAACGGCGTACGCGTTCGTGCGGCTGCTGAACTCACGCTGATTGAGGACAACTTGATTGGTCACAACAACGACGGGATCACTCTGGAGGGTGATTTCACCGATATCTGCGGTAATCGCATTGGCCTTGGTCAAGACGATCAGCCGGCGGGCAATCGGCTCGAAGGTGTACGAGTGGACGGCGATGACAATCGAATTGGCGACGGCGACTTCGGTTGCCCCGGAAACATCATCGGCAACAACGCATCAGACGGAGTTCAGATCACCGGCGATCAGAACGTCATTTCAAGCAACACGATTGGCGGTATTCCAGGAATACTAGCTGCCAACGGAAATTCCGGTATCTTCCTGAATACCGGCAGCGATGCCAGCTTTGTTCTAAAGAACCAGTTGTTCAACAACGGCAATGACGGCATTCGGGTGGCTGCAGGGGCTGGCCTGAGAAATCGCTTCATCGCCAATTCTTTTGGCGCCAACGGTGACCAGGCCATCGATCTGGGCGACAACGGCCAGGACGTTGACGACCCCCAAGACCCCGATGCGGGACCGAACAATCTGCAAAACTCACCGCAATTTACCCAGATTGGTGGCAGCAATGGCCAGCTGTCAGTGAGCTACCTTGTTGATAGTGCGGTAGCCAACAGCGTTTATCCTTTGACCGTTGATTTTTATATTGTCATCGGTTCTGGCCAATCGACTTATCGCGTTCATAGTGACACCTATGACGTATCGCCGGGCAATATAAAAACGACTCAATTTGAGGTGCCGTTTCTGATCGCCAGTATCAGTGCCATGGTGATTGATGCAGATGGAAATAGCTCGGAGTTGAATGTACCGCAGTTCTACAACATACCTCCGCCACCGGATCAGGTCTTCAACGACCGCTTCGAGTCGCCATGATCGAATCGAGCAGGCCAAGCCGCCTCAATTTCAGGCAGCCTGCCACGTTATCGCGCCCGAGCATAGGTAGTCAGAGATTCCCTACTGCACTGTCCAACCGCCGTCGACGGTGATGGCCTGGCCTGTGATGTTGCGCGCACTTGGCGACATCAGAAAGGCGGTGATGCCGGCCAGCTCCTCGAGGCTGATGAAGACGCCCTTGGGCATCGGCTTGAGCATGATGTTGGCAACGACTTCGTCATAGCTGATGCCGTGGTTGCGCGCTTGATCAGCGATCTGCTTGTTTACCAGCGGCGTCTTGACGTAGGTCGGGCAGATCGTGTTGATGGTGATATCGGTGTCGGCGGTCTCCAGCGCGACGACCTTGGAAAAGCCCATCAGGCCGTGCTTGGCCGCCACGTAGGCCGACTTGTAGGGGCTGGCGACCAGAGAATGGATCGAGCCGATGTTGACGATCCGCCCGAACCCCTGCTTGCGCATGCCCGGCAGCAGGGCCTGGCTGACCTTGGCGACCCCGACCAGCATGACCTGGACCAGCAGATTCCACTTGTCCATCGGGAACTTGTCCAGGGGGGAGACGTGCTGCAGGCCCGCGTTGTTGACCAGTACATCGACGGTTGAAGTCAACTGTTCGACGAGCGCTTTGATCGACTCGTCGGAACTCACATCCAGGGCGAGGGCTTCAGCCGAGCCGCCGGCGGCCGATATGCGCTCAGCGATTTGCCGGGCGGCGCTCGGATCCAGGTCGGTGACGATCAGGTGGTGTCCCAGATGGGCCAGATGCTCGGCAATGCCGGCGCCGATGCCGCTCCCTGCGCCCGTGACCAGGACGCGCATTGAAGTGTTCGATGGTCCTTGTTCCATGATTCGTTTTCCGCCGTGTTCAGAATGCCAGTCATGCGATCGTTGTCGTTTGGATTTTCGCATCAAAAGGGGTGGGGACGACACCGGACCTTTGGCCGACAAACTCCCTGTCGTCATGCAGAAACAGTAGAATCTCGGCTCTTATGGAATTGATCCGCACACTCGATGCCGCCAAGGCACCGCCGGGCGAGACGGCCCTGGCCATCGGCAACTTCGACGGCCTGCATCTCGGTCACCAAGCGCTGCTCGAACGTGCTTTGGCACAGGCGTCTGATCGGATGCCGGCGATGATGTGCTTCGAGCCGCTGCCCCGGACCTATTTCCAGCCGAATGACCCGGTGGCGCGATTGCACTCCGTGCGAGATCGATTGATTTCGGCTCGCGAGTTCGGAATCAAGCGGGTTTACATGATGCGATTCAATCGCCGTTTCTCTCGCTTGAGCCCCGAAGCCTTCGTGACTGATATTGTGAAGGGCGTTGCGCACGCACGCACAGTCATCGTCGGCAGGGATTTCCGGTTTGGTGCCAGGGCAGCAGGTAATATCGATCTGCTGATTGAGCTCGGCGCGTCGCTTGGCTTCGAAGTCATCATCATCGAACCGATTATGCGGGGGGCTGATCGCATTTCCTCGTCTGGCCTGCGCTCGGCTCTGGCCGTCGGCGACATGGAAGGCGTTCGCGAGATGCTCGGCAAGCCCTATCTTGTGCATGGAAGGGTGCTTCGAGGCGAACAGTTGGGCCGGAAATTGGGTTATCCGACCGCCAATATCCGGCCACCGACTCCGCCTGCCGCCCACGGCATTTTCGCGGCGCGGGTCGGGGGAGCCGGCCCCGACAGCCATCCCGCGGTTGTCAGCCTTGGTTTGCGCCCGACCGTGGCGGGAAAAAACTGGCTGCTGGAAGCCCACCTGTTCGATTACGATGGAGACCTCTACGGGAAGCATCTTCGGGTTGAACTCGTGGAGCGCTTGCGCGGGGAAGAAAAGTTCGACAGTCTGGAGATGATGCGGCTCCAGATGGACAAGGATGCCGCGCAGGCGCGTCGCATCCTCGGGGTGTGAGCGGGTCACCCGATCCACCCTGCCAACCATGACACCATCCAGCGGATAACAAGCCAGGCTCAATGGACTACAAAGACACGATCAATCTGCCCCAGACCGCGTTTCCGATGAAGGCCTCCCTGGCCACCCGGGAACCGGCGATGTTAAAGACCTGGTACGAGCAGGCGCTCTATCAGAAAATTCAGACGGCCACTGCCGATCGCGACACCTTTGTGATGCACGACGGGCCGCCGTACGCCAACGGCGATATCCACATCGGCCATGCGGTCAACAAGATTCTCAAGGACATCGTCGTGCGTTCGGCGCTGCTGTCGGGCTATCGAGCGCCCTACATTCCGGGCTGGGACTGCCACGGCCTGCCGATCGAGCTTCAGGTCGAGAAGAAGGTGGGCAAAGTCGGCCAGAAGGTCGATGCGCAAACCTTCCGCCAGAAGTGTCGCGAGTACGCCGGCAAGCAGATCGACCGCCAGCGCGAGGATTTCAAGCGCCTGGGCGGTCTGGCCGACTGGGACAAGCCCTACGCCACTCGGGATTTCAGCTACGAAGCCGGCATGCTCCGTGCGCTGTCGAAAATCGTCGAGAACGGGCATCTGAAGCGCGGCGTGAAGCCGGTCCACTGGTGCTTCGACTGTGGCTCGGCGCTGGCCGAGGCCGAGATCGAGTACCAGGACAAGACTTCGACCGCGATCGATGTGTTGTTTCCGGCAGTCGATCCCGGCCAACTGGCTTCCATCTTCGGCGTCGATGCCATATCGGTCCGCGCTGGAGTCGTGATCTGGACGACTACGCCCTGGACCATCCCCGCCAACCAGGCCGTCAGCCTGAATGGGGAACTGGACTACGATCTGCTTCGCGGCCATCGTGGCAGCCAGACCCTGGAGATTGTTGTCGCTTCTGACCTGCGCGACGCGGTCTGCGAGCGCATCGGCCTGGAGGCCGCTGAGGTTCTGGGGACGGTCACGGGCCAGGCGCTGGAGATGCTCCGGCTGCATCATCCTTACAACGGCATCGAGGTACCGGTCATCCTGGGCGAGCACGTCACCACCGAAACCGGCACCGGGGCCGTGCACACGGCGCCGGGTCACGGTCAGGAAGACTTCGACGTTGGTCGTCGCTACGATATACCGGTGGTCAATCCGGTCGACAGCCGCGGCGTATTCGTCGACGGCACGCCGGTGGTCGGCGGTGAATTCGTCTGGAAGGCCAACAAGACCCTGGTCGAGCACATGCGCGCCAACGGCACGCTGCTCGCCGATTCGGCCTTCGAGCACAGCTATCCGCACTGCTGGCGGCACAAGTCACCGACCGCTTTCCGGACCACGCCCCAGTGGTTCATCTCGATGGATCAGGCCGGGCTTCGCGACCGGGCGCTGGCCGCCATCGATCAGGTGCGCTGGGTGCCTGAGTGGGGTGAGGCGCGCATTCGCGGCATGGTTGAATCACGTCCGGACTGGTGCATCTCGCGTCAGCGCACCTGGGGTGTACCGCTCGGCCTATTCGTGCACCGCGAAACCCAGGAGCCGCATCCTGATTCAGCCGCGCTGCTGCTCAAGCTGGCCGACCGAGTCGCGGAGCAGGGCGTTGATGTCTGGTACGAGGGCGGTATTGCCGAGCAGCTCGGTGTCGACCCGGAGGCTTATGAAATTGTTCCCGACATCCTGGACGTCTGGTTCGATTCGGGCGTGACTCATCATTGCGTCCTCGATCAACGCCCCGAGCTCAGCCGGCCGGCTGATCTGTATCTGGAGGGCTCGGATCAGCATCGCGGCTGGTTTCAGTCCTCGCTGCTGACCTCGGTGGCGATGCACGGCGAGGCGCCCTACAAGCAGGTCCTGACCCATGGCTTCACGGTCGATGCGGACGGGCGCAAGATGTCCAAATCCCAGGGCAATGTGATCGCCCCGCAGCAGGTCATGAACTCGCTGGGGGCCGATATCCTGCGCCTATGGGTGGCTGCGGCCGACTATCGGCAGGAAATGAGCGTCTCCGATGAGATTCTCAAACGCGTGGCCGACGCCTACCGGCGGATTCGGAACACCGCGCGCTTCCTGCTCGGCAACCTGCATGAATTCGACGCCAAGCAGCACTCGATGGCGCTGGACAAGCTGCTGCCGCTGGACCGCTACGCTGTGGATCTGGCCGCTCGCCTGGATCAGGAGATTCGCGAGGCCTACGGGCACTACCGCTTCCTCAACATCTACCAGCGCCTGCACCAGTTCTGTTCGTCCGATATGGGGGCGTTCTACCTGGACGTGGTCAAGGATCGGCTCTACACCCTGCCCGAGCAGCACCCGGCGCGTCGTTCGGCGCAAACCGCCATGCATCACATCCTCGAAGCCTTGGTGCGCTGGCTGGCGCCGATCTGCAGCTTTACCGCCGAGGAGATTTGGGCGGAGATGGGAGACGAGCGCGAGGACTCGGTGATGCTGGCCACCTGGTACGAGGGGCTGGCCGCCGCATCGGGCGATCAACGCGAGTTCTGGTCGAGCCTGCGCGCCGTGCGTGAGGCCGTCGGACCGCATCTTGAAGCCCTGCGTCGGGCCAAAGAGATCGGATCCTCGCTGGCCGCTGAGATCACGCTCGAGGCCGACGGAGTTCTCGCCGAGCGCCTGGCCGAGGTCGGGGACGAGCTGCGTTTCATCTTTATTTCGTCTGACGTGCATCTAGGGTCGGCGGGTGAGGGCGCTCAGCAGGTCGAGGTTGCCGGGCAGATCCTGCGCTTCTCCGTGCGACCCACCGAGCACTCAAAGTGCGTGCGCTGCTGGCACCACAGGGAGTCTGTGGGGCAGAAGTCAGAGCATCCGGAGCTGTGCGGTCGCTGCGTGGAGAATATCGAAAGCGCGGGCGAAACCCGCCGCTGGGGTTGATCATCCATGACCCCGATGCGGCCAAAAAAATACGCCCTCTGGCTGGTTCTGGCGATGATCGTGGTAATTCTCGACTACTGGACCAAGCACCTGGCCACTCAAAACCTCGTCTTGTACCGACCGGTGCTGATGACCTCCTGGTTCAACCTGACGCTCGCCCACAATGAAGGCGCGGCCTTCAGCCTGCTGGCTGATGCGGGAGGCTGGCAGCGCTGGTTTTTTACTACCGTCGCGGTAGCGATCAGCGCGGTCCTTCTCGTGTGGCTTTGGCGCCTGCCCAATCGATCCCGTCTGCTGCCCTCGGCCCTGATGCTGGTTCTTGGCGGTGCCATCGGTAATCTGATCGATCGTTTGCGCTTCGGCTACGTCGTCGATTTCATCGATATCCATTACCAGGGCTGGCATTGGCCGGCCTTTAATATTGCCGACAGCGCCATTGTGCTGGGCGTTATCTTGCTGCTGATCGACGGCTTCCTGCCTCGCCACAGTACGCATCCGCCGGAGTCGTGAGTGCACGTCCCGACCTGATCGTTGTTGGTGCCGGGATCAGTGCCCTGGCCAGTGCTTTCTGGTTGGCCGAGGCCGGCTTGAAGCCGCTGGTGGTTGCCAGCCCTGACATCCCTGATTTGCTACCCCAGCTCGATCTGTCGCTGGCACTCCCCTGGAACAGGCCGCGGGTGTTGACCCAGCTTGAGGCGCGGGGTGTGACCCTGATGCGGGAACTGATTATCCGTCTTGCACAGGAAACCGGCGTTGACCTCGAGTTGGGTCACAGGGACCTGCTGATGCTAGGGGCGGCAGGCGAATCGTCGTCATCGTCCTGCCCGCTCGACTCGACCGACATCTCTGAAGGTCCGATTTCTTCCTTCGAGCCGCAATTGGTTCAGGGTCAGGAGCGCGCTCGTTGCCTGCACAGGCGAGCCTCTGTCCGGTCGGATCGGCTGATACGCGCTTTGGCCCTTGCGCTGGCGAGTCGTGGTGTAGAAATTCTCACTCATCAACGGGTCAAGCGCCTGGAGGTCACCGGGAATATCGTTCTTGGCGTTGAATTGAACAATCACGAGCTGCTCTTTGCCGATGCTACCGTGCTTGCGGCAGACCAGGCCAGTGCCGCGCTTCTCTACGACTCCGGTCTTGAGGCCATCGCAGGCGGCTCGCGCCTAGCCCCGGCCCTGCAGTTCGTGCCGTCCAGTACCGCACTTGGCTGCGCTGTGATCGAGCCGTCGATCCTCTTGGCTCCCCGAGAAGAGGGTTGCCTGGTGGCTATGAGCAATCTGGACCCGAGCCAGCGTGCGCCATTGAGGCTTAACGAACTGCGCCTTCAGGTTCACCGCTGCCTGCCCGGCCTTGGACGACACGATCTGCAGCGACGCGGTGTTATGCCGGTTCCCGGCACAGTTTTGAAAGCGTCCATCGGAAGCTACCCGGGTGTGCGCGGTCTCTGGATAAACACCGGCCACGATGCCCTCGGCCCCCTGATCGCGCCTGCGGCTGCCGAGTTTCTCACCGAACAGTTGTCGGGAGGGCCGGCCGTCGCTGATCTGGAACCGACCTTCTCGCGTTCGATGCAACCTTCCTGCTAAACTCATGTCGTAGTTTTGGGATCCGAATGATTCGCATTCGGCTTTTGGCTTGATAACTTTGGAGGCTTGATTACAACCATGAACCAGCCGTTTCGTGCTTCTTCCGTTCCAGCGTCGACGACCGTAGTCACCGACGATGGTGCCCGCAGAGTGCTGCGCAATACCTGGAAATTGCTCGCCATGACGCTAGCGTTCAGTGCTGTCATGGCCTACACCGCAATGTCGCTGAACTGGCCGCCCCTGGGCCCTTTGATTACTCTTGCCGGCTTTTTTGGGCTCCTGATCCTAACTAACGTGCTGCAGAATTCGGCCTGGGGTCTCGTCGCGGTATTTGCCCTGACCGGTTTTATGGGCGTCACGGTGGGGCCGATGCTCAACGCTTATCTGAGCGCATTTGGCAATGGCCATGAACTTGTCATGTCGGCATTCGGGATGACCGCTGTCGCTTTTTTGGGAGCTTCTGGCTTCGCGCTGGTCACCAAAAAAGACTTCAGCTTTATGGCGCCGTTCTTGTTTGTGGGTGTCCTGGTGGCTTTCGTCGCAGCATTGGCCAATCTCTTCCTGCAGATGCCTGCGCTATCGCTGGCGGTGTCAGCGATGTTCGCGGTGCTGTCGACTGGGATCATCCTATTTCAGACCCAGCAGATCATCCGCGGTGGCGAGCGCAACTACATCAGCGCGACCGTGACGTTGTTTGTTTCGATCTACAACATCTTCATCAGCCTGCTTCAGCTCTTCGGCTTCGCCTTCGGCGAGGAATAAGCGGCGGCAAGAGCGTGATTCGAAGCGACGATGCTTGAATCGCAACCTCAAATCGGAAGGGCGGCCCACCAGCCGCCCTTTCTTTTTGTCTTCCAAACCCGACCCCAGCCCACATAATCCTTTAATCCGAAAACCCTTAGCCCCTTCGCCCTTCCTCTCATCAAAGTTTCTCGTTATACTGCTCGGCTTGCTCCGACAGCGTGGTCGCGTGCAGTCGGTCAATCCACCATCTAAAATCAGAGAAACCATCATGTCAAAACAATTCAAGATTCCGGCGGAACTGCGCGCGGACGTGGGGAAAGGTGCGAGCCGCCGCCTGCGTCGCGCCGGTCGTGTTCCTGCCGTTGTATATGGCGCGGGCCGTGATCCGGCCACCGTTACGCTGGATCACGATTCAGTGCTGCACATGGCCGATCAGGAATCCTTCCATTCCTCGATCCTCGAGCTGAAAGTGGGCGATGGCCGTCGCCAGAAAGTCGTTCTTCGCGACATTCAGCGCCACCCGTTCAAGCCGCTGCTGACCCATCTTGACTTTTTGCGCGTGTCTGACGATCAGCTGATTCGCATCTTCGTTCCTATCCATTTTACTAACGAAGAAATCTCGCCGGCAGGCAAGAAAGCGGGCGTTGTGATCTCGCATCAGACCATTGAGGTCGAAATCGATGCGTTGCCCAAAGACCTGCCGGAGTATCTGGAGGTCGATCTTTCCAAGCTCGAGCCAGGGGGAAGCGTTCAGCTGAGCGAGATCGAGCTGCCGGATGGGGTGACCATCCCCGCGCTGGAGGTCAGCGAAGATGCCGATCATTCAATCGTCACCGCGATCTTCATTCGCGCGTCGCAGGGCACTGGCGAAGCCGCGGCCGAAGCCGACGCTGCGCTGGGTGAGGGTGCTGAGGTCGAAACCGTTGCTGAATCTGACGCCGAGGACGAAGAAGGCGATGAAGAGGACGATGAGGCCTCGGATGACGACGGCAAGGATGAGAGCAAGGCCGGCGACTGACACGACGCCGTTCGGAGTCATGGCCGACAGCTGGCTGATTGCCGGCCTGGGGAATCCGGGCCTGAAGTACGAAAGGACCCGGCATAATGCCGGGTTCTGGTTTCTGGACGCCATGGATCGCGAGGATCGTCTGAGCTTCAGGGCTAACCGCAAGCTGCACGGCGGCCTGGCCAAGCAGGTCTGGCGGGGATCTGACACGATCGTGCTGCGTCCCGATACCTTCATGAATCATTCCGGCCAAGCGGTTCGGGCGGCGGCCGACTATTATTCGATTCCCCTCGACCGGATCCTGGTGGCCTATGACGATCTGGACCTACCGCCAGGGACCGTTCGCCTTAAGCACGGCGGTGGCCACGGCGGGCACAACGGTTTGCGCAGCCTTTTTCAGCACCTTGGCAAGCCTGATTTTTGGCGCCTACGGATTGGTATCGGGCATCCCGGAACCAGGGAGGCGGTGTTGAGCTGGGTGCTTGGTCGGGCGCGAGCTGAAGACGAACGCGCCATTGAAGATGGTATCGAGCGCTCGGTGAGTATTCTGCCGGACTTGCTTGACGGCCACATCGAACGTGCCCAACAGGCGTTGCACAGTGCGACCCGCGATTGAGGGGCGCCACAAGGAAATTGCAGCAGGTGATTTCAGGAGCGAGGTAGATCATGGGCTTTAAATGTGGAATTGTCGGACTGCCCAACGTGGGCAAGTCGACCCTATTCAAATGTCTGACCAAGGCAGAAATTGCGGCAGAAAACTATCCGTTCTGCACGATTGAGCCCAATGTCGGTATGGTGCCGGTCCCTGACCTGCGCTTGGACGAACTGGCGGCAATCGTCAAGCCGGCAAAAATCGTCCCGACCATGATGCAGTTCGTGGACATCGCGGGCCTGGTTGCCGGGGCCTCCAAGGGCGAGGGCCTGGGCAACAAATTTCTTTCTCATATACGTGAAACCGACGCCATCGCGCACATCGTGCGCTGCTTTGTTGATGACGATATTACCCACGTGGCCGGCAAGGTTGATCCGATTTCCGATATCGATACGATCGATACGGAGCTGGTCCTGGCCGATCTTGACGCCGCAGAGCGGGCTCTTGATCGTAGCCAGCGCCAGACTAAGTCGGGCGATAAGGAGGCCAAGCGACTGGTTGGCGTGCTAGAGCGGGTCGTCGAGCACCTTGGCGACGGTCATCCCCTGCGAACTCTGGAACTCGAGTCTGACGATCGAGCGCTGTTGTCGGCCTGGCAGTTTATTACCGCCAAACCTGTTCTGTACGTAGCTAACGTCGACGATTCGACGAGTGAAGACAACGATATGGTGCAAGCCGTGCGCCAGCGAGCCGAGCGTGAGAACGCCGAGGTGGTGGTGTTGTGCGCGGCGATGGAGGCCGAGCTTGCAGAGCTCAGCCCCGAAGAGCAGAGCGAGTTTCTAGAGGAGCTGGGTCAATCCGAGCCCGGCCTGAATCGGCTTATCCGGGCTGGCTACGAGCTGCTGGGGCTGCTCACTTTCTTCACGGCGGGTCCAAAAGAAGTTCGCGCGTGGACCGTGCGCCGTGGCTCTACTGCGCCACAGGCTGCCGGTCGGATTCACACCGATTTCGAGAAGGGATTCATTCGTGCTGAAACGGCGGCGTTCAGCGACTACATCTCTTGTCAGGGAGAGGCGGGCGCCAAAGCGGCGGGGAAGCTGCGCCTGGAGGGTCGCGACTACATTGTTCGGGAGGCAGACGTTCTGCATTTCCGGTTCAATGTGTAGACGCTCCCGGTTGCGGTCGTTCGTGAGCGGGGCTGGCAGTGGCCCGGCTGATTTATTCAGGATCACGGTTTGATGCCTGCTGGCGTCATCGTTTTCTGCTAGAGAGTATTGACTCGCTAAGGGGTCTGCGCGACAATGCCGGGCTTCGTCTGAAATCCGCATTGATTTCGGGCGTTCGATGAAAAGCAAGAGCCGATCGGCCGGTCTGAACGACGGGTGATCTGGAGGGGTACTCAAGCGGTCAACGAGGGCAGACTGTAAATCTGCTGGCTATGCCTTCGCAGGTTCGAATCCTGCCCCCTCCACCATCTTTTTATCGATTAATAGTAGCCACTGTGTGCGACGGAATGCGGGTGTAGTTCAACGGTAGAACCTCAGCCTTCCAAGCTGATGATGTGGGTTCGATTCCCATCACCCGCTCCAGACGCACTCGATGGCCGTAACAGTTTGCCCGCGTAGCTCAGGCGGTAGAGCACTCCCTTGGTAAGGGAGAGGTCACTGGTTCGATTCCAGTCGTGGGCACCATTTTGAGATGCTTCGTTCTTGCTGTTTGGAACGTCGTATTGGATTTAACTTTATATATCTGCAAGGAAAACGGAGTTCTAGACTCATGTCCAAGACAAAGTTTGAACGTAGCAAGCCGCACATCAATGTGGGCACGATCGGTCATGTTGACCACGGCAAGACGACGCTGACTGCGGCGCTGACGAAAGTGTGTGCTGAGGCTCGCGGTGGTGAGTTCAAGGCCTACGATCAGATTGACAACGCGCCGGAAGAGCGCGCGCGTGGGATTACGATTGCCACGGCGCACGTGGAATATGAGTCGGACAGCCGTCACTACGGCCACGTCGACTGCCCGGGTCACGCGGATTACGTAAAGAACATGATCACGGGTGCGGCCCAGATGGATGGCGCGATTCTGGTGTGTTCTGCGGCCGATGGTCCGATGCCCCAGACTCGCGAGCACATTCTGCTGGCGCGCCAGGTGGGCGTTCCCTACATCGTGGTGTTTCTGAATAAGGCCGACATGGTCGACGACGAAGAGCTCCTTGAGCTGGTCGAGATGGAAGTTCGCGAACTACTGAGCGACTATGACTTCCCGGGCGACGACACCCCGATCGTGACCGGTTCGGCGCTGAAGGCGCTGGAAGGCGACGAGAGCGAGATTGGCGTGCCGGCGATTCTGAAGCTGGTGGAGTTTTTGGATTCTTATATTCCGGAGCCGGAGCGGGCGCTGGACAAGCCGTTTTTGATGCCGATTGAGGACGTGTTCTCGATTTCAGGCCGCGGAACGGTGGTGACCGGTCGCGTTGAGCGCGGCATTGTGACGGTGGGCGACGAGATTGAGATTGTCGGCATCAAGGACACGACCAAGACGACCTGCACGGGCGTGGAGATGTTCCGCAAGCTGCTGGATCAGGGTCAGGCGGGCGACAACGTGGGCGTGCTGCTTAGAGGCACGAAGCGTGACGACGTTGAGCGCGGCCAAGTTCTGGCCAAGCCGGGCACGATCACGCCGCACACCAAGTTTGAGGCTGAGGTTTACATCCTGAGCAAGGACGAAGGTGGCCGTCATACGCCGTTCTTCAAGGGCTATCGTCCGCAGTTCTACTTCCGGACCACGGACGTGACCGGATCGTGCGAGCTGCCGGACGGCGTGGAAATGGTCATGCCGGGCGACAACGTGCAGATGCAGGTTGAGCTGATCGCACCGATCGCGATGGAAGAAGGCCTGCGCTTTGCCATCCGTGAAGGTGGTCGCACGGTCGGTGCCGGTGTCGTGGCGAAAATTCACGAATAAAAGCTGGAAATTTTAATTGAGCCGCGGCATAATGGGCGGCTCAGGTTTATAGGGCCCCCTCGACTTCGGTTGGCGGGGCCCTGATCTTCGGATCACGCAGAAAAGCTGCCCGAAAGGGTGGTTACAGAATTTTGATCTTTTACAGACTAAAGGCGTACGGCAATGGCCGAGCAGAAAATCCGTATTCGTTTGAAGGGTTTCGACCATCGATTGATCGATCGGTCGACTCAGGAAATTGTGGATACAGCGAAGAGAACCGGCGCGCAGGTGCGTGGTCCGATCCCGCTACCCACTCGCAAGGAGCGTTACACGATCCTGATTTCCCCGCACGTGAATAAAGACGCGCGCGATCAGTACGAAATTCGCACCCATAAGCGGTTGCTGGATATCGTTGACCCTAACGACAAGACTGTTGATGCCCTAATGAAGCTGGATCTGGCTGCGGGTGTCGACGTGCAGATCAAACTTTATTGATGAATGGTGGCCGCTCTGGTGTTCGAGAACACTGAGGCGGGCCGCTATCGAGAAACGAACGAAGTGAGTTCAGACAAATGACGATCGGATTAGTAGGACGCAAACGTGGCATGACCCGCGTATTTACGGAGGCAGGGAGTTCGATTCCCGTGACCGTGGTAGAGGTTAGCCCGAATCGCATCACGCAGATTCGCAGTGTTGAACAGGATGGTTACTCGGCCATTCAAGTCACCTGCGGGTCTCGGCGTACGTCTTTGGTCAATCGTCCAGCAGCTGGGCACTACGCCAAGGCCGGTGTCGAAGCCGGTGAAGGGTTGTGGGAATTCCGCCTCGACGGAGATGACCAGTCCGATTTTGAAATCGGCGCAGAAATTTCCGTTGATCGTTTTGAGGCCGGCCAGAAAGTGGACGTGACTGGCACCAGCAAAGGTAAAGGCTTTGCCGGTGTAATCAAGCGCCACAACTTCCGCATGCAGGACGCCACGCACGGCAATTCGCTCTCACACCGAGCGCCGGGCTCAATTGGCCAGTGTCAGACCCCTGGACGCGTATTCAAGGGGAAGAAAATGGCAGGCCAGATGGGTGATGAGCGTGTCACAACGTTGAATCTCGAAGTGGTCCGAGTGGATGCTGAACGGAATCTGATTTTGATCCGTGGTGCCGTCCCCGGCGCACCTGGCGGTCACGTTTTCGTCCGTCCGTCGATCAAGGCCTGAAGGAGCGAATCATGGAATTGTCTATTCAAGGCGGAAATAGCGTCGAAGTATCGGACGCCGTTTTCGGTCGCGACTTTTCGGAGAGTCTGGTTCATCAGGTAGTGACGGCTTATTTAGCAGGCGGTCGCTCCGGCACCAAGGCTCAGAAAAATCGCTCGGCCGTTTCTGGCGGAGGTCGCAAGCCCTGGCGCCAAAAGGGGACGGGCAATGCACGTGCAGGAACCATCCGCAGCCCGCTGTGGCGAAGCGGGGGAGTGACCTTCGCTGCGCAGCCGCGCGACCACAGCCAGAAGGTTAATCGGAAGCAGTTCCGTGCCGCGATGATGTCGATCCTGTCTGAGCTTTTGCGCCAGGATCGCCTCGTTATCGTCGAGACCCTCGAAATCAAAGAGCCCAAGACCAGCCTTGTCAAAGCTAAGTTGGCTGAGCTAGGGGTCGAACACGGTCTAATTGTCGACGTTGAGCTAGACAACAACCTTTACCTCGGCAGCCGCAATATTTCGCGCGTCCATACGCTGGCGGCGGATCGCCTTGATCCGGTCAGTTTAGTGGGGGCAGACAAGGTCGTTATGACCAAAGCCGCGGTGGAAAAGATTCAGGAGTGGCTGGCATGAGTAATGAACGGATGTATCAGATTGTGCGTTTCCCGCACGTCTCAGAGAAAACCGCTCGTCTGCAGGCCGAATCGAACCAATACGTGTTTGAAGTCGCGCGTGATGCCAGCAAAGATGAAATAAGGCAAGCCATCGAAGGCTTGTTCAAAGTTGATGTCAAAGGCGTTCAGGTGTTGAATCAGAAAGGTAAGCGTAAAACCTTCCGATTCCGCTCGGGTGTCCAGAAGGGCTGGAAGAAGGCCTACGTTCGTGTGGCCGCCGGCCAGACGATTGAAGATCTACAAGCAGACTGATTTAGAGCCAGGAAACGGTTATGGCAATTGTCAAAGCAAAACCGACTTCACCGGGACGTCGAGGCGTTGTTCGCGTCAAGCACGACCACCTGTGGAAAGGCAAGCCTCATGCACAGCTGCTCGAGTCGCAGAGCTCCAGCGGTGGCCGCAACAATAACGGGCGGATAACAACGCGTCACAAGGGCGGTGGTCACAAGCATCACTATCGTATTGTTGACTTCAAACGTGACAAAGACGGTATCCAGGGCGTCGTCGAGCGGGTCGAATACGACCCGAATCGCAGTGCACACATTGCGCTCGTCAAGTACAGCGACGGTGAGTGGCGCTACATTCTGGCACCGCGCAACGTGTTCGCTGGCGACCAGATCCTGAGCGGGTCGGAAGCGCCGATCAAACCTGGTAATGCGATGCCACTTCGATCGATTCCTGTCGGAACTCAGATTCACAACGTGGAGCTGAAGCCGGGCAAGGGCGGCCAAGTCGCGCGCACTGCAGGTGCGGTCGCTCAGCTGGTTGCACGCGAAGGGCAATACGCCACCATCCTTCTCCGTTCAGGAGAGATGCGGAAGGTGCACACCCGCTGTCGGGCAACGATCGGTCAGGTATCAAACACCGAGCACAATTTGGAGAAGCTGGGAAAAGCCGGCGCCAAGCGCTGGCGTGGTGTGAGGCCAACCGTTCGCGGTGTGGCGATGAACCCGGTCGATCACCCGCATGGCGGTGGCGAAGGACGCACCTCGGGCGGCCGCCATCCAGTGACGCCTTGGGGTCAACAGACGAAGGGTAAGCGGACTCGCAGCAACAAGCGAACAAGCAAATTCATAACCCGTTCGCGCAAGCGCAAATAATCGTAGGGAATTGCAATGCCACGTTCGATCAAGAAAGGGCCGTTTATTGATCACCACCTTGAGTCCAAGGTGGAGGCGGCCGTAGAAGCAAATAGCAAACGTCCGATCAAGACCTGGTCACGTCGGTCCATGGTGCTGCCCGAAATGGTGGGCCTGACCATTGCCGTGCATAACGGCCGCCAGCACGTACCGATCCTGATCAACGAAAACATGGTTGGACACAAGCTCGGTGAATTTGCACCGACTCGGACCTTCAAAGGTCATGCGGCTAACCGCAAGACCAAGTAGGAAATCAGGACGGAATGGTGATGGAAGCTACTGCAAAACTTAAAGGCGCACGAATCTCCGCTCAAAAGGCGAGATTAGTGGCTGATCAAGTCCGCGGGATGACCGTTGATCGAGCCGATGAGCTGTTGAATTTCAGCTCTAAGAAGGGTGCGCACATCGTACGCAAAGTGCTGCTTTCGGCAGTGGCTAACGCGGAAAATAATTTGGGCGCGGATATCGATGAACTGAAAGTGTCTCGGATATTTGTCGACGAAGGGCCGACGCTGAAGCGCGGTCGTGCGAGAGCAAAGGGACGCTACACCAGACTGTTAAAGCGGACCAGTCACATCACCGTTGTCGTGGCAGAGGACTAAGGATTAAGCATGGGTCAGAAGGTACATCCAACTGGAATTCGCCTTGGTATCGCCAAGGACTGGCGCGCCAAGTGGTACGCCGAAGGCGAGACTTTTGCAGAATACCTGCAAACCGATCTCAAGACGCGTGCGTTCCTTGAAAAGGAATTGGCACATGCCGCGGTTAGTCATATTCAAATCGAGCGGCCCGCCAAATCGGCTGAAATCACGGTACATACGGCGCGCCCTGGCATCGTCATTGGAAAAAAAGGCGAGGACATTGAAAAGCTGAAGCACAAGGTGTCTCAGATCATGGGTGTTCCGACCCATATTCGTGTCACAGAGATCCGTAAACCAGAGCTGGACGCTCGGCTCGTAGCAGAATCGATTGCGCAGCAGCTTGAGCGTCGAGTGATGTTTCGCCGGGCCATGAAACGCGCAGTTGGTAATGCGATGCGTTTGGGTGCCATGGGTATCAAAGTTCAGGTCGGTGGCCGTTTGAACGGTGCCGACATTGCTCGAAGCGAAACCTATCGCGAGGGTCAGGTGCCGCTGCATACATTGCGTGCGGATATTGATTACGGTACCGCCGAGGCGGCAACGACCTACGGCATTATTGGAATTAAGGTGTGGGTGTATAAGGGCGATGTGTTTGACCTGTATGCCGAAAACACCGGCGATAAGGCCCAGAACAAGGGCTCACGCAAGGAGAACTGATCATGTTGCAGCCGAAGCGTACAAAGTTCAGAAAGACGCAGAAGGGCCGTAACCGTGGCCTTTCACAGGTGGGTAACAAGGTCAGCTTTGGCGAGTTTGGCCTCCAGGCCACCACTCGCGGCTTCATCACTGCCCGTCAAATCGAGTCTGCACGCCGTGCCATCACCCGGCACGTTAAGCGTGGCGGAAAGCTGTGGATCCGAGTGTTCCCCGACAAGCCGATTACCAAAAAGCCTGTCGAAGTCCGGATGGGTAAGGGTAAGGGCAACGTCGAATATTGGGTCGCCCCGATTCAGCCTGGCCGGATGATTTATGAAATTCAGGGCGTGAGCGAGGACGTGGCGCGCGAAGCATTTCGCCGTGCCTCGGCCAAGCTCAGCGTCAGAACCGCATTTGTAGTGAGGACTTTGTAATGAAGGCCAACGAACTGCGCGGCAAAAACGCCGACGAACTCAAGGACATGTTGCTTGAATTGCGAAAGGAGCAATTCAGCCTGCGGATGCAGCACGGCAATGGAAACCTGGATGGCCGACACCAGTTGAAGATGGTCCGCCGCAACATTGCACGAGTCAAGACCGTGATGAATCAGATGCAGGGTGAATCCGCATGAGTACTGAAGAGAAGGTACAGCGCAGCCAGGTGGGCCGCGTTGTAAGCAACAAGATGGACAAGACGGTCACCGTGCGCCTGGAGCGCCTGGTCAAGCATCCGCTGTATGGCAAGTACATTCGCCGTTCGAGCAAGGTGCACGCGCACGATGAAACCAATGACTGCAATGAAGGCGATACCGTTCGCATTTCCCAATGCCGTCCGCTCTCGAAGAACAAGAGCTGGCAGGTCGTGGAAATCGTCGAGCGCGCCCAGTAAGCCACAGCGGAGCGAAGCAGCATGATTCAGATGCAATCAAGACTGGCAGCGGCCGACAATAGTGGCGCTCGCGAACTAATGTGTATCAAGGTTTTGGGTGGATCCAAGCGCCGGTACGCAAACATCGGCGACGTCATCAAGGTCACTGTCAAAGACGCCATCCCTCGCGGCAAGGTCAAGAAAGGCGAGGTCTACAACGCCGTGGTTGTTCGTACGCGAAAGGGCGTGCGTCGTCATGACGGCTCCTTGATCCGGTTCGACGGTAATGCGGCGGTGCTGCTGAATCAGAAGCTGGAGCCAATTGGTACTCGTATTTTTGGGCCGGTGACGCGTGAACTGCGTTCGGAGCGGTTCATGAAAATTGTTTCCCTGGCCCCGGAAGTATTGTAAGGAGCGCATGATGGAACGTATTCGAAAGGGCGATGAAGTGATCGTTATTGCAGGCCGCAGCCGCGGTCAGCGCGGTCATGTGCTCAAGGTGCTCGGCGACAATCGTTTTTTGGTTGAAAACGTCAATATGATCAAGAAGCACCAAAAACCGGACCCGCAGAATCAGAAGCCGGGCGGCATTATCGAGCGCGAGGCGCCGATTCAGGCATCCAATGTGATGCTGTATAACCCCGCGACCGACAAAGGTGATCGCGTGGGATTCAAGTTTCTTGAAGACGGTCGGAAGGTGCGATTCTTTCGCTCAACCGGCGAAGTCGTAGATATCTGAGGCTAAAGGAATGGCTAGGTTGCAAGAATTTTACCGCGACACTGTTGTTGGTCAGCTCAAGGAGAAATTTGGGTATGCCAACGTAATGCAGGTGCCGCGTCTCGAAAAAATCACCATCAACATGGGCTTGGGTGAGGCTGTCGGTGATAAAAAAATCATCGAGAAGGCTGTCGGCGATATGTCAAAAATTGCTGGTCAAAAGCCAGTGGTAACCAAAGCGCGTAAGTCGGTGGCAAGTTTCAAAATACGCGACGATTACCCGATTGGAGCCAAAGTCACTTTGCGTCGCGAGCGCATGTACGAATTTTTGGACCGGCTAGTGGCGATTGCACTGCCTCGAGTTCGTGACTTTCGCGGCGTGTCCCGGAAGGCCTTCGATGGGTCGGGGAACTACAACTTGGGCGTGAAAGAGCAGATCATTTTTCCCGAGATCAATTATGACCAGATTGATGCGATCCGGGGGATGGACATTGCATTCACGACAAGCGCCAAGACGGATGAAGAAGGATTGGCCCTTTTGGAAGCTTTCGGCTTTCCGTTTCGGGCCCGGTAAGGAGAATTTGATATGGCCAAGGTTTCAATGATTCAGCGCGATGTTCGTCGCTCAAAGTTGACGGATAAATATGCCGAAAAGCGCGTCGAGCTGAAAAAGATCATCGCCGATCCCAATGCGGACTACGAGTCCAAGCACGCAGCAATGCATGGGTTGAGCAAGTTGCCTCGGGACTCTAGCCCGATTCGTCGGCGGAATCGGTGTCAGATATCCGGTCGGCCTCGCGGCTATTACCGCAAGTTCGGGTTGGCCCGTAATAAATTGCGTGAAGCCGCGATGCGCGGTGATGTTCCGGGTTTGCGGAAGGCCAGCTGGTAAGGAGTAATAGACCATGAGTATGAATGACCCGATTTCGGACATGCTGGCTCGCATCAAGAATGCGCAGGCCGTAAACAAGCGGACCGTCAACATGCCTTCTTCTACGGCGAAGGTTGCGATCGTCGAGGTTCTCAAAGATGAGGGCTACGTGCGGGGCTATGACGTCTCTACTGTAGGCACTAAATCCACGTTGACTATCGAACTCAAATACGTTGACGGACGGGGCGTAATCGACCGGCTGGATCGCTACAGCAAGCCGGGACGCCGACGCTACTTCAGCAAAGACGATCTTCCACGGGTCTTGAATGGCCTGGGAATCGCGGTTGTCAGTACGTCGAAGGGCGTCATGACCGACGCTCGTGCTCGTGGCGAAGGTCATGGCGGCGAAGTGATTTGTCTCGTCGCCTGATCCTATAAAGGTCTGAATCATGTCTAGAATTGCGAAAAATCCGATCGAATTGCCCAAGGGCGTTGAGTACACCGAGTCCGGCGGAGCCGCCTCGGTCAAAGGCCCCAAGGGCACGCTGTCGATGGACATCCACCCAAGCGTGGCTGTGACACTGGACGACGGTGTGCTGTCCTTCGCCCCTCATAAAGAAGCGGACATGGCCATGGCCGGAACCATGCGTGCACTGGTATCCAACATGGTCGAAGGGGTCACTGACGGTTTTGAGCGCAAGCTGACGCTGGTTGGCGTTGGATACCGCGCGGCCGTGCAGGGCAAATCATTGAATCTGCAGCTTGGCTTCAGTCACCCCGTCGACTTCGAAATTCCGGACGGCGTCACGATTGAAGCGCCCAGCCAAACCGAAATCATTGTGCGTGGCAGTGACAAGCAGCTGGTCGGGCAGGTTGCGGCCAAGATTCGCGCATTTCGTCCACCCGAGCCTTACAAAGGAAAGGGTGTTCGATATTCCGATGAGCGCGTGGTCATGAAAGAAGCCAAGAAGGCTTAAGGAACAACGATGAGCGAAAAGAATTTGTCACGACTGAGACGGGCGCGGAAGACCCGTGCACGTATTCAACGTCAGGGCGTAGCCCGCTTGAGCGTGCATCGTTCGGGTCGCCATTTGTATGCGCAGATCATTGCTCCTGGCGGTGAAAGCACTGTGGCTGCCGCCTCGACGTTGCAAAAAGATGTGCGCAGCGACCTGAAGGGGACCTCGAACGTCGAAGCCGCCAAAGCGGTTGGCAAGGCGATTGCCGAGCGTTCCCTGGCCGCTGGAGTTAGCGACGTCGCATTTGATCGCTCGGGGTTCAAGTATCACGGTCGCATCAAGGCCCTCGCCGACGCCGCGCGTGAAGCCGGCCTGAAGTTTTAAGGAATACGGAATTCATCATGGCTAGAGATAACAACTCAGACGATATGATCGAGAAACTCGTCGCTGTCAATCGAGTGGTTAAAGTGGTTAAAGGCGGACGTCAGTTCAGCTTTACAGCCCTTTCCGTCGTTGGCGACGGTGATGGCAAGGTCGGGTTTGGTTACGGCAAAGCACGTGAGGTGCCGCTAGCCATTCAGAAGGCAATGGAACGTGCTCGTCGCGATATGGTTAAGATCAGTCTTAACGACGGTACCTTATGGCACGCCGTGAAGTCTCGCCATAGCGGCTCACGCGTTTACATGCAGCAAGCCTCGGAGGGTACAGGGGTTATTGCTGGCGGTGCGATGCGTGCTGTTTTTGAGGCTGTTGGGGTACAAAACGTTCTCGCAAAGAGCGTGGGTTCTAACAACCCAATCAACTTGGTTCGCGCGACCATGAAGGGGCTCCAGTCTATGGCGTCTCCGGAGTCCGTAGCCATCAAGCGCGGCAAGCCTATCGAGGAGATTCTTGAACATCATGGCTAAGACATCATCTTCAAAGATTAGGGTGACGCTCGTGCGTAGCATGAATGGCACCATCGGCAAGCACCGGGAGACCGTTCGCGGCTTGGGCTTGCGCAGAATGCACCATACCGTTGAGCTTGAGGACACCCCCTCAATTCGCGGCATGATCAATAAGGTGCATTATTTGGTTCAGGTCGAAGCGGCCTGAACGACACTGTTTGGTAAGGATTCTGACGATGAAACTCAATTCGATTCAACCCGCAGAAGGCAGCCGGAAGACACGCAAGCGCGTCGGCCGTGGCATTGGTTCTGGTCTTGGTAAGACTGGCGGTCGTGGTCACAAGGGTCAGAAGTCGCGATCGGGCGGTTATCACAAGGTCGGTTTCGAAGGTGGCCAGATGCCGCTGCAGCGGCGCCTTCCGAAGGTTGGATTCCACTCTGCGGTGAATGCCAAGACACGTGAACTCCGCCTCTACCAACTCAATGGTTTTAAGGGCGAAGTGGTGGACTTGTTGTCTCTCAAAGAAGCAGGGTTGATCCCGGGCAATACTCAGCGGGTTCGCATCATTGCAACCGGCGAGATTGAGCGGGCTCTAACGATACGTGGAGTTCACGCGACCGCTGGTGCCGTCAAGGCGATCGAAGCGGCCGGAGGGAAGGTCGAATAATGGCTCGAAGCGCCTCAGATATGGCGGGTGCCCTAGGTGGAATCGGGCGACTGAAGGAACTGCGGCAGCGATTGCTGCTAGTGATCATCGCGTTGATGGTGTTCCGATTCGGAACCTTCATTCCCGTGCCGGGCATCAACCCCGTGACCCTGGTTTCGCTAATGGACCAGACGAGCGGAACGATTGTTGACATGTTCAACATGTTCTCAGGCGGTGCCTTGGGGCGCTTCTCGATTTTTGCGCTGGGTGTGATGCCTTATATTTCTGCGGCGATCATCATGCAGTTAATGAGTCACGCCGTTCCGCAGCTACAGGCATTGCGTAAGGAAGGCGAATCTGGGCGGCGCAAAATTACCCAGTACACGCGGTATTTCACCGTGATTCTGGCAGCATTCCAGTCTTTCGGTGTCGCTATGGCCTTGCAGTCGCAGAGCGCAGGCGCGGATCTCCCCGTGGTCATCAACCCTGGGCCAGGCTTTCTTTTGTCCGCGGTCATTACGCTGACAGCGGGAACCGTTTTTCTGATGTGGTTGGGCGAACAGATTACTGAGCGCGGAATCGGAAACGGTATCTCTATCTTAATCTTTGCTGGAATCGTGGCTGAATTGCCTCGCGCAATTGGATCGACGCTCGAGCTCGTCAATACCGGTCAGTTGGGCGTGCCGACAGCGCTATTCCTGTTGATTATGGCCCTGGCGGTGACAACTTTCGTCGTCTTTGTCGAACGCGGGCAGCGGAGAATCACCGTCAATTACGCGCAGCGCCAGGGCCGAAAGGCCTATCAGGCGCAGTCGAGCCATTTGCCTCTCAAGGTCAATATGGCCGGCGTTATCCCGGCGATCTTTGCTTCGAGCCTGGTGCTCTTCCCGGCCACGATTTCGTCGTGGTTTGGCGCGTCGGCAGAGGGTGGTGTCACCTGGTTGCAGACCATTTCCGAGCAGCTGCGCCCAGGGCAACCTCTGTACATCACGCTGTTCGGTTCTATGATCGTGTTTTTCTGCTTTTTCTACACCGCGATTGTCTTCAATTCCCGAGAGACAGCCGACAACCTGAAGAAGTCTGGCGCGTTCATCCCGGGAATACGACCCGGCCGACAGACGTCCGAGTACATCGATTTTGTGCTAACTCGATTGACGACCGTTGGGGCGTTTTACTTACTTGCAGTGTGCTTGATGCCAGAATTTCTGATCATGCATTGGAACGTTCCGTTTTATCTTGGTGGCACTTCGCTGCTGATTATCGTGGTCGTAACCATGGATTTTATGGCTCAGCTTCAGGCGCATTTGATGTCGCACCAATATGACAGCTTGCTCAAAAAGTCGAATTTGAAAAATTATGGTCGCTCTGGCGTGGTCCGGCGCTAGCGGCCGATTCAATTTAGGAATGACCGGACACGGAGAAAGGTTATGAAAGTTCAGGCATCAGTCAAGAAGATCTGCCGCAACTGCAAGGTGGTTCGCCGCCAGGGGGTTGTTTTCGTGATTTGCTCGGACCCGAAGCATAAACAGCGGCAAGGGTGAGGCTGTCGTAGCAGCCTTGATCATGAGTGATAAACCCGATACACTAGCGGGTTTGCGCTGATTAGACGTTAGACGTTTTACGGAGAGAACACATGGCTCGTATTGCAGGCGTTAACCTGCCGGTTCAGAAGCACACCTGGGTGGCGCTGACACAAATTTACGGTATCGGGCGTACTCGCTCGTATCAAATCTGCGAGGCTTCGGGCGTTGCACCGGAGACAAAAATTCGGGATCTAACCGAGGGCGAGCAGGAGAAGATTCGTCAGGAAATCGGTAAATTTACGGTTGAGGGCGACCTGCGTCGAGAGGTCGGTATGAACATCAAGCGTCTGATGGATCTCGGATGTTTCCGTGGGCTCCGTCACCGCCGAGGATTACCCGTTCGTGGGCAGCGCACCCGCACCAATGCACGCACCCGTAAGGGTCCGCGTCGCCCGATTCGTTGAGGTTGTAGGTCATGGCCAAGCAGACCGCTAAAGGCAAAAAGAAAGTCAAAAAGGTTATTGTTGACGGCATTGCTCACGTGCATGCATCGTTCAATAACACCATCATTACGATCACCGACCGCCAAGGCAATGCGTTGTCTTGGGCGACGAGCGGTGGTTCTGGATTCCGGGGATCTCGAAAATCTACGCCTTTCGCAGCGCAGGTTGCAGCTGAAAACGCGGGACGCGCTGCCCAGGAGCATGGCTTGAAGAACCTTGAGGTCCGCGTAAACGGACCGGGGCCTGGCCGTGAATCTTCAGTAAGGTCACTGAATGCAGTGGGTTTCAAGATTACGAACATCATCGACGTGACCCCCATCCCGCACAACGGATGTCGGCCACCGAAAAAACGTCGCGTCTGATCAATAAGTGGAATAGCAAACGATTATGGCTAGATATACCGGACCAACATGTAAGCTCGCCCGCCGAGAAGGCATGGACCTTAATCTGAAGAGTCCTGCTCGCGGCCTGGATTCTAAGTGTAAGTTGAATCAACCACCTGGGCAGCACGGCGACAGTCGCCGCCAGCGTCTTTCGGATTATGCCTTGCAGCTGCGTGAGAAACAGAAAGTGCGCCGGATGTATGGCGTCCTTGAAAAGCAATTCCGTAATTACTACAAAACCGCAGCGCGCCAGAAGGGTGCGACAGGCGAGAACCTGCTCAAGCTCCTGGAAGGCCGGTTGGATAACGTCGTTTATCGCATGGGATTTGCAGTGACTCGCGCCCAGGCCCGCCAGCTTGTCAGCCATCGCTCAGTTGAAGTCAATGGGAAGATTCTGAATATCCCTTCCGCCCAGATCAGCGCGGACGACAAGATTTCCGTCCGTGAGAAGGCTAGAAAGCAACTGCGCATTCAGGAGTCAATGAGTCTGGCTCGCGAGTTGGATCTGGTTCCCGATTGGGTCGATGTCGACTTCGACAAGATGGAAGGTGTTTTCAAAGGCGCTCCAGATCGAGATGATTTGCCGCCTGACATCAATGAAAACCTGATTGTCGAGCTCTACTCTAAGTAAACGGCTCTAAATCCGAGTAATCGATGGAAGCCGGCAGACGCCGGTTTCTTGAATTAAGCGAAATTTCCGAAGAGGTACACCATGTCAGGCCAGATTAACGAACTTGTCGGCAAGATGCTCAAGCCGAAAGGCCTTTTGGTTGATGAAATTACCCCGCGCCGGGCTCGCATTACGCTTGAGCCGCTGGAGCGTGGGTTTGGACATACCTTAGGTAACGCGCTTCGACGCGTCCTGCTGTCATCGATCCCCGGTAGTGCAATCACCGAGGTCGAAATTGACGGGGTCCTGCACGAATATACGGCGGTGGATGGGCTTCAAGAGGACATCGTTGAGGTTCTTTTGAACCTGAAGGATGTTGCCGTTCGCATGCATTCCCGAGAGGAGGCAGTGCTAACGCTTTCAAAGGACAAAGCGGGACCCGTAACCGCTGGAGACATTCAGCTGGATCATGACGTCGAAATCGTCAACCCTGAACACGTCATTTGCAATCTCACAAAGAACTCTAAGTTGAGCATGCAGCTTAAAGTCACTAGGGGCGTGGGCTACCAGCCCGCCTCTGTGCACAAGTTTAACGAGGAGGAGACGCGATCGATTGGCCGACTGCAACTTGACGCGTCTTACTGCCCGGTTCACCGAGTTGCCTACAGCGTTGAAAGCGCCCGAGTTGCTCAGAGAACGGACTTGGACAAGCTTGTGCTGGACATCGATACGAATGGCACGATGAGCTGCGAGGATGCCGTCAAGCTTGCGGCTGGCATTCTGGTCGATCAAATGTCGGTTTTCGTCGACTTTGTTGCGCGTGAAAAGGATCAGACGGAGGTTTCGACTGAAACTTTCGACCCGGTGTTGATGCGTCCGATTGATGACCTCGAGCTGACCGTCCGATCCGCGAACTGCCTTAAGGCCGAGCATATCCAGTACGTTGGTGATCTCGTGCAGCGAACCGAAACCGAACTGCTCAAGACGCCCAATTTGGGCAAAAAATCACTGACCGAAATCAAGACGGTGCTAGCTTCGCACGACCTGACTCTGGGCACGCGCCTGGAAAATTGGCCGCCTGCCAGCCTGGCACGAACCGAGCGTTAAGGAGATCTACCATGCGTCATCGCAAAGCCGGGCGTAAGCTCAATAGAAATTCGTCGCATCGTCGCGCCATGTTCAAGAACATGACGGTCAGCCTGATTCAGCATGAGCTGATCAAAACCACGGTGCCCAAGGCCAAGGAACTTCGGCGCGTCGCCGAGCCTCTCATTACCCTCGCCAAGGAAGACACGGTGGCGAAGCGCCGGCTGGCATTTAGCCGTCTGCGCGATAAGGAAGCCGTTGGCAAGCTTTTCACGGAACTGGCGCCGCGCTACGCCCAGCGCCCCGGCGGCTATCTCCGCATCCTCAAGTGCGGTTACCGTGCTGGTGACAATGCTCCGATGGCCTACGTTGAGCTCGTCGATCGTCCGGACGCGCCGGGGGCAGATTTAGCGGATTGACCCAGACACGTTACCGAGATTGATGAAAGCCCGGCCCAGCGCCGGGCTTTCTTTTTCTGCCGTTCGGAATCAGACGACGCGGTCCCGCTTAGAATAGGGTCCTTCGGAGCATTGACGGAACAGACCATGCGCACCTGGATCATGATTTCTGCCGCAGTGATGATCATCGTCATGGGGCTGTATGGGAGCGCCGTGCTGGTCTTCGACGAGGACCGCCTGAAGGGTCTTCTTTCGATGCACGTGGAGCGTGACACCGGTCGGCGCATCGATATTCGGGGGGATCTCCGAGTTCGCCTGTTTCCGGGCGTGCGCTTAGAGGCCGAGGCGATCGAGATCTCTGGGCCGTCGCAATCATCGGGGCCGTCGATTCTCGAGGCCGAGTTTTTGGAGATGAACCTTCGACTCTTGCCCATGATCCGCGGCGAGCTCGAGGCCAGTCAGGTGCGCCTGCGAGGCGCGCGCATCAACCTCCAGCAGTCCGATCCTGCCGGCGCCAGCGGTATCCAGGAGCTGCTCGATCCCCTCAAGCCCGCCGAGGCCAGCGCGCGCTGGCTGGATGGACCGATTCAGGTCGACAACGTGCTGGTTAATCTCAGCGACAGCATGGGGATTCGTCAGGAGCAGTTCTCCGTTGATCGCATCGAGCTGGAAGGCTTTGCCGTCGGAGAACCCTTGCAGTTCCGCTTTCGGGGCAATGTCGGTCAGCCGGCGCTGTTCGACTGGCTGGAGATCGACGGGCTGATGGTTCCACAAATGAGCGGTAATTTTCGTCTTGCGAACATGCAAATGTTGGGGAGTCTGGAGGACGGTCATTTCGATGTCGAGCTGCTCGGCAACCTTGATGTCCAGCCAGGCCCGCCGCTGTCCGTTTCGCTGGATGCAGGTCAACTCCAGATCAACGAGCATCAGTTCCGGGCCGAGATCGACTACACCGCATTTGACCAACCGTATGTCAACCTGGACCTGTCATCTGACTTCATCGACATAAACGTTGCCGCCCTTCCTGGGTTGCTGGCCGAGCACCTTGGCGCGAGGAGTGGCTCGAGCGTCGTGGCCGGTCTGCAAGCGATGGATTTCGACCTCAACGTGACCGTAAGCCAGGTAGCGCAGGCGGGTCTAATTCTCAATGACCTCGAGCTACAGGCCCAGGCGCGAGACAGGCGATTGAGTGTCGATCGCCTGGTCGCCGAGCTCCCCGGCGGCTTCCTCAGCGGCCTTGCCGTGGTCGATATGGCGCCGGCGGGCTGGTCCTCGGAGCTGGGTTTTCGCATCGACGCCGACGACTTTTCCGCCCTAGGAAGCGCCATCCCCATGCCATGGGCACCGGGTGGCTCGGGAAGCCTGTCGCTGGCGCTAATGCTGGCGACCAACAGCTCGGGCCTCGTCGTCAACGGCGAGGGCGCGGTTGAGATCTGGAACGGATCCTGGCAGGTGCTCGAGACGATGACCCCGGGCGTTCTGCCGCGTCAGGGTGCGGCAACCTTCGAGTTCCTGAGCTCGCCGATTGAGGTTGCGGCTGGGAGGATTGCCCTGCCCGAATTCCAGTACGTCAGCAGTGCGATCGTGGGGCAGGGCGAGCTGGCGTTGACCTGGCCCCTTGGCGAGGTCGAGGGTGCCCTGGATCTGACCCATGAGGATGCGCTCCTTCGGGTCCAGGTCAGCGGTCCTTTGGCCGAGCCACACCTTGAGTGGCGGCGCGCGAGTGAACCGGCCGGAGCCGAGCGTTGAACGACGATAGCGACCGCCGCCTTGGCCTGATCTCGGCGCTCAGCGCGTTCCTGTTCTGGGGTCTGGCGCCAATCTATTTCAAATGGCTTGGCCACGTCCGCGCCGACGAGATCATCGCCCACCGGATCCTCTGGTCCGTCGTTTTCCTCGGCCTGGTCCTGGTCTTCCGTCACCGCACCCGTGTGCTCCAGCATCTGCGCGTCTCGCGTCGCGTGTTGCTGACGCTGGCCATCTCCAGCCTTCTGATTCTGAGCAACTGGCTGATCTTCGTCTATGCGGTCAACTCCGATCGGGTGCTCTCGACGAGCCTGGGTTACTTCATCAACCCGTTGGTCAACGTCATGCTGGGCATGCTCGTATTTCGCGAGCGCCTGAGCGGCTTGCAGATGATTGCCGTGGCTATCGCCGCTGCCGGAACCCTGTACATGGCGCTCCAGATCGGCGTGATTCCCTGGGTGGCCTTTGGCCTGGCGTTTTCCTTTGGCCTCTATTCGGTGGCTCGGAAGGTGACCGACGTCGGTCCGATGGTGGGTCTGTTCTGGGAAACGCTCCTGGCCGTGCCCCTGGCGCTCGCCTGGCTGGTCTGGCTCCGCTCGGCCAATTTGATGATGTTCGACATAGGCGAGCTGCCTTCGGCGCTGCTTCTGGCCGGCACCGGCTTGGTCACCGTCATTCCCCTGCTGCTTTTTGCCGCGGCGGTGCGTCGACTCCCATTGAGTACCATGGGACTGTTCCAGTACCTGGCACCGAGCATGACGTTTATCCTTGCGGTATTCGTCTATGACGAACCCTTTACGCGCGATCATGCGATTACTTTTTCCTGCATCTGGCTGGCTCTGATCCTCTACACCTTTTCGAGCATGGAGCAGCGTCGGCGAGCCCGAATACCCGTCTAGGGTCGACCCTATGGACAACGAACTACAGAAACGTGCGCCGAGCCGCCGCGTCGCATCCCTGGCGGCTCTAAAACCCTTTATCTTCCGCTACCGGCTGCAGATTTCCCTGGCCCTGATCTTCCTGCTGATTTCCGCCGCGGGGGCTCTGGCCATCCCCGCCGCTGTGGGGCAGGTGATCGACCGTGGCTTCGTCGCCGATGACATCAGCCGCATCGACCGCTGGTTCTGGCTGCTGTTTGCCGCTGCCGTGGTCATGTCCGTCGGCGGTGGCCTGCGCTTCTACTGGGTCAGCTGGCTGGGCCAGCGCGTCGTCTCCGACGTGCGCTCGGCGGTGTTTTCGCGAGTCCTGGTCATGGACCCGGCCTTCTTTGCCCGGACGCGCACCGGCGAGGTGCTGTCGCGCATCAATACCGACACCACCCTCATCGAAACACTTATCGGGTCGACGGTCTCGCTGGGTTTGCGCAACCTGCTGATGCTCGTTGCCAGCTCGATTGCTCTGGTGCTGACCGCCCCAAGCCTGGCCGGCATCATCGGCGGACTGATCGTGTTGATCATTGTGCCCGTCCTGCTTCTCGGCCGCTGGGTGCGGCGCCTGTCTCGCGACTCCCAGGACCGTATCGCCGATATCAGCGCGCGCGGTGACGAGGCCATCAACGCGATTCAAACGGTCCAGGCTTTCGCCCGCGAGCCGAAGGAAATCGAGCGCTTTACGGCCACCGTCGAGGGCGCGCTGGCCGCGAACATAAAGCGCATCGCCGCCAGCACCCTGCTGATCGTTGCGGTAGTGTTGCTGACCTTCTCTTCGATCACCTTCGTGCTCTGGCTCGGAGCCCGCGCTGTGGTCAGCGAAACCATGTCGCCGGGCCAGTTGGGCCAGTTCGTCCTGTATGCCGCTATCGCTGCCGGCTCGACCGCGAGCCTGTCGGAGATCTGGGGTCAGATCCAGCGTGCCGCCGGGGCCATGGAGCGCCTGGCCGAACTCCTCGATCTTAAACCGGCGATCAGCAGCCCGGCCGAACCCACACCCCTCCCAGAACCCCCGCTCGGCCTATCGGTCGAGCACCTGGCCTTCGCTTACCCGAATCGCCCCGATAACCCGGTGCTCCAGGACTTGAGCTTCCAGGTGCCTGCGGGCGAAACCGTCGCCCTCGTCGGGCCCTCGGGCGCCGGCAAATCGACCCTCTTCCAGCTGCTGCTGCGCTTCCACGACCCCCTCGAGGGCCGCATCGCCATCAACGGCGTGGATCTTCGCGACCTCGACCTGGCCGAATTGCGCAAGGCCATGGGACTCGTGCCCCAGGACGTCGTGCTGTTTTCAGGCTCGGCTGCCGATAACATTGCTTATGGCGTCGATACGCCCACTCGGGCTCTGCTCGAGTCGGTGGCCAATTCGGCGAACGCCAGTGAATTCGTCGAACGCCTGCCCGATGGCTACGACACGTTTCTTGGCGAGCGGGGCCTGAGCCTGTCCGGCGGCCAGCGCCAGCGTCTGGCCATCGCCCGCGCCCTGGCCAAGGACCCGCCGATCCTGCTGCTGGACGAAGCCACCGCCAGCCTCGATGCGGAAAGCGAGCGCTGGGTGCAGGACGCGCTGAACGAAATCAGCCTCGACCGCACCGTAGTGGTCATCGCACACCGACTGGCGACGGTTCGCCGCGCCGACCGGATTCTGGTGCTCGAAGAGGGCAGGCTGGTCGCCGAAGGTCGCCACGATGAGCTGATCCAGAGCAGTGAGCTTTATGGGCGTCTCGCGCGGCTGCAGTTTCTCGAGTAGTCCCACGCCAGAGCGATTGCCACGGAACCACTGGGCTAACCTGATCAGGTTGTCATCTACCGACGCCAGATGGCAACCAGGGCGCGGGTCAATCCAGGTGCTACAGCGGCATGTATCGAAATTTCTGGCCGCCAACGGTGGCCTCAGCCATCAATCCACCGCGCACCAGGATGAAAACAGCCACGCCGCGCTCATAGCTGGTAGTCGCGGCGGCTCCGGCAGTGGCGGCAACGGCAGTGGCCTGTGCTGAAAATTCGAAATTCTCGCGCTTGAACAAGGTTAGGGCTGAGGTGTCCTCGAAGAAGATGACCTGAGAGTAGGCTTGCGCCCCGATCTGCGCCCCGATCGTCGCCTGGGAGACCGAAGTTCGGCCGATGGGGCGACCTTGTTCGAAGACGATACCGCGGCCGAATCCCCCACCGACCCACAACCCGGCTTTTCCAACATCGGGAAAGACCGCGTAGCCCTGCGCGTGGTCAATCCAGCGCTGGAGAGACGGGTCTCGATCAATGAAACTGTCGAGTGCCGTCCGGGACTCCCGGATCAGGCTGCTGTCAGAGGGGGTCGAAGCACAGCCACCAAGCATCAAAACAGAGGACAGAATAAGGACGGTGAGGATTTGTTTGATCATGGAGAATCCCTAGGACGAAGCGCAAGATTTTAAAGAGCAATAGACACTATTCTCCCGCTTATGGTTCATATGCCTTCACCCTTCACCCAAGACTTGAGCCGTTACGGCCGCAAAGTGAGAGATGCTTCCGGCCAAAACGAACAGGTGCCAGATCGCATGACTGTACGGGATTCTTTCAAAATGATAAAACAGAGTGCCGATTGTGAAGAATGCGCCGCCCAAGATCAGCAAGGCTAGCGCAGTGGGTGTGAGAGCCTGGCTCAAGGGCGCGAAGGCGATCACCACCAGCCAGCCCATGCCGATATAAGTAAGCGTTGAAAGGATCTTAAATCGACCGATGAAAAAGATCTTGAATACGATCCCGAACACCGCCAGTCCCCAGATCACGCCGAACAAGGACCAGCCCCAGCTGCCGCGGATGGCAGCGATGGTAAAGGGCGTATAGGTCGCTGCAATCATGAGAAAGATTGCGCAGTGATCGAGAACCTTGAGCCGGGACTTTAGCGCTGGGTGGCGCGCAGCGTGGTAAAGCGTGGAGATGGTGTAGAGCAGCACGAGCGCTACTGAGAAAACCACCACGCTGATGACTTCACGTGCACCGGAATGAATTCCGGTCAGGGTGATCAGTACCGCGCCACCGCCGATCGACAGGAGCACACCAATGCAGTGGGTCAAGGCGTTGGCTATCTCTTCATGATGGCTTTGCGGTCTCGACATCGGCCGAATATACCACTTCAAAATAACGCCCCTTCGGGTCCGGTAGAAATCGCGTTTTCGGGTAGCATGGCAGGTTCAAGATATTGCCCAAGGTGTGGTTGTCATGCTGCGAACTGCTTTTCTCGCTTTTCTCTCGATCGGATTGATTGCCTGCTCCGATACGCCTCCTTCATCTGAGCAGGTGGCCGATACCGCTCCCAATAGCGCGGTCCCCGTCGAGTCAGCGGTGGAGGTGTTGCCGGACTTCTCCGAGTTCACCGGAGAATTGATCGAGCGCATGCTCGACCATTACCCGGAATGGGCGGTGTACCAAGGTCGCTACGAGCAGGCCGATGAAGTGACCATCCCCAATGACGAACAGCGCGCCCAGACTCTGGAAATGATCAATAGAGCCCTGGACGAACTGGCGCGATATCAGGCGGTCGAGTTGACGCCCGCTGAGCAGGCCGACTACGCCCTGCTGGACAATCGCTTGCGCGCGTTACGCTGGTACCAGACCGAGCTCGAAAGCTGGCAGTGGAATCCGGCAAGCTACAACGTGGCCGGCGTGATCAACGTGATCCTGAACACCGATTTTGCGCCCTTGCCCGATCGCATCGAAATCATCCGCGCCCGCCTGGCCCAGGTGCCGGCCTATTACCAGGCGGCTCGCGCCAACATCCTTCGACCGACCCTTGAGCATCTGGAGCTGGCCATTCTCCAGAACCGGGGCGGGCTCAGTAGCCTGGGTGGCCCACTAGAGGCCCGTTTGGACGAGGCCGGCCTTGCTGAGCAACAGCGAGCCGACGTCATGGCAACGCTGGGTCCTGCGCGCGAGGCCATCGAGGGGTGGATCGGCTTTCTCGAGACCCTGCAGGCCGAGCTGATCGACTCCGGCGAGGCGCGCGCGTTCCGACTGGGCGGCAAGCTCTACGAGCGAAAGTTTGCTTTCGACATCCAGTCCGGATTCACGGCGCGGCAGCTCTACGAGCGCGCGCAGGAGGAAAAGGAGCGGCTGCTCGCCGATATGGATGAAATCACCGTGTCGCTTTGGTCAAAGTATTTTCCTGATCAGGAGCTCCCAGCAGAACCTGTGGTTCGGATTGGTGAGCTGGTCGACCATCTGTCCAGCCGACACGTCAGTCTTGAGGGGTTCATCCCCGAGATCCGACGACAGATTCCCGATCTCGAAGCCTTTGTACGCGACAACCGCCTGCTTGAGCAGGACCCGGACAAACCTCTGATCGTGCGCGAGACGCCGGAGTACATGCGCGGCGGTGGTGCGATCGCCTCGGTTAGCGCGCCCGGGCCCTTCAATCCGGGTGCCGAGACCTACTACAACGTCACCCCGCTGGAGACCTACGGCGAAGAGCAGGCCGCCAGCTACTTGCGTGAATACAACCACTGGATCCTGCAGATCCTCAATATTCATGAAGCCGTCCCCGGACACTATACCCAGCTGCTCCACGCCAATCGCTCGCCCAGCCTGGTCAAGAGTCTGTTCGGCAACGGGGCCATGATCGAAGGCTGGGCGGTATATGCCGAGCGCATGATGCTCGAGGCGGGCTGGGGCAACGACGAACCCGAGATGTGGCTGATGTACGGCAAATGGGCGCTACGCGTGGTCCACAACGCCATCCTCGACTATGCCGTGCACGTCGAGGGCATGGAGCGCGACGAGGCGCTCCGCTTGCTGCGTGAAGAGGCCTTTCAGGAGGATTCGGAGGCCAGCCAAAAATGGCGCCGCCTGACCCTTTCCCAGGTTCAGCTAACGTCCTATTTTGCTGGCTATGCCGAAATCTATGACTTCCGCGAGCGGCGCAAGGCCGAGCTGGGTGATGCGTTTGATCTTGAGTCCTTCCACAACGAATTTCTGAGCTTCGGCTCGGCGCCCGTAGCGGTGATCATCGAACTGATGGATCAAGCCCGATCGATGCAGAACTGAAGAACCCAGATCCTCGCCATGCCGGGCACCCGATGCCCGGCAAGTTCACGTTTCCCAGCGGTGCATGCAAGCATGCTTGCACTCACCCAAAGGCACTCCACGCTCGGTGCCTGGCGGCGAAGGGTGCCCGCATGCAAAGCGCTGCTCATTCGTCAAGGGAAGACGTTATTTCAGAGGATCGGTGGCCGTCGACGCTGGTCCCGATCACGAGGCTGGCGTCGTTGCTAACCGAACAGGCGTCGCCACCACTGGTTTCGCGGCGGGGGCAGGGCGTCTGCCAGCCGATGCGGACTGGGTGAGGTGCCGTCGACGAGCTGATGAGGGAATTCGATGCAAAGTAACTCTGCCAGAGCAGCATTGGTCCAGCGTTCGATCTGCATTTGAGCCTCTGAGAGCTTCGGGATTCTGCGGCGATCGCGGTGGGCGTCGGATGCGACCACGTGAATCAGACCACGGTGAATCATGTCCCGGGCCGACTCCTGGATCTGCGGACCGAATTGCCCTGTACAGGACTGGGCCGTGACCTGTCCGAGGCAGCCCATTCCAATCCATTCTTCTAGGATGTCCGGGTCCGATCTGAGCTGACTGTTGCGTTCTGGATGCGCAATCACCGGCTGCAGGCCCTGGGACAGAATCTGTTCGAGCAGATGCTCGGACCCAAGTGGCACGGTATGAACGGGAAGCTCGACCAGCACCGCCTTTTTCTGATTGGCGATGGTCATGGCTCGTCCGGCGCTCAGCTCTTCAGGAAGCTCCGGGACCAAGTGAAGCTCCGTGCCGGGAAGAATCTTCAGCGCAATGCCCTCGGCCAGCAGCGACTCGCGCAATGCGGCAACAGCGCTCATGACCTCATTGGCCGGGTTGGAATACACGCCGTTCATGTGGTGGGGTGTGACAACGATGGTTCGAATACCGTCTTCGACGGCAATTCGCGCCATCGCCAGCGACTGCTCAAGATCTTTTGAGCCGTCGTCGATGCCCGGCAGCAGGTGACAGTGCAAGTCTGCGTACATGAACAGAAACCGAAGCGTATTTCCAGTGAGCTTATCAGATGCCCCTAAAGACGACCATCAACCCACTGTCTGTCCAGCGTCGATCGGACGTCGTAGAGCACGCCGCCGCTGATCAGATGATCGCGTAACTGGCCCTGCGATTCGCTGAACTGATGGTGGGCGACGGCGTGGATCACCGCTGCGTAGTCATCTCGACCGGGCTGATCGATGAGTTCAATGCCGTAGGTTTGCCGGGCTTCTTGCCGATCGACCCAGGGGTCGTGGACGTCGACCTCGAGCTGAAAATCACTAAGCGCCCGTATCAGATCGATCACTCGGGTATTGCGCAAATCCGGGCAGTTTTCCTTGAAGGTCAGCCCGAGAACCAGCACCTTCGCGCCCGGCTGATAGACGCGTCTGCGCGCCATCAGCTGAAGGATCTCGCCGGCAACGAATTCGCCCATGGCATCGTTGACTCGCCGGCCGGCTAGGATGACTTCCGGATGGTGGCCGACACTTTGCGCTTTGTGGGTCAGGTAATAGGGATCGACGCTGATGCAATGTCCCCCGACCAGGCCGGGCTGGAAGGGAAGAAAATTCCATTTACTCCCGGCCGCAGCTAGCACGCTGGCCGTATCTAGTTCAAGGCGCGAGAAAAGGATCGCCAGTTCATTGACCAACGCGATATTCAAATCGCGCTGGGTGTTTTCGATCACCTTCGCCGCTTCGGCGACGCGGATGCTTTGAGCTGGAAACGTGCCTGCACGAATGATCAGTCGATAGAGCGCATCGACGACTTTTGCGGCTTCCGGCGTCGACCCCGATGTTACTTTGACGATGTCGGGCAAACGATGGGTATGGTCGCCGGGGTTGATGCGCTCCGGGCTGTAGCCGCAGTAGAAACCACGGTCGCTGTCCTGATTATCGTCGTTCAGGTAGGTGAGCCCGGACTGGGCCTCAAGAATCGGAACGCAGTCTTCCTCAGTGGCACCCGGATAGACCGTGGATTCATAGATGACCAGATCACCGGGTTTAAGTATGCGGCCCACCAGTTCGCTGGCTGAGCACAGCGGGCCAAGGTCCGGTCGCTTGGAGGCATCGATTGGCGTCGGCACGGTGATGATGTAGACCCGGGCCTCAGACAGGGCCTCGATTTGATCGCTGTAGCCAAGGTGAGATGCTGCAGCAAGCTCTTCGCTCGAGACTTCACGCGTGTGATCCAGGCCTGAACGCAGTTCATCGATGCGGTCCGATTTGATATCGAAGCCGATGGTCTTGTAGGTCTGGCCGAAATTCACCGCGAGCGGAAGGCCGACATAGCCCAGACCAATGACGGCGATGGTGGCGTCGCCGTTTTCAATATCATGAATTAATTCATCGAGCATGCGCAGCAGTCCTTAATTGATCGATTGGCGGGTAGCGCAAGACCCAGGCTGCGCTCGCCGATTCATTCAGCGGTAATAGCCAAGATACCATTCAACAAAGCGTGCTACTCCGGCCTCAACCCCAACGCTGGGACGATAGTCAACGGCCTCGATCAGCTCGCTGATATCGGCTTCCGTGTCGGGCACATCACCAGGCTGCAGCGGTCGCATTTCCATTCGAGCCTTTTTGCCGAGGCACTCCTCCAGGATTTTGATGTAGCGCAGCAGGTCGACCGGCTCTTCGTTGCCGATATTGAAAAGTCGATAGGGTGCCTTGCTTCGCGCCGGGTCCGGTGCTGCATTCGACCAGTCTGGATCAGCTGCGGCAGCCTGATCCAGGACGCGAACGATGCCTTCGACAATGTCGTCGATGTAGGTGAAGCTGCGCTTGTGGCGGCCGTAATTGAAGACCTGGATCGGCTTATCGTCAAGGATGGCGCGCGTGAACAGAAACAGCGCCATGTCAGGTCGGCCCCAGGGACCATACACGGTGAAAAAGCGCAGCCCGGTGCACGGGATGTCATAAAGATGGGCATAGCTGTGCGCCATCATTTCGTTGGCTTTCTTGGTCGCTGCATAGAGCGTCAAGGGGTGCTCGGTCGAGTGGTGCTCGGAGAACGGCATCGTGGTGTTGGCGCCGTAGACGGAGCTGGTCGAGGCGAATACCAGATGCTCGACGCCATGGTGCCTGCAGCCCTCGAGGATGTGCAAAAAGCCGGTGACGTTGCTGTTGGTGTAGGCGTGCGGATTCTGAGCGGCATAGCGCACGCCGGCCTGGGCAGCCAGGTGGACGACGCGACGGGGTGCGTGCCGGGCAAACAACTGCTCGATCGCTTCTCGGTCAACAAGATCGGCATGCACATGCTGGTACAGGGGCTGGTCTGTGAGGCGCTTCAGTCGCGCTCTTTTCAGATTGACGTCGTAGTACTCGTTCATGTTGTCGAGGCCGACCACGCGCTCACCGCGCGCGAGAAGGATCTGGGCAACGTGTGAGCCAATGAACCCGGCTGAGCCGGTAACGAGAATAGGTCTTGCGTCGTCCTGATCAGACATGGTTTATCGGCCTGACTTCGCGCTGCGACCGAACGCGTTGTAGTGGAATCCAAGGTCCTTCATCTGCTGTGGGTCGAACAGATTGCGGCCATCGAAAATCACCGGCGTGCGCAGCTGCGCTCGGACGTCCTCAAAATCAGGGCTTCGGAATTCATTCCATTCGGTGACGATGACCAGTGCATCGGCACCGTCCAGCGCATCCTGCGCGCTGTCGGCGAAGCGCAGCTCGGGGCGGTCGCCGATCTCGCGCCTTGCGCTTGTCATGGCCTCGGGGTCAAAAGCGGCCAGAGTGGCGCCTGCGGCGATTAGCTGGTCGATCAGGACCAGGCTGGAAGCTTCCCGCATATCGTCAGTGCGTGGCTTGAAGGCGAGGCCCCAGAGGGCAAAATGGCGATCGCTCAGATCTTCACCGAAGTGGGCTTGAATCTTCTCTGCCAGCCGCTGTTTCTGCCGGTGGTTGACGGATTCGACCGCTTCAAGCAGCTGCAGCCCGTTGCTGGGCGTGGCGCGGGCGGTGTGAATCAGCGCCTTGACGTCTTTGGGAAAGCAGGAGCCGCCGTAGCCACAGCCCGGATAGAGAAAATCGAATCCGATACGCGGATCTGAGCCGATGCCCTGTCGGACCTGCTCGATATCCGCGCCGAGGTGCTCAGCCAGATTGGCCAGTTCGTTCATGAAGCTGATGCGCGTGGCCAGCATGGCGTTGGCGGCGTATTTGGTCAGCTCTGCCGAGCGCACGTCCATGCAGATAACCCGGTCGTGGTTTCGATTGAAGGGCGCATAGAGGCGCCGCATGATGTTGAGCGCGCGTTCGTCATCGCCGCCGATAATCACCCGGTCTGGCTTCTGGAAGTCAGCAATTGCCGCACCTTCCTTCAAGAACTCGGGGTTGGAGATCACGGCGAAATCCAGGTCCGCACCGCGTGATGTCAGCTCCTCGCGGACGGTCTCCTTTACGCGATCGGCGGTGCCGACGGGTACCGTGGACTTGTCCACGATGATCTTGTACTCGTTCATGTGTTGGGCGATGCTTCGAGCGGCGGCTAGGGCATAGCTGAGATCGGCTGATCCGTCTTCGCCCGGCGGTGTGCCGACGGCGATGAACTGGATCTGTCCGTGCGCTGTAGCCTGCTCGATATCGGTTGTGAACCGCAGTCGGCCCGCATCCCGGTTGGCCTTCACAAGCGCCTCGAGACCGGGCTCGTGGATGGGAATACCACCTTTGTTAAGGATGTCGATCTTGCCCTGATCCGTATCCAGGCAAACTACGTCGTTGCCGACCTGAGCAAGACAGGTGCCCGTGACTAGTCCGACGTAGCCGGTGCCGATGATTGTTATGCGCATGATGGAGGGAGTTCAATCCTTCTATATTGGAATCCAGCGCCCATTTTGACAGCCTTTGACGACATTCCGGCTAAGCCCTCGGCGCGATGTCACTGATTCTCGACGAGCCCGCTGAGCTCACCCACTTTGTCTTCAAGGAGCTGCTGGTTGGCTCGCGCTTCCACATTGAGCCGAATGACCGGCTCCGTGTTTGACGCGCGCAGGTTGAACCGCCAATCGTCAAATTCGAGGCTGATGCCGTCCGTGCGGTCGATCGAAGGGCTCTGGCCCTGGAAATACTCGAGCACTTGGGCAATGGTCTGGTCGGTGTCGGCGACCGTGAAATTGATTTCTCCGCTACAGGGATAGGCGCGAATTCGTTTATCGAGCATTTCGCCGAGCGTCTGATCGCGCTCTGAGAGTATCTGGGCCAGCAGCAACCAGGGCAGCATGCCGCTGTCGCAGAACGCGAAGTCCCTGAAATAGTGATGCGCTGACATTTCGCCGCCGTAGAGCGCGTTTTCCTTGCGCATTCGTTCCTTGATAAACGCGTGTCCGCTTTTGTTGATCAGTGCGATGCCACCCGCCTCGGCGACTTGATCGAGCGTGTTCCAGGTCAGGCGAGGATCCAGCACGATCTTCTCGCCGGAGTGCTGTTCAAGCAGCTTGGCCGCAAACAGCCCGACCAGATAGTAGCCCTCGATGAACCGGCCGTCCTCATCGAAGAAGAAGCAGCGGTCGTAGTCACCATCCCAGGCGACGCCGAAATGGGCACCCTGTTCACGAACCGCATCAGCGGTCTCCGAGCGATTTTCAGGAAGCAGGGGATTGGGAACGCCATTGGGAAAATGCCCGTCCGGTTTATGGTTTATTCGACAGACCTCCAGCGGCAGGGCGCTGGCCAGGGCGTCGAAGGCTGGTCCGGCGCAGCCATTGCCGGCATTGACCACCAGCCTCAGAGGCTTGATCGAGGCAAGGTCTCCAAGGCCTAGCAGCCGCTGAACGTAGTCATCTAGAACGTCTTCCTCTACACCTTGCCCCTGTTCATCGCTGAACGATGCCCCCGAATCACGGGCGACCACCGCCTCGATGTCTTTCAGGCCCGTATCTCCACTGATCGGGATCGCGCGTTCTCGAACCAGCTTCATGCCGTTGTAGTCGGCGGGATTATGGCTCGCCGTCACCATGATTCCGCCACCCATCCCTTCTCGAGACGCGGCGTGATAGACCATCTCAGTGCCCACCAGGCCGATGTCGACGGTCTGGGCACCGGCCGATTGAAGGCCGCGAATCAACGAATCGGACAGGCCCGGACTGGACAGGCGCATGTCGCGACCGACCGCCACGGGCCCGGGCGGTCGAATCACATCGACATAGGCGCGGCCGATGCCAAAAGCACGCTGTTCGTTGAGCGCATCAGGAACCCGACCACGTAGATCATAGGCCTTGAAGGGAGAGTTTTCGAGCGTGGTCATGGGCATGAATCCGTGGTTGGTCGGTCAGAAATCAGGCGCGGCGAATGCTGTTTTCGTCGAGTTCGATGGCGCGTTCGTGTGACAGCAACTTGAGCAGTACAACCACACGCTCCTCGCCCGAGCGCGCCTTGAACAAGGCCTGGTAACCAGCGCAAGGGCCTTCGATGATTTCAATCGGGTCGTTGGGTTTGTAATCGATCGTGCCGGCCAGGTTGATCACATCTTCATTGCTGCAGCGAATACGCAGACTTTCGATGACTGAATCTGGGACGATCGGCGCTTCACCGCCCAGGCGAACCAGCCCCACCGCACCACGCGTCGACCGGATCGTGCTCCAGTCATCGATACCCCGGCCAAGGCGCACGAATAGATACCGCGGGAACATCGATTCGGTCAGGGTCTGCATACGACCGGCCCGTCGCTGCTGGCTGCGAACCTTCGGACGAAACACATCGAAGTCTTGATTTCGAAGGTGATATTCGGCTCGACCGTCCTGGCGCGGCTTGCAGAACACCGCGTGCCAGTGGCGAACCGAGTCATTTAAGTCGGAATTCATAATGCCGTGATTGTCCACAAATAAGTCCGGTGTTCAAGCAGTGAACGTTGTGTTGATATTAGTTCCAACGAGCAGGTTTCAGATCATTTTGAAACTCCCTCGCCCATGAGTTCGGGTTTGTTCTCGGGGCGATCAGCGATTGCGCACCGGGCGGACGCGGTAGCTCGACTCGCGGGAATAATCGAAGGTGAGCCCTTTGTAGAAACCGACGAACCAGGCAGTCGCCGCATCGCCAGTATCGAGACTGCTGCTCCAGAATCCCGCCCAGGGCGTATTTGGGAAGATGTTTTCGTTGATCGACGGTGCTTCCCGACAGGTCTCGACGATTGATTCAAGATCGCTGCGACTCGGCAATCGCCAGTCAGTGTAGCCGCCCAGCTCGCCGCTCCTATTCAAGCGCTCTACCGCCTCATTGGCTTGGTTCCAAGTCATCGATCTGGCCTGTCCAGTGCAGAAATCTCGGCTCCAGCTCTGCCCAAGTGCGCATTTCGCCCACTGCAAACTCGTGCGGGAGTGGATTACGGTGCCGTCCCGAGGAACTTCGAATTCGTTGCCTGGCGTTGCTGCCTCATCGTCGCCGACATCGCTCTGACAATGCTGGTCGTTAGCAAAGGATGTCGTTGCGCAGAAGACAAGGGTCGCCAGACCCAGCATGGTTTTCTCTAGGAATTTGGCCATCATTTCGCTCCCCTGCTGAAGTCCCATAGTTCTCGGGGCAGGGAGTTGCCGATTTGTGCACTGAACGCCGGACCATCGCCGGAAAAGCGCTCGAATCTGCATTGCTGTCGTCCCCCCTCGAAAGAGTGCCCTGGCTGTGCCTGAAAACCATGGGTTGTGTTTTTTTTTCGCATCCGCCGTGCCAAGTAGATTATGAATTTATGGCCCGGCACATGCAAGCTCGGTGCATTTTCAGTCGCCTCTTTCCTGGCTCGATCGACGATTTCGTCGTACCTCGCCGGGGCTTTGTCCCGACCAGCGCCGGAACGCCCGATTGAAGTTTGCCGGGTCCGTATAGCCCACACGGTTGGCGATATCGGCAATTGGCAGCGTCGAATGACACAACAGCTCCTGGGCCATTTGATAGCGGGACTGATCAAGCAAGCGGCGGTAAGAAGTGTTTTCGCCCGCCAGGCTTCGGCTAAGACTTCGTTCTGACAGACCCAGTTCGCGAGCGACTGTAGCCAGGCCCGGATTGCGGCCGCCGTAGTCGGCCAGGCAAGTCATGACGCGAGCCGTCGTGCGTCCGTCGTCTGGCTGGCGATGCAGGCGGCGGCAACGATGAGTCATCAACTCGTGCAACTCCGGATCGGCCAGCAGACAGCGCCCGGACAGTCGTTTTGCTGGCATAGAAAGGGCCGTGCGCTGTCTTCCGGTCAAAACGTCGGCACCGAGCCGATGTCGGAGGTCTGCGTGCCAGCTCCGCTCAGCGCCGGGAAGTTCCAGCTGCAGAGCGGATCGGAAGCGCCCCAGGAGGGAAGCGACCAACCCGGTAAGGGCCAGCAGGTTCATCTCCATTAATAAGTCGGCACCTTCGGATAGTCGATGCCGTTGCTGGATTTCAAGCACCTGGCGCGGTCCCTCCCGATACAGTCGCGCTGAAGACCAGGGGGCTTGCAGCCGCTCGAATCGTTGAATCGTCAGCAGAGCCTCGCCCACCGTTGCTGCGCTGATGGCGGCCAGACCGACCGGTCCGTGCTGGGCAGGTTCGAGCCGAAGGCAGGGTTCGACGTGCCAGCCGGCCGGCAGCATCTCATCGAGCGCGCAGACCAGTGCAATAACCCGATCCAGCGGCAGCTGGCGTCGATCGAGATGTTCGGGCTCCAGGCCGGCCTTGGCGAACACGCGGGCGCGATCGCTGCTCTTTGGGACCAGGTGTTCAAGAAACAGGTTCAGATAGCTCGTCGGCAGGGAGAGCGCGTGGGTCGAGGCAAGCGTTGAGGCGTCGGTTTGGCGAGAAATGACCATTATGCGGCCAGTTTTACCCTATGAAATCGTGGTCGGCAAGCGCAAGCTTAGATTTCACAATCGCTTGAGATCGGCAGAGGCCATGAATCCATCCGTATTTTTTTCGCCTTCCTCGCAGGAACAATCCCGGCATACTGGCGAAGGCAAGCGCTACGCCTGGATGCTGTCGGTCGTCTATCCGCTCGGCCCGGTCTACGCCATTGCGCTGCACGCATGGACGGGATATGAGGTCTGGTTATTGGTCCCCGTCCTCTTTACCTATGGCCTTGTGCCTCTGATGGATGTCGTACTGGGAGAGGACGATAGCAACCCGCCGGATTCAGCCGTGCCCCGGCTGCAGAGCGATGTCTATTATCGCGTGCTGACCTGGGTCACCGTACCCCTGCATGTCATTGCCCTGATCGTGGCCTGTAGCTATTTTGTTTTGGCCGACTTGAGTCTCTTCGGAGCAATAGTGCTGGCCGTTACCACGGGCCTGTTTTCCGGTCTTTCTGTCAACACCGGACACGAAATGGGCCACCATCGCCATCCGATCGACCAGGCGCTGACCCGCGTGGCGCTTGCCGTCCCCTTCTACGGTCATTTCACCGTCGAGCATAATTTCGGGCACCACAAGGCCGTGGCGACGCCGGAAGATCACGCCAGCGCGCGCTTCAATGAGTCGATCTACCGCTTTGCTCTGCGCGAAATCCCTGGCGGCTTGGTGCGGTCCTGGGAGATCGAGACCAATCGTCTGGCGCGTCGCGGGCGGCCCTGGTGGAGCGTGCACAACAGTATTCTCCAAAGCCATGCGATCGCCCTGCTGTTACAGGGTGGGCTGGTTCTGATGCTCGGCGGGCTGGCCGTGCCGTTCTTGCTAGTTCACAACGTCATTGCCTGGTTCCAACTGACCAGCGCCAACTACGTCGAGCACTACGGACTGTTGCGGGAGCGCACAGCGGACGGGCGCTACGAGCGCTGTCAGCCGCACCATTCCTGGAACAGCAACCACGTGGTGTCCAACCTGCTCCTGTTCCATCTGGAGCGTCATTCCGATCACCACGCCCACCCAGGCCGTCGCTACCAGTGCTTGCGTGATTTCAGTAATGTGCCGCGTTTACCGAGTGGTTATTTCGGGATGTTTTTGTTGGCCTATGTACCGCCCCTTTGGTTTTCGGTAATGAATCCCCGCTTGATTGGCCTGGACCATGTCAGTGGAAACATGTCTCGTGTCAATCAGGGCATTGAAGCCTGATCCGCTTTTGACATAGCTTTGTTCGAACAAATCGGGTCGGGCAAGCGCGCAAGCTATTGCTTCCTCAAAAACGCGATCGTCCAACCGGTCGATCGTAGCGTTGGTTTTTCAGATACTTTTGGCAAGTAGTCTCTGGCGAAATTGCAGTCCAAACCTTATCCGCAGATCCGTTGATTACGGCGCCTCCTGGGCAAAGGCCTCCGTGGTTCCAGATGCGCCACTCTTCAGCTGGAAAGCGTGGCTGTGAAGGTTGGGACAGCATCCAGATCGATGGCAAATAGATTGCCGATGCCGCCCTGACGTGTGATACTCTTCATCACGGTTGTGATTTCTAAGTGATTGTTTTCAATAAATAAATGTGAATCAGTCAGCAGTTATTCAAAAATATTTGATCTGCGTCACAAACCTGGTTCATGGCATTAGCTTTACTTGCGGAGGGGCAGGACGCGCTCCCGCATTTTTTTAAAAGATAGGGGGTGACTCGTGGGTATGAATTCTGGTCTTGCGCGATCGAATCAACAAAGTGAAGTGTCGCGTCTAGCAGCAAAGGATTGCTTGCTTGCCGCCGTTCGAACAGCCTGTCAATCGTCGAAATCGACCAAGATCGAGGTTCAGGGTGCTGGGCACCTATGGATTGATCCTGGACAAGGTCGATTCTGGGGCCGAATTCAGGATAAACATCTGTTCTTCCGCACGCCTTCAAAGGCAGCTCTGATTACCCACGGAGACATTCCAAAGCAGCACAAGCACGGTCGGCCTTTGGAGGAGTTGCTGTGGGATGCGGCCTTTATCGGCTCGAGCGGTGAGCTTTTTGAGCACTGCGGGCTTAACGATCTTGTCGGGTTGAATTTCTGGCCAAATCTGACGCGTGTGACCCACACAGAGATCACGTTTGCTCTTTGCGCCTTCCTCTCGAAACGGCCGAGCACCATGCACCTCGCGTTTCGGGCTCTCCATGTGCAAGAAGGGGATGCATTCGCTTTCTACAATGCGGGGATCGAAACTGGCTGCCTGCGAATCATCAAGGCTCGCACCGCCAATGCCTCAGCAATCAAGGCTGTGGAGTCTGAAAATAGTCGTCCATCTGCGAACGAGAAGTTGCCGTTTCTTGCTCGCCTGTTTAAAAGAATCTCCCGACTCTAAGGCGTTGCAATGCGATACAAAATACTGTTTGCGGGACCTGTAGGTGCGGGGAAAACCACGGCGATCGGGGCCGTGAGCGATACGCCTGTCGTTCGGACCGAGGCAAAAGCGACCGATGCCGTCAGGCAAAGAAAGGCTCGCACCACGGTTGCCATGGACTATGGAAGCCTGACTGTCGATGAGCAGGTCACGATCCAGCTGATTGGCACCCCAGGTCAGGAGCGCTTCGATTTCATGTGGGAAATTCTGTCAGTTGGCGCACTGGGGGTAATGATCATGATTGATAACGCCCGGGAGGACCCGCTCAGCGATCTTGATCTGTATCTGAAAGCATTTCACAGGATTCTGGATCGTCGCGGGGCCAAGGGCGTGATTTGCGTGACGCGTCGTGACCTGGCTGACACCCCGGACTTGGGGGCTTATCGCGCGCACATGGATAAACTCGATCTGCATTGGCCGATCTTCGAAGTCGACGCGCGATCCCGCAGTGATGTCAAAACAGCACTTCTTGCACTCACAGCGGAACTAAATCCCACGCCGATCCGGAAGCAAACTGCGTGAGTAGGCTCAGTGCTGCAATATGTAGCTCAGACCTCGTCCTTTGGATGAGCGGTTTTGGGGCGGGCTACGGGAATCGAGTTATTTTGGATGATATTGATCTCGAGCTGCCTCACGTCGGTTTGCACATGCTGATGGGGCCGACGGGTGTTGGTAAGTCGACGTTGCTGCGCACGATCTGTGGGCTCGCTCAGCAGAGCGCTAATTTCAAAACCTGGGGTGATATTCGCTACCTAGATTTGATGCCCGGTGAGGCTGGCTGGCCAAGCCTGGTTGCTCAGGATGCGCGTCTTTTTGTATCGACCGTTTTCGAGAACCTTGCCAATAGCCTTTGTGAAAGAGAACGTCTTACGCGCGCGCAACAGTTTGACAGGATCAACCGTCATCTTGAGGCAACCGGCTGCGAGTCATTGACTGGTGTTCTGAATACGCCCGTGTTCGAGCTTGAGTTGTTCGAGCAGCGGATTGTTGCTGTCCTTCGTCAAACGTTAAACGAACCGGAACTCCTTTGCGTTGATGAGCCAACTGCTGGATTGAATGACGAACACGCTGATCAGGTACTAAAAGTACTCGAATGCTGGGCCCGAGATCATGCCGTTTTAATGGCATCTCACCATCAAGGCCAGGCCAGGCAGTACGCGTCCGCAATCGTCTTCATGGCTTCTGGAAAAGTGCAAGAAAATCGATCCGCTGAGCGATTCTTTAGTGGTCCTGAAACTGTCTTCGGCCAGCAATTCCTTGATCGCGGCACCTGCGATAGTCCACGCCCGGACACTCCGGAAGAAGAGCTTGCCGACGATGCTGTCCGCCCAGCACCACTGACTCAGCAAGCGGTCAGCGCGATGAGTGCCTGGGCGGGTCCCAACGGTTTTGTCTGGTTAGAAAAAGGCCGCTTGGCTGGGACCCCGCGCCCCGGCGTTGTCAGCGATCTAGAAACAGATCTTGATGCGCTTTCGAGAGTAGGGGTTACACGATTGTTGACTTTGCTGGAATCGCCATTGAATTGCACGAATGAACTTTCTAAACGCGGTTTATTGTCGAGGCATATCGTAATCGATGATATGGCTGCTCCAACGCTGGAGCAAGCGATCGATTTCTGTCGGCAGATCGATGAATGGCTTGATAAAGGCGAAGTCGTCGCAGTTCATTGCCACGCCGGGCATGGACGAACAGGAACAGCTTTAGGGTGCTGGAGAGTTTGGCATGGACAAACGGCAGCGCAAGCCGTAATTGATTTGCGACAGCTTGAGAGACGCTGGATTCAATCGCGCGAACAGGCTGAATTTTTGGAAGAGTTTGAAGGATATCTACGTTCGGCGTAGTGAGGGTTAAAGATGATCAGGTCGAACTGGTAATCCTTAGATAACCCTATTTTTCAAACTCTGTAACGTTAGTGAATATCACCTAAGGAAAAGGAAACGAAAATGTCAGATTTAGATGCGGTTATGCAGCAAGCAGTGCAAGATATCCCGGATTGTTTGGCGGGAGGATACGTAGATTTGGAGTCAGGGATGCTGATCGGTATCAAGACCGTCGATTCCCATCCCAGCGAAGTCATGGACATGCTCGCAGCAGCAACGTCCGAGATGTTCCAAGGCCCCAACGTTGTTGCGATCGAAAAGATATTCAAAAAGTCCCGTGGTGTCGAGGACGATGGATCACATTATTTTCAAGAGATGATCGTCAACAGCGATAATCTCCTGCATGTGTTTATTCGTTCAAAGGCGAGCCAGGAGCAGGTCGCGTGTTTTGTTTGCCGTCGATCGGCCAATATGGGTATGGTCTTGACAAAGGCTCGCAAGGCCATGCCGGCCATTGAAGCAACGGTCTGATTTAGCTGGAGGCCGAATGAGATTCGGCCTCCATGATTCAAATTGTTTTTCTTCACCTAAAAGCGAAAACTATCGGTATCGCGCAACAATGAACAACATGAGAAGCAGCCGCGACCTGAACGCGTCAAAAATCCGCTCTATACTTCGTGAATTGATGGGTTCTGGTCAGAACGGAATCAATGCGACTGCCGCCATCAGCAGCGATGGGCTGGTCCTTGCTTCAGTTTTGCAGGACAGTGTGGACCCGGATCGTTTTGCTGCCATGTCAGCGTCTTTGCTGGCGCTGGCAGAGCGCGCTATCATCGAGACACAAAGGGGCTCGCTCAAGCAGCTACTCGTTGAAGGTACCAGTGGCACACTGCTTCTGGTACAGGCCGGAGAAGACGCGGTTCTCGCCGTGTCGACGAATCCCGGGGCATTGATCGGTAATGTGTTTATCAAGGCCAGAAGCTCAGCTCTGAAATTACGCGCGTGCCTTGATCAGGCAGCATGACCGAGTGTCGGATTTAATCGGGCCATAGGAGAATACCTGCGGCTCGAAAGCTGGCCCTGAAGGCGTCATCCTTGTGGCGCTCTGTCCAAAGGCCATTTCCACGGCTTGGTGATACCATAATGCCAAATGGAAATGGAAGATTGTCTGCGTGTTCAATAGTGATTTCACCATCTCAGGATTTGATAAAGAACTGGCTGCAGCGATCAGCGCTGAGCAGCGGCGCCAGGAAGAACACATCGAGCTGATCGCATCGGAAAATTACGCCAGCCCGCGCGTGCTCGAAGCCCAAGGCTCGGTCCTTACTAATAAGTACGCCGAGGGCTATCCTGGGCGCCGTTACTACGGCGGTTGTGAGTTCGTCGACCAGGCTGAGCTTCTTGCCATTGATCGGGTCAAGGAGCTATATGGTGCGGGCTATGCCAACGTGCAACCGCATTCGGGCTCGCAGGCCAATCAGGCGGTCTTTTTGGCTCTTCTGAATCCCGGCGACACCATTCTGGGGATGGACCTCACAGAAGGCGGGCATCTGACCCATGGCGCCAAAGTCAACTTTTCTGGCAAGATTTTCAACGCGGTGCACTATGGGCTTGATCGAGAAACCGGCGAAATCGATTATGAGCGCATGGCGGAGCTGGTTCAGGAACACCAGCCCAAAATGCTGATTGGCGGATTCTCCGCCTACTCGCGGGTAGTGGACTGGGCGCGAATGCGGCAGATTGCGGATTCCGCTGGCGCTTACTTCCTGGTCGACATGGCGCATGTGTCGGGTTTGATTGCCGCTGGCGTTTACCCCAATCCCGTGCCGCACGCCCACGTGGTGACCTCTACGACACACAAGACCTTGCGCGGGCCTCGAGGCGGTATCATCGTGGCTAAGGGCGACGACGAGGCACTAAACAAAAAATTCAACTCACTGGTGTTTCCGGGTTGTCAGGGCGGACCGTTGATGCACGTTATTGCGGCCAAGGCTGTGGCGTTTAAAGAAGCGCTGGAGCCAGAGTTCAAGGTCTATCAGCAGCAAGTCATTGACAACGCCCGGGCTATGGTCAAGGTGGTCATGGAGCGCGGCTATGACGTGGTGTCGCGCGGTACCGACAATCACCTGTTCCTGATTGACCTGATCAAGTCCGATATCACCGGCAAGGCCGGTGAAGAAGCGCTGGGTCGGGCAAATATTACCGTCAACAAGAACACCGTGCCCGGCGAGCCGCGATCGCCGTTCGTAACTTCCGGTTTGCGCATCGGGACACCGGCGGTGACCACACGCGGCTTTCGTCCCGACGATTGTACCGAGTTGGCGGGCTTGATCTGCGACGTGCTCGATCATATAGGCGATGAGTCTGTGGTCGAGCGGAGCAAGGCTGCAGCCCTGAAACTTTGCGCAAAACATCCGGTGTATCAGCAGGGCGGCGACGGTTCGGCGTGAATCGCATCCCGGACAGATGGGCAGTGGCGGGTCGGCTGAACCCCGGCCAGATAATTCCTCGCTGCGCATCGGCTTGAGCGCATGTGGTGTCCGTTCTGTAATCACACCGACACGCGCGTCGTCGACTCCCGTCTGACCTCCGACGGATTCCAAATTCGTCGGCGCCGTGAGTGTGCGGAATGCGGTGCCCGCTTCAATACCTACGAAACGCCGGCCCTGAAAGCGCCCAACCTGATTAAGTCCGATGGGTCCCGCGAGGTGTTCAGCGAGGAAAAGCTTCGGAACGGAATGCTCAAGGCACTGGAAAAACGTCCGGTCGAGACCCAGGAGATGGAGCGCTCGATGCGTAAGCTGGTCCGGCAGATTCGCACCCTTGAGGAGCCTGAAATCTCCAGCCAGCAGATTGGTGATTGGGTTGCCAACGAACTGGCCATGCTTGATCAGGTGGCTTATGTGCGCTTCGCGTCAGTTTACCGACGTTTCGAGGATGTGCAGGCGTTTCGAGAAGAGATCGAGCGCCTGGAGCGGGAACATCCCGGAACCATTGATCGTCGGCAGATTTCATTGCTCGAAAACGAGGCCGATCCGGAGTCGAAGGCGTGAATCGCTATGTCCACCTCAACCTGACCATGTTTTCACTTTGACGTTCTCGGTCGACGATCACCGCTGTATGGCCGAGGCCCTGCGCCTGGCCGAAAAGGGCCGATTTACCGTCGACCCCAATCCGGCGGTGGGTTGTGTGATCGCACGCGAAGGCGAGATCGTCGGAAGCGGCTTTCACCGGGCTGCTGGAGAAGCGCATGCCGAAGTGCATGCCCTACGCGAGGCCGGCACCCGTGCTCAAGGCGCATGCGCCTACGTTACGCTTGAGCCCTGCGCCCATCACGGGCGCACTCCACCCTGTGCGCAAGCCTTGATCGACGCCGGCGTGTCGGAGGTCGTTGCTGCCATGGTCGATCCGTTTCCTGCCAATGCAGGCCAGGGTCTCGATTGCTTGGTCAAGGCGGGCATCCAGGTTCGCTCCGGCTTGATGGAGGCCGCCGCCCGAGCGCTCAACCTCGGTTTCATCCGCCGCTTCGAACAGGGTCGGCCCTGGGTCCGCGTGAAGCTGGCGGTCAGTCTGGACGGCCGCAGCGCCGGTCCGGATGGCCAATCCCAGTGGATCACAGGTAAGCCCGCACGTGAGGATGGTCAGCGCTGGCGGGCCCGTGCATCCTGCATCCTGACCGGCATCGGTACCGTTCTTGCCGACGATCCGCAGATGACGCTTCGTCTGCCCGGCGTGGACCGGAATCCGCTGCGAGTAGTGGTTGATTCGCGCTCGAGGATGCCGCGGGAAGCGCGTATGCTCGCATTAAACGGCCCGGTCCTTATCGCGACCGCGCAGCCGCCTGCTTGGGAGCGTGACGGCGTTGAATGGATGACCCTGCCGGCGTCGAACACGGGTAGCATCGATCTGGCTGCCCTGCTTGATGCCTTGGTCGAGCGCGACATCAATGAAGTGCACGTCGAAGCGGGCCCGACGCTTTCGGGGGCCTTGTTCGAGGCCGGGCTAGCCGACGAGCTGCTGATTTACCAGGCCCCCGTTCTGATCGGCCCAGGCGCGCCGATGATCAATTTACCGGGGATGGAAAAATTTGAGCAGCGCCACCACCTAACGCATCTTGAAACGCGGCGGATCGGTGGGGACTGGCGCCATCGATTCATACGACCCTCATAGACACTGACTTCGCGCAGTGCATTCAGGATTCACAGATGTTTACCGGAATCATTCAGGCCCTCGGAAAGGTCAGCTCGTTAAAACCAGGCAGGGACGGTGCGCGCCTGCGCATCGAATGCCCGAGCCTGAAGCCCGATCGCTGGAAGACAGGCGACAGTATTGCCGTGGCCGGCTGCTGTCTGACCGCGCTCGATATCGACGCGCAGGGCTTCAGCGCTGATCTGTCCGGGGAGACGCTGGACTGCACCAGTCTGGGTGCTCTGACCCAGGGTAGCGACGTCAACCTAGAGCCGGCCCTGGCCATGGGTGATCGCCTCGGCGGGCACTGGGTGACCGGGCACGTGGACGGTCTGGCGGAGCTGATCACGCTCACGGATCTGGGCGACAATAGGGTGCTGGAGCTCCAGGTGCCGGATGCCCTGGCCCAATACATCGCCTCCAAGGGCTCGGTGACGCTGGATGGGGTAAGCCTGACGGTCAACCGCGTCCAGGAGTCGCGGTTCGAAGTCAATATCATCCCGCATACCTGGGAGGTCACCACGCTGGGTCGACTCAGCCAGGGCGACCGTGTCAATCTGGAAGTGGACCTGCTCGCCCGCTACATGGGCCGGCTGCTGGAGCAACAACAGGAATGAAATTCGATTCAATCCCCGACATCCTCGACGACATCCGCAGGGGCAAGATGGTTGTCATGCTGGACGATGAAGATCGCGAAAACGAAGGCGATCTGATCATGGCGGCCAGCCTGACCCGACCGGAGGACGTCAACTTCATGGCCCGCTACGGGCGTGGTTTGATCTGTTTGTCTTTGACGCGCGAGCGCTGCAGTCAGCTCGGCCTACAGCTGATGGTGCGCGATACTGATCGACACCATCAGACGAATTTCACGGTGTCGATCGAAGCGGCCGAAGGCGTGACCACCGGCATTTCGGCCTACGATCGTGCGCACACGATTCGCACGGCCGTTGCGCCGGACGCGCGCCCGCAGGATCTTAACCAGCCGGGACACGTGTTCCCGCTCATGTCCCAACCCGGGGGCGTATTGGCCCGCGCCGGTCACACCGAGGCCAGCCTTGATCTTGCCCTGCTGGCAGGTCTCGAGCCGGCCGGCGTACTGGTCGAAATACTCAATGAGGACGGCACCATGGCGCGTCGCCCGGAGCTGGAGTCCTTCGTGGTCGAACACGGGCTGAAGATGGGCACGGTGGCTGATCTGATTCGTTACCGCCTCGGCACCGAGCAGAACGTCGAATGCGTTCACGCCCAGCAGGTCGGCACAGCGCACGGCCGCTTCGATCTGAAGGTGTTCCGTGATCGCATCACCCAGCGCCTCCATTGGGCCCTGGTGCGCGGCGAGATTCGTGGCGATCAGCCGTTCCCCGTGCGTGTGCACGTGCCCGAACTGCTGGGCGATGTCATCGGTTTGACCGACCCTGGGTTCGGCATGCCTCTGGATGCCGCTTTGGCCGACATCGATCGTCGCGGCGAGGGCCTGGCTCTCGTGCTGGGCTATGATGAAAGCGATGACAGTCGTCTAGAGGGTCTGGTGCGCGCCGCCCAGCCGTCATCGGAAACTGCGCAGCTAGAAGAGCACTCGAACGAGCTGCGCAGCTACGGTATTGCCGCCCAGATCATTGCTGAACTGGGAGTTCGCCGCATGCAGGTGTTCGGCGCACCGAGGCGCCTGCACGCGCTCGACGGATTCGGCCTGGAAATCACCGACTACGTGGTACCGGAAGGAGAGGGCGAGGGCAATGAACACGATTGAACACAGTATCAATCTGCCGACCGGAGCCCGGGTGGCCGTGGTGGTGGCCCAGTTCAATCTCTCGGTCACTGGCATGATGGCCGAGGGTTGTCTGGCAACGCTCGCTGCGCACGGCCTGAGCACGGCGGCCGTTGATGAATTCAAGGTCCCGGGGGCCTGGGAATTGCCGCTGGCCTGCGCCCAGCTCGTCGAGAGCGGCAGATATTCGGCCGTCATCGCGCTTGGCGCGGTCATTCGCGGTGAAACCCCGCATTTCGATTTCATTAGCGCCGAGTGCGCCCGCGGGCTAATGCAGATCAATCTCGACAGCGGCATTCCCGTGAGCTTTGGCGTGCTGACCACCGAGAACGGTGAGCAGGCACTGGAGCGCGCCGATCCGGCTCGCAAGAACAAGGGCCGAGAAGTGGCGCTGGCGGCGCTGGAGATGATTGCGTTCGGAGAGGGGCTTGCCCATGGCGGGTAAGCGTTCAAAGCGAGGCAAGAACCCCTTCGAGCCCCGTTCTAGGGCCCGCCGCCGTGCCCTGCAGGCACTCTATCAGTGGCAGCTCAACGATGACTCCGCTGCCTCGATCATTCGCCAGTTCGACGAGGAGCAGAATTTCGACGGCGTCGATCAAAGTTATTTTGAAACCCTCGTTCGGGAGGTCGTCAGCCGCCGGGACGCGTTGGATCAAGCACTGGCGCCATTCATCACGCGCACTGATGTCGGGATCGACCACATGGAACGCGCGGTCCTGAGAATCGGCGCCTGCGAACTGATCCATCACCCCGAAACGCCTTACCGGGTCGTCATCGATGAGTCCGTCGAGTTGACCCACCGCTTTGGTGCCGAGCAGGCGCACACTTTTGTCAACAGCGTGCTCGATAGGCTGGCCGCGCAGGTTCGAACCCTTGAGCGCCAGGCCGAGCAAGACAGTGACGGTGACGACGGAGTTTGATCTGATCGAGCGCATTCGTGCTCGCGTTTCTGATTGTCCTTCAGTCCCAGTGGGTATCGGAGACGATGCCGCCGTGTTGCTGCCTGACGATGGCAGGGCGCTGGTGGCCAGCACCGATAGTCTGGTTCCTGATCGTCACTTTCTTCACAGCTGGTCGTCTGAGGTCATTGGCCATCTGGCGCTAGCGGTCAATTTGAGTGATCTGGCCGCGATGGCAGCGCGCCCGCGCTGGGCGCTGCTGGCGCTGACGCTTCCCGATTCTAATACACGCTGGCTGGATGGGTTTCTGGACGGCTTCCTCAGGCTCGCGGCGCAGCATGAGCTTATTTTGGTGGGCGGTAATTTGGCGCGCGGGCCCCTGAACATCGGGGTTCAGGTGCTTGGAGACGTTTCGATCGATGCGGTAGGCCTGAGGTCAGGTAGCCAGCCCGATGACTTGATCGCAGTTACCGGCACCCTGGGTGATGCCGCCGCTGCGCTGCGGTTCGGGTCGCTGGCAGAGGATGCGCTGCATCAGCGCTGGCAGCGTCCCGATCCACGCGTTGCCGCGGGTCAAATACTGGGTTCTGCATCCCATTCGATGATGGATATTTCTGACGGGCTCCTAGCCGATCTTGATAAGCTAATGCGGGCTTCGAACTGTGGTGCACGGCTTGATCTCGAGCGCCTACCGGCCAGCGAAGCCCTGTGCCGGTGCTTGCCCGATTCGTGCCGGCGTCAGCGGCTCCAGGCCGAAGGCGGAAGCGACTACGAGTTACTTGTGACGCTCGGCCCAGAATCGCTCCCAGACCTGCAGGCAGAATTGCTGTCGATCGGGGAAACACTGACCGTGATCGGGCAGATAACCGACACCGGTATTCTTGACTTAAGAGATGCTGATGGCACAACCGTGGAGCTGAACAGAAATGGATGGGATCACTTCCAGCGCTGACCGCACCCGAGCGATTGCCCTGGGTACACCGACCGGTTTTCTGGCTTTTGGTCTAGGCAGCGGTCTGAGTCCGTATGCGCCCGGTACGGTGGGAACTGTAGCGGCCTTATTGCCGGCTCTTTTTCTAGTGCAGCTGCCCCTGTGGATCGGGCTGCTCCTAGTCGGGTTGGCTTTTGTCGTTGGCATCCATCTTTGTCAAGTGACGGGGAATGCACTGGGTGTTCATGACCACGGTGGAATGGTCTGGGATGAATTCGTCGGCGTCTGGCTGGTTCTGCTCTTTATGCCTTTCAACTGGGCCTGGTGGCTGGCCGCCTTTGTGGTGTTTCGCCTGTTCGACATTCTCAAACCCTGGCCTATTCGCTGGCTGGATCGCAAGGTTCCAGGTGGTTTCGGTGTGATGCTGGACGATCTGCTGGCCGGAGTTTATACGCTGGTGTGCTTGCTGCCCTTGCTGCATTTCAGCGGCGGATAATTTCTAGCAGCCGATTTCTGATGTCCTGTTGCCTGCGATCCAGCGTCCCCGGGTCGGTGTCGATCAGCCAGGCCAGGGCGCGTTCGCGCCAAGCCGTGGCCGCCGCACTTTCTCCAGCCAGCACCAGCGCGTGATAAAGATCGACCGCGCGTGACAGGGTGCGGCTGTCTCGAGGCGCCTGTTCAAAACTGCGCTCGGCCTGTGGGAGAAGCTCGGTTAGGGCTTCATCGACCTGGCCTGAGTCTCTCAGGATCAGGGCTTTCAGCCAGCGTGAGTCCGCAACCAGTCGGTGGTCCGGTCCGAAGGCAGCGATTCGTCCATCGATGACCTGATCGATCGATTCCAGCGCTTTGTCGTAACGTTCCTGGCGCTGCAGGTTGCTAACCCTGACCTCCATGGCCGTCAGGGTTTCGGGATGATCGGGCCCCAGAACGGACGCTCGATCTCGCACCAGCGAATCGAGAATCTCATAGCCAGCTTCCAGCTGGCCTAGGTGGGTCATCAAGCTGCCCAGATTCAGGCGGATTCGAAACGTGACCGGATTCAACGGCCCCATCAGCGCAACGCTCGTTGCTCGTGCCTGTTTGAGACGTTCCAAAGCCTCGTCTTCGCGTCCGACCCGGCGCAGGTTGTTGGCCATATTGCCCATGATCCTGATCGACATCACGTGCTCTCGGCCCACCGTGGCGTCGAGGCGCTCAAGCAGGTCCGTTTCGATATCCAGTGCCTCGGCATTTCGCCCCAGGGCGCCGAGAGCGGCGCTGACGTTCATCATTGCGTTAAGCGTTGACCCACCTGTCGGTCCGCTCAGTTCCTGCGATAGCGCAAGCCCCTGTTCGAAGGCGCCCAAGGCCTTTTCGATTTGTCCTGCGCGGGCCAGGACGTAACCACGTTTTGAGATGCTGTCGATTTCCAGCGCCGGGTCCGCGTCGTGAACGATCTGGGCATAGGCGGGCGCTGTTTCCACCAGGGCGAGCGCGTCCTCAATTCGGCCCTGATCGACCATCACCAGGGCCAGGCCGTTGCGGGCCCGGAGCAGAACGCTAAGAGCGTCGATCTCGCCGGGCTCGATGTCCTCGATCAGCTCCTGCAGGGTTTGCTCCGCATCGTCGAGCTGGTTGTTATCGAATAAGGCGTAGCCATAATCCACGCGTGCGGTAAGGACGTCGATGTGATCGGCGGCAAGCTCGTTCTGTCGCAGCTCAAGAACCTGCTTCCTCAGGTCCTGCCCTGAGGACGGTCGCCCGATGGACAGATAAACAGAGGCTATGGATTCGAGGAGATCAGCCCTCAGCAGCGGCTGGTCGGAGAACTGCTGGACAATCGATTCACGCGCCTGCTCAAGCAGCTGCTCGTCGACGACGTTGCGGGCGATATCGGTGGCATTGATCGGCTGCAGCAGCGCTTCGAACGCCGCCATGTCAGCATCTCGCTGGCCAGGCGCCAGGCTGGCGGCGTATTGCTTGCGCAGACTGCCCATCATGCTCAGTCCCATGCTTTGGGGGTCAAGGTTTTCCAGCATGGCCTGCTGAAAGCCGCTAACTTGTTCGAGCTCGCTTTGTCGCTGCTCGGCGATCTGGAACTGACGCTGGGCCTCGAGCATGGCCAGTGTGGCCGCGGTGAGTCCCGCGACCAGGGCCAGAACAATCGCGCTGGCGCTGCCGACGGCCAGCTTATTGCGCTGGATGAAGCGTCGCATCCGATAGCTGGGGGAATCGGGCACGGCTGAAACCGGGTAGTGACCGAGAGCGCGTTCAATATCGTCAGCGAGGTCTTTCGGCGAACTGTAGCGATCGTCTCGGGACTGCGCGAGGGCTTTGAGAGTGATGGCGTCGAGATCGTTTCTGAGGCGCTGGCGCAGTTTCCGAATACGAGTCTGGCGCTGTTCGGCCAGCTCGCGGTCGGTCGCCGAATCCTTCCCGATCCGAGTCGATGGGGCCTGGAGTGGGTCGTGTTCGGCAAACACCTGGCTCAAGGCCTCGCTGTCCACTCGTGACAGCCGATCACCCTCGATCGGCGGACAGCCGACTAAGAGTTCATGCAGAATCACGCCGAGTGAATACACATCGCTTCTCGGGTCCAGCACGATCTCATCGAGATTGAACTGCTCTGGACTCATGTACTGCGGTGTGCCGACTACGTCTCGCGCGGCCGCATCGGGCGATTGTTTTTCCGTAGCTCGAGCAATGCCGAAGTCGATGATCTTGGGCCTGGGCACGCCATCGACCGTGGCGACCAGTATGTTGCCTGGCTTGAGGTCACGATGGATGATCCCGCGTTGATGGGCGTGCTGGACCCCAAGGCAGATTCTCATCATCAGTTTCAATCGTTTCGACAGATCCAGGCGATGCCGCTGGCAGTAGTGGCCGAGTGGCTCGCCGTCGACGAATTCCATGGCAAAGAAGGGATAGCCGGCAGGCGTGGTGCCAGCATCGAAGACCTGGGCAATGGCCGGGTGACTCATTTGCGCCAGCGCCTGCTGTTCGATTTCGAATCGCGCCATCGAGCGGGCATCCTGCACCTTGCGCAGAATCAGCTTGATCGCGACGTGGCGCTCGACCGGATGGAGCTGCTTGGCCAGATAGACCTGACCCATGCCGCCCTCACCCAACTTTCTAAGAATTCTGAAAGGACCGAGATCGCGTTCGGTCACGGGCAAGCCAGCCTGCCCGATCCCCCCATCAGGGTCATGGACCAGCGTATCGATCTGGGTTGGCAGATCGTCGTCAGGCCCCGAATTCACCGAACAATCTCGGCGTCCGGAAGTTCGTCAATGTATTGGAAAATCGAGACCACTCGCTCGACGCCGCGCACCCGCCGTGCCTCCTCAATCGCGGCACTGCCTTCCTCCCGGCTGACTAGTCCCATCAGGTAAACCACGCCGCGAGTCGTTAGCACCTTGACCCGGGTGACGTCGAACCCGGGCAAATCAACACCTGTCAGGCTGGTCTTGACTCGCGTAGACATCCAGCGATCGGAATTACGACGACCGAGTGAGGCTTTCTGCTCAGGACTGAGTTCATTGAACAGACGAATCACCCCGTCAACATCACGGACCAGTTCAGTGGCCAGTTCGACTCGTTCCGGGTCCAGTGCCTCACCGGCCAGCAACACCCAGCCGTTGTAGGCCACCACTTGTATTCTGCTCGAACGGTCGAAAACGCCATCTCCTTTGAGTGCATCGCTGACGCGGATTTCCAGAACGTTGTCGTCGATGACCGTGCCAAAACTGCGTCGGTCGTGAACGGCGAGCCCGGTCGCGGCGACCGAGCCGACAACTACTGCCGCACAGCCACTCAATATCATCAGTATCAGACCGATCAGGCCAAGCCGGATCGTCATTTTGATCAGCATTTCAGAGTTCTCCTCGACCAAGGCGTCGCACGACGCGCCCGTGACAAATCGGTTGGCCCAACAGAATCGCGCGATTCATGTTTCGAAAGCCGCTGGCACCCAGACCAGACGATCGCGCGATGTATCCAGGGCCACCACGTCGAATCGACATGGATATTCTGCCCACTTGGGATTGTCCATCAGGAAGTGGCGAGCCGCAGTGATCAGCTTGCGCTGCTTGTTTCTGTCCACGCTTTCCAGCGCGCTGACCTGGGCCCCAGCGCCACGCAGCCGAACCTCGACAAAAACCAGCACCTCGACCGGCTCTTCCGACGATCGCATAATCAGATCGATTTCTCCGGAGCGACAGCGGTAGTTGCGCTCGACCATGGTCATGCCATTGCGACGAAGAAAAGACTCGGCTTCGCGTTCGCCCGACTCGCCGAGACGCGCGCGCAGCGTGCTCATTGCAGCGGTCTGGCTTCGCCATTCACGATAGTGATGAAGGGAAGATCGCGTTCAACCAGTCGGCTGTCGGGATATCGCAGCCGACCGGTGCGTCCGGCCAGATACAGATCGTCGTCCCGTTGCATCCGGCTCGACCATCGGACCAGCTCGAAGGCGTCTGCCCCGAGCGCATGAAGACCGGAGAGGGCCGGGTTGGACAGATTGTTGAAGCGGCGCTCTGCGATACGGCGTTCATCACCGAATGCGGAAGTGTCGATAAACCAGGGGGGCAGGGGAAGCGTGATGCCGCTCAGGTCGCCATCGCGTTCGGGCACTGGCGAGCCCTCGACCAGTGATGAGGTTCCGAACACCGGGAGCTCGCCGACCCGTTGAAAGCGAAGCTGCGGGCGAATCGATCGCGCATCGTCTGGACGGGATGCTAGAAAAATCAGATCGATGTCGGTGCGGGGCTGCGGTTCGAATTCGATGTCCTGTCCGGTGATTCGGCGAATGTCATTGGCCCGCTGTTCCGATCGATCCAGATTCAGGAGGACCTCTAGGAGGGCGCTGTGATCTGGTTGGGTCGCGGAATACTCGGCCCGGTCCATAATGCGCCCGCCCCCCAGCTCGAAGGTAGACTGAAAGGCATCGGCAACCCGTCGTCCCCAATCGGTGGACTGGGCCAGGACCAGAGCGCGCTGATGACCGAGCACCAGGGCCTGCACGGCGGCTAGTTCCGCTTCCTCTTCCGGGATTAGGCCGACCGCGTGGATGTCGCCGGACATCGCTCTGAGGCTGTCCGGATTGCTGGGATGATTGAGCAGGAGGATGGGTAGGCCCGCATCGGGCAGGGCGACTAAGCTGTCGACCTGATCTCGCTCCAGTGGGCCGATCAGATAGTCAATGCCAATTTCCCGAGCTTCAAACCATAGGCTGAGAATCGCATCCTCCTGTTCTGCCACTTCGCGGAACAACAGCTCCGGTCGATCCTGCGGACGGAGCGACAGCCAGGCGGCCATCATTCCGTTGCGAAGGGCCTGACTGGCCGCCTGCATCCGCGCCCGACCCGGCAGGGCGACCATAATCCGATCCGGCATCGGCCGAGTCTGGCGCCACGCTTCCAGCCAGGCCGATGCGGCTTCGGCCGGATAACCGACTGTTGGATAGCGATCCTGCCAAGCGCGAAGCGCATCATCAAGGCGCGGCGGATCCAGCAGCACAGCGCGTGCGCTGACGACCAGGTCGAGCCAGGGCGCCAATTCCGGACGATGTTGATTCTGCATCTGCAGTTCCTGGAGGCTGGCCAGTGGGTGGTCGATCAACAGGGCCAGCGCCAGCTCCGGGTTGAATTCATTCGAATAAATGGCAGTTTCCAGCGCCTGCAACGCTTCTCTGGCAGGGTTGGACTCGGCGCGAAGAATCAGATCGTCGAGTAAGTCGAATCGCTCGCGCTCTTGCGCAGGGAGGCCATTGGCTGCCTGCGCCATTCGCAGTCGAGCAGTCTCGAGATCGCCCTCCATAAACGCGACCTCTGCCCAGGCCAGCTCGAGGCGTGATCGAAGTGCGCCGGTCCAGTCGCTCGGGTCGAGCTCGGCAAGAATCGAGCGCGCTGCATTGGCTCGACCCGCGCGCAGCCAGGCTTCGGCGGCGCGCAGACGGAAGACATCGGCCTGTTCGGGTGATTCGAGCTCAGCGGCCTCAGCGAGGCTGATCCAGGCCAGAGCAGCGTCGGCGTGGGCGCCTGTTTGCTCCAATCGCTCGATCCGTTCGACGGCAAGGTCGGGACGATCAGCGTCGCGGACTGCGGGGCCTGAGGGCGCGCAGGCGCTGATCACCACCACTGCAATCAAAAGAGCGACTAAGCGAGTCTTTGGTTGTGCTGCCATAACAACGGATGATAAACGATGACCCGCGTACAATCTCGCTCTAATGAGCGCTGAACTCCAAGATGACAAGACCCCCGACTCCTCCTGCCTGCCTGAAGCTGGTGTTTTCTATGTGGTCGCGACGCCGATCGGCCACCGCTCCGACTTGTCCCCGCGCGCGGCCAGCATTTTGGCCCACGTCGATCTGATTGCCGCAGAAGATACCCGCATGACCCAGCGCCTGCTGGATGCTTCCCGAATCAAGGGCCGGCTGATCAGTCTCAACGAGCACAACGAAAGCGCTCGCCTTGCCGCCTTGATCGATGCCTTACAGAGCGACCAGAGCGTGGCGCTGGTCAGCGACGCAGGAACGCCTCTGATCTCGGATCCCGGTTTTCGCCTAGTCGATGCGGTGCATGCAGCCGGGCTGAGGGTGTCGACGGTTCCCGGGCCCTGCGCGGCCGTGGCCGCTCTTTCGGCCTCCGGCTTGCCGACGGATCGGTTCTGGTTCGAGGGGTTTCTACCGGCTCGACCGACGGCGCGTAAGAAGCGACTAGCGGTGCTCTCGAATCAGGGAGTGACGCTTATCTTTTATGTCCCCGCCAGGGATCTGGGCCTGATCGTGAGAGACATGGCCGAGGCCCTGGGTGGGGAGCGAATGGCCTGTCTGAATCGCGAATTGACCAAACGCCACGAAACCATCCACCGCGCGACCCTGGATCAACTTGAACCCTTCATTCTGGCCGACCCTGATCAGCTGCGCGGTGAAGCGGTGCTGGTGGTTGCCGGCAAGGACTCGCCGGAAAAGCCGGTGAGCGTTGACTCACTCGTCGACGAACTCGCCCGAGCTCTGCCGCCGTCCAAGGCGGCCGCGATCCTGGCTCGCCTGAGTGGCATCAAGCGGCAGGCGGCCTGGGAGCGCATTGAAGCGGCGCGCGCAGCCTCCGGTCAACGGGGCGCTGATTCAGGTAACACCCCATGATCATCCTCGCCCTTGCCGTGATCGCGGCTCTGATTTTCGTTCCCCAGTGGTGGGTCAAGCGAGTCATGCGTCGATACGCTCAGCCGCAGGATCGCTATCCCGGGACCGGAGGCGAGCTGGCTCGCCATCTCCTCGACAAGCTGGGGCTCGATGAGGTGGGCGTTGAGCGTGCGGAAAAAATGGGTGATCACTACGACCCACGCGATCGAGTGGTCCGTCTCAGCCCGGACAACTTCGACCAGCGCTCACTGACGGCTGTAACCGTAGCCGCGCATGAAGTCGGCCACGCCATTCAGCATGCGGACGGTTACGAGCCGCTGATCTGGCGCACGCGCCTGGTCGAGTGGATGACTCGCTGGCAGCGTATTGGTGTCATTCTGATCGCTCTTGTGCCGGTCGTTCTGCTTCTGTTGCGCCTGCCGGCGGCGGGGCTGGGACTCGGGTTGATCGGGCTGGCCACTCTGGCCTCGGGCATCCTGGTCCACTTTGTCACTCTGCCCACCGAATTCAACGCGAGTTTCAAACGCGCACTTCCGCTTCTCATCAAGGGTGGCTATCTCAAAGCCGAGGATCGCTGGCCCGCACGCCAAATCCTGACCGCTGCCGCGCTGACCTACGTATCCGCCTCCCTGATGGGTTTGGTCAACTTCTGGTGGTGGCTGCGCATTCTGCGCCCGGGTTGACGCACATCACACTGGTAGTGCTTGCTGGCCTACGCAGGCAAGATTAGACTGAGACGTTGATGTTTCAGTCGATTTAACTGTGCCGTTGTTAAGGAGGCCTGATCTTGTCATTCAATACTGAAGCCATTCAAGGCAGCTACGGTCGCTGCCTGCGCAGCAAGGGATTCATTCCTCGTTTTTACGAGCTGCTCCAGAGCCGGGACAATCGAATCTCGAACCTGTTTTCGGAAACCGATTGGACGAAACAGAACAAGGCGTTGAGAAGAGGAATCAGCATCGCGCTGACCTTCGCCGGCGGCTCGAACATCGTCCAGGGTTCGATGGATCAAATGGCCGATGTCCACAGTCGATCCGGACGGGCGCCGGTCGATCCGGTGCTCTACAAGCACTGGCGGGAAAGTCTGCTTCAGGCCGTTGAAGAAAACGATCCCCGCGCGACGCCAGAGCTGATGGCGGAGTGGGGGAAAGCGCTGAAGGTCACCACCGACTATTTCACGCAGCGATTCTGATAGGCGCTTGACCCAAATTTTGCGCGCGGATTCGGCCATCTTGCCCGAATCGCGCCGACTTTCGTGCCCAAGGCGGGCATAATGACCTCTGAGAGTCGGCTAGACAGTCGCTGCGCGAGCGATCGCGTGGAGGAAAGTCCGGGCTTCACAGGGCAGGGTGCCAGGTAACGCCTGGGGGGCCTTTCTTGAAGGAAGGTTCACGGCCAGTGCCACAGAAAACAAACCGCCAAATGAGAGGTTTCGGCCCCTCATAGGTAAGGGTGAAAAGGTGCGGTAAGAGCGCACCGCGTGGCTGGCAACAGCCACGGCACGGTAAACCCCACTCGAAGCAAGGCCAAATAGGGATGCGATGGCGTGGCCCGCGCTGCATCCGGGTAGGCTGCTAGAGGCGACTGGCGACAGTCGTCCCAGATGAATGACTGTCCACGACAAAACCCGG
>JGI12048J13642_10095285_pt1 | contig 65098 bp, 49 predicted proteins | sample ElkSlonscriptome_16_FD_13642 | JGI IMG/M metagenome (IMG submission 13642)
TGCGCTCCGAAAAAACAAGTAACGTGATCGCGGCGTTCTGAGGCAATGTCCGTCAACTATCATATCCTCTCGATTGACTGCACGCCCGCCCTTGGTAGTCGGCTGGCGACTAAGCATCGATCATTGTCCGGGCCACCAGCTACGCGCGGACTCTGCGTAGTCAGGGCTTCCAGCCCTAATCGTATTAGGTCAAGATGGCGTGACTATGCACGCGTTTGGCTGAAACGGCCAGAACCCTCGCCTAAGGCGTTTTCTGCCCGAGCCGGGAACGGTGCTTCTCAAGATTCTCATTCAGCAACCCGAGTACCTCGGTCGCTACAGCGATAATCGCTTTCGGGCCAAAACCGGCAATCGCCAACTCGCGGTAGAAGTTCTTCGCGACCAACTTGGCAAGTTTCGCCGGATCTGGGCTGATGGCGCCGCCACCGAGACCATTTTCGCGCTCGTCCAGTAGTTTGGACATCTGGAGTAAGCGCGACTCAGACAACTTTTGTAACTGAAATACGTGGATCGATTGCCCAACGAACGCGGAATAGACCTTTAACAGATCTAAGTCTTCCTGCGCGAAGGGTCGCGGCTCAACCGGCTGGCTAACATTGATCACCCCGATCAATTGGCCCGCCACATCAATGGGCGCGCACATCAGACTGGCACCGCCGCCAGGCCCCTGACGCGCCAATGCCGAAACCTCGGAGTGATCGACGTCGTTGATCAACAGTGCTTGATGTGTGCGAACAACGCGACCGGCAATACTCGACTCCAAATCGACCGGGGCCTCGTAGGCCTCCGCCGGCAGATTTCCGAAGTGCGAACAGACGCGAAGCTGAACTGGGTCGCCATCGTCCGTTGCGCTGAGGAGCATCAGGGAGCAGCGCTGCGCACCGAGCGACCGCGCCGCCGATGCAGCCAGGTCCTTGAGCCCCTCTTCCAACGTCTGGCGCTGCTCTAGCAGACCCGCCAGATCCGTTAACTGCGCGACAAATAGCTGTTCCACAGAACCATCTCCAGCTTGCTGATATTGGACAACAGGGTATCGCGATAACGACTCAGAGGACAGGACAAGTCGAGTCAGGTGGTTAACCCCAAACAGTGAGATAAACTGCACCTAAGCAGCGTCGCCATGAGCAACTGAGGGCGCATGAAGTATTGTAATCTAGACAGCCAACTCCGAGGCACCCCTGATGGAATCCGTCGTTCGCTTCACCCTCCGTCAAAAGGTTCTCTTCAACCTCATTTTCGTCCTCTTGATGTTGGTTGGCATCTTCGCGGTTTGGGATCTTCCGGTCGAGCGCTTTCCGCGAGTCAACTTCGGTCGGGTTGTCATCACAACACTGTACCCAGGGGCATCGCCGCGCGACGTGGAGGCCCTGATCACGCTCAAAATCGAACAATCCATCGAGGGACTTGAGGACGTCGAGTACATCCGCGCGACCTCAGCGCACGAGCGCTCAACGATTACCGTCAAATTTCGCGACGACACCGACTACGAAAGGCTTTACGACGAACTCCGTTTCCGGGTTCTAGGAAGCCTCGACGAAATGCCACCCGGCGCGGACCCCCCCGCATTCGAACAGATCGAGACTTCCTCTTGGCTCCCCGTGGTATCGGTCAACCTCATCGGCGATCGCTCCAATCGCGCCTTGACGCTGCTCGCAGAAACTCTACAGCTCTCCCTCATCCGCATCCCCGGCGTAGACGATGCCGAGATCGTCGGCGAGCGAACGCGGGAGTTTCGCGTCGCGTTGGACCCGACAAAACTCACCGCCTACGGCGTTACCTTCGAGGACGTCGCCACCGCCCTTTGGGATGCCAACCTGGTGCTCCCTGCCGGAGATTTTAGCGATGAATCGGGAGAATTTGTGATTCGCGTAGACGAGCGCTTTCGCGCGCGCTCTGAGGTGGTCGCCACCGTCGTCCGCCGCGATGCCGACGGCTCCTTCATCAGGGTCGGGGATCTCATCGCATCCGCCGAACTCTCCTATCGCGATCCCCATGAGATCAACTCCGTCAATGGCATCGATACGGTTTCGATTCGACTCTCCAAGAGTATCGAAGGCAACGCACTGGAGATCATGCGCAGGGTTGAGGCGATCGTCTCGGAGGCCCGCCCGACGCTTGCCGCACAGGACGTTCAGTTGGTGCTGACCGAGGACTCGACCAGATTGATCGAGGAATCCATTGCCACCCTCGGCTGGAACATGATCCTCGGCATCGCGCTGGTAACCCTTGTGCTTTGGTACTTCATGGGCGCACGCAATGCGGGCATCGTTAGCGTCGGCATCCCGTTCTCTTTTCTGGTCACAATGATCATTATGTGGCTGACCGGCAATTCACTGAACGAGATCACGCTTTTCGCGTTCGTCTTGGTGTCCGGAATCATCGTCGACGACGCCATCGTTGTCACGGAAAACATCTATCGTCATCTGCAGGATGGCAAACCGCCAACGGAAGCCATCGTAACCGGCACGGCCGAAGTCATGCTGCCCGTGATCTCGGCCACAGCGACCACCGCCGCGGCCTTTCTTCCGATGTTGGTGATGAGCGGTCCGCCCGGTGAGTTCTTTGGTTTGGTGCCGAAGGCCGTCACCTTCGCCATCATCGCTTCTCTGTTCGAATGCCTGTTGATCCTGCCGCTGCATTATCTGGAAATCGGACCTCGAACCAAGACGATCAAGACGCAGGGTCAGCGCGACGAACCGCTCTTGCGCCTGCTCTCCCGCATGACGCAAGCAGTGGTGCGACGGACGCTGTCCTTCCGTTGGCTGAGCCTGATAACGGTTGGCATCGCGTTCATCGTTGCGACAACGGTGCTCGCCGTCTCCGCCACAGGCATCGCGCCCCTTGTCCGTATCCAGTTTTTCCCTGACGACTACAGCCTATATTACGTTTTAATCGAAGGCCCGGCCAACACATCGATTGAAAGCGTCGATGAACGCGTCCGCGCGGTCGTCGACGTCATCCTCGCCGATGGTCCGGACCATGCCCGCTCGGCCGCGGGTTATGCGGGCTTCGTCCTAGACGAAAACGACGAGCGCGAGGCCGGGCACCACCTCGGCACGGTCATGGTCACGCTGCCGGACAAGGGCTCGCGCGCGTTCGCGGACCCGCAAGCACATCTTGAGACAATCCGGCAACGATTGACTGAGCAATTCCAACACGACGGTTTCCGCATCAGCGTGCGGGGGCGCAAAGAAGGGCCGCGTTCCGGCAAGGCGGTCAATATCAGAATCGTCGGCAACGATGACAACGCGGTTGAGGGACTCGCCGACGCCCTGGCGTTAGCGCTGATACAAGACCCCGCTCTCGGGTCTCAGCTGATCGATTTCGACGACGGACGAGCGCCGTCCGCGCGTGTCTACCGCATGGTGGTCGACGAGCTGCGCGCGCACGAATTCGGCTTGACGAAAGGCGACGCGGCGCGCCTTGCGGCTGCCGTGCTGGACGGCCGCTACATCGGCAAATTCCGTTTGAGTGACGGTGAAATCGACCTCAAACTCGGCATCGCCAGGGAGTCAATCGACGCCGCGGAAAAGGTGTTGGAGATACCGCTCACTGAACACGCATCTGGACCGGTGCGACTGGGCGACATCGTTCATGCAGTACACGAATATCAACCCAGCGAGCTTGAGCGCTATCGCGGCCAGCGCAGCCGCAGCATCACCGCCGATCTCAGTCCCAACGCCAAGATCTCCCCGGCCGTGGTCGCGGCCTGGGCGCGCGAGCAATATCGCGAGTTGAGCCGCCTCTATCCAGGCGCGACGCTCGTGCTCGGCGGTGAGTTCGAAGACACGCAGCGGTCCTTCGACAGTCTCATGCGAGCCTTCGGGCTTGCGGTCTTGATCATTTATCTTATTCTAGCCGCCCAGTTTAAGTCTTACACCCAGCCCATATTGGTGCTCTCTGCTGGCGTATTTTCCATCATCGGCGTCGTCTTCGGCACCCTGATTAGTCAAACCCTGTTCACCGTCAACAGCTTCATTGCCGTCGTCGGGCTCACCGGTGTGGTCGTCAACGACTCGCTCGTACTTATCGAATTCATCAACCGCGGCTACCGCGCCGGTCTGAGCCGAGCCGAGGCGATCCGCCAAGGCATCGACACGCGGTTACGCCCAATCGTTCTAACGACGCTGACCACAACCCTCGGCTTGCTGCCTATGGCGCTCGGCATACCCAGCTATTCGCTGACCTGGGGCTCCATGGCGGCGACCTTTGTGACCGGTCTTGGAACTGCTACATTACTGATCCTGTTCGTGGTTCCCGCTGCTTGGGACATTGATGCGGAGGCACGAGAACGGCGAGCGGCGCGTCGCGGCGCGCGCACCTCCGCGGGAAAAGCGGAATGACCTTCCTGACCACGACGCCAGCGATGTCGATGACGTGCCGCGGCGAACAGAATCGATTGCCGGGTCGCCACTTGACCCTCACGGTTGCCGAGAGGACCATTGCGACAAGAAACACTTCCAACAGCCTGGGAGAGTCGAAGCTATCATCTTCAAACGGTGCCGCGCGAACCGTCCTGATACCAGCCTTCTGATACGGGCCCCAGAAACGGGCCCCAGAAACCCGAGCCGTGTGTAACCGAACCGCAAATACCCAATCAAGGCCAATTTGCCCGATAAGGAACCAACGTGACAACAGCATCGCCTTCACCGACGACAGACGAACATCTACCGGAGGTCGTCCGCTACCTGATCGCCGCTGGTCAAGCTGCGCCGTCCGCCGACAACTCGCAACCTTGGTGTTTTCGATGGTATGACGGAGTACTATCGCTGAGTTTTCGCCCGCAGGAGGCGGCGGCCAAAGTGTTCGGCGAGGATCGACACTGCGAACATCTCACGATGGGCGTGGTGTGCGAAAACCTGGTTCAGGCGGCACAGGCCGCTGGCCTTACAGTCGATTGGACCTTCAACCCCGGCGGCCCGGACTATCTCAGCGCTGCCATCAATGCCGAGACCTCGGTGACGGACGCGCTGAAAAGGCACTCGCTGTTCGATCGTCATACCAACCGCCTCGCTTATCAGCGCCAGCCAATCGACCGAGCGACGCTGATGTCGGTCGCCGCCCTGCGTGAGGCAGACTGTCGACTGGTCATCATGCCCGAGCCGCAGCGCATCGCGCGGGTTTCGCAAGTCGTCGAGGCGGCATCAAGGTTGCGTTTTCGAACCCGCGAGATCCACGAGTGGTTCGGGAGTGTCTTACGCTTCTCCGCGAAGGAGGTCGCTGCCGGAGACGGTCTGGACGTCGCGACGATCGATCTGCCGCCCGGAGGCCGGCTGCTGCTCCGTCTGATCCAGGATTGGCGTCGCATGGCGTTGTTGAATCGCATCGGCTTCTACAAGCTGTTCGCCCGAATAGAAGCGGCCAAAGTAAAAAATTCCGCCGCGATCATCGCCGTTGTCGGGCCGAGCGGCGCCGCCTCGGAGGTTGCGGCCGGTCGCCTCATGGAACGCGCATGGATACTACTCAACGCCAACGGTATTGCCGTGCAGCCCTTCTATGTGGTGACCGATCTCCTGCGCCGGCTCGAGGCGGATCGAACGCCACCGGAATTGATGTCGGACGCGCTTGACCTCCGGCGCCGCTTGACGGCGCTGCTGCCCGGCGAAGGCCATCTTCACATGTTTCTCCGTGCTGGCCTGCCCAAGCAGGAACCCGTCCGCGCGCGGCGGCTTCCGCTGTCTTCCGCCTATACCACAATGCCCCCCACCACAACGCCGAGCGAAACGGCTCAGCCGCGCCGTCGTAGATAAACCTTTGCACCAACACAGCCTTCGCCGGTCGAGCCGACCGAAACGATCGGTCAAATCGGCGAGAGGCACGTATTCATCGACAAAGACTGACACGCCAAGGAGTACCGAATGCGTCATCACAACCGATCCCGTCAATGTGCGTTTGCCGTCATCACCTGCACAACGTTGCTGTTAAGTGGCTACACCGGAAGCTCCGGCGCCGCCGAGACCCCGGATGAACAGGTCAAGCGCGCGCAGGAGTTGGCCGAGCAGGGGGCCGTCGACGGCGCGATCATCGAACTAAAGAACGCACTGCAAGCCGACCCAGGTCTCTTAGAGGCGCGCTGGCAGCTGGGCCAACTCTACCTCCAGACCGATGATGGACAGGGCGCCGAAAAGGAGTTCCGGCGCGCGCAGGTCCTTGGTGCCGAGCCGGCGGCGCTGGCGATCGCCCTCGGCGAGGCACTGCTGCTGCAGGGTGCACCCCAGCGCCTACTCGACGAGATCGAGCCAGACATGGTAGAGCGCCGCGAAGATCAAGCAGTGATCCTGCGCCAACGGGGCGAGGCGACCTTGCTGCTGGGCCGCACCCAGGCCGGTTGCGAACTGTACGAAGCGTCCAGGGCGCTGGATCAGGGCCGCGCCGCGACCTTCCGGGGACTCGCTCAATGCGCGCTTTTCGATAACGACCGCCGTGCGGCCTATGTCTACCTCAATGACGCACTCGCCCTGGACGTCGCTGATGCGAAGACCTGGATCGCGCTCGGCAACCTGCGCCTGTCGGACAAACAAACGCAGGGCGCAATCGAAGCCTATTCTGAGGCCATAGCGCGCAACCCGCGCGCCTTGGACGCGCTGCTGTATCGTGCTCAGGTCTACCTACAGCAAGAACAGCCTGAACAGGCCCGCGCAGACGCCGCACAGATGCGCGCGCAAGACCCCCGCTATTTCGGTGCCGACTACATCAACGCACAACTCGCGTACCGGGCCGGAGATCAAGGCCGGGCGCGGGAGGCGCTGCAACGCGTGCTCGCGCGCAACCCAGGCTACGCACCCGCGCGCCTCATGTTCGGGGCGCTGAGCTATGAAGAGGGACAGTACGAACAAGCCGCCGAGCTGCTGCGCGCCTATGTGGCGCAGGTGCCCAGCAACCTAGACGGACGTATCGCGCTGGCCGCGGCCTACCTCGCATTGGGTTCGACGGAGCAGGCACAAGCGGTGATTGCACCAGCGCTCGAGGCTGGCGTCGAGGATCCGAAACTGCTGCGGATCGCCGGGGAAGCCCGGCTACAACTCGGCGAAACCGCCGATGCGATCCCGTTGCTGGAACAGGCCGCCGAACAGATGCCGGACGATGTGATGCTTCGCACTCGCCTCGCCTCAGTGCGGCTCGTGGCCGGTGATACCACCGGCGGCATCGAAGACCTTGAGGCGGCATCGGCCCTCGGCACGGACGACCCGCAGCCCGAAATCGGCTTAGCCTACCAGTACCTAGAGCGTCAGGACTATGACGGCGCACTGCGGGTACTCGCTAAGCTGGAACAGAAGCTGCCGGACGACGCAGGCCCACTCAATCTACTCGGCCGCGCCTATCTCGGCAAGGGCGACAGGGCGCAGGCACGCCAGAGCTTCGAGCGCGCACTCGCACTGCAGCCAACGCTGGTGTCCGCGGCCGTGCGGCTCGCGCAGATGGACTTGGCCGACAACGACCCTGCTGCGGCAAAGGGGCGCTATCTGGCAGTCCTTGAGCACGACAAGGGCAATACCGCCGCCATGGTCGGCATCGCCGAACTCGAGCAGCGACAAGGTCACAATGACGCCTATGTCGACTGGCTGACGCGGGCTGTCCGCGTTGGTCCTACGGCGCTGGCACCCCGCCTGCTGCTCGCCTGGCACTATGCGGATATCAACGACCTATCCACGGCCCTCGCCATGGCCCAGGAGGCCGTCAAGGCGAGACCCGACAACGCGCAAGCCCTAGCATTGCTCGGCGATCTGCAGATGCGCACCAGCCGCACCGCGGAGGCCCTCGCCAGCTACAAGCAGTTGGTGGCGGTCGCGCCAGGTTCAGCGGCCGCGCAGGAGCGTTTGGCCACCGCCGCACTGGCCAGCGGCGACGACTTCGCGGCACGCAGCGCGCTGCGCGCGGCACTGGAGATCGAGCCGCAAAACGTGAACCTCTTGCAGTCGCTGTACGCACTGGAGCAACGCGCCGGTGATCGGGCCGCGGCAGACAGCATTGCCAAGCAGCTCAGGGGCCTAGGCATCGACGCCGCCACCGGCAAAGCGGCCGAGGGCACCATGCGCATCGCGATCGAGGGAGCAAGCGGTTCGCCGGAGGAAGTAAAGCGGGCTATCGCCGCCGCGGGGCCCAGCCTCGCCGTGATCGAGCAACATCGAGACACGGTGGGCACGGATGCCGCGACCGCCGACGCCGCCTTGCAAAAATGGCTGGCCGAACACCCGGACGCCCGCCTAGTCCAGGGGTACTTGGCCGGCAGCTATGCGCGGCGGGGACTGACGGCAGCGGCGATCGAGCAATATGAAGCCCTGCTGGCGCAAGATCCGAACGACATAACCGCCCTGAACAACCTCGCCGTTCTCTACCAGCAGAACGGCGATTCCCGCGCCCTCTCAATGGCCCGCCGCGTGTATAGCCTGGCCCCAGACAACGCCAATCACGCGGACACCTTCGGCTGGATTCTGCTGCAGCGCGGCGAGACGGCAGAGGGCCTGCAGATGCTGGAGCAGGCCGCCCGCGCTGCGCCGGACAATGCGGAAATCGGGCTGCATCTGGCCGAGGCCCTGCTGACAGTCGGCGATACGGACCGCGCTCGTGCCGCGCTGGATCGGTTCGGCCGCGCCAAACTCACGCCCCCACTCGACGCGACGCGGCAGCAGCTGTTCCAGAGGCTCGACCAACCGGCCATCGGTGCGGACTGACACCTGCGCGACTGGCTCGCGAACGCGCAACGGCCGGCAGACGCACCACCGGCCCGTGGCGTCCTCGCTGACCGCTTTGGGCGACGGCAGCGCAAAGCGCCGACGCGGCCACCATCCTCGGCCACCCCTTTCGGCCCGATGACTTGGAAGGGTCACGGTGGCTGACCTTGGGAGTCAGCCATAAAACCCGAGAACGAGGACCGACGACGGGATCTTGCCGACGCCCCGCTCCACGTCCGACGGCCAATTCAGCCCCCGGCGCTCTCTGGAGATTCACCCGCAAGCATCGTCCGCCAACCCGCCCTTTTTTCGAAGGACAGCCGTGCACCGATGTCGGCGAGCAACATACGCAAACTACCCAAAGGAACCCCGCGGGACTTGCGTCCGTCAAGCAAAAAAAAAGCCCCCTGGCAGCGCCAAGGGGCTTGATCGGTTAGCTCTGCAAATGCCCGACCCGCCATACGGAGGCAGGATGGCAAACAGCGCCGGAGCTCAGGCGCGGCGGCGACGACGGATCACGCCGATGCCCAGCAGACCTGCGGCCAACAGCGCCAAGGGCGCCGGCACCGGAACGTCGATCACCTTCTCCATGTCGGTATCGCTGGTGGCGCGGTAACCATCGGCAATCAGCGGGGCCAAGTATGTCTGAAGCAACGGGCTGGTTCCGCCACCCCCGGCCAGCGTACCAGTGATAAGGACATCGACGAGCGCACCGCCGTTGCCGAAGTTAGTCCCGGGGAGCAGACCGGTCGCCGCGCCAGCGTTGTTCTCCAGGATGCTCAGGCCGGCAAAGAAGTTACCGACGATGTTCGTGACCGACAGGGGGATGATCTCAGTGGGATTTGCGACTAGCCCGGCGTTACCGGTGGTGGCTCCGGCGTACCAGTAGTCGTCGTCCCCTACGATACCGTCCACCTGCCACAGATCCCCGTCGGAGGCCTGGGCGATGCACGCGGCGCGACTCAGGCAGCTCAGATCCTGATCGGAGATGAGCCCGGCGTCGATATCGAGGTCCGGCGTCGTGTCCAGCCACAAGGCCAACATCGCCTCACCACCAGCGTCGCCGCTCGCCCCAATGTCGAGCCCGGTGGCCGCATTGAAGCCCCGACTATACGGCTGGAATAGGATCGCGCCATTGGGCACATTAAACCCCGCTACCTCAATGACCGAGACGGCCGTGAGCTCAAGGCTGCCGGGGGGGCTGTCGATCAATATGCCCGAGGACGTATTGAACTCGGCGACGGCGATCAGGAGGTCGCCGACCTGGATCGGATCGGTACCAGCAACAAGGCCGCCTGAGCCTCCGTTTGCAGCAGCGTCATACCGTACATGGAAGTCGAGGTTGTCGTCTTGGAATACGGTGGGGTTCGGGAAGGGTTGCAGCGTCAGCCCGGCCAAGGCCGGCCCGACGGTCAGAGCCAGTAAGGCCCCAGTCATCATTCGCGCAGTCTTATTCATCACAGTGCGGTTCTCCTATCGAGTGATCTCAAGTGATCCGTGAAATTTTGGATAAGCGCCGATCGCCGGCACCTGCCATTTGTAGTTAGCACGCCGCGTGCCAACGTTCTGAAGCGGGCGCGAAGCCCAGCAGTAAGGGGCTATTTTACTTTGCATTTTCCTCCAAGCCTTAGATTTTGGCGATCTGGCGAAGGGTGTTGCCGGGAGCCCAAGTGTAAATAAACCTGACACTGCAATTGACCTTGCATGCGACCTCGCGTGGCGGCTTGCAGCCATAAGGATGATGCACGCAGCCCGCCGACTAACAGTAACTTATTGTTATTATTAGCGTTAAACGGTTCTCGCTGTGATGGCAAGCCCCAGTCTGCCAGCACTGGCGCCGCTCAGTCGGCTCAAGCGACTGTAAAAAATTCGGAGACCGCCCAGGAGTTCAGAACCTAGGCACTGCGGTAACCACGACTTAGCCAGACGCCAAGTAATTGTCTAACAACATCTTTATTAGCCTATGCGCCGACAGCGCAGAGCTGCCATCACGAACCGTGACTGTAAAATTTCCGAACACCCGCCGCCCGCAGCCACCGGCTGGACGAGGCCGTGAGGCGTTGAGCAGGGCCGATCGGCTAGGCCGGCAACTTACGGCGCAACATGGCCTTCTTGAGGCTTTGCAACGGACCGCGGGTGCCAAAACGGTAGGTACGCCGACGAAAGGTCTTCAGCAAGGCATCGAACTGATAAAGGGTTGGAACCGCCAGCGGCTTGCCCTTGCCGGTCAGCAGCCCAGTCACCTCCGCGGCCATGACGCCAGCGATCATGAACGGCGCCGCGCCCACCGAGGGCAGCTGGTGACCGGCGACGTCCAGCGCCGCTGGATCAAGATAGCGCATCATCAACGCGGCTGGGGCGATGCCAGCGATCAGCGCGATCCCGAGTTCGCGCTCGCTCATGCCGGGCTTGAAGCCGAAGTAGTCCTCGAAGCGCATGCCCTGCGGATCGAACGCCAGCAGCGTAAAACCAAACCCCAAGGGCGGCGCGGTCAGCACCCATAATCCACGCTTGCGCGCCTCGCCATAGAGCAGGAAGCGCTCGTTGAAACAATAGAAATCCAGCGAGTCGACGATGACGTCGACGCCGTCGAGGAAGCTGCCGACGTTGTCAGCGTTGATGCCATCCTCGAACAGCACGACATCCGCATCGGGGTTGATCGAAGCGATCAACTCGCGTGACACCGCCGTCTTCCTGCGACCGATGGTCGCCATGGTCGCGCCACTTTGCCGGTTGAAATTGACGAGTTCGAATACGTCCGGATCGGCCAGGTGGAAGCGACCGATGCCCATGCGTGCCAGTGAATGGACCTGGGCACCGCCGGTACCGCCGAGCCCGGCAATGGCAACGCGCGACTCCAGCAGACGCTGCTGCTGCGCCGCGGATACAAAGCCCAGATTGCGCCGAAATGCCTCGCGGTAGTCGTACTCCGGACGGCCGTCAGACATCTGCGCCACCCGCGGTGAAGCCAACGATGAGTCCGTGGCTGAGCGGCAGCGTATCGACGCGTTCGGTGCGCGCGAAGCCGACATCGAGCATGGCGTCTTCGTAATCCGTCCACGCATGCAACATACCCTCGCCGGTGGCTATGGCAAGGAAGTAGGGCGAGCCCAGCGCGGTCGCCAACGGACCGGTATCGTCGTTGTCGCCCATCATGTTGAAGATCATAACGGCACCGCCCGGCAGCAGGGCATCTTTGCATTGCCGCAGAATTTGTTTGTCGTTCTCGATGGACCAGATGGTGAACATGTGACAGAACAGGATGCCGTCGGCCCCGTTGGGAAACGGGTCACGCCGAAAATCGCCCACATGCGTATCCACGCGGCCCGTAAGCCCCGCCGCATCGATGTTGGCGCGCGCGATCTCGCAGACGCTAGCGGAATCGTAGACCGTGACTTTCAGGTCTGGATAGCGTTGGGCCAAGGCGATTGCGTTGGTTCCATCGCCACCACCTGCATCAATGATGTGCTTGAAGCGCCCAAAATCGTATGCGTCGAGCAGGTGTCGGTTGGCCTGCACCGACAAGGCACTCATTGAGTCCTGAAAGACCTGCTCCAGCTCGGGATGTTGCGTCAGCCTCTGATACAGGTTTTCACCGGTGCCCGGGAAGCGACCCAGACCGATATTGGTCCCCTGTTTGACGGACTCGAGGAAATCCTGCATCCCCGGATAGACGATGTGTGCCTGCCAGCCGAGGATCGGGGCGGCAGAGCCGGGTTTGTCGGTCACCATCCACTCATCGACGAGCGCGGCATTGCGGTAGGCATCGCCCTCCTTCACCACGAGTCCCAACGCGGCCAAGCCGACCAAGACCACGCGGCAGGGATAGTCCTGCAGACCCAACTGCTCGGCGATCTCTTTCCGCGTCAGCTGTGGCGTTCTCGACAACAGGTCGAACAGCCCGAGCTGCTGGCTGGCCCAGAGCAACTGGAATGCACTGTGCCCGCCCATGATTAGCACCAGCCTTTCGAAGTCTACCTCTTTCATGCGATCAGCCCTCGTTTACGGTATTCAGGATCTAACGTCTTCAGGAGTAGTCGTCGGGCAACACGGTCGGCAACCAGACGGGTCATAAAGATAATAGCCCGCGCGCGCCTGGCCTGAAACCCTGTCGCGCGACCACACAGCCGATAATGCCATCGGGCTGCGCGGAGGCATCGCGGCAAACCACCTCCAGAAGCCAAAACGGCTTCAGTCAGAGGACGCTTCGACACGGGCAACCAGCTGACCTCGCCGGCATTTCACCCCGATTCGTGCCCCATCCGCCACCTTGGCGGCATCGCGAACCAGCTCGCCGGTTGTTGCCAGCGTGACGATTGAATAACCACGCGCCAGCGTCGCGAGAGGGCTGAGGGCGTCGAGGCGGCGAGCGATACCGCCCAGCCGCTCGGCACGAGCCGTCGGCAATTGACGGCCGGCTATCTCCAGGCGCGCCCGCAGCGCACGCAGTGATCGGCCCTCGGCGTCGACGTAGCGCCGCGGGCTCCCGCGCAGCAGCCGACCGCGCGCCGAGCGCATCAGTGCCTGCGCACGCTCAAGCCGCACCGAGAAGGCCATCCTGAGTCGGGCGTCCAGCCCATCGAGTTTCTGCGCCAGTTGCTCCAGCCGGGCAATGGGATGCAACAGCCGCAACTGCTTACTGGCATGCGCTAGCTGGCGCGCTAGACCTTCTTGGAGACGACGCTGCGCCGCCAACAGACGCCGCTGCAACGCCTGCAGGCGCTGCGCCAGATGCTCGACGGACGGCGTTGCCAGCTCCGCCGCCGCCGACGGCGTCGCACCGCGGCGGTCGGCGGCCAGATCGGCGATGCTGATATCGACCTCGTGGCCGATACCGGTGACGATAGGAATGTCGGAGGCGCAAATGGCCCGAGCCAGGGCCTCGCTGTTAAAGGCCATCAGGTCCTCCAGCGAGCCGCCGCCGCGGGCGAGGATCAGCAGATCGCAGTCGGCGCGACGGTTGGCCAGTTCCAGCGCGTCGATCAAGCTCTCGGCCGCGCCCTCACCCTGCACCTGAGCCGAGAAGATGAGCACCGGCAACAGGGGCAGCCGCCGCCTGAGCACCGTCAGCAGATCCTGCAGCGCGGCACCGCTAGCCGAGGTGATCAGGCCCACCTGACGGGGAAACGTCGGCAGCGGACGCTTGCGGGCCGCGTCGAACAGGCCCTCGGCGGCGAGGCGCCGCTTGCGCCGCTCCAATTCAACGCGCAGCGCGCCCTCGCCGGCGGGCTCCATCCGCTCGACGATCAATTGATAGTCGCCGCGCGGCTCGTACAGGCCGATCCGCGCGCGGATCAGCACCTGCTCGCCGTTGGCCGGCTTGAACTGCAACAACCGACGCTTGAAGCGGAACATCGCGCAGCGCACCTGCGCGGCCTCGTCCTTGAGCGTGAAGTAGATGTGCCCGGAGGCCGGTTGAGACAGGTTCGACAATTCCCCCTGCACCCAAAGCAACGGAAAGCTGCCGTCCAGCACCGCGCGCACCTCGGAATTGAGGCGCGAAACGCTCCAGATGTCACGGGTGAAATCGACGAGGGTGTCGGCGCCTGCGGCAAAAGACATTCGGGAAGGTTGGCTCATTGGTGAAGGAATGATGGAGCGAGCGGCGCTTGTTCATCTTGCGGGCGCCCAAGCGTCTCTTGGGGCCAAGGGCCAAGGCGCCTGACTCCACGGGTTTTAGGGGCCCTCGGCCCTCGCCCCTCGGTCCTTCTTAAAAAAATAACCCGCCGAGCACGTTTACCCCGGCGGTTTGAGTTCTTATCATAAGAGGTTAACTTTTCGAAATCTACCTGCCGCCGGAGGCCCATCATGCGCATGCTCGGGGAAGCCCTCACCTTCGACGACGTCTTGCTCGTCCCAGCCCACTCTGCCATCGTGCCCAGCGAGGTCGATCTCAGCACCCGGCTGACCCGCGCCATCGACGTCAAGATCCCGCTCATGTCCGCGGCCATGGATAGCGTCACCGAGGCCCGGCTTGCCATCGCCATGGCGCTGGAAGGCGGTATCGGCGTCGTCCACAAGAATATGTCCGCTGAACGCCAGGCGCGCGAGGTTGTAGCGGTTAAGCGCTACGAGGCCGGCATCATCCGCGACCCTGTCACGGTGGACTCGCAAATGACCGTCGGTGACGTGCTGGCCATCACCCGATCGCACAACATCTCAGGTGTTCCGGTGACCGAAGGCGGACATTTGGTCGGCATCGTCACTGGGCGCGACCTGCGTTTTGAAAAACGTATGGACTCGCCGGTCTCGGCCATCATGACCTCGCGCGAACGGCTGGTGACGGTCAAGGAGGGTGCCAGTCGCGACGAGGTCCTGGGCCTGCTGCACAAGCACCGCATCGAGAAGGTGCTGGTGGTCAACGACGCCTTCGAGCTACGCGGGCTGATCACGGTCAAGGACATTCAAAAAGCCGCGGACTTCCCGAAGGCATCGCGCGACGACCGCGAGCGGCTGCGTGTCGGCGCCGCGGTGTCGGTTGGCAAGGGCACCGAGGAGCGCGTGACGGCATTGGTGGAGGCCGGCGTCGACGTGCTCGTCGTCGACACCGCTCATGGCCATTCTCAGGGCGTAATCGACCGCATCCGCTGGATCAAGGACCACTTCCCGGAGGTGCAGGTCATCGGCGGCAACATCGCCACCGGCGACGCCGCCCGCGCGTTGGTCGAGGCCGGCGCCGATGCCGTCAAGGTCGGCATCGGCCCGGGTTCCATCTGCACCACGCGCATCGTCGCTGGTGTCGGTATGCCGCAGATCACGGCGGTTGCCAACGTCAACGAGGCCCTCGCCGGCACCGGAGTCCCGCTGATCGCTGACGGCGGTCTGCGCTACTCCGGCGACATCGCCAAGGTGATCGCCGCTGGCGCCGATACGGTCATGATCGGCAGCCTGTTCGCCGGCACCGACGAGGCCCCCGGCGAGGTCGAGATCTACCAGGGCCGTTCCTATAAATCCTACCGCGGCATGGGCTCGCTCGGCGCCATGGGCGCAAAGGAAGGCTCTAGCGATCGCTACTTTCAAGAGAACACCGAGAAGGAGAAGCTGGTTCCCGAAGGCATCGAAGGCCGCGTGCCCTACAAGGGTAGCTTGCTTAATGTCATTACCCAACTGCTCGGCGGCCTCGCCTCCAGCATGGGCTACACCGGCTGCAGCACCATTGAGGAGATGCGCACCAAACCGCAATTCGTGCGCGTCAGCGGTGCCGGCATGCGCGAATCCCACGTCCACGACGTGCAGATCACCAAAGAAGCGCCGAACTATCGGATTGATAGCTAGCGCGAAGGGCCTGTGGCCGAGGGCCTAGCGCCAAGGCCGGCCCCAGGCCCTCGGCGCTTGGCCCTCATCGCCGCCCCACTCATGCTCACCCAGCCTCCGCCCTAGGCCCCTACTCGCCACCATGCCGACCGCAAGTAATATCCACGCCGACCGCATTCTGATCCTGGACTTCGGCTCACAGTACACGCAACTAATCGCTCGTCGCGTGCGCGAGGTAGGGGTCTATTGCGAGCTGCACCCCTGGGACATGGCCCCGGGCCTGATCCGCGAGTTCGCCCCCAAGGGGGTGATCTTGTCTGGCGGACCGCAATCGGTGCACGAAATTGAGACGCCCCGCGCAGACCCGTTGATCTTCGACCTGGGCGTGCCAGTGCTTGGCATCTGCTATGGCATGCAGACCATGGCCGCTCAGCTTGGCGGCAGCGTCGCCGCCGCCAGCGAGCGCGAGTTCGGCTATGCCCAGGTCCGCGCCCGGGGTCATTCGCAACTGCTGCGCGATATCGAAGACCACGCCAGCCCTGAGGGCTACGGCCTGCTTGATGTCTGGATGAGTCACGGCGACCGCGTCGAATCCTTGCCGAGCGGCTTCAAGGCGATCGCCACCACTGACAATGCGCCACTGGCCGGCATCGCCGACGAGACCCGCGGCTTCTACGGCGTCCAATTCCATCCAGAGGTCACGCACACACGCCAGGGCAGCCGCATCATCGCGCGCTTCTGCCATGAGATCTGCGGCTGCGGCAACCTGTGGACGCCGTCCAACATCATCAACGATGCTATCGCCGCCGTGCACGAGCAGGTCGGTGATGACGAGGTACTGCTGGGCCTGTCCGGCGGCGTCGACTCGTCCGTGGTGGCCGCCCTGCTGCACCGAGCCATTGGCGACAAACTCATCTGCGTCTTCGTCGACAATGGACTGCTGCGTCTGGGTGAAGGCGATCAGGTCATGGCAACCTTCGCCCGCCACATGGGCCTGCGCGTGATCCGCGCCGACGCCGAGCAGCGCTTTCTGGAGCGACTCGAAGGCGTCAAAGACCCGGAGCAAAAGCGCAAGCGCATCGGGAGCACCTTCATCGACTGCTTCGATGAAGAGGCGAGCAAACTGCCCAATGTCAAATGGCTGGCGCAGGGCACCATCTATCCGGACGTGATCGAGTCCGCTGGCGCCAAAACTGGCAAGGCCAAAGTCATCAAGTCGCACCACAACGTCGGCGGCCTGCCCCTGCGCATGAAACTCAAGCTGGTCGAACCACTGCGCGAGCTGTTCAAGGACGAGGTGCGCACGCTCGGCGTCGAACTCGGCCTACCCGCCGAGATGGTCTACCGGCATCCCTTTCCGGGCCCAGGCCTCGGCGTGCGCATCCTCGGCGAAGTGCACAAGGAATACGCCGACACCCTGCGCCAGGCCGACCACATCTTTATCCAAGAACTACGCAGGGCGGACCTCTACGACAAAGTCTCCCAGGCATTCGCCGTGTTCCTGCCGGTGCGCTCCGTCGGCGTCGTCGGCGACAACCGTCAGTACGCCCACGTCATTGCGCTGCGAGCGGTCGAAACCATCGACTTCATGACCGCCCGCTGGGCGCATCTCCCCTACGACTTCCTGGAACTCGTCTGCCGGCGTATCGTCAACGAGATCCCCGGCGTCTCGCGCGTCGTCTACGACATCACCGGCAAGCCCCCCGGCACCATCGAATGGGAATGAACCGACCAGCCCTCAGCACGGATTCGTGATCCCGCCGCAAGGCGCGCAAGCGGCGCCCGATGAGCGTTGGATGCGCCACGCGCTGACACTGGCCGAACGCGCCGCGGCCGAAGGCGAGGTCCCGGTCGGCGCCGTCCTGATCAAAGACGGCGAACTCATCGGCGAGGGCTGGAACCGACCCATCGGCGCCCAGGACCCCACCGCCCACGCCGAGATTCAGGCCCTGCGCGATGCCGCCCGACGCATCGGCAATTACCGCCTCCCCGGCACCGAACTCTACGTCACGCTGGAGCCCTGCCCGATGTGCGCCGGCGCCATCGTCCATGCCCGCGTCGCCCGCGTCATCTACGGGGCGCCCGACCTCAAAGGCGGCGCTTGCGGCAGCGTCTTCGATCTACTGCCCTCCGACAGCCGATTCAACCACCAGACCGACTGCCAAGGTGGACTGCTGGAAGAACAATGCGCCGAGACCCTGCGCGCCTTCTTTCGCGCCCGACGCTGAGCCGGCCACCAACCATTGCCACCGCCCAACTGAAATCGCAGCCTTACGGGTACGCCGGAGATTGGCGAAGCCTTTCTCAGCTGATGACACAAGATTAGCCTTTGTCCTCAAGCGGGTCTTCGAATCCGACAAAGACCGTCGCTCACCGCCTAGGCATTCCCCAATCTGCCGTGGTCGGGTATACTTCGCGGCCTGCTGGAGAGGTGCCGGAGTGGCCGAACGGGCTTGACTCGAAATCAAGTGTACCCTTGCGGGTACCGTGGGTTCGAATCCCACCCTCTCCGCCAATCATGCCGAAAAAGCCAGCGAATCTCCGGTCATGCATTACCGGCGGCTTCCGGCAGTGCCGACGGCGCTTCTCCGCGCGCCTGCATCTCCTCGAACGGGTCTGGTGCCGCGCGCTTGCGACCAGCGTCTTCGAGTCGGTTTAAATAATCCAGCCACAGCGGTTGCCAAGCGCGACCGAGCTTGTAGAGATATTGCCAGTCATACAGGCCTGACTTGTGGCCGTCGTCGAAGACGATCTTGACCGCGTAGCTGCCGATCTGCTGTAGATCCTTGATGTTGACCTGTTCTTTGCCAATCTGGAGTTTGGCTTGGTCCGGCGAGTGGCCGCGCACCTCGGCGGACGGGGAGTAGACTCTGAGGTATTCACAGGGCAGCCGAAATCTTGCGCCGTCGTCGTAGGCGATTTCGAGCACCCGAGATTTCTGATGCAGGTTGAGTTCGGTGGGTAGCGCGTGCTGTTCCATGAAGACTTTACCAGGGGATGTTTTACCAGGGGAGGCTTTACTAGGAAGTGCTTTACCAGCGGTCCGCGGCGCCGGTCACTTCCGGCCAGCCAGCGACGTGTTGTTCGACCAGCCCCATCATCATTTCGATATGGGCCGGATCATCGTTCAGACAGGGGATGTAGTGGTAGGACTCACCCCCGGCCTCTAGGAAGTAGCCACGATTTTCCACATCGATCTCTTCTAGGGTTTCAAGGCAGTCGGCCGAAAAGCCGGGGGCGACGACATGCACGCTCTTCACGCCGTCGCCGCCCCAGAGTTTGAGCGTCTCGTCCGTGTAGGGCTGCAGCCATTCGTCGCGTCCGACCCTGGACTGGAAGGACACCATCCAGCGATCTTCAGCGAGCCCGAGCCCCTCTACCACCATGCGCGCCGTCTTGTGGCAATGGCAATGGTAGGGGTCACCTGCCATGAAGTAGCGCTTGGGAATGCCGTGGAACGAGAACAGCAGCCGCTCTGGTTCCCCCTGCTCGGCCCAGGCGGCGCGAATGCTGTCGATGATGGCGTTTATGTAGGCGCGGTTGTCGTGATACTGATTGATGAAGCGCAACTCCGGCAGCCAGCGCCAGGTGCTGAGCTCATCGGTCACGGCGTCGAACACCGATGCCGTGGTGGTGCCCGAGTATTGCGGATACAGGGGCAGCACCAGCAGTCGGCGGACGTTGGCGGCCTTCATGCGGCCCAGAGACTCGGCCACGGACGGGTTGCCGTAGCGCATGCCGAGTTCGACCAACGCGCTGCGGCCGAAGCGCTGCGCCATGCGCGCCTGCAGCCCGGTGGCCTGGCGGCGGGCGACATCAAGCAGCGGCGAACCGCGCTCCGTCCACACCGCTTGATAGGCACGCGCTGAGCGACTTGGGCGCACGCGCAGGACAACGCCATGCAGCACCAGCCACCAAAGCGGGCGCGGAATCTCGACGACGCGCGGGTCCTGCAGGAACTCCGCCAGGTAGCGGCGCACGGCCGTTGGGGTGGGCGCATCCGGTGTCCCCAAATTGAGCAGCAACACGCCGAGCGACTCTGGCGTTCCGTGCTCAAAGCTCGGCACACTCTTGTACTTGGTTGTCAGCACGCTTCGGCGTTCCCCTGTTTTCTGTAATGAGATTGCACTGTGCGGGAAAGAAACACGCGTTTCAAGGACATTTCGACAAGAAAAAGACTTCGGTCTTTTGCGAGGTATTGCCTCAGCACGGCGCTACGATGCTCGACCTGTGGGCGTCCTCAAGGGGCCAAGCACCGAGGACCGAGGAGCGCTCTAGTGGGCGCTCGCGGATCTTTCGCCCTCGTCCCTTCCGGTAGCAAACTGCTTAGGCGTGGGCGCGACGCAGTTCCGCCTCGACCCGCGCGCGCCGCACGAATTCGCCGTCGAGCACCCGCGGATAGAGGCGCCAGAGCCGTGACACTTCGATCGCATGGCTGCTCGCGGCCTGCTCCAATCCGGCACGCAGTTGGTCGTCGAGATCGGGCAGCATGAGCAGATATGGGGACAGCCAGCAAAAATAATCGTCCACAAGCGCCTGCATTGTGCCGTCCGACCAGTCGGAGCGCAGATTGAGCGCGGGAAAGGCAGTGGAAGCTAGACGGCGGCCCTCCAGCCTCTCTGGGGCGCGAAAACCAATGCAGCTTCCGCCGGTCGCATCGCGGCGAAACCACTGGCACCGACTCATGCCGCCGGCTGCCTGCATGACTTGCTGCTCCAGCCAGCGCGCGTGACGCGCGGGTCCGGCGTCATCGCGCTCCGGCACCCCCTGCGCGCTCAGTCTGGGCGAACGGAACACTCGCTCACCGCGTCCGCCAGCGCTCCAGTCCGGCCGGCCGATCTCATCCAGCCCCGCTGCCAAGCCAAGATCCGCGACATCGCCCGGGTCAATGGCGGTGGCCAGCAAGGCCAGCGGCGCGTCATCCGCGTCCAGCAGCCAGAGCTCCAGCTCGGCGGCCAGCGGAAACGGCAGCCCTGGGGCCACCTCCTGGATCGCGTCCACCAGATGCTGAGATTCTTCCAGCATTAGACCGATGTCGAGTATAGGATTCAAAGGCACGCGCGTAGTGCCCTCGGTCTCTGACCAGAGGCCGAAGCGAAAGTAGCGCAACTCATCGGTTTCGCCGCCCGCGCTCCAGAGCCCACGCGGTGCATGCGCGGCCACCTGCAATTGCCAATGACGGCCGTCGAGGCTCAGTGCGCGTCCGCCTGGAACGCGGACAACGGCCACCAGCCCAAGAAACGGGTTGGCGCGGCGCAGGCTGTAGCAGCTTTGGAGAACCGCGCTTGCCGATCGCGAGTGGGGGCCGGGATGAGTCCTAATACCAGTTTTGGCAATAGTTTCAGAACTGGCGCCTAAGCTGGCGCTCACCTGTCCAGCTCGTCCTTCAAATGCGCATAGAGGGAACGGAAACGCTCGGGATCGGCATGACCAAATATCGGGTCTTGTACCTTTGGCGCGCGCGCCTCGATGTCGACCCAGTCCTCGGCGGATAGTGTTTTCACCGCGATCGGAAATGCCTGGGTATCTTCCAGAATCATGTGCTCGCGTAGACCGGCCAAGACCGCGCGCCCTTGCAGTTCTACCTCTTCGCGGGACAGCACCTCTTCGTGAACGATGCCCTCCAAGGAGTCGCGGAAACGCCGATTCAACTGGGCCAGCGTTTCATGTTGGTCCATCAGCCGGCGCAAGACCTCATGCCCTTGATCGTACTGTGCAAGCAGGCGCTCGAAGATCAAATCCTCGCTGGGATGGTGCACCTGATCGGAGTAGTCGATCATGTACTCCAGCAGTTCGGCCATCATTTCGTAATCCGGCTCGTCGCCAGCGCTAAAGCGGTCGAGCAGGGACTCCAGCAGGCTCATGAGCCGCGTCAGACGCCGGTGATCTTCTCCGAGGCGATTCAGCAAAGCACTCATTTGGGTAACCTCATCAGTCTCAGTGTGTCACGCGGAAAGGCACGTCTGTCAGCGTTCCGATCCCACGATATGACAGCATCGGCGCCGATTCAAACCGCATCGCGGTCGCCGCTGTCGTTAGCGCGAGCGGCGTTGCGCCGCCGATGCTCTCGCAACAGGCGCGTCAACCAGCGCCAGACCAGCCCGCGCGGAGGGCTGGTGCCATAGAGCACGTAATTCAGCGCGTGGGTATTTTGCAAGGTCCAGCGCATGCTCGAATAGGCATCCTGTTGGCCGCAGAATAGCAGTCGATCACCGTCGCGCAACCGGTCCTCCACAGGCGGCAGCAGCGTGCGACTGTTCTCGCGCCGGCGCATCAGTGCGATGGCCGGCAATCTGAGGCCGCGGTCGCGCGGGTCGCGCAACAGATCGCCGAGCACCGGCACCGCGCCTTGCGGGCGCAACTGGCTTAGGGCATAGGCGTCCTGGTCATCGATACAGACCTCCCAGACGTCCGGCACCCGGTCATGCGCGAGGGCGGCGATGCGACTCGCCAGTTGACAGGCCCAGGCGTCGTCCTCATAGCGCGCATAGTTGCTGAACTCCGCCAGCAGCGGCGAGCTGAGCAACACTCTGATCCGATTGGAGACGATGAGGCTCGGATGCATGAGGATGTCGGCACCAACCGCATCATACAGCTCCTGGTTCATGAGCTGATTCTCGCGCAGCACGGTGAACAGCCGAGCATTCAGTTGCAGCGCCGTCATGACGATGGACAAATTGTTTACGTCATTGTCGGTACCCGCGATCAGCCCCACCGCGCGGCGGACCTCGGCCTGCTCCAGCGTATCGGCCTCGGTGCCGCGGCCCTTGACCCAGGCGCCTGGCGGCGTTCCGGTGCGCTCTGGTCGCGCCTCAATCACAATCAGCTCGATATCCGGGCCCGCCAGGTGCTCGTAGAGCGCCTTGCCAAAGCGCCCGTAGCCGCAGATGATCCAGAGCCCCTTGGCCGGGGGGTACAGGGGTTCGGTCAGTCGGCTCCCGTGCATGCCGCCCAACCAATCATAGAGCAACGTCAGACAAGGCGCCTGCAACGCGGTGGCGAGATAGAGCGCGAAGATATCGAAGGGATTGTAGATATAATCGGTGCCAAAGGAGGCCATGTTGGCCTCGACGTCGTGGGAATCGGCACGGCAGATCACGGTGGCGCTTGGCTGCATCAGTTTGCCCGCCAGCGACACCTTGAGGTTGACGTCGTTGGAAGAGGTCAAGGCCAGCACGCCGGCGCAACGCGGGTTGCGCAGCCCCGCCATCAGCAGAGTATCGGGGCGGCCCACATCTGCCCGTAGCGCCGGTACGAACTCACGCAGGTGCTCGATCTTGAGCAGGTTGATTCGCTCTGGATTATTGTCCAGCACCACGGCACGCTGGCCACGATCAGTCAGCGCGCGCACCAGCCCGCTACCGGTCTGACCATAGCCGCAAACCAGATAAAAGGGCTCAGAGATAGCGTTGACACGCCGAGCGAAGAGGCGTTCTTCGACGGCCCGCTGCAGGGTCTTATCTTTCAGTAAAGCGATCAGCGAGCCGATGGAATAGAGCCAAACGATCACCGTCGCATAGATGCAGACCGTGACCCAAATACGCTGCGCGTCGCTGAACTCGAACGGCACCTCACCAAAGCCGATGGTGGTGGACATGTAGCTGACAAAGTAAAAGGCATGGAAGAAGTCCATGTGCCACTGATTGCCGTCGGCATTCTGCCCGGGAATCAGCACCATGCCAAACATCGCCACCGCATAGACCAAAACCAGCGCCATCAGGGGCGTGCGCATACGCCGGAAGACGAGGAAAAAGATACTGTCCACTGGCTATGGCCTCAGCAGGTGGGGCAAGCTGTCCAGCGTCAGCGCCGCAGCATGACCGTCTCGATGATCAACAGCACCACCGAGACGACATTGGCCACAACGGCACCGGCCGCCAACGAGATAATGCTCGCAAGCACGCCGGGCGTCAGGCCGACCTGAGAGCCATGCACCGCGATGGTCCAGACGACGGTGGCGGCGAGGAGCTGCAACATCGCCACCAGGCTGGTGGCCAGCAAGACGCCGCCCATCTGGGTGCGGTCGCCGAGCTTCAAAATGGTGGCAATGGCATTGACCAAGAACACCGCCGCGAACTCCCAGACGTGATGGTGGTTCGGGTCCTCAATATCACCAAACACGAAGCCGAAGTTCAGCGTCAGGGCCAGGAGGATAAAAAAACCGAAGACGACCTTCTCTGGATTCACGGCAGGAACCTACTAGTAACAGATAAAACACAAGCTAAACACGAGTACAACTGGCGCAGTTGCCGTTATAGTAATCGAAAACGCAATCGGAACCGCAGGCGCCGCAATTGGGGTCGCCAAGGACAAGCAGCCCATTCCGATCCCGATCCCGATTTCGTCGCAAAGCTGGTTACTGAATGCTGCGGCGGCTTAGATCGGCTACCGCCTTCGAATAGATTCACAGCCTTGGAGCCCGGGCGTATGCATCAGGCCGCGCAAGGCAAAATGACCTTGGCTCGGGTCTTTTTCCTGTTCAACAAGCTCGCGCGGAGGAAGCAGGAGGCGGTAGCCGTTGCCGGGGACGACCAAAACCCGACGACGACGACAACGGCGACAAGACCGCTGAGAAACTGAGCCGGTTTTCTAGCCTTTCCAGGAAGTCTGGAGTGCTGGCGAGCACTCGAATCTGTTCCGCAACAGGGGGGTACCCCGCACAATGGAGAGCACGATGGAAACAACACAGTCGCTTAGCGAGGGCCCGCGCGGCGGCCATGGCGCCGCGCTCAGGCTGCCGGAGGCGCTCGACGCGCCACGCCTGGAGCATCAGAGCGCGGAATTTGGCCGCATCGCCTACTACAAGAGCGTGCCGACAGCGGCATCGGCAGCACGGCCGCTATTGCTGATCCACAGCATCAATGCCGCGCCGAGTAGTTTTGAGGTCAGGCCCATCTTCACGCGCTTCAGCCACCAGCGGCCGGTCTTCAGCATCGACCTGCCCGGCTTCGGTCATTCGCAGCGTAGCGATCGGCGCTATTGTCCAGACGTCTTCGCTGGCGCCATCGCCGAGGTGCTGGAGCAGGTCGTCGGCGAGTCCGCCGACGTACTCGCCTTATCCCTGAGCAGCGAATTCGCGGCCCGCGCGGCGCTGCTGGCCCCGCACCGGTTCACCTCACTGACGTTGATCTCACCAAGCGGCTTCAGCAAGCGGGCGGTGCCGTCGCCAAAGGTCGGGCGCATCTCGCACGCCGCCCTCAGCGTACCGCTCTGGGGCCGCGGCCTGTTCGATCTGGTTGCCTCCAAACGCAGCATTCGTTATTTCTTGGGGCAATCCTTCAGCGGTTCGGCACCGGAGGATCTGATCGAGTATGCCTATGCCACCGCCCACCAACCCGGAGCCCACCATGCACCGCTGTACTTTCTGTCCATGCAGCTGTTCACCGCAGAGGCACGCGAGCAGCTCTACGACAAACTCCCGGAGCTGCCGGTGCTCGCCATCGCCGATCGCGACCCCTATATCAGCTTTGAGCACCTGCCGGCATTCGTCGCCGCGCGCCCAAACTGGCATTACCAGTCGCTGGCACCGCACCTGGGCCTGCCGCATTGGGAACGACCCGAGGCGACCTTGAGCGCCCTGGAGCAGTTCTGGTTGGCGTAGCCGGCATCAGCCGAATTGACCTGACGCCAGACAAATCCGAACCTACCGAAGCGGAGCCCCAACATGCCCCATCTGCCGGCCACCGAGGCCCCGACGCTGCGCACCATGCTGCAGGGGTTGATCGCGACACCGTCCGTCAGCAGCATCCGACCGGCGTGGAACCAGAGCAACCGACCGCTGCTGGAACTGCTGGCCAGTTGGCTCTGTGATGCCGGCTTTCGGGTTGAGCTGCTCGATATCCCCGGGCAACCAGACAAGGCCAACCTGGCGGCAACGCTGGGCGAGGGTCCGGGCGGGCTGGTCTTGTCGGGCCACACGGATACCGTCCCCTTCGATGCCCCGTTGTGGCAGCACGACCCGCTCAAGCTGAGCGAAGACGGCGGGCGTCTCTATGGCCTCGGCACCGCCGACATGAAATCCTTCTTGGGGATCGCCATTGAGGCCGCCCGCGGATTGTCCGCCGCGGCCCTGAAGCGGCCACTGATCATCCTCGCCACCGCGGATGAGGAATCGGCTATGCATGGCGCCCGCGCGCTGGTGGAGGCCGGCCGACCGCTGGGCCGCTACGCCGTCATCGGCGAGCCGACGGGCTTGCGCCCGGTGCGCATGCATAAGGGCGTGATGGGCGAGGCGGTGCGCATCACGGGCCGCAGCGGCCATGCCAGCGACCCGCGCTTGGGCAACAACGCGCTCGAAGGCATGCACGAGGTGCTGACCGAGGTGCTGGCCTGGCGCGACGAGTTGCAGCGCGGCTACAACAACCCGGCCTTCCCGGTCAGCTTCCCGACCATCAATCCGGGGCACATCCACGGCGGCGACAACCCGAATCGCATCTGCGGCCAATGCGAGCTGCATCTGGACCTGCGCGTGCTGCCGGGGCTCGACCCGGCCGAGTTGCGTGCCGAGCTAGGCCGCCGCGTGGCCGGGGTCGCCGACCGACGCGGCCTGGGCTGGCAAGTGGAGGCGTTGTTCCCAAGCATTCCGCCGGCAGAGACCGCCGCCGGCTCTGCCATTGTCCGCGCCACGGAGGCCCTAACCGGCCACGCCGCCGAGGCCGTGAGCTTCGGCACCGAGGCGCCGTTTTTCAATCGGCTCGGCATGGAGACGGTCGTGCTCGGCCCGGGCGACGTCGACCAGGCACACCAGCCCGATGAATACCTCGCCCTCGACCGCATTGAGCCGACGGTGCAGTTGCTCAAGCGTCTGATCCAGCAGTTCTGCATCGACGAACAGGTTGCTTGATGGCGCTCACCGCGGACGGGCCTAGCACCAAGGGCCAAAGCCGCGCGATTGCGCGGTGGTGCGATCTTCGGCCTCGGCCCTCGGCGCTTGGCCCACTGGAAGACGCCCACAGGTCGGGCAGCGCAGCGCCCTGCGCTGGTCGGCCTGAGGCATTCCCAAGCGAAGCGGCGAACAGCTTAGCCGCCGCAAGCAGAGCGCGCTAAACTTGGCGAACCCCTGGCTATGAAGACGCAACTTGCTTTCCGACGCGACCAGACACTGGTGACCAACCATGACCGAACTCAACAAGACCGAAACCCTGGCCCACTCCACCCTGGGCGCGGAGCTTGACGCCGACGAATGCACGGCCCTAGCCGAACAGATGGGCCTAAAGGCGCTGCAGTCGGGTGACCTGCTGGTGCGTGAGGGCGAACAGCGCGACACGCTGTTCGTGCTCGCCGAAGGCAGACTCAACGTCTGCAAGGACGTCGACGGGCAGGAGGAAACCGTCTATCAGATGCGCACCGGCGAATGCGCCGGCACCCGCGCCTTCATCGACGGCTCCGAGCGCAAGGCGGCACTGTGCGCAGATACCGACGGCGCCGTGCTGACGCTGGAACGCACGGACTTCGAGGCGCTGATCGAGACCCATCCGCGGCTGGTCTACAAGGTGATGCGCGCCATCTTCCGCATCACCCACAGCAACCTGATGCGCATGAATCTGGAGAGCGCGGAGATGCGCAATTACTTGATGAAGAGCGGCGGGCGCTACTAGATATCGCGCGCGGACACCAAGTGTTTGCGGACGAGTCAGGTTTCATAGCGACGACGCGCTTGGCGCATCCACCGTTCTCGCTCCAGGCAGTTACGTCCGCCGGCTTCGACACCGGCTTCGCAACCGACGAACAGACCATGCGCGCGCCCGATATCGCCGTAGGCCACGTGCCCGATGAACCCGGCTGGGTGAACGGCGTGCCCCCACTGGCGGTGGAATATGCCGATCTGGGTCAGGATGAGGCAGACCTGCAATTAAAGATCCGCACCCTGCTCGATGCGGGCACGCGCTTTGTCTGGGTGGTGCGCCTGACCGGCGTGCGGCGGGTGGAGGTCCATCAACCCCAGGTACCCTTTGTGCTTGCCTACCCTGGACAGTCTCTCGAAGCCCCCGGCGTACTCTCCAACCCGGTACCGGTGGAGGCCCTGTACGACCCGGACGCCGCCCACGAAGCAGCCCTGCGCAACCTGCTGCAGCGACGCGGCTACGTGGATTTAGATGCGGTACTGGAAGACGGGCGCGAAAAAGGCGAGCTTGCACTGGTCATGCGTCTATTGGAGCGGCGAGTCGGCAGCATCGCCACCACGGACCGGCAACGCATTCGCGCGCTGAACCGCGACCAACTCACCGCGCTCGCTGAGGCGTCGGCAAGCTTCAGCAAGCAGCAGGATTTATCGGCCTGGCTTGCGCGCGACGATTAACGGGTTTTTGAGCATCCTTCATCATGCCCGACGATCGGGTCAGAGGGGCCGAAGCCCCGTCTACCCACGGAACCCTGCGTACGGGTCCGTACAGGGCTCCTCACGCAAGGCGTATCGACCAGTCGTCGGCAGACCAATGCAAGAGCTTCCTGGCGGAGCGGTTGGTCTGTGTCGTGCGTCGGTCAATAGGTCTCGTTGATGCATGTCAGATCCCTCATTGGCCCCGCTGCGGCAGCAACCTTGCCGTTCTCTTCTTCCGTAAAGAGCGCAGGGCAGTTTCTTCGGGCACCCTTGCCTTCGCCTACATGTTCCCCTCTTCCAAGGGCCATGGCTGGACTTGCACCAGCTAGCCGACTAGCATGCCGGTCACACATGGGTTTCGCTTCGCTCTACCGCTGGCGCTGCGCTCGTGGGCGGGCGGAGGGACGGGCACCGGCGCTGCCGGGCGTTGGCCGGCGACCGGGCCGCTTGGCCGGCCGCGGCGGCTCCAGTCCGGCCAGCGCCAGCAGGCCGTCGAGCTCCTCGTCGGTAAGTTCGCGCCATTGGCCGGGCAGGGGCCGGGCGCCGAGGATGACGTTGCCGAAGCGCACGCGCTTTAGCCTGCTGACCTCGCAGCCGGCGGCCTCCCAGAGCCGGCGCACCTCGCGGTTTCGGCCCTCGCGGAGCAGGACATGGAACCACTGGTTGACGCCGCTGCCGCCGGATTCGACAATCTCTTCGAAGCGCGCCGGGCCGTCTTCCAGTTCAATGCCGTTGACCAGCTGCTCCAGCTGGCTGTCGGCGACCTGGCCATGGATGCGCACCGCGTATTCGCGTTCGATGCGGCGCGACGGATGCATCAGCCGGTTGGCCAGTTCGCCGTGGTTGGTGACCAGCAGCAGACCGGCGGTGTTGAGGTCGAGCCGGCCGACCGCGATCCAGCGGCCGTCGCGGATGCCGGGCAGGCGGCGGAAGACGGTGGGCCGGCCCTCGGGATCGCGGCGGGTGACCACCTCGCCCTCCGGCTTGTGATAGGCCAGCACCACCGGCCTGCTGCTGCGCGGGGCGCGGCGCTTTACCTCGGTGCCGTCGACACGGACGCGGTCGGTGGGCAGCACGCGATCGCCGAGCTTGGCGAGCTGGCCATTGACACGCACGCGGCCTTCCCTGATCCAGCCCTCGATCTCGCGCCGCGAGCCGAGCCCGGCCTCGGCCAGGGCCTTTTGCAGCCGCACCGGCTCGCTGTTAGCGACCGGGGGGTTGCGGCCCTGTTGGAAGGGCGGTCTAGGACGTTCGGTCATGCTTGTTATCTCCGTGCTTGTCACCGTTTGGGGCGGCATCGTTAGGGCCCGTGCCGTCAGCGCCTGACGCGGGATGGGTCGGCTGAGGCCCCGCCGCGATCTCCGGGTTCGGCTCTGGCTCGGGCTCGGCCGCCGCGACGATCTGGACTTGAGCAAGCAGCTTGCCGTCATCGGACTCGTCGGCAGCGTCCGCGTTCACCGCTTCGCTGCCGCCTAGGTCGAGCGCATCGACGAAAAAGGACGGGTCGCGGATCTCGGCAAGGGTCGGCAGGTCGTTTAGCGAGCGCAGCCCGAAGTAGTCAAGGAAGCGGCGCGTGGTGGCAAACAGGGCGGGACGGCCGGGTACGTCGCGATGGCCGACGATGCGTATCCAGTCACGCTCGCTCAGGGTCTTGACGATCTGGGTGCTGACGGCGACCCCGCGGATGTCCTCGATCTCGCCACGGGTGATGGGCTGGCGATAGGCGATCAGGGCCAGGGTCTCCAGCAGCGCGCGCGAGTAGCGCGCCGGCTTCTCCTCCCACAGCCGGCCGACCCAGGGGGCAAGCTCGCGCCGCACCTGGATACGCCAACCGCCGGCCACTTCAACCAGTTCGATGCCGCGGCCTTGATAGGACTCGGTGATCGCGGCGACGGCGTCGCGAATCTCGTCGCGGGCCGGGCGCTGCTCGTCCGGATACAGGCCCAGGATCTGATCTAGTGTCAATGGGCCGCCGGCCGCCATCAAGGCCCCTTCTACCACCTGTATCACCGGCGGTGTAAACATCGACACAAGGTTTAGGCCGGTGCCAGCGGGTGTCTTGGGCGCACCCACATCACCCCGGCCATTCCCTGAATCGACCTCAGTACCAATCTGGGCATCGTCCTCGGCACTCATGCGTCGACCTGCCGCAATCGAACATGAATCGGCGCATAAGCCTCCGACTGCACCAGCTCCAGAGTGGCGGCCTTGGCCAGTTCAAGGATCGCCAGAAAGCTGACCACAACACCGGCGCGCCCCTCAACGACATCAAATAGGTCGACGAATGGCACAAATCCGCCATGCTGAAGTCGTTCGAGCACCTGCGACATGCGCTCGCGAAGGGACAGCGATTCGCGTTCAACGCGGTGACTGGTGAACAGATCGGCTCGACCAAGCACCTCGCGCAGGGCGAGCAGCACCTCGTTGAGTTCGACCGTCGGCGGGATACGCGGCACATGGCCGGCGGGCACGTCCGCATGCACCGGGAAGCAGTCACGCTCCAGCCGCGGCAGCGCGTCGATGTCTTGCGCGGCCTGTTTGAAACGCTCGTACTCTTGCAGCCGACGCACCAGTTCTGCCCGCGGGTCGGCGTCTTCGTCATCGGCGGTCTGCGGGCGCGGCAGCAGCATGCGCGATTTGATCTCGCACAGCATCGCCGCCATGACCAAATATTCCGCGGCCAGTTCCAGCTTGAGGTCCTTCATGAGTTCCACGTACTCCATGTACTGGGTGGTGATCTCGGCGATGGGGATGTCGAGAATGTCTAGGTTCTGTCGGCGGATCAGATAGAGCAGCAGGTCCAGCGGTCCCTCGAAGGCGTCGAGAAAGACCTCGAGCGCATCCGGCGGAATGTAGAGGTCCTGCGGCAACGCCAACATCGGCGCGCCCTGAACGACGGCGAAGGGCATCTCCTGCTGTCGTGGCGGGGCCTCCATTGGCGGCTGTTCGTCGACGGTCTGCATGCGGTCTCCGCGTCGCAGGGTTGGTGGTCGTCTCGGTCGTGCTAGCCGTCGTTCTCGGTCTGGCTCTCGTTGTCGTGGTTGTCGGATACTCGATTACGATTACGACAACGACAAGACTGCGCAAAAACCAGGGCGGTTTTCTAGCCTTTCCGGGAGATCTCGACTAGGCGAGATCTCGACTAGGCCCAGATCAGCGACATCGCAAGACGGACCTCGTCCATGGTCTCGCGGGCGACATCGCGGGCGCGCTCGCAACCCTCGTTGATGGCGGCGCGCACCACCTCAGGCTGGGCCTCGAGTTCACGCGCGCGGGCCTGGATGGGTGCCAGTTCGGCGCGAACGGCGTCGATGACCGGCTGCTTGCATTCCAGGCAACCGATGCCGGCGCTGCGACACCCCTGCTGCACCCAATCCTTGACGTCATCGCCGCTATAGACCTCATGGAATTGCCAGACCGGGCAGAGTGCGGGATCGCCGGGGTCGGTTCGACGCACTCGGGCCGGATCTGTCGGCATGGTGCGGAGCTTTTGCTCAATGTCGTCAGGATCATCGCGTAGCGAGATGGTGTTGCCATAGGACTTGGACATCTTCTGCCCGTCCAGGCCCGGCATCTTGGCGGCACGGGTCAGCAGCGGCTGCGGCTCAGGCAGAATAACGCGCCCGCCGCCCTCCAGGTAGCCGAACAGACGTTCACGATCACCCAAGGTGATGTTGCCCTGGCTCTCCAGCAGCGCACGGGCTACCTCCAAGGCCTCCTGATCACCCTGTTCTTGATAGCTGCGCTTGAGCTTGTCGAACATCTTGGCGTTCTTTTTGCCCATCTTGCGCTTGGCCTGCTCCGCCTTGTCTTCGAAGTCCGGCTCGCGACCGTAGATGTGGTTGAAGCGGCGCGCAATCTCGCGGGTCATTTCCACATGCGCGACCTGGTCCTCACCGACCGGCACCTGGCCGGCCTTGTAGATCAGGATGTCCGCACTCTGCAGCAGCGGATAGCCGAGAAAGCCATAGGTGGCGAGGTCCTTTTCCTTGAGCTTTTCCTGCTGGTCCTTGTAGCTCGGCACACGCTCCAGCCAGCCGAGCGGCGTGATCATGGACAGCAGCAGATGTAGTTCGGCATGTTCCGGCACCCGCGACTGGATGAACAGCGTCGCCGAGCCGGCGCTGACGCCAGCCGCGAGCCAATCAACGACCATGTCGTAGCTGGCCTGCGGGATATTGGACGGGTCTTCGTAGTCGGTGGTCAGCGCGTGCCAGTCGGCGACGAAGAAAAAGCACTCGTACTCATGCTGAAGTTCAATCCAGTTCTTGAGCACGCCATGGTAATGGCCGAGGTGCAGCTTGCCGGTGGGGCGCATGCCGGAAAGCACGCGGGCGTGTTGTGCGGAGACTGAGGTCAACTTGGGTTCGCCTGTTGTCGAGCTTGGTTGCGGATGATCAAATCTGAAAACGGTCACGGACCAGCGCGGACGCCGGCATCAAATCCAGCGCGGTGCTGACCACCGGCCGCAAGACAACACCGATCAGACCGGGCGGCTGTCCGTTTGGTAGAAACAACAGCGCTAACAGCAGAAAGATGCCGTAAGGTTCGAGTCGCGAGAAGCGATACGCCAGTCGGGGCGGCAGCAACGCATTGAGAATCCGACCTCCGTCCAACGGCAGCAATGGAAACAGGTTCAGCGCCATCAGGAACAGATTGATTAGGATACCGATCACGCACATGTCGGCAAAGGAATAGAGTATCTCGGCCGGAATCGGCACCACCAGTACGATTAGCCCCATCGCCTTGATCGCAAGCCCCCAAGCCAGCGCCATCAACAGATTGACGCCGGGACCGGCGAAGGCCACCAACGCCATGTCCCAACGCGGATCGCGCAGTCGCCGCCAATCGACCGGCACTGGCTTCGCCCAACCGAATAGAAACGGAATTCCGACCAATGACTTAGATGTGATGTAGATGGTCAGTGGCACGAGGATGGTACCGATCGGGTCGATATGCTTGAGCGGGTTGAAGGTGACACGCCCGAGCATCAAGGCCGTGGGATCACCCCGCTTACTGGCCACCCAGCCATGGGCCGCCTCGTGCACGGTAATCGCTAAAAGCACCGGGATGGCGACGACGACGATCGTCAGCAAAGTCTGCGAGAGATAGTCCATAAGTCAGGGTTGGGGACCGTATCGGCGATGGCCCGGCGCACAGCCAAGGGCAGCACAGCGCCATACCGGGCGGGTTAGGCATCGAATAACGAGGTGTCGCCCTTGCCCGCGCGCACGAGCACCGGCGGTTCCTTAGTCATGTCGACGACGGTGGTGGGCTCCGTACCGCAGTGACCGCCGTCGATGATCAGATCGACGCAGTGGGCAATGCTCTCGCGTATCTCGTAAGTGTCGGTCAGCGGGCTCTCGTCTCCGGGAAGTATTAAAGTGGTGCTCAGGATGGGCTCGCCAAGCTCGGACAGCAGATCGCGCACGATAGGCGTATTAGGAACGCGGATGCCGATGGCGCGCCGTTTTGGATGTAGTAGTCGGCGCGGGACCTGTTTGGTTGCTTGATAGATAAAGGTGAACGGCCCCGGCGTCAACGACTTGAGCTGGCGATAGGCGCTGTTGTCGATGCGCGCATAGGTGGAGATTTCAGATAGATCGCGACAAACCAAAGTAAAGTTGTGCTTATCGTCTACACGGCGGATCTGTCGAATACGGTCGAGCGCTGACTTCTCGCCGATCGCGCAGCCCAGAGCGTAGCAGGAGTCGGTTGGATAAACCACGACACCACCGGCACGAAAGACCGCGGCCGCGCGCGTGATCAGCCGAGGCTGTGGGTTGTCCGGGTGGATCTCGACAAAGTCAGACATCTATAAATGCCAAGGTCAAGCAACATAGCGCCGTGCTCTCGGTGGCCTGAGGCATTGCAACGCAAGTTAGGCCTAGGCAGCAGCCTTGGCCGCGGCACACCCAAAGCCGGACAGCGACCAAATCGGCGTGCAGCCATCGGGCAGGGGCGGCAGCCGCCCGAGTTCGATCCCTGGGTTGTCCGGGCCATGATAGTCGGAACCGGCCGAGGCCAGCAGGCGATGCTCCGCCGCGTGGCGGGCGAAGACGAAGTAGTCGTCGCGGCTATGGCTGCCCGACACCACCTCTAGGGCGCGTCCGCCGCATTCCCGAAACTCGCCAATCAGCCGCAGCATTTTGCCGCGGGTCAAGCCGTAGCGCGCCGGATGCGCAATCACCGCGTGACCACCGGCGGCACGTATCCAGCCAACGGCCTCCTCAAGCGAGGTCCATTCGCTTTGCACGTGGCCGGGTTTGCCCTTGACTAGAAAACGCCTAAAGACGCCTCGGATGTCCTGCGCCGCGCCGCGCTGAACGAGAAAACGCGCAAAGTGCGTCCGTGCGATCAGCCCGCCCTCGGCATAGGCACTGGCGCCGTCGAAGGCTCCGACGAAGCCGGCCTTCTCTAATCTGCGTGCGATCTCCTCGGCACGCCATTCGCGGTAGCGCTGCAACCGTCGCAGGCCTTGCAATAGCGCTTCACAGGCGGGATTGAGGTCGAGCCCGACGACATGCACGGTGCGCCCGCTCCAGGTCACCGAGACCTCAACGCCGGGGATCAAGATCAGGCCAGCGGATACCGCGGCCTGAGTGGCCTCAGCGATGCCGGCGACGCTGTCGTGATCGGTTAGGGCCATGACCTCGACGCCGACATCGGCGGCGCGCTCGATCAATGCCGTCGGCGATAGCGTGCCATCGGAAGCCGTGGAATGGGTGTGCAGATCGGGCGTCTTGAACATCCCGGCATTCTAACCGATTGGCCGACCGGCTGACGCCTACTTTGCGCGATCCGGCTACACCCCATGGTGCGAGGCTGTTAAACTTAAGCTCTAAACCAGCAAGTTGTGAACAAACCATCGAAGGGTTTTCGCTGTCGTTGTCGAAATCAAGTATCCGTACGACAGCAACAACGATTGCGGCTGTGCCGGGTCAAGGGCTAAGGGCTGCCGTCCCGGAGCCCGTCCGCATGCGCGACGGGGACCTTGAGATGCGCTGCAATGGCGGCAGCGGGCAACACCCGCGGCGCGCGCTGAACGGCGCACCTTGGTGCCGCTCACCATCACGGCGACAGTCGCCCTTCACCAGTTGCGGCGAAGGTCGCGTCATCGCCGCACACGCCGACAGAGCGCTGCGAATGTCAACATGAAGCTCCTTGCCGATTTCTTTCCCGTCGTCCTCTTTTTTGTTGCCTACAAGCTCTCCGGTATCTATGTCGCCACGCTGGTCGCGATCGCTGCATCGGCCATGCTGATTGCCTGGGTTCGCATCAGGCACAAACGCACCGAGCGTATGCACCTGATCACGCTTGGTCTGTTAGTGATCTTTGGCGGCCTGACGCTTGCACTGCGCGACCCGATCTTCGTCATGTGGAAGCCGACTCTCGTTAACTGGCTCTTTGCGATTGCCTTCCTAGGCAGCCAGTTCATCGGCCAGAAGCCCTTGGTCGAGCGCATGATGTCGCAGGCCATCGACGTGCCGGCGCTGATCTGGCGTCGGCTGAACCTGGCCTGGACGGGATTTTTCTTGTTCTCCGGCCTGATCAACCTCTATGTAGTCTATATCGGGAGCGGCTTCTTCCAGGCCAAACGGGCGCTGACCGATGCCACCGGCGAGCAAGAGTTGGACCTGTCGCACTGCGCCGAGTTGTTCAACGGCGCCCAGCTCCTGTTGTGCGAAACGGCACAGGCGAGCGAGGAGCTTTGGGTGAATTTCAAGCTATTCGGTATGATGGGCTTGACCATCGTCTTTGTCATCGCACAGGCGTTCTATCTTGCCCGTCATCTGCGAGATGAGGATGCAGACAGCGCACTAGATAGACAACAGGAACAACCCTAACAACTGCCACAAGAAGACTAGCGCCGCGACAGAAGTGATTTCGTCCAACAGTGATTTCGCCAAATACCGACTTCGCAAAGACAGCTTACACAAAGGAACCGTCCGACATGTTCTACGCTATCATCGCCAGCGACAAACCGGATAGCCTTGCGGCGCGCCAGACGGCGCGTCCGGACCATCTGGCGCGTCTTCAAACCCTACAGGCCGAGGGCCGACTGCTGCTGGCCGGACCGCATCCAGCGATCGACTCCAACGACCCCGGCGAGGCCGGTTTCACCGGCTCGCTGGTCGTCGCCGAATTCGACGACCTGGACACCGCCCGAGCCTGGGCTGACGCCGATCCTTACATCGCCGCTGGCGTCTATCAGCAGGTTCAGGTGAAACCCTTTCTCCGCGTCTTTCCGTCCTGATCGACAACCACGCCAAACCAGCCAACAACCAAACAGACCAACAAAAGGAAACCATTGATGAGACCCACGCTTCCCCTCGCAGTGATTCTGACCGCGCTGATCGCCGCGGTGCCGAGCTCGCTCCTGGCCCAAGATGAGGCCGGGAATCTGCCCCCGGACGGGGACACCGCCATCGCCAGCGTCAACGGCCAGGACTACAGCCTGGATCTATTCCGCGTGTTCTTCACCCAACGGCTGCAAGAAACCAATGCACAGAATTCGCCGGCGTTCCAAGAGCAGGCATTTAACGAATTCTTGAGCCTGGTCGTCGCTGCTCAGGAAGGCGAGAAGCGCGATCTGGCGGCCAACGCCGAGGTGCAGACCGCGCTTGAGCTGCAGCGGCTGATGATCCTGTCCAACGCGGCACTGCAGAGCATCGCCAACGACGCACCGCCCACCGAGGATGAGCTCAACGAGGCCTACGAGAAATTCAAAGAGCAGGCTCAGCGCGCCGAATACAAGGCTAGGCACATCCTTGTCGACGACCAGGCCAAGGCCGAGGCACTGATCAAGCAGCTAGACGATAGCAAAGGCGAGGGCTTCGAGAAGCTGGCACAAGAAAATTCGCTCGGCCCCACCGCGGAGAAGGGCGGCGATCTCGGCTGGTTCGATGCGCGACAGATGGTCAAGCCCTTTGCCGATGCACTGGGTACATTGGAGCCCGGCAGCTACACCGAGCAGCCGGTGCAGACCCAGTTCGGCTGGCATGTCATTTTGCTTGAGGAGACCCGCACCGCGGAGCCGCCGACATTCGAGGAAGCCAAGCCAACGCTGGAGGCGGCGGTCAAACGGCAGAAGGTGGCCGATGCCCTGAACGCGCTGCGAGAGGAGGCAAAAGTCGATCTAAACCAAGACGTTGTTAAACTCAAGGAAGACGCCACTAGCGAGAAATAGGCAGTCGTGGCAGCGTCGTCGCAGACAGCAAGCCTTCTGATCAGTTGCATGACTTGGCCTTAGCGCTTCTGGTTGTTGCTCGCTAGGGTTCGCAGACGTTGGTCACCATCCGCCCATCAAGCGGTTGCAACGGGCGCGCGTTCGGCCCAATCAGTTGTCCGAGTCGGCGCAGATCGCCAAGGTCCACTTCCAGCGCGTCTCGCAGCACATACCAACGCACACCTTCGGTACAGGGCGGCCTGGTCAGCGAACCCGGATAGGCGTAGTAGTGCTTGCGGCTGGGTAACAAGAATAAGGCATTGATGCCGATGTTTCGCCCGTAAAACTGCTCACCCGCAACGCTGGGCGCATGTCTGATCACCCGCCGCATGATCTGATTGACGCGCGTGCCAGCGATCACCGGCACCGCGATAATGGCAATGTCTCCGCGGTTGTTGCCGTGGACAAATTGCAGCTCGCCGTCGGCCACACGTCCATCGACGGCATGCTCGGCAGGCACATGAAAGCGTATCTCCGCCAGTTCGTAGCTCAGTCCATCGACAATCAGATAGCTGCCTTGGTCGTAACCGAGCCGCAGCGCTCGGCCATCGTTGGTGACATACAAGGCGCTGCTGCGGTATCTGAAGCGCAGCGGTTGGCATGGCGCACCCAATGCCTCGGCCGCGCCCAAGGGCACCGGCGATTGCAGCCGCCCACTGGCGCAGACCGCGAACTCCGGCGAAAGTTCGCCCCAATGTTGCGGACCATCGGCGCCGATATGGGACCAGCGCAACGCAAGGTCCCGATCACCAGCAAAACTAGGCTGCCAGGCGGAGACGTCGGTCGCGCCTAGCGCGCCCATTGCGATAATCGACCAAGCCAGCGGCAGCCTAAGCAGGCCTCGCCGCGGATCAACGCATATCGCCATCATCTGCTGCCTCTCTTAGCTTGGTTTCGAGCCTAGTCCTCAACCTTGCCGCGCTGACCCAACCCCGCCAGGGGGATGACTTGAGCCGGCTGCGGCTCGTCGGCGTAATAAGGACGCTCGCCGCCACGGCCCTCGGCGTCGGCCAGCTCTTTCTCGCGCGCTGAGATCAGCGCTAGACATTGACGCACGTCCTGGATCGTGGTGGCGGACAGCGGGTGCTTCATCCCCGGAGGGGGCGTCACATCCCTGATGACTGCCGCCAATGTCTTGCGCATGGCGATCAGTATTTGCTGTTCCTGGCTGAGTTCATTCATTGTATGGCCTGTTGATTGGTGTATAGGACGTCTAGCGAGGCAATACCTCAGACCGATCGGCGACATCAGGGTCAATCCGACCGCAGCAGCTCTGCCAAGGCCGTCTCGTCGATCACCGGCACGCCCAGCGCCTCTGCCTTTTGCAGCTTTGAACCGGCATCACTGCCTGTGAGCAGATAATCAGTGTTGCGCGAGACCGTGCCCGTGACCTTGGCGCCCATGGCCTGCAGTTCGGCCTTGATGTCGTCACGAGGACGGCTCAGCGTACCCGTGATCACAAAGGTCTTGGCGGCGAGTGGCTGCGATAGACCCGAAGCGGACGCGACATCCGATTGGGTGCCGGCTTGTACATCGACCGGCGGCCAGTGGATGCCACCCACGCCTGGATCAAGCAAGCGCTCGATGACCTCGCGATTATGCGTCTGGGCGAAGAAGGCCAGGATATGCGCGGCGACGATAGGACCGACCCCAGGAATCAGGCTCTGATCGCCGCCCTGAAGCTTCTCAGCGGTAGCGGAGCGCAGTGCATCAATGTCTGGGAAGCGCTCGGCGATACGCGCCGCCGTGTCCGCATTGAGACCACGGATACCCTGACTCGCGAGCCATGCGGCCAGATCGCCGTCCGGGGCCGCATCCGGATGCTCGGCCAGATGCGCAAGCAGTGCCACGGCGGTCTTCGGTCCGACGCCGCGCACACCGCTGCGTACAAAATCTGAATCACGAGCCGCTATCAACGGGGCCAGATCTCGAAAATGATTGGCCAGGGCGAGGGCCGTCGCCTCGCCGACCTCGCGAATACCAAGTGCGTAGATGAAGCGCGCCAGCGTCGTATCGCGGCTGCGCTCCAGCGCGTCGAGCAGATTTTGCGCGGATTTGCTGGCCATCCGTTCCAGGCCAGCATAGTCGTCGAGTCTGAGCCGATACAGGTCCGACGGGTCCTGCACCAGCCCGCGCTCGACCAATTGATCGATCAGCTTGTCGCCAAGCCCTTCGATATCCATTGCCCGGCGCGACGCGAAGTGGCGGATGAGTTCCTTGCGCTGGGCGGCGCAGTACAGCCCACCGCTACAACGGGCCACGGCCTCGCCGTCGGCACGCACCACGTCAGAGCCGCAAACCGGACAGTGCTCCGGCAACTTCACGGTAATCGTGTCCGGTGGGCGTAGGGAGTCCACCACGGCAACCACCTCGGGGATCACGTCCCCGGCGCGGCGAATGATCACGGTGTCGCCGACTCGCAGGTCCTTCCGGCGCACCTCGTCGATGTTATGCAAGGTCGCGTTGGAAACCGTGGCACCAGCCACGTCGACCGGCTCCAGCCGGGCTACCGGCGTCACCGCGCCTGTTCGCCCGACTTGGAACTCCACCGCGCGTACCACCGTCTGCTCCTCCCGCGCCGGAAACTTGAACGCAATTGCCCAAACCGGATCGCGAGCGCGAAAGCCAAGGCGCCGCTGAAGCTGAAGGTCGTTCGCCTTGAATACAACGCCATCAATTTCGTAGTCGAAGCTGTCCCGTCGTTCGCCGATGCGGAGCTTGTAGTTGATACAGCCCCCGGCGCCCTGCACCACCTGAGACTCCGGCGACACCCGCAGGCCCCAGTCGCGAAACAGCGCCATCGCGTCGCTCTGCGTCTCGCCCAGGCTGCCCCCCTCGACCACGCCGAAGCCATAGCAGAACAGGGTCAAAGGCCGGCTCGCAGTGACCTTGGGATCGAGCTGACGCAGGCTGCCGGCGGCGGCGTTGCGGGGATTCTTGAATGGAGTCTGGCCTTGTTCAAGCATCTGCGCGTTGAGCTTCGCGAAGGCCGCCAGCGGTAGATAGACCTCACCGCGCACTTCGAGCAGGGTCGGCCAGCCGCTGCCTCGAAACCTGAGCGGCACCGCGCCGATCGTGCGCACCTGCGGCGTGACATCTTCGCCGACACTGCCATCTCCGCGGGTCGCGGCCCGCGTCAGCAAGCCATCCTGGTACAGCAAGCTGATGGCGAGCCCATCAAGCTTTGGCTCGGCCAGGTAGCTGACCGTGCCATTGTCGAAACCCTTACGTACGCGCCGGTCGAAGGCGTGCAAATCATCGTCCGCCATGGCGTTGCCGAGCGAGAGCATGGGCACTCGATGGCGCGCCTCCGCGAAGCCCAGGGCAGGTTCGGCGCCGACCCGCTGGGTCGGCGAGTCGGGCCTTCGCAGCGCCGGATACTGCTGCTCTAGCGATGCTAGCGCGCGGAACTGCCGATCGTACTCGGCGTCCGGGATCTCCGGATCATCCAGCACGTAGTAGCAGTAGTTGTGATGGTTCAGCGCGCGCCGCAGCGCCTCGGCCCGTTGCTCTTCGGCGGCCGGGGCGGCGCTTTGGGAGAGGGTTTGAGCCGGGGTTGAGCCGCAGGCATTACTCATTGCGTATCGGATTGGCCCGGGGCGCGTTGCAACGAGGCGGAGACTTGGGCACGCAAGGCCTTGGCACGCTCGTCGGTCAAAGGGTGGCGGCCCCGCTCCTGCACCTCACCACCGAGCTCGCTAGCCAGGGCGCGGGCGGCATGCAGCAATTCGTCATACACCATCAGATCGCTCGGATCACCGCCGAGCTGAGCGAACAGGGCCAGCCCCGGCGACTCGAAGCCATGCATGTCGTTTAGCGGGAACGAACCAGGCTTGACCAGATTCGCCATGCTGTACAGCGGCGCTCGCTTGCTGTCATCGGAGGCTAGGCGATGAAAAATATCCATGCTGCCCGGTGTGAGTTTCAGGCGCTTCGCGGCGGCGAGAATGCGGGCCCCGGCGAAGGGCTCCCGGACGGCAACAACGAATAGCTGAATCAGCATCGCGTCGTCGCCAGCGCGCTTTGACGCATGGTCCGACGATGCGGGGGCCGATGCAGGTCTCTGCGATGCGCTGGCAGCGGCCTTGGAAGCGGAATCGGCATCCGCGCCCATTTGTCTCTCAACCGCGGTCGGATCGGGCTCCGGCTTGGACTTGGGCTCATCCCGATCTGGCGCCCGATCTTGAGCCCGATCTAAATCCCGGGCTGGCTTGGATTCTGGCTCGGATTCTGGCTCGGATTCTGGCTCCGGGTCAGATTCTGGCTCCCGGTCAGATTCCGGCTCCGGCTCCGGCTTCAGGTCTGTTTGTAGCTCTGGCTGAAGTGCTGATTCTACCTCAAGACCATCCCATGACCTGTCGTCAGACAGGGCACTGGATTCCGACTCCAGCGGACCGAAGTTCGGCTCTCGCTTGTCGTTTAGGTAGTTGTCCCAGTCATGTTCGTCGTCGCGCGCTTCGGCGCGGCGGCGCTCCCAGAGATAAAGCCCGATCAGGAACGCGGCTCCGACGATGACCAGGATCAGGCGCAGTGTGACGGCGTCCATTCTGTTCTCGACCCTCGGTGTGTGCTCGCGGGCAAGTATATCAGCGCTGGCGGCACTAGGATGACTGACAAATCGGTTTCGATATGACTAAACTCGGTTGTTGATCGATGACGCGGCCACCAGGCGTGCCGCATCCTGCCTCGATGCCTGATCCGGGACGCGGCGACCATGGGTGCCGCACCCGCTTTTCGCTGCTGATTCATGACGCAGCCACCATGCGCGCCGCTTCCTCAACGTCCACAGACACTAGCCGTGAACAACCCGGCTCGTGCATTGTGACACCGATCAGATGATCGGCGATCTCCATCGTGACCTTGTTGTGGGTGATGAAGACAAATTGGACTTGATCGGACATTGAGCGCACCAGCTCGCAGAAGCGCCCGACATTGGCGTCGTCGAGCGGCGCATCGACCTCATCAAGCATACAGAAGGGCGCGGGATTGAGTTGAAAGATCGCGAACACCAAGGCCACCGCGGTCAGGGCCTTCTCGCCGCCGGAGAGCAGATGAATACTAGAGTTTCGCTTGCCTGGCGGGCGCGCCATGATGGTCACACCAGTCTCCAGCAAGTCGTCTCCGGTCAGCTCCAGATAGGCGTGGCCGCCGCCGAAGACGCGCGGAAAAAGCTGCTGTAGACCCTGGTTAACGCGATCGAAGGTCTCTCTGAAGCGACTGCGGGTCTCTCGGTCGATCTTGCGGATAGCCGCCTCCAGCGTCTCCAGCGATGCATTGATGTCGTCGTGCTGTTGCTCCAGATAACGCATCCGCTCTGACTGCTCGTTGAATTCGTCAATGGCCGCCAGGTTGATATTGCCCAAACGCTGGATGCGGTTGCGGACCTGGGCCAGCTCCCTCTCCCAGGCATCGGCCGTGGCCAGCGGGTCGGTGCCGGCGAGAATCGTCGGCGCGGTGCATTCATGCTCCTTGAGCTGCTCCTCAAGCGTTTGCCGACGCACGAGCAGTTCTTGACGTTCAAGGCGCTTGACATCCAGAATTCGTTGCGCTTCATTGACCGCCTGCTCCAAGCGCTGGCGCTGCTGTTCGGCGTCACGCACGGCCTGATCCAGGGCCTCCATTTGATTGCGCGCACCCGCCAGCTCGGCCTCCACGTCGAGCCGCAACGCAAGCTGCTCTTCCAATTGTTCGCGCTGATCGGCAAGCGGTTCGGCGTCCTGCTCCAGCGCCTCCAGCAACGCCTCGCGCCGTTCCCCTAGGCTGCCGAGCTGCTGCTGCGCGCGCTCCAATGCCGACTCCACGGCGTCGCGCGACGCTCGCCGGGTCTCGATACCCAGCGTCAGGCGCTGACGCTCGTCGCGCAGCCTACCCTGCTCGGCCCGACCGACCGTCACCTCTGCCCGCAAAGCGTCGCGCTCGGCGAACAGGCTGTCTCGCCGGACAGTCAGTTCTTCGGTTTCTTCCAGGGCCGCATGCAAGCGCTCGCGGGCCGCTTCAATCTGCTCCAGAGCCTCGGCGCGGCCTTCCGCCAGCTCGGCGCGCTCGGTGCTCAGGGCATCTCGCCGCTCTTGCAGATGCTCTTGGCGCGAGCGCCCGGCGCCGAGTTCGGCATCCATTGAGGCCCGCTCACGACTCAGCCGAGCGACGCACTGCAAGGCGTCCTCGCGCTCCTGCTCGAGTTCGTGCCGCCGCTCGGCCAGCGCCTGCTGTTGCTCGACGAGATCAGCAATGGTCTGCTCCAGCTCGTCGCTGGCGGTCTGCAAGGCGCGCAAGTCCTCGGCGCGTCCGATGCTGCCGGCGACATGCGGACCATCGGCGGCGCTGCAAATGCAATCGCGGCCGATGATATTGCCGTCGCGCGTGACGATGCGCTCGCCAGGCGCAAGCTGGCCGCGCCGCGCCAATGCCTCAGTTGAATTCTCAGCAACTGCGATACCGGCGAGAAGGCCGCTGAGCGGCCAGGGACACCGCACTCGCGCCAGTAGACTGTCTCCGTCATGCTGATCCAGCGCATCGGAAGCAGTGCCCAGCAGTATCAAGGGTCCGCAATCAAGCGCAGCCGCGTAGGCATCGAGGTCCTGCACGCACAGCGCGCCAAGCGCCTCATTGAGCACCGCCTCGACCGCTCGCTCCCATCCGGCATCAACCTCAATGGTCTCGAGCAAGCGCGGTACGTCTTGCAGTTGCTGGCGCTCGATCCATGCCGCCACGACATCGTCGTCGCCTTCCAGCACGGCATCCTGCAAGGCTTCCAGCGAGGATTGCCGCCCGCGGCAGGTCTGCAATTCGGTCCGGGCCGCATCCAGCCGCCCGGCCAGGGCATGGCGCTCGTCGTCGAGCAGACGTAACGCATCGGCGGCCTCGGTCTGCTCGTCCGCGGCGGCAGCGATCTGCTCGTCCAGCCCGTCCGAGCGTTCCTCCAGTTGGCTGATCCGAGCAGCGAGCCCCGCTGTGTCCAAGCGGCCCAACTCTTGCTCTAAGCGTGCCTCGCGCTGGGCGTCATGCTGCAGGCGCTGCTCCAGAGTGTTGATGCGCCCGCGCTCGGTCTGCGCCTGCTCGGCGGGTCCTTGGAGTTGCTGTTGCAGCCCGTCCCACTCTCCTTGCCAGGCATCCAGCTTGATCTCGCTCGCGGCCAGACGCTCGCACGCGGCGTCGAACTGGCCGTTTGCCACTTCCAACAACGGCAAGTCTCGTTCCAGTTCGTCGTTCAATGTCATGAGTTTGGCTTGATCGCGCTCCAGATGCGATTCGGCGTCACCGAGTTCGCGACGCACGCGCCCGAGTTCGCTCTCCTGGCGCGCTCGATTCTCTTTGGCGAATTGGATCGCCTGCTCCAACCGCGCGATCTCGGAACCCACCGCATAGTAGCGGCCCTGCACGGCGTTAAATTGGTCTGAGGCGTCGGCGAAGCCGTCGCGATGGGTCTCGATGGCAGCCTCAATGCTACGCTGCTCGGCACGACGCGCCTCCAGCGCTACATGATGCTCGCCGAGCACCCGTTCGCGCTCGCCAATATCGCGGTCGAGGTCACGCCAGCGCAGCGCCGCGAGTTGGTCCTGCAGTCGACGCTCGTCCGCCTTCAAGGCACGATATTTCTCCGCGGTCGCGGCCTGACGCTCCAAATGCTGGAGTTGTTTGCCGACCTCATCACGTAGATCGTTCAGCCGCTCCAGGTTTTCGCGGGTGTGCCGCATTCGGGTCTCGGTCTCGCGACGGCGTTCCTTGTATTTGGAAATACCCGCGGCCTCTTCGATGAACAGGCGCAACTCATCCGGCTTGGCCTCGATGAAGCGCGAGATCATGCCCTGTTCGATAATTGCGTAGCTGCGTGGACCAAGCCCAGTGCCGAGAAAGAGGTCCTGGATGTCGCGTCGACGGCAGCGTGAGCCGTTGAGGAAATAGCCGGACTGACCGTCGCGGGAGACCTGGCGCTTGACCGCGATCTGATTAAAGGCCGAGAACTGACCGCCGGCACGGCCGTCGGCATTGTCGAAGGTCAACTCGATGCTGGCCATACCCACGGGTTTGCGGCCGGTGCTGCCGTTGAAGATGACGTCGGCCATGGACTCGCCGCGCAACATCTTTGCCGAACTCTCGCCCATGACCCAGCGCACCGCATCAATGACGTTGGATTTGCCGCAGCCGTTCGGCCCGACGACGCCGGCAAGATTGCTCGGGAACGGCACCGTGGTCGGGTCTACAAAGGACTTAAAACCTGCGAGTTTGATTTTTTCGAGCCGCATTGGCGCAAGATACTGCAACGCGCTTTCAACGGACAAGCACGACGCGCAATTTCCTTGGCTGAACGTTGTTTCTGTCTGCGGTCATGTCTATTTCATCTGCGAAATCTCCACGGACAGGCCTCAGGTAACCCGATAGCATAGGGCATTGCACCGCAGAAGAAATGTGATTCAAGACCAACGACAGACCCGGCATTTGGCCCGCACGGGCAACCCAACACGATAGGAGCTTTGCAGACATGAGTTCAGCGCCGAGCAAGACGCTCGAGACCTTTCCCAACCCGAGACCCGAACGTGATTACACCATTCGCATCCGGGTGCCCGAGTTTACCTGCCTATGCCCGAAGACCGGCCAACCCGACTTCGCCGAGTTGACGCTGGAGTACGTGCCCGAAGCCTGCTGTGTGGAGCTCAAATCGCTCAAGCTCTATGTTTGGTCGTTCCGTGATCAGGGCGCCTTCCATGAAGACGTGACCAATCGCATCCTCGCGGATCTGGTCGCGGCCACGTCACCCCGATTCATGCGTTTAAAGGCCGATTTCAAGGTCCGCGGGGGCATCTATACCTCCGTGGTCGTCGAACATCGCGCGGCGGGCTGGAATGCGCCAGAGCCCGTCCAGTTGCCGTGACGGCGGGACCGGGGAGCAGCCCAGACGTCAACCCGGGCATCAACCCCGATATCAGTTTGGCGATCGGCCTCGACATCGGCACCTCAGGCTGCCGGGCCATTGCAATCAATGCCCGCCGACGGCGGCTAGGCACTGCCGAGGTGGCACTGCCGGCCGCGACGCGCGGCAACGGCGGCAAGGTCGAGCAAGACCCAGAGCGCTGGTGGGACGCCACGCTAATGGTGCTGCGCCAAGTCGCCGCGATGATCGATCGCGACCTGAGCGGCCATCACTCGACCGACAACCAACCGGCCGGCGATCATTGGACCGAGAAAATCGGCAACTGCGCCCTATGCGTGGACGCCACGTCGGCAACACTTCTACTGTCCGCCTTGGACGGCACACCGCTGTCGTCAGCGCTGATGTACAACGACAGCCGATCGCGCGCCGCCGCGGAACGCATCGACGCCGTTGCACCAAAGGGTTCGGCGGCCCGCGGTGCAGGCTCAAGCCTGGCCAAGGCATTACATCTGAGCGCGGAGTCGTCCGCCATTGCGATGCCGGAATCGTCGCTCTTGCCGCTCCACCAAGCCGACTGGATCATTGGCAGACTGCGCGGACGCTTTGGCGACACGGATTGGAACAATGCGCTGAAGTTAGGCTTCGACACCGCAGGCGACAGCTGGCCGGATTGGGTCCGAAAGCTGCTGCCTAAGACCCTCGCTCTGCCACGGGTTCATCCCCCGGGCGGGGTGCTGGGCACCATTGCCCCGTCGATCTCAAACCTGACCGGTCTCCCCGCGCAACTCATGCTCTGTGCCGGCACCACCGACAGTACGGCGGCGGTGATTGCCACAGGTGCTGGCGGCGGCGACGCCGTGACCAGTCTCGGCAGTACATTGGTGCTGAAGCTTATCGCCCAACGCCCCGTCTCGGAACCGCGCTTCGGCGTTTACAGCCATCGCCTTGGCGACCACTGGCTGGTCGGAGGGGCATCCAACAGCGGCGGCGCTGTGTTGCGGCAGCATTTCAGCGATTCGGGGCTTGAGGAGTTGTCGCGTCAGATCGATCCCAGCCTGGACTCAGGACTCGACTACTACCCATTGCCCGGCATCGGCGAGCGCTTTCCGATCGATGATCCAAACCTAGCACCTCGGTTATCGCCACGCCCGACGGATGATGCGCGCTTCCTGCACGCACTGCTGGAAGGCATCGCCCGAATAGAGCGCGATGGCTATAAGAGACTGGTGCAGTTGGGCGCGACGCCGCCGGATCGCGTGCTCACGACTGGCGGTGGAGCCCGCAACCTGGTCTGGACCGCGCTGCGCCAGCGCCTGCTTGGCGTACCGGTGCAAACTGCGGAACATCAGGATGCAGCCTATGGCGCGGCGCTGCTCGCGTTGAACGCCCTGCCCGCGCAGCAGGCTGACGGCACAGGCTAATGAGGCAATGCCTCAAACCCACTAGAGCGCGCCGACCCAGTGCTTGACCTGTACGTGACGTCAAGTTGGCCGAGAGCCGGCGCCGGCATAGAGCAGATTTAGACAGTATCGGCCTATTGTCCTTGGTCCTTAGGTCCTTGGTCTTGACCCTCGGCCCTTGCTGAGGAAAAGCTTGGTTACGCGGCAAAACCTGAATCATCCGCAAGCAGTAGGCGCCAGCTTAGCCTTAGACAGCTCGACTGCCTCAACCGGCACCACTCGCTGTCAGCTTGTCGAATAATGCCTGGGCGGCCGGGGCCTCGGCGGAGTTGGGATGCTCCTGCAACAGCCGTCGCAAGATCTTCACCGCCTCACTGCCGCGATCCATACCGTCAAGGGCAACCGCGGTGTGGTAAGCGATCTCCGTCTGTGTAGGATAGGCCAAATGGGCCTGTTGCAGGATGCGCAGACCACGCCCTTGATCACCGCTGTTGAACAGTATCCAGCCATAGGTGTCCGCCACCTCAGGCCGATTCGGATTCAATTCGTAGGCCTTGAGCGCCACCTCCAACGCACGCGGATCTTCTCGCTCGTGCAGAATCCAGGCAAGATTGTTGAGGACGAGCAAGTTGGCATTGCCCGTGCTGTAGAGCCGCTCATAAATGGGCAGGGCGCGGTCCGCCATGCCCTCTCCATGCAGCACCATCGCGAGGAATGCCTGCGAACCTAGGTCGTCCGGCACCCGATCGGCCCATTCCTCCAACATGGAGATGGCCTCGACCTGCTGGCCCGAGTTCACGTAGGCCTCGGCCAATTGACGCACCGTCTCCGAATTCGGTCTCAGCGCGATGGCCTTCTTCAGCGGCGCCACCGCCGCTTTCGGTTCGCTTGCCGCCAGCTGCACCCTGCCCTCAATGCGGAAACCTAGATCCTTGTCTGGAAAGTCTTTCTGCAGTTCCCGGGCTACCGAGACCGCCTCAGCGTAGCTGCGCTCGGCGAGCAACACCGAGACTAAGGCAACACGAGCATCCACGAAATCTGGTTTTTCATCGATTGCGCGGCGGAACGAAGCGGCCGCCGCGCTTAGGTCCTCGGCCTTCCACTGCGCGCCGCCGCGGAGATAATGTATCCGTGGGTCATCTGGTTGCGTATCGAGTATCTGATCGAAGGTGCGGATGGCACTGGCCTCTTCTCCCGCCAGGGTTTGCGCCCGGCCGAGCATCTCCAGCACGTCGACATTGTCCGGAAAGCGAACCGCGAGATCGCTGGCGACGGCCAAGGCCTTCAGGTGCTCTTGGCGGTCGATGTGGAACCGCGTCAACAGCAGACCGGGTTGGTTCGCCGCTGTATTGGCATCTTGCGCCTTATTGAGCCACTCTAAAATCGCGGCATCGTCTTTACGCAGTTCTGCCAAGGCCGCCATGCCGAGCAGAGCCGCCAGATTACGCGGGTCGTTCTGCAGCACACGCTCATAGCGCTTGCCGGCCGATTCTATGTCGTCGTCCGCAACATCGACACGCGCCAGGTTAATCAATGCGGTGTTGAAGCTTGGGTCGACTTCCAACGCATGTTCAAAGCGCGCTCGCGCCTCGTCGAGCTTGCCCTGGGCCAACAACGCGAGCCCGGTCAAATTATAGGCAATCGGGCTGTCCGCACGTCGCTCCTCCAACGCGGTACTGGCCGCGACCGCCTCGTCATAATGCTTTTCTTTGAGCTGAGCAAGCACGAGTAGTACATCGGCCTGCAGCACCTCCTGCCCCAGGTCTACCGCTGACTCCAATTCGTTGATCGCATCCCCCGTCTTGCCGCCAGCGATCAGCGTCAATGCCAACTGCGTGCGCAGAGCGGCGACATCCGGCGCCGTCTCCACCGCGCGCGCCAACCAGGCTTGACCGCGCTCCTGGTCGCCGGCGAGCATATAGGCGCTGCCGAGCAAGGCCATGGTCTGCGGGTCGTTTTCATTGGCTAGAGGTTCGAGCACGGCAACGGCGCCCTCAGGCTCACGAAGCTTGAGCCGAGTGGCCGCTAACACCTTCGCGGCTTGCAAATTACCTGGCATGGCCGACACGACGCCGGAAAGGTATTCCTCGGCGATCTGCAGCTCGTTGCGGGCGTAACTGATGATACCGAGCAGCAACTGGCTCTGCACATGATTCGGCTGCGCACCGATGACCTTCTGCAAGTGCGCTGACGCCTGCTCCCAGTCACGGTCGTAGAAGGCCATGACGCCGCGCAGATAACTGACGATGACGATGTTCGGCTGCAGCGCATCGACGGCCGCCAAATCGGCACGCGCCCGATCGAATTCCTGTAGCCGGACATAAGCAGTAGCTCGGCCGAGCAAGGCGCGCAGATTTTCGGGCTCCAGCGCCAAGACGGCGCCGAACTGTTCGACCGCGGCCTGCGAGTCGTCCATCTGCCGCAGCACCTCGGCTCGCAGCAGCAAGACGTCGGGCGCATCAGGGAACTGCTCGACCAAGACAGCAGATGTTGCCGCGGCCGCGTCCAGGTCTCCGGTCAACATCGACAGTTGCACCAAACCCAAGGCCGCGACCTTGTCGGTTGGGTCGCTTTCAACCGCCTGCGCAAACGCGTCCCTGGCCTGATCGAGCTCCTTCAGGCCCATGAGCGCACGGCCACGCAACGCCAGCGCTCTCCCACGCTCGTCCTCCGCCGAGGAATGGTCATCGAGTTCCGCGAGGGCTTGGCGAAAGTCGCCCTGCTGCAGATACGCATCCACGAGTTCGAAGCGCCAGCGATCGGCCTCGGCGCCCAGTTCTCTTGCCCGCAACAGCTCCTTTTCGGCCGCGGCCCCCTTTTGGGTGCGAAGGTAGAGCCGGCCAAGCAGCAAGCGGGCATCGACCAGCCCAGGGTCGTCGCGCAAGAGATTCTTCAGTTCAATCTCGGCGGCACTATAGTTGCCCGCGTCGAAGAAGCTCTTCGCTTGCTCCATGCCTGAGCCGTCGGCCGACGCGGCCACCGGGGCCAGCAAGGCCACAAAGAGCGCGCAGGGCACCAATGCAACTAATTGGATGCGTCGAATGAAGGCTCGTGCGGTTTGATTCATTGCGATCTCCGGGTCGTGCTTTCTTGCACAAGCATGTTGGCTGCTGACTCAGCTGATTGACCTACACTTAGTAGGGAATCCCAAATTTTTTCATCATATTGTAGAGTGTCGGCCGGGTAATACCCAGCAACTCCGAGGTCCGAGAAAGGTTGTAATCGCTATGATACAACGCGCGCTTGACCGCTTGCTTCTCTGCCAGCTCGCGCACCTCGCGAAGCCCGAACGGAACCTCTTCGACCTCGACCTGCTCCAGTTCGAGATCTTCCGGCGTGATCTCACGCCCTTCGGCCATGACCACCGCACGTTTGACCCGATTCTCGAGTTCGCGGACATTTCCCGGCCATTCGTGCTGCTCAATGATCGCCAGCGCCTGCGGAGAGAAGGTCTTGACCGGACGCTTGAGCTGCGCGGCGAAACGCGCTAGGAAGGCGCGGGCGAGCACAACGGCATCGCCCTGGCGATCGCGCAATGGCGGCGCCAGGAGCGTGGCCTCATTGACACGATAGTAGAGGTCCTCGCGAAACCGGCCCTCGGCGATCAGCCGACCCAAATCCTGGTGCGTGGCACAGATCACGCGCACATCTACCGCAATCTCCTTGCGACCGCCGATGCGCTCGATCACGCGCTCCTGAAGAAACCTCAGCAGCTTCGCCTGCAGGGACATGGGCAGATCGCCAATCTCGTCGAGGAATAAAATACCCCTGTTCGCGGTTTCGATCTTGCCACGCGTGGTCTTGACGGCGCCGGTGAAGGCCCCTTTTTCGTAGCCGAACAGCTCGCTCTCAAGCAGATTCTCGGGGATGGCGGCACAGTTGATCGCCACCAGCCGCTTGTTGCTGCGATTGCTTAAGCCGTGAAGGATGCGCACCAACACCTCCTTGCCGGTACCGCTTTCACCAAGAATCAACGTGGTCACGTCGGTCGGCGCCAGCTTCTCCACGGAGCGGCACACCTTGAGCATCTCCGGACTGACCGTGATCAACTCGGCGAACGGCGATTGCGGCCCGCGAGACGCAAGCATACGATGCTCCTGCTCAAGCCTGGCGAGCCGTGCGGCACGCATCACCGCCAACGCCAGCAGGTCAGGATCGACTGGTTTCTCATAGAAGTCGTAGGCACCGCGACCGATGGCGCGCACGGCGTTGTCACGGTCGTTGTGCCCGGTCACGACGATGACCTTGGTGTCAGGTGCCTGCGACAAGATGTCATCGAGCGCCTTGAAACCCTCGCTGGTGCCGCCGGGGTCGGGTGGCAACCCCAAATCCAGCGTCACCACGGCCGGTGCAAAGCGTTCCAGCTCCGACAGCGCGCTTTCGCGGTCCGCTGCGACGGCCACATCACAGCCGTCGAAGCTCCAACGAAGCTGCCGTTGCAAGCCTTCGTCGTCTTCGACGATCAGTAGCTTGGTGATTTGATCTTGCAAGAGGCCTCTACCGACGGACTGACGCAGACACGGCCTTCATCGACCGGCTCGGCGGGAATGAAAATGCTGAAACGGGTACCAACGCCTGGGCGACTGTCGATCTCAACCCGTCCACCGAGCATGGTAACGAACTCTTTGCACTCGTAGGCACCAATCCCCATGCCAGAGAGACCTTTCGTCGAGTCAAACGGCTGGAACAGACGATCCCGCACAAAGGCTTCGTCCATGCCGCAACCATTGTCGTCTACCTCGACGACGACACCCATCGAGATCACGGACAAGCGCACATCAACGCGTCCGTGCTTGGGCGTGGCCTCCTGGGCGTTCTGTATGACGTTGCCGAGCACAGCCGATAAGCGGTCTGAATCCGCGGAAACGGCAACCGCGATGTCTTCGTCAACCCGCAGAGTGGGACGGGGCTCCATCGCGCATCGATCGGAAACAACGCGTTCGAGCGTTGCCCGCAGATCGACGCGTGCCGCGTGACCGGTGCCTGCGGCTGAGCGCAACTGCGAGAGCAGACGATTCATCTTGTCTACCGAGTTGTTCACGGTCTGGAAAGCGTCGTCGACGAAGGCCTGGTTACCCTTGAAACGCTCAGCATTTTTCGAAATAAGCGACAACTGGGCGACCAGGTTCTTGAGATCGTGCACGACGAACGCCGAAAGGCGGTTGAAGCCCTCGAACTGCCGAGCTTGAGCAAGTGCCGTCGCCGCCTCGTCTAAGGCCAGATAGCTGGCCGCCTGACGCGCAGCTGTCTGGAGTAGCTGCACGTTCTCCCAATCCAATGCCTGCGGCGCCCTGGCCTTGGAGAGGATGACGAAACCCATCAGCCGTTCTTCATGGAATAGCGGTATAACCAACCATAGACTCGGGTTGTCTTGCATCCATGCCGGCATCGAGACGCTGCCGGGCAAAGAGGCATCGCGACTGCTATCGTCGAGATTGATGACCATGCCGGAACGGCTCAACGCATCGCAGAACGCGCCCGCATCCCAGCGCCTGTCGACCTCAATCTCTGGGACATTCCAACAGCGCGCGAACTCGCAGCTACCGTTTGCCACCCGGGTCCAGATCGCCCCGCCAGGACTCTCCACCAACTCGGCAAGCGCAAAAATAATGCGCTCGGGCAGGGTCGCCTGCAACACCTGCCCAGACAGCACACTGATCAATCGTAACCATTCCTCTCGATAATCATAGCGGTAGCTAAAAAAATGCTTATTGACGAAGAGCTTTAAACGCGAGCGCAACTGCCCGGAGAACAGCAGCACGACCAATAACAAGCCGGCGCCGAAGAAAAACAGCGGTTGGAAGACCGTACTCCATGCGCCGCCGTAGTAGCGAATGTAGTAGCCGGCCAACGCCATGAACAAGAGGTACAGGCCAGTTGCAACCAGTGTCGTCGAGTGGATGACAACTGATCGTGAAACGGACAGATCGAACGACCATTGCGGATTGCGCGCAACCGAGACCGCGATAAAGGGCACAACCACCGCATTGACGACCCCACGCGCCAGCAACAACCCGTAGTCGACACGCCCGAACAGCAGCGCATCGGCAAAGAAGTAAAAGTCGTAGGCGAACAGCGAGCCCAACCCAAAGCAGAGGAACTTGATCCCCCAGCGATGCTGCCAAGGTGTGTTGCGATAGATCTGCTCGACCAAGAACAGTCCGGCCACCATCAACACCACCAGCGCGATGAGACGCACGCTCCCGATCTGTCCTAGCAATGCAATGGACACTACGCCTTGTAGGTGCGACTCGACGGGCAACATGAGCGCAAGGCATCCGAGCGCCACAAACCAACGTAGGAGCCGCAGCCGATCTTCGCCACCAGGTTGCAGCAGCGCAAGCAAACGCAGCAAGAACATGAGCCACGCCAGCATGCGCAATGCTTCCGCCGCCCAGACCAATTCGACAGGGATGTTTTGCCATTGCGCCTGCGCCGCCAACAGGCTCGCCCAAATGGCATTTGCAACCACGGCGAACAGCAACAATCCGCCCTGTAGGCGACCCCGCCAAGTCGTCAGCAACAACAGGCCGAGTCCCGTCGTCAGGAGGGCAGCCAACGCATAGCCAATGGCACCAAAGCTGCTCAGGGCAGACATAGCTGGCATCAGCCTCTAAAGACAAGGCTCAGTCATCACCGCGCCCCCTTACCGAGCAGCACGACCTCAACCGTTTGAAGCAGAATAATCAAGTCCAGCACCACACTCGCGTGCTTGACGTAGTAGAGGTCGAATTCCAACTTGCGCTTGGCATCTTCTTCATCCGATCCGTATGGGTAAAGCAGTTGAGCCCAGCCCGTAACGCCCGGTTTTACGCGGTGGCGCTCGGCGTAGAAGGGGATGCCCGCCGCCAACTGTTCGACAAACTCGGGCCGCTCCGGACGCGGACCGACCAAACTCATCTGCCCCCGCAGAACATTGAACAGTTGCGGCAATTCATCCAGGCGTGTGCGCCTTAACAACCCACCTAGTCTTGTAATCCGCGCATCATTCTGTGACGCCCAGCGCGCGCGGCCGTCCGCCTCGGCATCGACGCGCATGCTGCGGAACTTGTGCACACGAAAGGGCATGCCACTCTGGCCGACACGAATCTGATGATACAGAACCGGGTCACGCCCGCGCGACTCGATCATGCTGGCGATAGCGACCAGGGTCATGACCGGCGCGGCCAGAGTAAGCATGATGCTGGCGAGCAGGAGGTCCAACAGTCGCTTGCCGTAGAGCCCAGTCACACCCAGGCGAAACCCGCTTTGCGAAAAAAAGATCCAGCTCGGATGCAATAGATCGATCTTGACGACCGCAAATTCCTTCTCGAAAAAGGTCAGCAGGTCGAGCACCTCGAAGCCGCTCATTTTGCAATCTAGCAGTTCACCGACCGGCAGCTTGTGACGTCGATCGTCCGCGGCCACCACGATCTCGTCGACCGCATTGGCGATAGCCAGTTCCAGCAGTGATGCTTCGTGCGGCAATACCTTATCGTTATTCACCAGGCGCTGACTGCGCGGCAGAGCCACATAGCCGACCACGCAGAAACCGAGATTGCGCTTTGCCTCCGCCAGCTCGCTGATGCGCTGGGCATTGACGCCAGCCCCCAGCACTAAGACCCGCCGCTTTTGCGACTCGGCACCTGCGATACGCGCAAACACCTCCCGCACCAAAACGACACCGACGAAAGAAAACGCCAGCGCAAGACCCAGGACGCCGCGCCCCATGGCCAAAGACGGAAACAGATAAAAAAGCAGGGCAAGGAGCGCCGTCGCGATTACGAAAGCGAAGGAAAGCCGAACAACGAAGCCGGCTTCGCGGTCATGGACGCCGCGCTGATAAAGGCCCATCGATATGACGGACAGAGACATGACGACGGCGAAGATGGCCCCCGTAACGCAAATGGCGCAGGCAGCGACATCCGTCGGCAAAGACCAACCGAACCGTACATAGGCACCAAGGCTCAGCGCACCGTAGAAGAGCAGCGCCTCGACGATGCCGAGGACGAGATTGATCCCTGAGACGTAGTAACCGAAAACACGAATCATGGGCGTAGGTCGGCGGCTGCGGTGAGATGGTTGATGCGATTAAGCAGAACTGGACGAAGATGCGGCATCGCTGAAGCCGTCTGCCAAGCTGCCCTGAGATGGAGAGCGTTAAGTCGGGAGGTTCGCGCACCGTGGCGCCCTTTCGGCCGGGTCTTGTCGTCCCAGTCTCGTCATTCAGGAGAGGCATCATGCGACAGCTTGATCTTGCCTCAGCTTCGCCGAGCTAAGCGGCACATGATACCATCGGCAAGCCTACGGAGTCGCGCTGCACCGCGGCTCGCTCGCCCGCTCCGACACCCGCTTCACAATCAGATGTCCTGGCTATGACTTCAGTGATCAGTAACGTTCAACCCATGATCGGGATCATCGGCCTTGGCTACGTCGGACTCCCGCTCGCGGTCGCTTTCGGCAACCGATACCCCACGATCGGCTTCGACATCAACGTCCCTCGCGTTGCCGAGTTGCGCGCGGGCAAGGACGTTTCGCTGGAATGTACGACCGAGGAACTCGCCAACGCACCTCACCTGAGCTACACCACGGATTTGGATGATCTAGGCGCCTGCAACGTCTACATCGTGACCGTACCGACGCCGATCACCGAAAGCAAGACGCCCGACCTGAGGCCGCTGATCTCCGCCAGCAACCTGTTGGGCAGGGTTATTGCGCGCGGCGATGTCGTGATCTACGAATCTACCGTCTACCCCGGCGCCACCGAAGAGGTCTGCGTGCCATTGCTGGAGACTGGCTCAGGTTTGACAATGAACCAGGACTTCCTCGTCGGCTACAGCCCTGAGCGCATCAACCCCGGCGACAAGGAGCACCGGCTTCGCACCATCAAGAAGGTGACGGCTGGCTCCACGCCCGCGGCAGCGGACTTTGTCGACGCCCTGTACGGATCAATCATCGACGCTGGCACGCACAAGGCCAGTAGCATCCGCGTGGCCGAGGCCGCCAAGGTCATCGAGAATACCCAGCGTGATGTCAACATCGCCCTGGTCAACGAACTTGCGCTGATCTTCAGCCGTCTCGGCATCGACACCGAAGAGGTGCTGCAAGCGGCCGGCAGCAAGTGGAACTTTTTGCCGTTCCGTCCCGGTCTGGTGGGCGGCCACTGCATCGGCGTCGATCCCTATTACCTAACCCACAAGGCGCAGGAGATCGGCTACCACCCAGAGGTCATCCTCGCCGGGCGCCGGCTCAACGACAGCATGGGCGCCTTCGTCGCCACCGAGGTGGTCAAGCTGATGGCCAGCCGCGGCGGTATCCCGGCCCAGGCCAAGGCGCTGCTGCTCGGACTCACGTTCAAGGAAAACTGCCCCGACCTGCGTAATACCCGTGTGGTCGACATCGCCGCGGAACTCGGTAAGTTTGGCATCTGCTGCGATGTCTGTGATCCTTGGGCCAGCGCCGAGGAGGCCGAGCGCGAGTACGATATCAGGCTGGTGGAACCTCGAACCGGCAACGACTATGACGCCATCATCGTCGGCGTGGGCCATCGTCAATTCGCCGACATGGGCATCGAGACCCTCCGCGGCTTCGGCAAACCGAATGCGGTCGTCTACGACGTGAAACACCTATTTCCGCGTCATGCCGTCGACGGCCGGCTATGATCGGCCCTTTGCGCTCGGCCCTTCGCAGAGCAAAGGCGTCGGCGAACAAGCTTGTTGTCGCCACAAGACTTGACTCATCTGCAAGCATTTTGTCCCATCAATCCTTGCCAGGAATTCACAGATGAAAGTTCTCGTAACCGGAAGTGCTGGTTTCATAGGCTCTGCGCTGTCGCTGCGTCTGCTTGAACGCGGCGACGAGGTGATCGGCGTCGACAATCTCAATGATTACTATGACGTGGAACTGAAAAAGGCGCGACTAGCGCGCATTTCGGACTTCGACGGCTTTACCGATCTGCGGCTGAATCTGGAGGACCGCGACGGCATCGCGGCGGCCTTCGCCCGGCATCAGCCACAGCGCGTCGTGAACCTCGCCGCCCAGGCCGGAGTGCGCTACTCCATCGAGAACCCGCTGGCCTACGTCGACACCAACCTGGTCGGTTTTGCGCATATCCTTGAAGGCTGCCGTCACAACGGCGTCGAGCATCTGGCCTATGCATCCAGCAGTTCGGTCTACGGCGCCAACACGACGATGCCGTTCTCTGTACAGGACAACGTTGACCATCCGCTGAGCCTTTATGCTGCCAGCAAGAAGGCAAACGAGTTGATGGCGCACACCTACAGCCACCTGTACCAGCTGCCGACCACGGGCCTGCGCTTCTTCACCGTCTACGGTCCCTGGGGCCGGCCGGACATGGCGCTGTTCAAATTCACTCGCGCCATCCTCGCTGGCGAGCCCATCGACGTATTCAACTACGGTAAACACCGGCGCGATTTCACCTATATTGACGACATCGTCGAGGGCGTGATCCGCGTGCTCGACCGGGTTGCCGAGCCCAACCCGGACTGGACCGGCAGCGCCCCGGACTCGGCCAGCAGCAGCGCGCCCTACCGGCTCTACAACATCGGCAACAATCGGCCGGTGGAGCTGATGCACTACATTGAGGTACTGGAACGGTGCCTGGGCCGCGAGGCGGAAAAAAACCTACTGCCGTTACAGCCCGGAGACGTGCCCGACACCTACGCCGCCGTGGCCGATCTGGTCGAGCAGTTCGGCTACAAGCCCAACACCAGCGTCGAGACCGGGGTTGCGCGCTTCGTGGAATGGTATCAGGGATACTTCGGCGTTTGAGGCCACAACGCGCTGGCACTGCCTTCAAGGCCCAATCACGACTGCAAGCTGCTTGTACAAAGCCTAGGCCCCCTGTTGGGAGCGATTTGCAATCGCGACAGGCAAGCGCTGCATTGCTGATTTTTCAGCCGCATCTCAGAGCTTCAGGACCATGGGGGCGGCTCTGCGGAAGGGTCCGAAGCAACCCCCTGCGCTGAACCTGGCGGCAGATCCACCGAAGGCGACCGCACCGCGTCGGCCGACGCTGCTGGCCGCTCCGCCGCCCCCGCCTCCAGACCGTCCATCTCCAGCTCAAACTCGGCGGTCAATCCGACGAGCAACGAGCGCAATTGGTCGGTCATGATCGCCACCTCGGCCTGCAAACGCAGGGTCTCATCCTCGCCAGCATCGTCCAAGACCTCGTCGATGAGTTCGTCGGCAAAACGCAACCGCTTTAGGCCCAGCGCCTCATCCAGCACCAGCGACAGATGCTCGCCCCAGGTCAACCCCAGGGCGACGACCCGCTTGCCCGAATCGAGGTGCGCCTTGATCTCCGGGACGGTTAGGTCCATGCCGCGGCAGCGCACGACCGATCGCGAGTCGCCAGGATCGCGCAGTTCGCACTGATTCTCCAAGTCGAAGCCGCCGCCCGCGCTGCCGCTGGCCACCCAGGCGCTCAGACGCTCGGACACCGGCACCCCGGCCACCAGCGGCTTAGCCGGGAAGGAATCCAGGCTCTTGCGCAGCAGGGACAGCACATCCTCGGCCACCTTGTCGCTGGAGGCATCCACCACCACCCAGCCGCCCTCTGGATCGATGTAAGCGCGAACCAACCGCGAGCGCGTAAACGCCTGCGGCAGCATTTCCGCCAACAATTGCTCGCGCAACTGGGTACGCTCGCGCCTCGGGACATCGCGCGTCTCTGTCTGTTCGATTTCGGCGACGCGCTCGGCAAGCGCCTCGGCCACCACGGACGCCGGGAGCAACCGCTCCTGCCGACGTGCCGCAATCAGCAGGCAGCCATTCGCGGAAAGCGCCAACAGATCGGCATTCGGGCCAAGCGGCGACGCCCAACCCATGGTAGCGACCTCTAAGGGCCCGCAGGGCCGAAAACGCTGTGCCATCAGCCGCTCATGCAAAGCCATCTGATCCAAAACAAATGGCGCGCTGAGCCGGAATACCTTGGCGTTCTTAAACACGGACTGCCCTCGTTGAGAAAAGCAGGGCATTATCCGCGTCGACGAAAGACGGAGCAAATGGAGAAGGTTTGAAGCTTGATCTATACGTTACACTTCAAGTGCGCCAAGCGCCGAGAGCCGCCGTACAGCGCGATCGCCCAACTCTGGCGCTCGGCCCTTGGGAGCGCGAGCTTGTGTTGATCAAACAATTTGACCGGTCTGCAAGCATTTCGCGACAATCTTAGGTAACCGAAGTTGTCATCGCTGACGACGCCAACGGCATGCGCCGCGCTCCCCAGGTGCCGGGGCGCGGCTCGAATACGCCAGCACAGCGCGTGCCGCAGATCTCGCAGCAACCCTCCGAAGTTAGCCCCCAGCGGCCGAGGCGGTGCCAGTCGCGCTCGATCAGCAGATGCCCGCAGGCGTGACAGAGGGTGCTGCCGCCAGCGTTGTCGTGGACGTTGCCGGTATAGGCGTAGTGCACACCGTGATCCATCGCGATACGCCGGGCGCGAGACAAGGTCGGCGGCGGCGTCGGCGGTACCTCACGCATCTTATAGTTCGGATGAAAGGCGGTGAAATGCATCGGCACATCGGGGCCTAGGTGTTCGACCACCCAATCGGCCATGCGCGCAATCTCGGCCTCGCTGTCGTTGTACCCCGGAATCAATAGCGTGGTCAGCTCGAACCAAACCCTCGTCTCGGCCTTGAGATAGTCCAGCGTCTCTAAAACCGGCACTAGGCTGGCACTGCACTGACGCTTATAGAAGTCATCGGTGAAGGCCTTCAGGTCGATGTTGGCGGCATCCATGGAGGAGAAAAGGCGCTCGCGGGCGCCGGGGGAGATATAGCCGGCGGTGACCGCGACGTTGCGCAGACCAAGCGCCCGACAGGCATCGGCCGTATCGCAGGCGTACTCCAGAAAGACCACCGGGTCGTTATAGGTATAGGCGACCGACCGACAGCCATGCAGCGCCGCCGCCCGCGCAATGCCTTCCGGCGTCGCCTGCGCCGCCAGGGTGTCCATCTCGCGCGACTTGCTGATGTCCCAGTTTTGACAGAAGCCGCAGGTCAGATTGCAGCCGGCGGTGCCGAAGGACAGCACCGGCGTGCCAGGTAGAAATTGGTTCAGCGGCTTTTTTTCGATAGGATCAATGCAGAAGCCGCTGGAGCGACCGTAGGTATACAGCACGATGGTACCGCCCTCGCAGCCGCGCACGAAGCACAAGCCGCGCTGCCCCTCCCGCAGGACGCATTGGCGCGGACAGACATCGCACTGCACACGCCCGTCGTTGAGGCGATGCCAGAATTTGGTCGGATGAACCGCTACTTTGCTCATGGTGGATCGTCCTCTGTGGTGCGTAGCTTGCGCTATGAAGCGACTAGTTTGCTTGATGGCGCTAACTGCTTGCAGATGAATCAAATTTCGATGCAGTACAGGACCAGCGAGACGCCTCGAAATCGGTATTGGTATCGGTATCGAACCGAGTGGCAGGCGATACCGATAGCGATAACGATGATCACGACTCATCGGTCTGGGGCCAAGCCTCGCTCGCAAGTTGCAACCGGCGGGTTACAATTGAGTATTAGTCATCAGCCATATTCGCAATGAGGTATGACCATGTCAGGACTCCGCCACCCCGGCGTCGCCGGCCTGTTCTACCCGGACGACGCAAAACAACTGGTATCTCAGATTCGCGACTTTCTCGATGCTGCAAGACCTGTCGCGGCGCCCGCGCCAGAAGCAAACGCCATCCCAATGTCGCGGCCTAAGGCACTGATCGCACCACACGCGGGCTATATCTACTCCGGGCCAATCGCCGGCCACGCCTATGCCAGCATCGCCGCCGATGCCGAACGGATCACCCGCGTGGTGTTGCTGGGACCGGCCCATCGGCTGCCATTTCAGGGTCTGGCCTCTTGCAGCGCGGAAGGCTTCGCAACGCCGCTGGGCGAAATCCCGGTCGACCGCGACGCCATCGACGCCATCGCCGACCTGCCGCAGGTACAGGAACTGGACTCGGCCTTCGACGGCGAGCACTGCCTGGAGGTGCAACTGCCGTTTTTACAGGTGCTGCTGACCCAGTTCAGCATCGTGCCACTACTGGTTGGCGCCGCAAGCGGTGGTGAAGTGGCGCAACCACTGGAGCGATTGTGGGGCGGCAGCGAGACGCTAATCGTCATCAGCTCCGACCTCAGCCATTATTTGGACTACAGCTCCGCGCAGACCATCGACCGCCGCACCTCAGAGGCCATTTGCGCGCTGCGCCCGGACGCGATCGCGCTGCATCAGGCCTGCGGCCGGCATCCCATCGCCGGGCTATTGCAGGCGGCACGCCTGCACGGTCTGAGCGCAGACCTACTCGATCTGCGCAACTCCGGCGACACCGCGGGCCCGCGCGACCGCGTGGTCGGTTACGGCGCCTATGCCCTCGGTTGAGAGCAAGCAAGAGCAAATGCCAAAGCCGCCCGCTGACACCGAAACACCGCTGCTCGGCGACCCCGAGCGAGATGCACTGCTCATGCTTGCGCGCGGCACGATTCGCCACGGCCTCGACAACGGCAATGCGCTGCCGATTGACCTGGACTCTATACCGGAGCCACTGCAGGCACCCCATGCCTGCTTCGTAACGCTACACCTTGAGGAGCGCCTGCGCGGGTGTATCGGCCATCTGGAGGCGGTCCAATCCTTGGCGCTCGACGTCGCCGAAAACGCCTTCGCCGCCGCCTTTCGCGATCCACGTTTCCCGCCGGTGACGATCACCGAATTCGCAGCCCTGCACATCGAGATCTCGGTGCTGACGCCGCCCGAACCCCTTGGCTTCGGCTCGGAGGACGAACTGCTCGCACTGCTGCGACCGGGCATTGATGGCATCATACTAGCGAAAAACGGGGCCGGGCATCGGACTGGCAGCCACCACCGTGGTACCTTTCTACCCTCGGTCTGGGAGCAATTGCCGCGGCCCCGCGACTTTCTGCATCACCTGAAGCTCAAGGCCGGCCTGAGCCCGGACTACTGGAGCGACGACCTCCGCGCCTGGCGCTATCGCACCGAATCCTTTGGCGAATGACACCCCGCTTCCTCTTCCCCCGCACAAGCTGACGAGCACCATACCAGGCCCATCGTGGACCAGATACCTGTCGCTGAATTGCTGGCACTAATCGTGCTGCTCCTGCTGTCTGGCTTCTTCTCCGGTTCGGAGACGGCACTGATGACGCTCAATCGCTACCGGTTGCGACACGAGGCCGATCAGGGCCACCGCGGCGCCATCCTGGCACGCCAGCTACTCGACCGGCCGGACAAGCTGATTGGGCTGATCCTGCTCGGCAACAACTTCGTCAATATCTTGGCCTCGTCGCTGGCGACGGTGATCGCGCTGGAGCTCGGCGGCGAGGGTGCCATCGCCATCTCCGCCGGGCTGCTGACCTTGGTCATTCTGATCTTCTCCGAGGTGACACCCAAGACGTTGGCGGCGCTGCACCCGGAGCTGGTCGCCTATCCGGCGGCCCACATCTACACACCGCTACTGAAGCTGTTGCAACCGGTGGTCTGGGTCGTGAATGTCCTCAGCAACAATCTGCTTCGGCTGCTCGGCGTGCGTCCCGACACACAGCAAGGGCATGCCCTGAGCCAAGAGGAATTGCGCACAGTGGTCAACGAGGCAGGCGCCATGATTCCCGAGCGCAGCCGTGCCATGCTACTGGCCATCCTCGACCTGGAGAACGCCACCGTTGAGGACATCATGATCCCGCGCAACGAGGTGGAGGGCATTGATCTGCAGGACACCGAAGAGGAGATTATCGCCGCCATCAAGCGCAGCAATTACACGCGACTGCCGCTCTTCGATGGCGGCCTCGACAACCTGGTCGGCGTCTTCCATGCGCGCAATGCGCTGAGTGTTCTGATGGATCGCGGCAAGGTCAAGGAACACCTACGCGACATCGCCCGCCCGCCGTACTTCGTACCTGAGGGCACCCGTCTGTACCAGCAGTTAATCAACTTTCAGCGCATCAAGCGGCGCGTGGCGATGGTCGTCGATGAGTACGGGGACTTTCAGGGTCTGATCACGCACGCCGACCTGCTCGAAGAGATCGTCGGAGAATTCACCACCGACCCCGCCGACTCCTATCCGGACATCCATCGCGCTGAAGACGGCGGCCTAATGATCGACTGCACCATCAGCGTCCGTGAACTCAACCGTGCCATGCGCTGGAGCCTACCGACACGCGGCCCCAAGACCCTAAACGGCCTAATCATCGAGTATCTGGAAACCATTCCGCAACCCGGCACCAGCCTGATGCTCGACGGCCACCCGCTGGAGATCATCCAGACCGATGACAAGGCGGTAAAGACCATCAAATACTTCGGCGGAGCAGTCGTAGGTAGCCAATGAATTTGCCGAAATCGTGACCATCCATGCGCAACGCACTCCAACCCCTGATCGGTCTAGTCCAGCCGTTGCTTGGAATCCTGCCGCATCATCACCGACCTCAGAGCGAGTCGATCGCCTCACGCAACGACAACACCGGTCGGATCGCGAGCCCATCGACGCCACCCTTCGGCAGGTTGGCCTTGGGCACGATGGCCTGGCGCAGGCCGTGCTTGGCGGCCTCGCGCAAGCGGTCCGGGCCGTTCGGCACCGGACGGATCTCACCGGATAAGCCGACCTCGCCGAACACCGCTAGGTCCAGCGGCAACGGGGCATCGCGAAAGCTGGACAGCACCGCCAACAGCAGCGCGAGGTCGGCCGCGGTCTCGCTGACACGTACGCCGCCGACGACATTGACAAAGACATCCTGATCAAACATCGACACACCGCCATGGCGATGCAGCACGGCCAGCAGCATGGCAAGCCGGTTCTGCTCCAGCCCAACGGCCAGGCGCCGCGGGTTCGCCAGCGGGCTCTGATCCACCAGCGCCTGCACCTCGACCAGCATCGGGCGGGTGCCCTCGCGAGTGACCAGCACCACCGAGCCCGGCACCGGTTGATCATGACGCGACAGAAAGATCGCGGACGGGTTGCGCACCTCGCGCAGGCCCTTGTCAGTCATCGCAAAGACGCCTAGCTCGTTGGCCGCGCCGAAACGGTTCTTGACCGCACGCACCAATCGATGCGGGCTGCCGGGCTCACCCTCGAAGTACAACACCGTGTCGACCATGTGTTCCAAGACCCGCGGCCCAGCCAGCGCGCCCTCCTTGGTGACATGACCGACCAGGAACACCGTGGTGTCGGTCAATTTGGCGTAGCGCACCAGTTGCGCGGCGCTCTCGCGCACCTGCGACAGGGTGCCAGGCGCCGAGCTTAAGCTGTCGGTATAAAGCGTCTGGATAGAGTCGATGACCAGCACGCGTGGGCGCTCCGTCGCCGCGCTGGCCAAGACATGCTCGACACAGGTCTCTGCCAGCAGGCGGATATGCGCGGCAGGT
>JGI12048J13642_10056718_pt1 | contig 64478 bp, 50 predicted proteins | sample ElkSlonscriptome_16_FD_13642 | JGI IMG/M metagenome (IMG submission 13642)
TCCGAGCATCAATCGTATGGGTTGAGTATCAGGATCGGTCATCGCAGGCCGTGACACCCGTGTGGTCAATTCTTCTGGAACCTCCAGCTCCAACCCTTCATGAAAACCGCAATCGACGCATTCCTTGTGGGCCTGCCCGCTGAGATCGGAGAAGGTCACTATACGATCCATTACACCACAACGGGGACAGACCGCCCCCGCAATAAATCTTCGTGGTTTGAGGGTTGAACTGTGTAGTTTTTTACCGCTATCTTTCATTGCTCCAACCAGTTCCTGATTCAATTATCCCTTGGTCTGTTAGCAGCATGGGTTCAACTGATTCCATTGTGTCGCAACAGAGCATCCACTTCAGGTGGCCGACCCCGGAACTCGATAAAGAGTGTCATTGGATCCCGACTCCCCCCTTTCTCCAGTATCGACTGCAAAAACTGCTCGCCGGTGGTTTGATCAAAAACGCCATTTTCTTCGAATTTAGAAAACGCATCCGAAGCGAGCACCTCAGCCCATTTGTAGCTGTAGTAGCCAGCAGCATAGCCACCCGCAAAGATGTGAGCAAAACTGTGTTGAAATCGATTGAATCCTGGCGGCATGGCCACTGCCACTGCTTCCCGAATCTCATTTAGCAAGGCTTGTACAGAAAAATGACTTCGCCCATCGAATTCCCGATGCAAGCGAAAATCAAACAGAGCGAACTCCAACTGGCGAACCATTGTCATAGCGGATTGAAAATTCCTGGCAGCCAGCATTTTTTCCAGCATCGGCCCGGGTAAAGGTTTGCCAGTCTGGTAATGCCCGGAAATTAACTCCAGCGCCGGTTCCTCCCAGCACCAGTTTTCCAGAAACTGGCTCGGCAACTCCACCGCGTCCCATGCCACTCCGTTAATACCGGACACATCAAAACAATCCACTTGAGTCAGGGTATGATGCAAAGCGTGTCCAAACTCGTGAAAAAGTGTGGTGACGTCATTGTGAGTGAGCAAGGCCGGAAGTTCTTCCGTGGCCGGAGCAAAATTACAAGTAATAAAAGCAATCGGTTTTTGCACTTTGCCATCGTCTTGCTGGAAGCGAACGGCATAATCGGCCATCCACGCACCACTACGTTTATTCTCACGAGCGAATAAGTCCATGTAAATTTTGGCGATGCTAGTGCCGTTTCTTAAAACCAGAAAACAGCGTAAGTCTTCATGGTAGCTATCGAAGTGCTCTACTTCCTCCAATGAAATACCAAATAATCGCTCAACCACCCGAAACATACCGGAGACCACCTTTTCAACCGGGAAGTAAGGTCTTAAATCCTCCTGGGATATAGCAAAGCGATTCTGCTTGAGTTGTTCGGAGAAATAGGCCACATCCCATGCCTCCATTTTTTCAAGTCCCCGCCCTAGCGCAAAGCGCTGTAATTGGCGATACTCCTCGCGAGCAACGGTGACGGATTTATCAGCCAAATCAGTCAAAAACTCCACAACATCATCGGCGGAAGTGGCCATCTTAGTAGCCAGGGAATAATCGGCAAAACTGTCGAAGCCCAGTAAACGTGCTTTTTCCAGCCGCAACTGCAAAATTTCATCGATGATAAAGGAATTATCAAACTCACCGGCGTGAGGGCCTACATCTGATGCCCGGGTCACAAAGGCTTCATAGACTTCCCGACGCAATTCCCGGTCTTCGGCGAAAGTCATCACCGCATGGTAGCTGGGAAAGTCCAGGGTAATGACATAGCCCGGAACATCTCTGGTTTTGGCGGCCTGGCGCGCTAAAGCAATGGACGATTCGGGCAGGCCCGCTAACAACGCAACATCTTCAACCCGCTTAACCCAGGCCTTGGTAGCGTCTAAGACATGATCACTAAACTGGCTACTCAGTTCAGCCAGGCGCTGGGAAACCGCTTTGTAATGAGCTTTGTCTTTGCCCGTTAAGTTCACCCCACTCAAGCGAAAATCCCGGATGGTATTCTCCACCGACTTTCTTTGCGCCTCAGTCAATGAATCAAACTCTGGCGATTGCTGCAAACCCACATAAGCATCAAACAGAGCCCTGTTCTGACCGACGTCAGTCGCGTATTTTGACAACTCAGGGATCGACTCATTATACGCTTCACGTAATTCATCAGTATTAAGCACACTGTTAAGGTGACTGATGGGTGCCCAAAACTTGTTGAGTCGGTCAGATAGTTTGTCAATTGGCTGCGCGATCAACTCCCAACCCGGGCTGCTTTGACTTGTGACCGCATCGATATGACGACGGTTTTGATCAAGTAAAGTCATCAATTGATGCTTGATTTGCGGGGGATTGACAGCGGAAAAAGCAGGTGGAGTTGGTTCCACTAAAACTGTTTCTGTAGTAAGCATCGTTTTTTTACCTGGTGAGTGTGATAGGTACAGCAAAAAGCATGTTAAACAATTTGGCTGATGATCTTATTTACCATTAATTCAGGCGATCTAAATTGCAACCAAACCTTTAACCTAATTATTAGTCAACAAAATCATTTTACAAATCGATGCTGACTCTCTCATAATTTTAACGGCATACCAGACGGAATGATCACCAATACCTCTAACGCTGCTCAGGAAAGTGGAGTAAACAATAATGGCAATACGGCAATTTCTGGACCACAGACCTGTTATCGGCGACCGGGTGTTTATAGACCCTGGCGCTCTGGTGCTTGGTGATGTGCACATCGGCGACGACAGCTCGGTGTGGCCAATGACAGTCATCAGAGGAGACATGCACCGCATTCGCATTGGCGCACGCACCAATATTCAAGATGGCAGTGTGCTGCATATCACCCATGCCAGTGACTACAATCCGGACGGTTACCCGCTCGCAGTGGGGGACGATGTTACGGTGGGACACAAGGCACTGCTGCACGGCTGTACGCTTGGTAATTGTATATTAATTGGCATGGGGGCCACGGTAATGGATGGTGCCGTCGTTGATGACTATGTCATCGTGGGAGCGGGCTGTTTAGTGCCCCCCAACAAACAATTGGAAAGCGGTCATTTGTACGTGGGTTCTCCCGCAAGGAAGGCAAGACCTATAAGCTCTAAAGAACAGGGGTATTTTAGTTACGCTGCTGCCAACTATGTCAAACTGAAAGACCAGCACATAGCAACACAGGCTCTGGAAACGAGGAATTAACAAGGTATTTCCTGTGTGGCAGAACCCATACCCACAAGGCAACGTCAGCACACCCGGCCTGAACCGATTAACCACTTGAGCAAACAGCCAAAGCTCTACCTGGTTTTCATCCTGAAACGGCTTCCATGCCGTTTCGCGGAGTCGCAAAGTAAAATGTCGATTTTGCCAGTACTTCCTTGTACTGCGTTAGTGCCCATCAAAAACTGGCGTTTCTGGATGAGCACTACCTGGTTGTCTGTTCACCAGCAGTGAGGCTAGCTGACGGTCTGCCCCCAGCATTTTTCACTATTTCCACGAAAGCCCTTTGGCTTTCATGACCGGCTATTCGATCCAGAAACGTCTCTCCTTGCAGATTAAGCGCATTAATATTGTGACCAGCTTCCACAAAAAAACCGACGAAACGCTCAAAATCATAAGCAATCATATGCTCGTAGGCTTCTCTTAGCAGGTGGAAATCAACATCCGTATCATCATAACACCTGAGGTTGAGAAAACTCTTCACCCGTTCGTCACTCCAGTCTTCACCCACGACTTTGGGTTGAGAAGGACCACTCATTATTGCTCACCTTAACTATTGTCTGGCTAGTTTGTCTTAACTTAGATCGTTTATTTAAACTGTAATGAATTGCTGAAGGGTGGATTCTGCCTGTTACCCTGTGGTGTTGTCTATAAATACTAAAAATCACACGCAGCATTTTCGATCAACACTTCGACTCGACGGTTTTTGGCCCGGTTTTCCGCGTCGCTATTCGGCACCAATGGTTTTGTTTCTGCCAGTCCAACAGCACTGACGCGGCGGGCGTTGAGCCGACCATCTAACACCAATTGGTGAACGACACTAACTGCCCGGGCAGCTGACAAATCCCAGTTGGAGCGGAAGCGGCCGCTTTGCACGGGCTGGTCATCAGTATGTCCGACCACCTTAATATCTCCAGAGCAGTTGGCCAATTGATCCACTACTTTTAACAAGACCGGGCGCATGTACTGGCGCAATTCAACACTTCCTGATGGGAATGAGGCTTTTTCAGTGAATGAAATGATGACCCCTCTTTCGTCGAATCTAATTGCCAGGGCCTGCTCTGATATTTCCTGCTCCAGTTGCGCAATAAGTGCCGAAGCCAAGCCATCGTTTTGCTCGAGAGCGAGATCAGACAGATAGTGGGCCATCTGCTGCTGAGAAGGAATGGCCTCCTCTCTTGTAGCGGTTGACTGGTCATCATTGTGCTGGTCTTTGCCAGCCTGGGGGTCATCGCCCCGCTGTGGCAGCCAGTCTGTTGGAATCGCGGGCTCGGTTTGGGATTGCGGGGCCCAAGGTACACCAAAGGCCTGACTCATAGAGTAAGCAATGCGACGGTACTTGTCTGCATCCAACTTGGAAAAGCTCAGCAGCAAAATGAAGAACGTTAGCAGCAGCGTCATCAAATCTGCAAAGGTCACTATCCAACTGGCAGATCCGTTCGAAGCACTGGCGACAGTAGTCAAGCGCTTCTTCATTCCGGTCCATCTCCAACCAGTCCAGACTGGCCCGTAAGCGGCTGATCTGGCATGACACTCAGCTCAGGCAGATAAGATATCAAGATATCCTTCAATACTCGTGGGTTCAGCCCCTGCAGCATACTCATTATGCTGCTGATAACCATCATCCGGTTGCGGACTTTGTCCACTGTTTTTTGCTGCAGTTTGTCCGCCAATGGTAAGGCAATCACTTGGGCAATGAAAGCGCCATAAAAGGTAGTTAATAAAGCAACGGCCATAGCAGGCCCAATGGATTCAGGTGCTGCCATATTGTTCAGCATCTGCACCAGACCCACCAGCGTGCCCAGCATGCCCAGGGCTGGTGCCGAGTCACCCATACCCCGAAACACTCTTTCGGCAATTTGCAAGCGCTCCACCTCTTGCTGAGTGTCCTGCAAGAGCACTTCTTCAATAAATTCAGGAGGATGGCCATCAATACTTAAATAGATCGCCCGCTGTAAAAAGTCATTTTTGATCTGTAGGTCCTCAAGCCCAAGCACACCGCGCTTGCGAACAACTTCCGCTACTGCTCTTATTTCCCCATAAAGGCTCATGGGATTTTCAGTTTCTTCAGTAAATGCCGTCCGCCCAGCCAGAGAGATACTCCGCATCAGATTAACCCAACGGAATTTAACCAGCGTCACCGCAAAGGTTCCAAACACAACAATCATCAACCCTGGCAGATTAACGAAGTCTGCCAGGGTCGAACTACTGGTTATCGCACTGATAACGATACCGACAGCGGAGAGCAGGCCCAGCAAAGTGAGAAAGTCCATAATATCGTCCTGGATACCCAACCCGTGGCATTGCTCGAAAGCGAGCAATATCGCCATCAAATTCAGGTAAAACAAATAAGTATCAACGACCAACCGGCAAGCTGATTGCGCTATTCTGATTTAGCTGCCTGATGCTTAAGCATAGACAATAGCCAGTGAAAATATAGTTTTGCGCCTGACTGACGCACTGAATGCACGCTTTCCACAGAGCCGCGATGTCGGCAACTGAACGTCTGCTATTTCAGATTATGGGAAATACTGGGCTAATGATGTTATCCGGCCTGTAGGAGATGGAGCGGGGAAGTGGGAAAGGAGTGGGAGTCGAAAGGTAATGGGACTGCGACATTAGAAGGAAACACGAAGGGAACACGAAGACAACGGGAGCTGAGAGACTCTGCTAAAGACAAATAAATTTTGCCTCAGGTGTCACCCTTCAAATACTGCAAAACGGATTTTGTATCTGGCCTGACCCCGCGCCAGATATAGAAGGATTCTGCCGCTTGTTCCACTAGCATGCCCAATCCGTCAATACTCGCTGCGGCACCATGGCTTGAGGCCCAATGACAAAAGGGGGTCTGTTCATTATTATACATCATATCGTAAGCCATTGCGCCGGAACCAAGCACACTGACAGGAATAGAAGGCACCGAACCTTCGAGGCTAGCGGAAGTGCCATTTATAATTAAGTCAAACACCCCATCAAGAGAATCGTACGCCATGGCGTCAATAGAGCCAAAATCAGCAAAAAGCTGTGCCAATTGCTCCGCCCTTGCCAATGTTCGGTTAGCAATGACTATTGATTCTGGCTGTTGCTCCAACAGCGGTAACAACACACCGCGAACGGCTCCGCCAGCACCCAAAACCAGAATTTTTTTGCCTTCGATAGAAAATCCTTGATTGATTGTCAGATCCCGAACAAGGCCAGCCCCGTCCGTATTATCACCACAGATTTCCTTACCTTGCAGATAAAGAGTATTGGTCGCTCCTGCCAACTGAGATTGCTTACTGCGTTGAACACTCAATTGCCACGCTGCTTCCTTAAACGGCACCGTTACGTTAAGGCCTTTACCGCCAGCTTCAAAAAACCTGGCTACCGTTTCTGGAAACCCCTTAAGTGGTGCTTGCAAAGCAGAGTAGGTTAGATTTTGACCCGTTTGTTCTGCAAACAGACTATGAATTTCTGGAGACTTACTATGAGAAACAGGATTTCCAACTACAGCATATAAATCCATGTGTGCTTTCCAACGACCACCAAAATTGCTTCAATTTGATGATTTTAGCAGCCTTAATGTCTATCAGCTCATAGGCCCTTAGTCGAAATCACCTTGGTATAACCCCCAAAATCATTGATTTATTTAGCAATTCCCAATCAGACCCAATCTCGTGAGGTAAGATAGTAGTCGGTCAATCTGGCTTCAGCCGACTCTGGTTTTGACTCCCATCCGTACTCCCAACGCACTAGTGGTGGTAACGACATCAGCACTGACTCTGTGCGTCCACCGGACTGCAGGCCAAACAAAGTGCCTCGATCATAAACCAGATTGAATTCTACATAGCGACCACGCCGGTACAATTGAAACTGTCGCTCTCGTTCGCTGTAAGGAGTCGCCTTACGGCGCTCTACAATGGGTAAATAAGCAGCCAGATAGCTATCGCCAACAGCGCGCATAAAAGCAAAACTCTGGGAGAAGCCCCACTCGTTAAGATCGTCAAAGAAGAGTCCGCCAATACCTCGCGGCTCTTGTCGATGCGCCAGGTAAAAGTAGCGATCACACCACTGTTTATAACGGTTGTAGACATCGTCACCATACGGATCGCAAGCAGCCTTAGCGGTGCGATGCCAGTGCCTGCAGTCCTCTTCATCACCATAATAAGGTGTTAAATCGTAGCCACCGCCGAACCACCATACCGGTTCCTCACCCGCTTTTTCAGCCACAAAAAACCTGACGTTGGCGTGAGAAGTAGGCACATAAGGGTTGGCCGGATGGACCACCAGCGAGACGCCCATGGCTTTAAAGCTACGCCCGGCTAACTCTGGTCTCGCGGCACTGGCGGAGGCTGGCAGCCGATCCCCATGAACCAGGGAATAGTTGACCCCGGCTTTTTCAAACACGCGGCCATCCACTAAAACCCTTGAGCGCCCCCCACCACCGGCGGATCGTTGCCATTCATCTTGTTGAAAAGTAGCGCAACCATCGGCCCGCTCAAGTCCATGACAAATGGTATCTTGTAAAGCTTCCAGATAACTGGACACTGCTTCGATCATGGCGGTCACTACGGGCTCCTTTGCTAACCAATGTCTGCATTAATGAAAGGGCAAACCACACTAATTTCTGACTAGCCTGCGGTGCAAAATATCATCGCTGACTATTTTTCAAATTGACAACCAAAGTGCGGATCATCTTACCCTCGCTGCGGATCACTCTGCCGCTTAGCGCATCTCTTATGGCTGAAGCTTGCTTTAGCCCACCTAATGGTCCAGCCAAGTAATGATCCACCTTGGTGCCAAAGTATAGCCGGGTCTTGAGAAGGGTTAGTGCGTGCGGACAAGTGGCAGCATTAGCTGAGGTGGATACGATGGGGTGACCTAAAAGCCGGGTCGAACCCAAGCCCCCGGACGCCCTCGGTGGGATAGTTGGGCAAACTACCTCAGCCGGGCAGTTTTGGCAAGCGCTAACTAGTTTTCATCCTGAAACGGCTTCCATGCCGTTCGGAGTCGCAACGTAAAATGTCGATTTTACGTTGCTTGCAAAATCAATCGCTTAGGCGATCGATTTTGGCAGTACTTCCTTGTACTGAGTTAGTGCACATCAAAAACTGGCGTTTCTGGATGAGCACTAACTAGTTTTCATCCTGAAACGGCTTCCATGCCGTTTCGCGGAGTCGCAACGTAAAATGTCGATTTTACGTTGCTTGCAAAATCAATCGCTTAGGCGATCGATTTTGGCAGTACTTCCTTGTACTGAGTTAGTGCACATCAAAAACTGGCGTTTCTGGATGAGCACTAACTAGTACGTAGCACACCGCCCTGCTCTGTCCGCACAAGGCCCATCAACTCCAGCTTCATCAACTGTGCTTGCACTTCGCTGACAGCCAGGCCGGTGCGCTGAACGATAAAGTCAACAGGTGTAGTTTCAAAACCTATCGCGGCCATAATCTGCTGAGCCTCCTCATCTAAAGTCTGATGCTGATCACCACCAGCTATTCCCCGCTTTTCATCAATATTATTTGGTATGGATGCGTTTTTTAATGTGAGCGGCTCTCCCGCTTCATCGGTAGCAACCGACCATCGTGATTTGAATTGTTTGGCCGCAGAGATCCTTCTCTGCTGGAAGGCTTTCATCAAATGTGGGAGCTCAATAAAAATATCGTCGGTAGTCTCTACCAGTTTGGCTCCTTGCTTGAGCAAATGATGGCAGCCACGAGCCTGGGAGTTTTGGATAGAACCTGGCATGGCAAACACTTCCCGGCCTTGCTCCAAGGCCATCCGGGCGGTGATCAGAGAGCCGCTGCGGATGCCCGCCTCAACCACCAATGTGCCCAGCGACAAACCACTGATAATTCGATTGCGTCTTGGAAAATTGGCCGCCTTCGGTGGGGTGCCAAGCGGAAACTCACTCACTAACAAACCCGTCTCTGCAATCTGTCCTGCCAGAGTGCGATGACTTGCAGGATAAATTATATCGATGCCAGAACCTAATACAGCAATGGTGGAGCCGAGTTGATTTAAGGAACCCTGATGGGCCGCACCGTCGATGCCCAGTGCCAGCCCACTGGTAATGGTAAAACCATTCGCTGACAACGTGCGGGCAAACTGAAAGGCTTGTTCGCGCCCACTGGCACTGGGTTTGCGGGAGCCGACAATTGCCAACTGAGGTTGCCATAGATATTCTGGCTGACCTCGCAAGAATAACAAAGGAGGAGGGTCTTCCATTAGTTTAAGCATGGAGGGATAAGAAGGATCGGGAAGCGCGATTAAATCGTTACCCGCCAGATTAGCCCAAGCCAGCCAAACCTCAACCTGTGGCAACTGGATACGATGTGCATCTTGATAGCTATTCAAATAACAACTTTGAAAACAATGAATGAGTTGCCTGCAGATCTGCTTGGGCTGGCTGTCCGCCCAAGCCATGAAAGCGGTTTCATCCAATTCGCCGCAGGCATCAAAGGCAGCAACATAACACTTGGCCAGACGATTGGCACCCAAGCCTTTGATAGCGCATAAATGAAGCCAGAAAATTAATGTCAATGCATTCAAAATGCTCGTCCCTGAACGGTGATGGCTGCATGTCACAATCCACAGAAAGTGGATTGATTTTCCTGGCTCTTGTTAGTTTGAATAAATTGAACAGACCCCATTACCAACCCTGAAACTTTGCAACAAACAAACTGATGACAATCCGTTTGCTTACTATGTTGGCAACTACTTTTAACAACGACTTCGTTTAGCAACTACTTCGACGACTATTTTCTAATTGTTTGTTTCTGAATATTTGAGGGGTCAAGTATCTGACATCGGTCAAAGATGACATAATATTACTTTTATCCGCTGAAAACTCAAGCACTAAATCACCATAGCCTCACCCACAGAGAAATTATTTCATCCTGGAATCCTCAGTTGGACGCCGTGAAGGGAGCGTTTGCGGTGGTGCAGGGCAAGGCATAACGTCGAGTAATAGTTGTTCTATTTCAAGGAGTTAAAACGCGGCAATGCGCCACCACAAGCGTGCCAATCGCGGTGTAACGATGTTCACCTAACAGGTGACCTAACACGCCAACTGAGAATATTGGTAATTTCAAACTCTTATCTGACGCGCTTAGTGGTCAACTGAGGATTCTGGGATTATTGGCTTTTGAGACGGCCAGTTTCGGGCCAGACGGAATACAGCGGGATTGCAGCACTAGTAGAGCAGAGTAAAGCAGAATACAGACAAGAAATTTGAATCAGCGATCAAACACCCCAGTCCTGAATAGGCTGGGGGCAAGTCGATGTTGAAAACGACAGAATAAAAAGAGAAAGATCAGGATAACCAATCAGTGACCCTGAAAAAACAGAAAACAAAAAAACCAAAGAGGAGGCAAAAGAGAGAACAAAGGTGGCATACCTGGCTTCTTGCGCCGTTTGTTGGCTAAGGATTTCTGACTTCATCCATGACTGCCAAAGGACGCTCAGCCTTCAAAATCACACCGTAACTGAGCAAATCGAAAACCCGGAATATCATCAGCACACCAGCCCGATCAGAAGGCAATTGCACAGCCTCACCGGTTACCGGATCGCGGACCTGGTCACCTGCACGGTATATCGCCAGGATATTACCCTCGATCAAACCCTGCTCTTCACCCCGGTTAACAATAACTACGTCGTATTGTCCAATTTGAGAGACACCGTCGACAACGGCGATCATGCGACCATTAATGGTGGAATCAGGCTGACTCGGATAGAAGGTTGCACTGATGCGCCGGTCTTCCTGCAACAAAAGGTGGTCCCCAATACGAATCTCTTCAGAGCTGCGACGAATATCAACAGTCAATACCTCTTCTTCAACAGCCGTTATCCGGCCCACAGCCACCGAGCGGGCCTCTACCCCTAAAAACTCTTCAGTTTCTGGATCAATGAAGGTTCTGCCACGGCGGTAAATTCCATATGTTTCATCGACCACCCCTTCACCACGAGCATATACTGAGTCACCAGCACCAACCAGAATATTGCCGCGCTTACCTTGCAACACATAAGGCGAGTCATCAAAATCTTCTTCAAAAACAATGCGATTCTCACTAAGAAACGGACGAATAGCCTCAAGAGAAATTGCTGGTATGGCACTTTCGAGTGGCGTAATTCGCGCCTGGGGAGTTAATTTAACTGTGCGACTGGCCGAACCCCGACGACCCACCGTTACCCGGCGCTGACCATCAATGTAGACCATGACCAATTCGTCTCCGGGAAAAATCAAGTGGGGATTCTCAATTTGTGGATTTACATGCCAGATTTCTGGCCAATACCAAGGATTGTTGAGAAAGCGTGAAGAGATATCCCACAGTGTATCGCCTTTCACCACGGTGTAGCGCTCTGGCAGATCACTACGAAAATCCGGAGCAGACCAGGCTAATTGTGCCATCATCAGCCATGTTCCGCACAACAAAAAGGAGAGCGCTTTCCTCATTATCTGTTTCCCTTATGTCGATTCGACCAAAATTTCCACAACTCTGGCGACCGTCAGTTTTATTTTGATCAAAATCAAAGCGGATAACTACCGGACTCCACAGTCACCCATTCAGCTTGAATAACATCTCTGTTTTGTTTATCAACTTTACCAGCCAGCTAAATGACTAGCCTACCAATCAGACGAGCAGACCTGCTTGACCTCAGGCTAAACGCATTATGTTCGTTACGTAAAACAAAGTCGCACATTCTTCTGGAGCACTGAATATCTGCATTATTGAAAATAATCTATGATGCTGATGCACCAGTTCAATTTGTACTCGACATGCCACTAGTAGATAATACTAGCAGGCGTTAGTGAATCTGCAATGCAATTTTTTTACTAAGAAATGTTATGAGTAAGCTCCAAATTCTTGAATTTCCTGACCCACGGCTGCGAACCGTTGCGAAGCCCGTTACTGCGGTGGACGAGCAAATACAAACCCTGGTCGACGACATGCTGGAAACCATGTACGACGCACCGGGTATTGGTCTGGCAGCCACCCAGGTAAACGTTCATAAGCGCGTCGTCGTGATGGATCTGTCTGAAGAAAAGGACGACCCCAGGGTATTTATTAACCCAGAGGTAGAAGTGCTGGAAGGTGAGCTGGAAGAAATGCAGGAAGGTTGTCTTTCAGTGCCTGGCTTTTATGAGACCGTTGAACGGGTGCCTCATGCCATCGTGAGAGCATTAGATCGAAACGGAACTGCCTTTGAATTAGAAGTAAATGGCTTGATGGCCATTTGTATTCAGCATGAAATCGACCATTTGAATGGTAAGCTTTTTGTCGACTATATCGGCAACATTAAACGTGCCCGCATTCGCAAGAAACTCGAAAAAAAGCAGAAGATGCGCGCCTAAGCTGTGCCCTTTGCCAGGAATTCCCCGTAACGCTGGTTTTACTCACCGCCAGAAATTGACTCCCTTGGACTAAATTTGACCGCTTCTGATCTCACTCCTAAAACCGGTAAATTGAAGATAATTTTTGCTGGCACTCCGGATTTCGCCGCCGTCGCACTGGCCGCATTAATTAAGTCGTCCCTACCGGTGAGTGCGGTTTATACACAACCCGACCGACCGTCTGGCAGAGGACATAAATTAACCGCTGCCCCAGTCAAAAAGCTGGCTGAACAACAACTTCTGCCAGTATACCAACCCGTTAATTTCAAAGACCCTGATGCGATTAGTCAACTCGCCTCTTTACAGCCCGACGTCTTTGTCGTGGCCGCCTACGGGATCATACTACCTCCTGAAGTGCTGGATATACCGACATTTGGATGCATCAATATTCACGCTTCCTTACTGCCTCGCTGGCGCGGGGCGGCACCGATTCAACGGGCGATTCAAGCGGGCGATAAAGAGACAGGCATTACCATCATGCAGATGGAAGCGGGTCTCGACACTGGTCCCGCATTACTGAGCCGCAAGACAGCGATTACTGATCGGGATACATCGACCACCTTACACGACCGCCTTGCCGGCTTAGGAGGTGAGGCTATTGTGGAAACATTGGACAAGCTGACTGAACTAACGCCAGTTCCCCAGGATAATACGCTCGCCACTTATGCCCACCGGCTTTCCAAAGCAGAAGGAAGTATCGACTGGACATTGCCTGCCACAGAGATTCAGCGCACTATCAGAGCATTCACACCTTGGCCGGGCTGTTTTGGCCGGGTTAATGGCAACACGGTAAAAATCCATCAGGCCACAGTGATCGCAAAAGAAGATTCGTCAGCAACTTCCATCATACCGGGTACGATTACTGAGTGTGCTGCAACGGGTATTCAGGTGGTCTGCGGCAAAGACAGTCTCAGGATCACCCACCTACAATTACCCGGCGCTAAGGCGATGTCTGTTAAAGACTTTGTTAATGGCAATCAACACCAACTCTTGCGCAATCAGTGCTTTGAAGCATTGAGCCGCTAATGGTGATCCCCTCTACGGCCATCAGTATCCGTTGCCATGCCGTTCACATAATTCAAGCCGTTATCGACAAGGGCAAGTCGTTGACTGGCTTGCTTGAGCAACACCAGCAACAGCTTCCAGTTAAACAACACGCTCTGTTAAACCAACTCTGCTTTGGCAGTCTACGCTGGTATATCACGCTGGATTTCTGGCTGAGAAAATTGCTAAAAAAACCTCTTAAAGCCAAAGATCGCGACCTGCATTTTGTGCTTATCTTAGGGTTGTTTCAATTGACACATATGGACAAGCCAGCCCATGCCAGCCTCAATGAAACGGTAAACCTCAGCCGGGAAGTGAACAAGCCATGGGCCGCTGGGCTGATCAATGGCGTACTGCGTAATTTCCAGCGCCAACAGACACATTTTCAAGACGCGCTGCAAGGTAATGAGGCACTGCAAGCAGCGCTGCCGGACTGGTTGGTAAAAAAACTGAAAACCACTTACCCGAGCCAATACCAAGGGATTATCAGAAGTCTCAATGAGCGCGCGCCCATGACTCTGCGCATCAACCCAGCGCAATACAGCACCTCTGATTATCTGGCTCAGCTTAGCCAACAGGGAATCCAGGCGCGACCCTGCGCTTTAGCCGCACGAGGTGTTACCCTCGAAAACCCTTGTGACGTCAATCAACTGCCTGAATTTTTCCAGGGAGCTTGTTCAGTACAAGATGAAGCGGCTCAACTATGCACCCACTTGCTGCAACCAAAGGCTGCTGCCAGAGTGCTCGACGCCTGCTGTGCGCCAGGGGGCAAAACAGCCGCTCTACTGGAGGCTTATCCGCAACAACAAGTGATAGCGGTGGACGCAGACGAATACCGGCAGCAACGCACCCGCTCTACCTTGGATCGCCTTCAACTCACCGCAGAAATCATCACCGCTGACGTGGGCAATTTAGATGACTGGTGGGATGGCCAATGGTTTGACCACATCCTACTAGACGCCCCTTGTAGTGCCACCGGTGTGATCCGTCGCCACCCCGACATCAAACATCTGCGCCGCCCACAAGACATTGATCAACTCAGTGAACTACAAAGCACGCTGTTGCACAAACTTTGGTCGACTCTCAAACCAAATGGCACATTGCTTTATGCTACTTGCTCTATTCTTGCTGAAGAGAACACCGACATAATCAGGCAATTCACTGCCATACACAAAGATGCCGAGCCCCAGCCTCCATTCATGGCTGGAGACAGCAAAACTGAATTTGGCTGTCAGTTATTGCCGCGGCCCAATGGTCATGACGGTTTTTACTATTGTTTACTAACCAAGGTGGCGAATAAGTAATAAGGTGACCTGTCATTTTAGCAATAAACTCTAGCCCAAAATTGAGCAGACCGGAAGACCATGAGGTGCGGTGCTGGTGACTGGCGACTTGACCAAAAAGATAAGCTCGCTGAAAAACACACTTGCAATACCGCCACACAATCCATTGAACTGGCTTGCAATAATTGATGAACTCATTAGCAAGCTTCGCTAAGCAGAAATAAGCGCTTATGAAAATAGTTATTCTCGGTGCCGGTCAAGTTGGAGGCAGCCTGGCTGAAAACCTGGCTATCGAAGAAAATGACGTAACCGTGGTGGATAAAGTCCCTGAACGGTTGCGGGAACTGCAAGATCGTCTCGATATTCGCACCGTTCATGGCCAAGCCTCCTACCCCAGTGTACTAATGCAAGCCGGTGCCGATGATGCTGATATGCTCATCGCCGTCACTAGTCGTGATGAAGTGAATATGGTGGCTTGTCAGGTGGCTTTCACACTCTTCAAGACGCCGACTAAAATCAGTCGGGTGCGCACGGCAGACTATCTGTCTAAAAAGGGTTTGTTTTGCAATGAGGCCTTTCCCATTGATGTGATCATCAGTCCGGAGCAAGTGGTCACCGAACATATCGCACGTCTAATTGAAAATCCCGGCGCTCTGCAGGTACTGGACTTTTCTCAGGGTATGGTACGACTGGTGGGCATCAAAGCAACCAAGGGGGGTCCGCTGATCGGCCACGAGCTTTCTTCATTACGTCAGCATCTGCCTCAAATCGACACCCGGGTTGCCGCCATCTACCGCAAGAACCGGGCAATTATGCCGTCGGGAAGCTCGGTGATTGAAGAAGGCGATGAGGTTTTTTTCATCGCTGCCCGCGACCATATCCAAAAGGTCATGAGCGAATTACAACCCATGGAAAAGCCCTACCGGCGCATTATGATTGCCGGTGGCGGCAACATAGGGGCCCGGTTGGCAGCATTTTTAGAAACCCGTTATCAGCTCAAAATCATTGAACACAACAGGGACCGCTGTGTGGAATTGTCAGAACTGCTGAACAAAACCATCGTGCTGCACGGTAATGCCGCCAATAAAGATCTGCTAGTGGAAGAAAATATCGAGGATGCGGATGTTTTCTGCGCCATCACCAATGATGACGAAGCAAACATCATGGCATCTCTGCTAGCTAAGCGACTCGGCGTACACAAAGTGATGACCCTGATTAACAACCCGGATTATGTTGATTTGATTCAGGGGGGCGAAATAGATGTGGCAATTTCGCCCCAACAGACCACTATTGGTAGTTTGTTATCTCATGTCCGCCGGGGCGATGTGGTCAGTGCTCACTCGTTAAGGCGGGGCGCTGCAGAAACCATTGAAGCCATTGCTCACGGCGATCAGAAATCGTCTAAAGTGGTGGGCAAGCGACTAGATGAAATTACCCTGCCTGCCGGGTCCAACATCGGTGCCATCGTGCGCCAGGGCTTGGTGCTGATTGCCCATGATCATATTCGCATTGAACCTGAAGACCACGTCATTCTGTTCGTGGTGGACAAACGCCGCATTCCCGAAGTTGAGAGACTATTCCAGGTAGGCTTCAGTTTCTTTTAGGACCACACCCAACTTATGCACTACTCAGCCATAGCCAAAATCCTCGGTGTTCTGATGATGCTTTTCAGCAGCAGCATGATACCGCCCATGATCATCTCAATCATCTACCAGGATGGCCACTTAGCCAGCTTTGGTACTGCCATGGCCATCATTTTCAGCATGGGCTTACTGACATGGTTACCGGTACATAAAAAAACGGCGGAACTGAAAGTAAGAGACGGCTTTCTGGTCACCGTGTTATTTTGGACCGTGCTTAGTGTCAGCGGAGCAGTTCCACTCTATATCAGCGAAAACCCTCAACTCAACCTGGTCGATGCTTTTTTTGAGTCGATGTCAGGACTGACCACCACCGGCGCCACTGTCATTACCGGTATCGAGTATCTGCCCAAGTCCATCCTCTGGTATCGCCAACAACTGCAATGGCTGGGCGGTATGGGCATCATCGTGCTGGCAGTTGCCATTCTGCCTATGCTGGGGATCGGTGGCATGCAGCTTTACCGGGCAGAAACACCTGGCCCGGTTAAAGACAATAAGCTAACGCCTCGAATCACCGAAACAGCGAAAGCGCTGTGGTATATTTATGTAGCGCTGACTATTTTATGCGCCAGTCTTTATTGGTTGGCGGGTATGAATTTGTTCGATGCCGTCGGTCATAGTTTTTCTACTGTCGCAATCGGTGGTTTTTCCACCTACGATGCTTCCATTGGTCACTTTAATAACCCAGTCATCGATATGATTTGCATCGTCTTCATGGTGATTGCGGGAATCAATTTTGCCCTGCACTTTTTTGCCTGGCGACAGAAATCGCTGGCAGCTTATCAACGGGACTCCGAGCTCAAGTTTTATTTACAGGGCTTAGCTGGAGTCTCTGTAGTCACCATTTTAATCCTCATCGTGACTGACACTTATGGCCCTGGGGAAGCCGCTTTGCGCGGTTTATTCGAAGTAGTCAGTATCGCTACCACAACTGGATTTGCGATAGCGGACTTTTCCGCGTGGCCACTCGTGCTGCCCTTTTTACTTTTCATTGTTGCTTTTGTCGGCGGCTGTGCCGGTTCGACCGGCGGTGGCATGAAAGTCATCCGCATTCTGCTGATCTTTAAACAAGGTATGCGGGAAGTGAAGCGCATCATTCACCCCAGTGCGGTGATTCAAGTTAAATTAGGCGATATGCCTGTACCCGACCGGGTGTTAGAAAGTGTCTGGGGATTCTTCTCGGTCTACTTAATTGTCTTTGTATTGATGCTGATGGGCTTACTAGCAACCGGGCTCGATCAGGTCACCGCATGGTCGGCGGTAGGCGCCTGCATCAATAACCTCGGCCCAGGACTAGGCGATGTAGCACTACACTATGGTGATCTGAACGCCACGGCCAAATGGATTTTATGTCTGGCCATGCTGTTAGGGCGACTTGAAGTCTTTACCTTACTTATCCTCTTTACACCCGCGTTTTGGCGTCGTTAGGTCAACAACATTAGCTGCTCTGATAGAAGACATCAAACTAGGCCGGAGCCATCCGGAATTCGAGGCAAAATGCTTCGATAGATCACTTGGTAACCCTAAAATTACTGATTTACTCATGACGGATCCGACCTATTCCTGTACCCATCTTAGTCTATATTTGCTGTCGTAATCAGTTGCTTAAATGCTTTACACCAAACCACAATGGAATGCTGATCTAAGGTTTCTACGCTGGTGCTTCGGTAAATCTGGCTCCCGGTAAAACTCTTTACAGTATGGGCAACATCACCGCCATCAACAATAGAGTGTTATCATCAATGACGCCATGCTCCATCTTGGCCATTACTTCGAACGGATTGGCGAGCAAGGGACTGTAAAACCAAACACCAGCGAAAGAAGCGGCGGCAATGATATTGGACCAAACCAATACCACAATCGCAAACGGCTTTTACGCTTTTCAATAAACAGGCGTTGTTTTCCATTAAAGAGGTATCGTCACGGTTACTCATCTTAAGAATACACTCAAAACTCTGTTCTGGTATCGCAACCCATCGCCGCAAATCGGTTAGTCACAGTAGACAAAAACCCACTTCGTGACAATGACACGCGATCGTACTTGCTAACTCTTTGAGCCATGCTCCGGTCAGCGAGTTCAATATAAGCACTGCCAGACAACGATTTCATCACCTTCGCTTCTGCAACCTTTATGTAGGCATCGGGCTCATTCGGTACTTGCTGCTCAATTACAACTTTATCTCCGACATCAAACCCAACTCTGGTTCCAGCCGTTATCTGATAGACAAAACGATTATTCTCGGGCTCCCTGAAGTGCCTCGTGATATATGCCTTGGGCTGCAAAAAACCTTTCAAAGCATGACTCGAACAATTTAATAAATTGTTAAAAATTTCAACACCTGCATTATTCAGTCGGCTATCCATTTCCATTTCAGTTATGTCAGCGCACCCTTTGTCTACCTCAGCACCAAACTCGAAGCTGCTGGTGTCTTCGAAAACCACTCGCTTCATGCCGCTGAGCGAAGGTAGAGGGGCTACATCAATTCTGACAACACCTTTTGATAACACTTCGCACGACCCTTGCTTAGACCAGAAAGCCGGTTGCTTGAACATTTTTACAACCGATGAATCCCCAATGAGTACGTCGATAAAATAGTCAACGGCAGCCTGACCAGTAAACTCGCCACGCCCCTCTCTTTCACTGTTTTCAATAGCCTCCCGAAGCTTTTTAACAAAGTCAGGATTTTCTGAATCTGAGGCAATTTCAATACCTTGCTTCTCTAGTTCTACGCGTAGATTGTGCGGCAAATTATCATACAACTTAAGCTCATCTTCTATTTTGGATCGCTCGGGAATCCTGTCGATTAAATCAACTTTGAGCAGCACCTTAATTGCGCCACTGTCTAATTGCGACTTCGCGGGCACTCTTCCTCCCTGCGCTATCGTAAACTCATCGTCGTCAATGGGGGATTGCAAGACCAGAGAAGGTGGCTGGCTCTCGAAGTACGAACAAGCTGTAAATAAAAATATACTGCAGATTGATAACATGATTCGCACTGATGCTACCTCCTAGTTTATTAAACTAATTTACTGGATCAATTTTGCTACAGAATTTTCTTGCGCGAGTCGCGATACGAGGCCGTTAACTGCTTTCTGCTTGGCTGCCCGGCCTCCCTGCAAAGAGGCTGCTGTGCGATTGATATTAAACTGAGACAACGTTTGACCCCGCTGTGATTTCAGTCGCACCCACAATGTGCCCTTAATGCGCTGCTCATCACCAACGCGCCAGGCATCATAGTCAACCGATACATCCAGGCTGGTGTTGGCCCGGAAAAAACGTTTATCGACAATATCGATACCCTCTGACTTAAATTGCTTGCTCAACACGTTATAAAGACGGGTGTTGCCAGCCAATTCGCCAAGCAATCGGATATTTAACTGCCTCGCCAGGTAGCTTCGGTGAAATAATGAAAAGTAATCTTCTACAAGACGATTTGCAGATTGATCCCTCGCATCCCCCAGCTTCTCTAAGATATCCTGGTTGCGAGTGATGACTCGAATGGCTGCCAGCCGCTTACGTAGCGCCCACCAGGAATCAAAACTATCTGCCTGATTAGCTTTTAGGGCTGCAGTAACTTCTTGCGTCAGCCTCACGTTTTCCTGCCTGAGTTGAGTTTTAAAATCTGCGGTGGCCAGTTCAAGCATCACATAGTTGATACCGTCTTGCTCCAACTGCTGCACTACGCTAGCACCATTTAGTGAAACATCCGACACTTCAAGGGATAAAAAGGATTTTTGTGTTGCCCGGATAAAATCACCGTCCTGAACAGTTGAAAGCTGATCAATACTGTTCACCTTGACACTGATTGATTCTGCGAGGGCTTTATAGGCATCCCGACGGGCATTTTTATTGAAAGTGCCAGACCCTACGGCACAGATAGTCCCTTCACTGCATTGCGGAGCAGATACCCACGCGGGTAAAGCGGGTGGGGTGTCCTGCAGAAAACTAAGAGAGGATGCGGTAGGGACTAGCTCTGAAACTGTCTTGCATCCAGCAAGCAAAATAAGCAGACACAGGTAGTAAGTGAGTCGCAAGGCAGACATCCTTCATTAGACGAGCAATGAACTTCCATAATCAATCCGCAGAAGGCTGACCTTCATACAAGCGATGATCGAATAGCGGACCCGACAGCATGTCAAGCATTCTATTCGAATCGCCAGCAGCTTTACAGCCCCAGCGGGCACTCCGATTTGACGGACTGACAACCCGGTCGGATCGAACCCTTAGAGAATAAAAGCTAGCTATCAGCAAGCTCTAAGTTCATAAAATGACGCAGGGGATATATTTCGTTTAGCACGGGAATCTCTCAGAGCCAGCGCCAGCAAGCAGAGCGAAAGAGCTTATATTTGCCCAAAAGTATATCCCTAACGCCACCCTAACCGGCAGTTTATTTAATGCACTGCAAACTAAAGCAAACTCTGGATATTCAGCGCCAACAATAATTTCAAAGCTGGCCAGAGACCAGTATACAGCGAGCCCTCAGATCGGCCGAACAGGATCAGGATACTGGCTAATTAAAGCGATGGAGGTTGTCATTTCGTTTGAGAAAACCACGCTCATTGCGCTTGGCGTATGCTAACAAAGGAAGACCGTAAACCAATAATAAAGGTAGGCGGGAAAGCTATGATTCGAAGATCAATCAGCCTTTGGTAATGACCCGTCGGGAAGCAAGAAATTTAAACTATCTACCTGAAATCCGACGCCAGGTTTTGTGAAGAATGCGGGCATCATTTCCAGCCCGATGAGTCAGCAAACCGCTCTCCATGATCACTCGTCGCCGGGTAATAGCCCATTCGTTGATCTGCTGAAGACTCAAAACGGATCCTAAAGACTGCAACTCAAACTGCTGCGGCACCTTTGCTGCCTTGAACAATCGGTACAACCAGAAACTGTCATGGGTTAAAGCGTCGCATACGGCTTTACCCGGAACTAACTTGTTAAGCTCGTGGGCAACGTCAACCACATTGACCCCCTCCGTTTGCAAACGATCCAGAGAGATTCCATGCACCCTGGCCGCATCAGCGGACCAATCCCGCCACAAAGGCGCGGGCTTAAGAAGCCAACTGTGGATGCTACCTTCCGGGAGACAAATGCCTACTTCGATGGGATAACTGCAAATGAGATCCAGACTGGAAGCTTCAAAATCAATAAAACAGGGGGCTTGCTTTTGTTTAGGTAGTCGCAAGTCCTGTTGGCGAACGGCAGAATAAGCCGACGCTACCTTCTGTGCCTTATTCACTTGGTGATCTCTTGTCTTGTTGTTGTTTTTATAGGTATCTCACAAATGATACCGGCTTCTCCGCTAAAAGTCTGCGAAAATGAACTGTTTTTGACCATAGGTACTACCTTTGCCTAATAATGGTGCATTTTTAAAGAAAAGCAGCCAACAGCGTGAATCGTTGCTTGCTTGAGGTGGGATTTCAGAAAGACTGACCGGAGAGGATAACGAATTCCTGAAAAGAACCTTATGTATAACAAAAACCTGTACCTTTGTTAGTTATTTTCCGTTTGCTTATAATGATAACCGTAACCCAAGGTTGCTGAATTGTAAGTACTCCGGTACCAGCGACAAGTATGAACAAATACCGTTACAATTAGCGGTAAGTCATGAGTTTTACAATACCCCAAGCGCACTCCATTAACCGTAATTAAATTTTAGTCAGGCTGCGCTGAAAAAACCGAAGCAATCGTGATCACGCATCCCCGGCGGAAGTCTGCACCTGACCGCCATGTTTCGGACCACCCAATTTGCACCACCACTGACCATTTTACCTGGACGATCCTATGTCAGCAGCCGCAACCACCCACCAACATTCAAAGCCACGTGTGGTCGCCATCTTCAGTGGCGGCATGGACTCATTTACCATGCTTCACGAGTTGCTGGCTCAAAACAACGAGGTATTCCCTCTGTCATTTAACTACGGGCAACGTCAACGAAAAGAGCTGGAATATGTAGCCAAAACATGCGCTGAGTTGAACATTCCTTCTCACATTATTGATATCAGCACAATCAGCACACTGCTAACGGGCTCATCACTAACGGATGATCTCGCCGTCCCGGAAGGACACTACGAAGAAGAGAGTATGAAATCAACGGTGGTACCCAATCGCAACATGATAATGCTTTCTATGGCCATTGGCTACGCCATTTCCATAAAAGCTGGAGCTGTCTATTACGGAGCCCACGGGGGAGATCATGCTATTTATCCGGACTGCCGCCCTCTTTTTGTGGAAAAAATGAACGATGTTGCAGCGATTGCTAACTATCAGGCCGTGGCTATCGTTGCGCCTTATTTGCACAAAGACAAGATCAGTATTCTGAAAACTGGTATTGAGCTCGGACTGGACTACGCAAAAACCTGGACTTGTTACAACGGTCGTGATTTGGCTTGCGGTCGCTGCGGCTCCTGCGTGGAAAGATTGGAGGCATTTGCCCACCATAAACTAACGGACCCGCTGCAATATGAGCAAGCACATGGTGCTGAACAAGCTCAAAACCAAGCACAAGATCTCGCCCAAGCCAAAGCGCCAAACCATGCAGAGAGCCAACAAAGGAATGATAAGTAGTGTACAAGGTAAAAGAAGCATTTTACACATTGCAGGGAGAAGGGGCGCAACAAGGCCGGGCCGCGGTATTTTGTCGTTTTAGTAAATGCAATTTATGGACAGGGCGGGAACGGGACCGGAGCACAGCAATCTGCCAGTTTTGCGATACTGACTTTGTTGGCACCGATGGCCAAAACGGCGGCATGTTTCAAAATGCTGAAAACTTAAGTCAGCATCTGGATACACTCTGGCCGCTGGGCCAGCCCCATAAGTTCGTAGTGTGTAGCGGCGGTGAGCCTTTGTTGCAACTCGATGCGACCCTAATAAAGGCATTACATCAGCGCCAGTTTGAAATTGCTGTGGAAACCAACGGCACGCTGCCAGCACCGGAAGGTATTGACTGGCTTTGCGTTAGCCCAAAGAGTACGGCTAAAGTGGTCATCGATCACTGTGACGAACTTAAACTTGTCTACCCTCAAACAGACGCTCCACCTGAAAACTTTAGCGCAATATCGGCCCGTTATTTTTTCCTGTCGCCTATGGCCGATCCTCATCATATCAACGGCGTCGACACCACCAAAGAAAAGAACACTCAACGGGCCTTACACTATTGCATGCAACATCCACAATGGCGCTTGAGTGTGCAGCTTCATAAAATTCTGGGTATCGATTAAAGCAGCGCTCTGATTTGCCCGCAATGATTGCAAAACAATCGAAAGCCAAGCATGCCCGTACCGTTGCTTTTTTATCTAAGCGCTTGTTTAACCGCTGCAAAAAAAAACCAACATTCGCGCCTTCAGGGCAGACCAGACAAAGACGCCTCTGACAAGACATCAGGACCCGACTCATGGCAATAAGCCTTGCTTTATTACCCATCTTCTTAATCATACTCATTGGCTACCTGATGAAACGATTAAATTTCCCAGGAGAGGGGTTTTGGCAGCCTGCTGAGAGATTTCTCTACTTTTTCTTATTTCCCGTGATGTTAGTGGAAAAACTGACTTATGCCTCTCGCGATGGCGTGCATTTAATAGAATTATTCCTGACCATTGTCATCACCCTGCTGCTCGCATCTACCGTACTGTGGCTGGTTCAGCTCAAGCGCAACTGGCGCGGCCCGACCTTCACCTCAGTTTATCAAGGTGGCATCCGCTTCAATAGTTACGTGGGGCTGGCAGCGGCGCATACACTACTGGGTGATTCCGGGCTGGCGGTGGCGGCTATTATGGTCTCTTTTATGATTCCACTGCTGAATTTACTGTGCATTGGCAATTTCAGCTATTGGGTGAAACAAGCCAGACCCGGTTGGCGGGGCATGGTGCTGACCATTATTTCAAATCCACTGATTCTGGGAAGTTTAACTGGCTTACTATTCAATATGCTGGAAGTGAAATTTTCAGCGCCGGTTAACCAAGTGCTGGCTTTTATCGGTAATATGGCGCTGCCCCTGGGGTTACTATGTGTGGGCGCAGCCCTCAATCTTAGAGCGATCTCCGGTGAGGTTAAAACCATGGCATTCACTGCCATATTTAAACTGCTGGTGGTCCCAGTACTATTTTGGGGTGTCGGTTATCAGCTTTCACTATCTGCACTGACGCTCTCCACGGTGGTGATTTTGGGTAGCCTGCCAACAGCAACGGCTTCTTATATTCTAGCGAGACAATTGGGCGGAGATGCTCCATTGATGGCCGGAATGATCAGTGCTCAAACCCTGTTAGCCATGATCAGCATGCCTGTAGTGATCCCTTTGCTGCAAACTTTTAGCGGATAACAGCCCAGTGCCGCCGGCTCACGGAGGGCTGCCCCCGAGCAATAACCACAGCAGCCTGGATGAGACAGGCTGCTGTGCACGCTCGGCCGTTGATTATACTGGAATTATTCGAAACTCTACTATCTTTAACATCAAACTACCTTTCACGTTAAAAACAAACTACGCTTAATATACCAAACTGGGACTCCATAGCAGATGACGATCAATTCCCTGTGGATCAGCTCCACTGATCCGCCAATACATTGTCCCAGCTACAGAAAAGTACTTACCCATCAGGGTTGTCAGATTATGTTCTCTAAAAGTCCGGCCATACAACAGCGCCTCTTCGAATTTGTGGAAAGCAGCCCCGATGCCTTTGCCATCTTTGATCAGGGAGATGCTCTACGCTACTGCAATACCCCCTTTGCCGAATTTTTTTACGCCTCTCCTAACGATATTCAGGGCCTGACCTTTGTTGAGTTAGCGAAAAATTCTCATCACAGTGAACAAGGGCTGCGTATCGAGGCAGAGGATCTGGATGCCTGGTTACAATACATGCAGAGTGTTCGTCGGGAACAGGATTTTCGTTCCATCGAAGTAGTATTGACTGATGGGCGCTGGTTTCTGTTTTCAGAGCAAATGAATGATGCTGGCGAGCTATTTATCCATGCCAGAAATATCACCCGGCAGAAGCGGCTAGCTGACCGGATTCGGGTAACCAATGAGCGCTACCGCCATTTGTCCATGACCGATGAAATCACGGGGGTACCTAATCGCCGTCACTTTATCAACGCCAGCAAAGCGGAACTGAGTCGCTGTTGGCGTTCAGGTAAACGGGCCGCATTAATGTTGGTTGAATTTGACAGTATTAAGTTTATAAACGAGAACTTTGGTCATGGTGCAGGTGACGGAGCTCTTCGGCATATGGCAGAGATCATTCGGGAAGCATTAAGGGAATATGATATTTTTGGCCGCATTGACCATGAACAATTCGCCGTCTTTCTGGGCCAGAGTGATGCTGAACCTGCCCACACCATAGCCGAAAGAGTAAGAAAGCTAGTAGAAGATCAGCCCCTGCTGTGGGAATCGAGAGAATTACCTCTAAGTGTGTCTATTGGTTTATCACTGCAACCATTTGACACACCGTTTAACCAGCTATTGGAACAAGCGGAAAGCGCACTTCACACGGCCAGGGAAAAGGGCGGTAACCGCACTGAAATGTGCACCGATCACAAGTAATTGCGATGTTAACAGTGGCACTGGCGGTATCAGTGACCAATGCCTGCTAAAAAATCGCAGCAAGCGGCGACACCAAAGCCAAATTATTGCGAGGGAACAAACACCAGCTTGCCCGGTGCCACCTTCAAATCCATGTCAGCTATAGCCAGTAAATTACCAGCCCAGTGGGCATCGTCAAGGCGGTAAACAGGGATAGTTTCCAACAGTTGTGCGACGACCCTCATAACATTATCCGTCAACGGAGCCACATCCCGGTTGAAAAAGGGTGTATCAACCGCGCTTTCGATTAATTTCAATCGCTTGACGTAAATGGCTTTCTCTTCGCTCTTGTAGACCGGTGAACCCTCCACAATAAGCGATACATCTACTGGCAATTGGGTCAACAAAGCGTTGACTGCCACTTCACCAGCTACATCCAGCAGCATCACATCGCGGCCATCCGGGCCCAGCGTAATATCCACGTTCTGCAAACCCACACTTAACAAAGAACCCGACTTTAGCTGCTCGTTGTCATATTTCGCCACTTGCTCACGGAAGTAACCCTCAAGACTGGACTCGCTGATACTTAACGGACTCAAAGTGGCACACCCTGACAACAACAGAGAACAGAGACCGATCACTAACCCAAAGAATCTGGCAACTGCAAGCGCGCCAGGTATAGATGCTGTTGGTCGGTGATCATTCCCACTCATATTGCTGCAACTGCTGAGGATAACTGATATTGCACAAAACAAAATTGCGGAAAAAAACTTCACTGGGTTCATGCCAATTTCCTAATCTCAAAAGCGAAAGAGTCTGCCATAATTCATCAGAGAATCCCATAACCCCAAACTGCGTATTACCACTACCCAGCGTAGTGAACTATTGGGTAACACCAACAAACTACAGTATCGATATCCAGCCTGAACAAATGACGGAGCCAATAAAACATGACACAGCCAACTAACGTTCTACGACCACTTTGAATCCTTCTTTCAGGATGTACGATTAGCTGTTATGAGAACCTCGATCCAACATATTGGGCGTCATTTAGTGCGTTCACTCTCCTACCGGGTGACTCTGAGCCAGGAAAAAATTGAGCAGCGGGTCAATGGCTTGTTTCCCTTGGAAACGGGCCGGCATGGCATCAGTCTAAAGCTCGAAAACCCTGAAATCAGGCTCAACGAAGCTGAAAACCGGATCCATCTGCTTACCGATGTCAACATCATTTTGCCGGGTCAGCTCCATGCATCGGGCCATCTGGAAGCTGCGGGGTCATTGGTCTATGACCCGGCTGAAGGTGCTTTTTTCTTCGACAAGCCAGAAATATGTCAGTTTTCGGTGTTGTCCATACCTTCACGCTATATGTTCCCACTACAAAAATTAATGACTACATATCTGGCCAGATATGTAGCGGGCATCCCGGTCTATAAGTTTCAGGGCAACAGTTTGAAGCATCGTCTGGCCAAGGCGGTTCTGAAAGATGTCGAGGTTCACCGAGGCAGGTTGGAAATTCGTTTTTCATTCGGCAGGCCAATGATTTTCTAACAAGTTGTCATCCAGAAAGGCAGGTTTTTGGATGACAACTTCTGCAGTGTATGGAAGCACTGCCAATTTCAAAAACCTAAATTTTCGATATTGCGAGCAAAATGAAAATCACCTTCTCACTTTGCGTATACGCGAAACGCCAAGGAAAGCGTTTCAGGATTAAAAAACTAACAAAATCACCCCAGCAATTCTTGCTTACCTATTCTGCCAGCCCGCGCTATAGTTTAAGTCATTCTCTGCTTCATTAACTCCAGTAGGATAATCTCACCAAGGACACTAACCACAGGTAACACGATGAAAAAACCATGGATCATGGGCCTGTTCGCCGTACCCCCGGGCTGGTTGAAACTGACCTTGGCTATGCTTCCTTTTGCCGTGATCATTATCACTTATCTGGCCTTTTCGGACGCCCGCCTCGATGCAAACCCTAACGATAAGCTGCTACCCAGCCTTGACCAAATGATCAGTGCCATGGAAAGACTGATGTTTGAACCGAGCCGGCGCACGGGGGATTATTTGTTCTGGTCAGACACGCTGGCCAGTCTGCAACGTCTGCTTCTCGGCTTGGCACTTGCTACCAGTGTGGCACTGCTGGTGGGAATTAATATGGGAGCTTTTAATGGCCTTTTTGCACTGACTAATCCGGTGCTGACTTTTATCGCTATGATCCCTCCTCTCGCCCTGCTGCCGGTGTTGTTAATTGCCTTTGGCCTCGGCGAAGCGGGCAAAGTTGCGCTGATATTTATTGGCACTATGCCAATAATGACCCGTGACTTCGCCCTTTCCATACGCTCATTTCCCAAGGAGCAAATTGTTAAGGCAAAGACCCTGGGCGCCTCAGATCTGGCCGTGGTCTATAAAATTCTGTTACCACAAATGATGCCACGACTTATTACAGCGCTGCGCCTGAGTATCGGCTCAGCGTGGCTGTTTTTGATTGCCGCCGAAGCCATCGCCTCTACCGATGGACTCGGCTACCGGATCTTCCTGGTGCGTCGTTATCTAAGCATGGACATCATTATTCCTTACGTGCTCTGGATCACTATCCTCGGCTTCTGCATGGACTATTTACTGCGACTACTGCTGAAGTGGCGCTATTCATGGTTTGAACAGAGATAGGTTCGAACAAAGCCAGGATTGAGCAAACAACAATGATTAGCAAGCACTCCAATCTATTCATATTTCAGCACAGAGGCTAATAGTTTGAGCACAATTCTCACCATAACCGATGTCTACAAGCAATACGGTGATAAAGTCGTTCTCGATAACATCGATCTCAAAGTCAGCAGTGGTGAATTTTGCACGGTTGTCGGCCCCTCGGGCTGTGGCAAATCCACATTGCTCCGTTTAATTCTGGGGCAGGAAACACCCACCGACGGCACCGTCAGCATCAATGGCCAGCCCGCTGGTTTACCGGATACCAAGCGAGGTATCGTCTATCAACGCTACAGCCTGTTTCCCAACCGGACAGTGTTAGAAAACGTAGTGTTAGGCAAGACCCTGAGCCAGGGACAATGGTGGAATCCCTGGTACCGCAACCAAAGCCATGAAGATGAAGCCATGGTGTACCTGGATAAAGTGCGACTGGCCGATGCAGCCCACAAACTCCCTCATGAGTTATCCGGTGGCATGCAACAACGGGTCGCTATCGCCCAGGCATTAATTATGAAGCCCCCCATTCTGCTAATGGATGAACCCTTCGGGGCGCTGGATCCGGATACCCGTGCCGACCTGCAATTGTACTTGCTGGAGTTGTGGGAAAAGGATGATCTAACCATTTTCTTTGTAACCCACGATATGCACGAAGCCTGTTTTCTTGGCACGCGATTATTGGTGCTCTCCCAATACTACAGCGATGACCGCGGTCACGACGAAGCGGAGCGCAGAGGCGGTAAGATCGTGGCTGACCATCATTTACCTGAGGTAGCCACTAGTGCTCAAGTAATGGAATCAGAGCAATTTATACAGTTGATCTCACAAATCCGCGCAGAAGGCTTTGATCCCGAACATCGACAACATGCGAAAGACTTTAACCTCAATCATCCCGACTCCTTCCAGACCTTGTTAGATGTGGAAGCTAAATCGTCTGTTGACTGAGCCCGCCATTCCCAGAGGCCGGAGCACAGTGTATTATCCTTTAGGATCAGGTGATATTGCTGATGCGGAAACCTCCGCGGGGGTAAATGCATTGATAAGGATCACAGCTATTCTGGCTTGTTGATCAGACTTAACCACACTAATTTCAATCACTCAAAAAGCTTGTTTGGATTCATCGTTATGACTGCCAGAAACTGGTTGAAAATCGCACTGCCCTTCATCATTTGCTTACTCATCACACCACCGAGTCAGGCAGCGCCGGACTACATAGAATATAAACCGATTAAAGAGCGCCTCAAACTCAACGTCGGTGAAGTGAATAGCCGCCAATTGAAAGCACCCATTATCACCTGGGGTGCTGATATTGCCACCATTTACGCTAATGGCAATCAAGCCCGCACCCAGAAGGATTCAGTTTTTGCGCGCAAAGGACTGCAAATCGAACTCTACCGGGAAGATAATTTTATCAGCCAGGTCCAGCAATACATCGCCGGCGAAACCGCCTTCTTGCGAGGCACTGTTGGCATGATCACCGCCGCTGCAGAATTACTAAATGCGGATGAGCGCACCAAACCGGTGATCATTTATCAACTCTCCTGGTCTGCCGGTGGCGATGCCCTTGTGGTCAAGTCCAATATTCGCAATGCCAAAGATCTGAAAGGCAAACGTGTTGCTATTCAAGCTTATGGCCCTCATGTGGACTACGCTTCCCGGATTCTGCGTGATGCTGAACTCAGTTTTAGTGATGTAACGGTGAAATGGTTACCCGATCTGACCGGCACTGACCACAGCCCCATGGCCGCCTTTTATGAGCAGGACATTGATGCAGCTTTTGTCATCATTCCAGATGCTTTAGCACTGACATCAGGCGGGTCCGGCGGCACGGGCGCGGAAGACTCAGTAAAAGGTGCCCGTATTTTGCTTTCTACCAAAACCGCGGATAAAGTGATCGCCGATGTGTATGCAGTACGTCAGGATTTCCTCAACAACAATAGGAAAACGGTTGAGGCCTTCGTTTCGGGCTTACTCGAAGGAGAAGAGGCGCTGGCGGAACTATTCAAAAGCAAGCAAGATCCGGTTTACCAGCAGATGTTACAAGCCAGCGGCAAAATGCTGTTAGACAGTGCCGAAGCCACCGCCGATGTGGAAGGCCTCTATGCCGATGCCAACCACGCAGGCCTGCAGGGTAATCTGAGGTTTTTTACCAGCACCAACTTCCCCCGCCGATTGGCGGTGATTGGGTCAGAAATCAGTGACGGCCTGCACCAGGCAGGAGTGACCAGCCAACCCGTGCGCTTAGCCCAAGCAAACTTTGATTACGGACTGCTGGGTAGTGGCGTCAGTCAGGCGGTCGCGCCGGCCAAACCTCGGTTTGACGAATCTAAAGTGGCGCAAATGATCAACAAGCGCCAGCAGCAACCCAGTCAACAAGGCGAGTTATTTTCGTTTAACGTGTATTTTCAACCCAATCAAAAAGCCTTTAGTACCAGTCTCTATAAAGATGCTTTCAGCCGGGTCACCGAGTTAGCCAGCACCTATGGTGGCGCTATTATCAGCATCGAAGGTAATTCTGATCCCATGGCCTATCTACGGGCGCGGAAAGAAGGAGCGCCACCGATGGTGCTCGGTCAGATCAAGCAATCCGCCCGCAACTTAAGCCTGGCCAGAGCACAGGAAGTCAGAGATTCTGTTATTCGCCAGGCCGCGTCACAAAGTATTAGTCTTGACCCTTCACAATTTGCTGTTACCGGCAATGGTATTGCCAGCCCTGCGACCGGTATGTGTGGCGCAGTACCATGCGCTCCTGCCACTGAGCAGGAATGGCGTTCGAATATGCGAGTGGTCTTTCGCATTATTCAAGTTGAAGCTGAAGCCGATGTATTCAAACCTCTTTAAGGTCTCGCTCCGATGAAAAAAATGTTTCCCTACGTGGCCTTAGTAATTGCAGCGATCATTATTTTTGATAAAGTCAATCCTATATCTGATTCCGGGCCAGCGCCAACAAGCAAGCCCTCGACGCCCACTACGGCAGACGCAAATAACGTTGCCATGGTGGCTGAGCCTTATGCTCTGCGCGCGGCTGACTACAGTTGGCCAGTGATACAAAGCAATGACAGGATCGCGCCTTCCTTGCTGGCTAAAAACTACTATCTGATTATCGACGGCTCAGGCAGCATGCTGGAGACGGAATGCAGTCAGGGCTCAACCAAAATGGCTGTAGCCAAATCCGCGTTTCAACTGTTCATGGAGCAATTATCCGTGGATACCAACATTGGGCTTTATGCCTTTGACAACCGAGGTATTGGGCAGTTGGTGGCGCTGGGCCAAAATAATCGCCAGCAACTATTGAGCGCTTTATCACAAATCACTCCAGGTGGCGGCACACCGCTTTCTTACAGCATCGCCGACGGCATGCAAGCGCTCTCTCTGCAAGCACAGGCTCAACTGGGTTATGGCGAGTATCATCTGGTGGTTATTACCGATGGCAACGCCAGCTCCGGCTACTCTCCAGAGCCGGCTATCAAAGACATACTGACCCATACACCGATAAATATTCATACCATCGGATTTTGCATTGACGACCAACACCCACTTAACCAACCCGGACTGACCTTCTATCGCTCAGCTAACGATCCGGACAGCTTGCAAGCAGGCTTGCAGGCAGTTCTTGCCGAAGCACCAGATTTCACCTTAACCGCATTCGATCAGTAGTCTGTAGCCTAATGAACAAGCATTTAAAAACAGTGGTTGTCTTTTGTCTGCTAGGCGCAGTGAGCATGTTGGGTTACAAGGGTTATCAATTGTGGCAGCAGGACTCCCAGCAAGTCAGCGCAACCGATGCGGTGAACACTAAAGGCACCATCACTCTGGCGAAGGATAGCTGGGTCGGTTACTTTCCTCTATGCTCAGCTGAAATGGCTTCCCGACTGCGCCGGGAGGGATATTTATTGCAATGCATTGATGATCAAGCGGATTATCAAGAGCGTTTCAAAAATCTGGACCGGGGAGAAACGACCTTTGCTGTCGCCACCGTAGACAGCTATCTGAAAAACGCCGAAAAAATTAATTATTCCGCCCCTATCATTGCCGTCATTGATGAGTCTAAAGGTGGAGACGCCATTATTGCTGACTCAACCCGGGTCAGTAGTATCGAAGCTCTGAAGGCTACCGATGATATAAAAGTTGCTTTTACACCTGACTCGCCTAGTGAGCATTTGCTGCGTGCGGTGCGCTCACACTTCGATATCCTGCCTCGTCAGGAACTCCGCCGTTGGCAAGTCGTCGCCAACGGCTCACAAGATGCGCTTAAAAAACTGGATGCTGGCGCCGTAGACATGGCGGTGCTGTGGGAACCGGAAGTGACCAGGGCACTGGCAAAACAAAATCGTGTGCGTCTATTGGGAACCGAAGACACGCAAAAACTGATTGTGGATATTCTGCTGGTCAACCGCAACGTATTACAGCAACAACCGGATTTGGTTAACCTATATCTGAGGACTTATTTTCAAACCCTGCAATACTACCGCAATCACCAACAAGAACTGGTTGCTGAATTGAGTGATGCACTGGATTTATCGGCCCAGCAAGTCACTCGCTTACTGGATGGCGTGGAATGGAAAACGCTGACCGACAACGCAACCAGCTGGTTTGGTGGTGCAAGCGGGGCTAACAAGGGTAACGAATACTTATTTGACACCATTCGAGCTGCGCTCCAGCTACTCATCGAAGATGAGGTTTTCAAGACTAACCCCATTCCGAACCAGGATCCTTACCGATTGATGAGCAGTGCCAGTATTGCTGACCTCTATAGCCGTTTAGCCAGCGGCGAGCTGATTCGCTCCAATACCCCAAAGAGCGACCCCTTTACTCCAATAAGCGAGCAAAAATGGGAGCAATTGAGGGAAGTGGGCACCTTCAAAATCCGACCGATTACTTTCAGTAGCGGCACCTCGGAATTAGCCTCAGAAGGTCGGCAACAAGTGGATTTGCTAATGCAGAATTTACAGCACTACCCTAACTTCCGGGTTGAAATTCGCGGCCATACCGGAGTTCGCGGCGACAAGGAGGCCAACAAAAAGCTGTCGGAAGCACGCGCTAACGAGGTTTATCAGCACCTGATCAATCATCACAAGGAAGATAAAGACCGGTTTCGGGTCATCGGTTTCGGCGGTGAAAAACCTTTGCAGCGCCGGTCCAATGAGTCCAACCGGGCCTACCAATACCGCCTACCCCGGGTGGAAATTGTCCTGCTAACTGGCGAACTATAGTTGAAAGTGAGCATAGAGAATGACAGGGGAGTGCTATATAGGTGATGCGATTCGACACCAAAGCCGTAAAACCAGCCAAAATCAGGCAAGAAAAAATAAAAGGTGCCCTGCAACAACCCACGGCACTTTACCCTGCCGCCGTTGGCATCCTCGGTCTTGTGGCAGTGGCCTTATTCGGTCATGAATTCGCATTAGTGGCCGCTCTGATGGGAGCTGGCTTCGCATTAGCCGCTTCAGCCTGGGAGTTTTTCGTTAAGGGTGAAAACCATGCGAACCGATATCTCGAGCAATACCGACAGCAGCTGAAACAACAAAGGGAACAGGCCATTGGAACGTTACAAACCGAACTAAACCAGCTTGAGGCCACACGGGGCACCCAGCAATTGGCCTTGTTTCAAGCTAAATTCAACAGTTTCCAGCAAATTTTGCAACGCAAACTGAGTGTCACTGAATTGACTTACAATCGCTATCTCGCCACTGCCGAGCAGGTCTATTTGAACGGATTAGATAATCTGGAGAAGCTTTCTCTGGCCCTTAGCTCGATCAGTGCGATTGATCTTGAATTACTCGACCACAATATTAGTCAAAATCAGGATAGCAGCAGCGAAGCTTATCAACACCTATTGCAAAGGCGACAACTGTACAACCAGCAACAAGCAAGGACCGAGAATTTATACACAGAAAACGAAGGGGCTTTGACCCAACTTGACCACGTCAGCACCCTGTTAGCCAACACCGATTTTAACAGCGGTCAGGCCACCATGGATATGGAGCAGGCAATGAGTGAATTAACCCGCCTGATTGAAAACTCTGACAACTATTCTGTCAAACAAGCTCACTGACAGGACGGTACATACCCTAAACAACGCCCAGCGAATCCATCACCGAAGCGGAAGGAGAATTCCAATGAGCGAACTCATTTTGGCAGAAAAAGAAAAAATTGAAAAAGAAGTCATTAAGGCGACCGAAAAACAAGAAGTCGACCCCCATATTCAGAAACAAGCCAATGATCTGGTTCAGGAATTAGTCACCATTGACATCAAAAACCTGGATTTGCGTGAACACAAAGCCCGTGCGGTGACGAATCTCGGTGAAAGCGTCGCCCGCAACCTGGCTCAGCAAAGCGCCATGCTCAAACAGCCCATGAGCAAACTATTAGATGATGCAGAAGATGGCGGCCCCGTTGCCCAGGGTTTGATTTCGCTACAAGAGCAAGTGAATGACATTAACCCTAACCGGGTCGATTTCACCATGGGAGCCATGCGCCGGTTTCTCGCCAAACTACCCGGTGTGGGCACACCCCTGTCCCGTTGGTTTGCCCGTTACCAAACCGTTGATGGTGTGGTGCAGGATATCATCAAAACTCTGAAAAGCGGAAAGGACCAACTACAGCGAGACAATGTCACCCTCCGTGCCGATCAGAGAAATATGCGCCAACTGACCTTTTCGCTACAGGATTATATTCAGCTCGGTCAATTATTAGATGCTCAGTTGAGCGAACAGACTGAAAAAACCACTGAACCTGAAAGAAAAAGTTTTCTGGAAGAAGAGGTATTATTTCCTCTGCGTCAGCGGATTATTGATTTACAGCAAATGCTGGCTGTCAATCAGCAAGGTGTTTTATCCTCCGAGGTGATTGTCCGCAATAATCATGAACTGATTCGCGGCGTTGACCGGGCCGTTAATGTCACCGTTACCGCACTATCTACCGCATCAACGCTGGCACTGGCGCTACAAGCCCAGAAGAAAGTGCTGAAAGGCGTGCAAGCCGTCACCCAAACCACTAATGATTTAATTGCTGATACGGCTAATACGCTGAAAACACAGGGGGTTGAGATTCAGAAGCAAGCCACTGAAGCGACGCTGGATATCGACACTCTGAAACGTGCATTCAATGATGTTCAGACAGCTCTTGATGATATTAGTCAATTCCGCCGCAATGCCTTGCCTAAGATGGCGCATTCAATCGTTGAAATGAACGATTTAACCCAAACCATGGAAAGCTCTATTCGTAAGATGGAAGGGGCAGAAGCCGCAAAAGTTGCTCTGGAAGATGTCATAGAAATCGTTAATCCGGAAGACAATAAGTAAACCATCAAAATAGATCATCACCCACTGCCTGCTGCGTCAGACCAACGATGTGTTGTTGGTCTGACAGCAACACTCTGAAACTACCGGTCGTCTTGATATTAGCCTGATGCCTGTTACCTGGCCTATATGCCAATTACTTGACCTAATAACCATGAGCATAGCCAAGATGTCAATTCCTCACCTACACAGCGAACACTCATTGAGTTTCAGTTGCAGAAGCTCCCGGCATTTCAGGCACGGGTTTTTTCTCACTGAGACTCTGCTCAATATTGGTCAAAGCATTGATTTGCTGATTCAGATCACTGATGCGCTCACCCATGGACGACACGTCGGATTGCAGAGCTTTGATCGCCTGAGATTGTTGTTTGTTTTTCGACACCAATGCATCGATTCTGGCAATTTTTTCTAATCTCAACTCCAACTCTTCCTGTAACCAGGCTCTGTAGAGCGCGGCATCACTGTCAGCTTCGAGTCCCTGCACTTTTGAAATAATACTCAGGGCCAGATTCCATTGCTTTTGCGGTGCATTGCTGACCCCCAACAAAGTCGCCTGCTCCATCGCGAGGAAGGCTTGATTTAACTGGGGTTGGCCTATCATAGAGTTAAGTGCCAATAATCTAGCCTGACGCTCGTCCTGGGTCAGAAGAGATGCTTGAACATAGACTTTAAACCAAGCGGCTTGCGCACTTTCCAAATGAGAAATATCGGTAACTTCCTCATAGGCCTGCCATTGCTGGCCATCCGGGTCCTTTGGCGATTCGAAAATCAAATGGGGAAGACTAATATTGCCACAGCCGCTCAATAACCCAGCGAGACCCAGTGTAAACCACATCAACAGCGCCTTGCCAAAGCCCGGCAAACCTGCGGTTTTATGCTGGTACCGAGCCCTTAGTGGATCAGCTGAATTAACTGGATAATCAGAGTAAGCAGACCCTCTTAGCCTGCTACCAGTCTGCAACTGACAGGCAAGATGGGAGTCTCGAAGCTGAAGAAAAAAGTGAAACATAGCATTCCAATAATAAGAGATAAATGCAGCCGGGAATGGATGCACCTATGCACACTGCAAGGGTATATGCTCCTTAATTTAAACCTTGTTTCGAAGACTGAGGCAATTTCCCTGGCCCGGGCGAACAAAGTAATAAGCCTCGGCATTCTATGCTTTTGGGCGATAGTAAAACAGATACCTTTCAGCCACAAAAAAACCCGCCAGGATGATCCGACCTGCATGCACTACGGTTTCAAAGCACCTCTTGTTTGGCAAACGCCTTAAACAGTAAGAAGGCTTATGGGGTAGCGACCCAGATTAGCTTACAGTTAGGAGGAATCCCATATACAGTTAATAAGCGTTTATCAGGCAACAAACGAGTCAAACCATTGACCAATTCAATACACTCATTTCCATTATAGCTCCGAATTGATGACAAACATGATTCAATCTATTGATTGAGCACACCACTCACAATCAATCAAAAAAGCAAAAAGCGCTTAACAATATCCACGAATTCCATAGGCTTTTCAGCATGCAACCAATGCCCGGCACTGGGTATTGCGCTGAATTGGGCGCGGGGGAACAACTCAAGGATGCGTTCATGATATTCGGGTTTGATATAGTCCGACAGCCCTCCTCTTACAAAGATCACCTCACCCGTAAATGACGACTCCGCTTGTAAGTCAGCCATCAGCAGGGGATAGTTTGTTGTGATGGCCGTCAGATTCATGCGCCAGCGAAAGCCTTTCGAACCGTTTTTTTCAAGATTTTTCAGCAAGAACTGGCGAATTCCGATTTCAGGAACAAAACCACTTAGTAATTCATCTGCCTGCTGACGTGACTTTAGAGCACCCGGGTCGATCGCATTCAAGCCTGCCAGGACTTGCTCATGGTGTGGCGGATAACCCACGGGTGCAATATCCGCCACAATCAGGCGCTTGACCCGCTGTGAAAAGCCAAGGGCACATTGCATAGCCGCTTTCCCCCCCATGGAATGACCCAGCATATGAGCCTGATCAAGTCCTGCACTGTCCATATAAGCCATCACGTCAGCCGCCATCAGTGGATAACTCATCTCCTCATCATGGAAGGATCGTCCATGGTTTCTTAAATCCAACGAATGCACCGCAAACTGCTCAGCCAACAAGCGGGCGCTGGCACCTAGATTTTCCAAAGAACCCAGTAATCCATGCAAACAGATAAGGGGTGGACCCTCACCCTGAACTCGAAAATTCAGTTTCAACAAAATCTCTCCCAATCGGTCGCCCCCACTCCCAAATCCAATAACATTAACCGCGCTACCGCTACTTTCAATGAGTCTGACAAGAGCTTTAACTACCTTTCTTTTTTGTCCAATTCTTTCAGCCAGAATCTGAGCCGTTCATTCTGGTGGTGATAAAGCGCTACTTTATCAGTCATTTCCAGTTTCTGCTGATCATCTCTAACCTCCTTCGCTTGTTCCTCCAACTCACCCATTTTCTTCAGATTGGTTTCAAGCCGCTGTCTTAACCGATCCACCTTGGTAGCCCGCTCTGCCTTATCAAACACCATATCCTCTACCGCTGAAGGCTCCCGGGAAATTTCCGAAGCCCCCGACCAGGAAGGGATATATTGGGTTTCTTTCGGGAACTGGCGCTGATTCATCAAGGTAGGCGAGGCTATTTCGATGCCACTATTGTGCAGATGATCGAGGATTTTAGCACGCAACCTGGAGCGGCTGGAAATCAAGTGTTTGACTTCATTCAACATACCGCCGACCCGGTAGTTCACGGAAAAATCGCCAAGCGCCATAATTTGCACAAAGGGATCGCCCAAACCCGCATCCCTGGCAGCCCTTAGCAATAATTTTTCAAGCCGGTTACGATCAACGTCATAACCAAGGGAGACCTCTGAGGAAATGATCGTCCCCGTACTATGAATGACCGTAAACGGTTGGTGAATCAAATAGAGATTTGGCAGCGTTTTCAGATCCCTGTCTTCGGTCTGAATTTCAACATGCAGCAAATCGATTTCAGATATCCTGCCAAAATGACTATCAATCTTAATAAAATCGCCCATATTAAAACTATTGACACTGCGCAACATGATGCCGGCCATGATATTGCCCACAATGGTGGTAGAAGACAATGCAATGATTGCACTGACGAGTATGCCCAGCAGTCCGAACAACTGCCCCCTAAGCCCATCATTAATGGGGATGGCAATCAGCAGGGCAATCACAGCTAACACCACAGCAGCGCCAAATATCAGTTGCTTACGAAATTGAAAACCGGTGTGCAAACGCGCCTGTTTATTCAGATACTTACCTAGCACCACCAAAAACAAAACCACGAGAAGAGCAGTGGCTGAAAACGGCACGTAGGGTGTCAGCCAGGACGAAACTGATTCAATAAAAAGTGATATTGCCTCCAATTTTTTACTCCCAGAAACCAATCAATAAACCCAGCGAGAATACTACCAAATGCCTAAAACTTTAGTCGGCTTTCCTATCCCTTGGGAGCCCAAGTCGACCATAGTCTACTAACTGGGTCAGAACCAACTATCCAACAATGGGTTGCAGGTTCTACAACCCATGCCATTCAGTTGTTGGCTGCTACCTCCTTGGGCTGCAGGATGCACGTGGGGGCCAGGGGCTCAATGAAAAAAACGGGAGAGCAACTATGTCTGCAGCGACTGTGTCAGATCATCTTAGCGCCAACGACGCTCATAGATTGAATCACCATATTTACATGGAACTATATCTGGAGTCGATTAACCACCCCGATATTTTCTGGCGTCGGGAGGCCAAACGAATCAGTTGGGACAAACCCTTCAAAACTGTAAAGAACACCTCGTTTATGAAAGATCGGGTCAGTATTCAATGGTTTGAAGAAGGTGCTCTCAACGCCTGCTACAACTGCATTGATCGCCATTTGCCTGCATCCGCCAATAAAGTCGCCTACCACTGGGAGCCTGACACCCCAGGACAAGGACGCAGCCTGACCTATCAGCAACTCTATGATGAAACCTGTCGGTTGGCGAACGCCCTTAGATCGTTGGGAATTAACAAGGGTGATACCGTCGCCATCTATCTCCCAATGATTCCTGAAGCCGTGCTCAGTATGTTAGCCTGCGCCCGTATCGGTGCGGTTCACTGTGTTATTTATGCCGGCTATGCAGGCTTGGCTGTTGCTGACAGAATTAAGGATTGCGGAGCCAAGCTGGTCATCACTGCAGATGAGGGTTTGAGGGGCGGCAAAACGATCCCACTCAAGAACAATATGGACATGGCACTGGGCATGGAGACAAATCATCAGGTCGAGCATGTGATCGTGGTCAAACACTCCGGGGCACCCGTTAATAACGGCAGTATTGACAGGGATTACCAAGACCTGATTAGCCAGCAGGCCGCTGAATGCCCACCCGTGTTAATGAATGCGGAAGACCCATTGTTCATTTTGTACACCTCCGGTTCCACTGGCAAACCTAAAGGAGCGGTACACAGTACCGGTGGCTACTTGGTTTATGCCTCGATCACTCATCAATATGTGTTTGATTTTCAGAAGAGTCATGTTTTCTGGTGTGGTGCAGACATTGGCTGGATTACCGGTCATACCTATATCACTTATGGCCCCTTACTGAACGGAGCCACCAGCGTCATGTTTGAAGGTCTGGCCACTCACCCCAACCTCGGTCGCTATGGAGAAATTATCGACAAATACAAAGTCAGTACATTTTACGTTGCACCCACGGCCATTCGGGCATTAATGGCCGGTCGCGATCAGGCCCTGACCAGCAGTGACCGCAGCAGCCTGCATATACTGGCAACAGCCGGAGAACCGATTAACCCGCAGGCATGGCATTGGTTCAACGACCATTTTGGCAAGGGTCGTTGTCAGATATTGGACACTTGGTGGCAAACCGAAACCGGCGGCATAATGATTTCCCCATTGCCCGGAGCCACACCACTGAAGCCAGGTTCAGCCACGCGACCTTTCTTTGGTATTAAACCTGCTTTAGTTAGCCCTAACGGTAGGTTACTTGCGGGTCAGGCAGAGGGTGCGTTGGTTATGCTGGATTCGTGGCCAGGACAAATGCGCACTCTGTACAACGACCACGAACGCTTCGAGCAAACCTATTTCAGCCTGTTGGAAGGGACTTATTATACGGGCGACCGGGCGCGTATGGATGAAGATGGCTATTTTTGGATTACCGGACGCATGGATGATGTGCTCATCGTATCCGGCTACCGGCTGGGTACAGCGGAAATCGAAAACTGCCTGGTTAGCCATGCAGCCATTGCTGAAGCGGCAGTAGTGGGTGTTCCAGACGATCGTAAAGGCCATGGCATCTATGTCTTTGTCACCCCTGTCAACCATGTCAATCCAAACAAGGAGCTCGCCCAGGAACTGACCCAGAAAATAAAAAAAGAGCTAAGCTCTATTGCTACTCCAGACACCATTCAATGGACTCATAGCCTCCCGAGAACCCGCTCAGGTAAAATAATGCGTCACATTCTACGTCGGATTGCCTGCGACCAAACCGAGGATATAGGCGATCTATCTGCCTTGGCCAACCCAACAGTGGTTGACGACTTGATCGAACAACATAAGCTGCTGTAATACTGTGGTTTAGCAGATAGACGCTAACCGGCGTCTGGTATATGCTTGTAGGCAAAAAATTGGTTCAGATACTCTATGAACAAATTCATTATTGCTGATGACCACCCTCTTTTCCGCGAGGCATTGGCCGGTAGACTTAGAAAACACTGGGATCGCTCGGTCGTTGTCGAGTGTGGTGATTTTGACGAAACCCTCAGTGCACTAAGCAGCCATGCCGATGCGGATATCTTGTTGCTCGACCTTAATATGCCCGGCAGCTTTGAGCTATATGGCCTGGCCTCGTTGCGGCAACAATACCCTATGTTACCCATCGTCATTGTATCGGCCACAGAAGAACTGGAAATCATCAGCCGGGCCATGGGCTATGGTGCTGCTGGTTTTATCCCCAAATCTGCGACTTCTGACCTGCTCAATGAAGCCATCAACAGTGTGCTCGATGGCGATGTCTGGCTACCCACGGACTATCGCAACCGCTTAAGGCGACTGGCTAATGAAGAGCTGGAATTAGTCCACCGGGTTGCTACCCTGACACCTCAGCAATACCGGGTATTATGTCTGGTGGCGGAAGGTTGGTTGAATAAACAAATAGCCTACGACCTGGGCATAACCGAAGCCACTGTTAAAGCACATATGACCAATATTTTCCGTCGGCTTAATGTTACCAATCGTACCCAAGCCGTCATCCTGGCCTCACGCTTACAACTCGGAGGAAAGTCGGGCGACAATTCGGCTGAGGAAGCTCAGTCAGAAAAGAGCTAAATTATTGTTTCAAATATAATTAACACAACCAAACTCCAATTGAGAAACAGTCTTTTTGCTAACTAAGCACTATCCTACTAAAGCCAACTGTCCTCATACCAGCGATTTAAAGTGCCGCAGGAGTGCTTTTAGCGCCGCAGGACGAAGGGGTTTATGGAGTAATTGAATTCCATTCTCCTGCACTTGTGCATGTACTTCCGGATCATGGGAAGCGGTGACAATGGCCGCCGCAATATCCTTTTGCCAGATTACCCGCAGGCGCTGAATCAGTGCCAGCCCGTTGTAGTCATCATTCAAGTGATAATCCATTAAAATAACGTCTGGAACTGGCAATTGGCGGGCCTTAGCCATCGCCTCTTCACTGCTAACGGCGGTTTCCATCTGGCAGTTCCATTTCGACAGCAAACGCTTGAGGGCATCAAGATTGCCATATTCGTCGTCAACACAGAACACTCTCATATCGTTGATTTCGGAGCCGGCAACTTCTGTATTTCGCGGCTCACTGTAGCCCGATCCGGCTCCCATCAACGGCCGCGGACGCTTACCATAGGGGACCATTATGCTAACCTGGGTATACTGACCCACTTCAGACTCCAGCTTGACCGGCAGCTCCAACAACTTGCATAAGCGACTGACCACCCCCAGCCCTAAGCCAGCACCCTTCACTTTCTGTTGGTGTTGCTTCAAACGGTAAAAATCGTTAAAGATTAGTTCTTGCTTATCCTTCGGAATGCCACTGCCGGTGTCGAGGACTTGCAGGAGCAGGCCGTCATGAGTGCGCCGGCAACCCACCAGCACCTGGCCTTGTTGGGCATACTTGATGGCGTTAGAAATAAGATTTTGGATAATACGTCGCAAATACAATTTATCGGAGTGCACAATACAGTGAAAAGGCACCGCTCTCAAACGTGTGTTTTGCTGGTTGGCCAAGGTCCGGAACTCATTAATCAATGGCCCCAATACTTCAGCAATATCAAATACTTCCAGTGAGGGAACGATGGCGCCATCGTCCAAACGGGCTATCTCCAGCAAACTGGCAATTAAAGCTTCAGTCGACGTTAACGAATCACTTAAGTTAGCTATGACCGTCATCCGGTCCTCGCTGTCCGGGTTTTCCTGCAAGGCCGATGAATACAGGCGGGCAGCGTTGAGGGGTTGCAATATATCGTGGCTGGCCAAGGCTAGAAACCGGGTTTTATCGGCGTTGGCCGTTTCTGCAATTTCTCTGGCTTGCTGAACCTCTGCTTCCACTGCACGCCGGTTATCGATTTCCCGCAACAACTCTGCGTTCATCAGGCTGATGGTTTCGGTTCGCTCCTGCACTCTTTGCTCAAGATTTAACTTGGCTTCCCGCAAAGCTTCTTTGTCCCGCGTATGCTCGGTAATATCAGTAAACGTAGTGACATAACCCCCGTCGGGTAGCGGATTTCCCCACATTTCCAGTACCCTGCCATCCTGATGTAAGCGTTGGTAGCGATGGGGCACCCCAAGTTTCAAGTGCCGTATTCGTTTGCGAATATGTTCCTCAATCGCCCCTTCCCCACAGAGACCACTTTCCGCATTGTGGCGTATCAATTCCGCAATAGGTGTACCCACTTGCATGGACCCGACGGGATAGTTGAAGAGTTTCACGTAAGGGGTATTCCAGGCCACTAGCCGTTGATACTTATCCACTACACTGATCCCTTGTTCGATATTTTCCAGCGAAGCATGCAATATGCTCTGATTGTGTTGCAGGGCATGGGCGGTTTCATCCAGCACATTGACAATTTCTTCTAAACCAAAGTTCTTGCCTTCCAGTAGTGAGTTCATCATCGCCCTCGCCGAAGCACCACCAATGGCACCCGCCAACAGTCGCTCACAGTATTCAATCAGGCGATAATTGGGCGAACTTTCATCATCAATAGTCACTTGCTGCTGATTAGCAAAATCCTCGAACAACTGGTAAGTTCGCGCTGGCCCCAAAAACTGCTCCAACATGACACGTAGATCAGTAGTACGCAGAGGCGATGAACGATTAACCGGTGTCACAAAGCCTTCAGTGGCCACAGGGTTGACAAAGGCGCTGGCTTGAATACGGTCAACTAAGCGGGGGGAGGAATAGGATGACACCACAACGTAGGTCAGAGTATTAAAGACTAAACTTACCAGTACACCGTGACTCAAACGATCAAGATCAGCGCCCATCAACAAGGATTCAGGTTGCAACCAGCTATAACCAAACAAGCCCACTCTGAGGATTGATTGACCGAGGAAGCCCGCATCCACTAAAACGGGTACCATTAGCGTTATAAACCAGAGTAATACGCCTACCAGCAGACCGCATTTAAAGCCATTGGCATGGGCCGTTTTCCAAAACAAGCCACCCACCAAGCCTGGGGCAAATTGCACGACTAAGGCAAAAGTTAACAAACCAATGCTGGTCAGAGCGGTGAAATCGGCAAATGCCACGTGATAAAAGTAAGCACAGGTCAGTACCAGCACTACACTCAGGCGGCGGATATTTAACAGCACCAGACTGAAATTCTGTTGCTGGGATTTATGTTGATAACGTTTATTAATTAACATCGGCAGCACGACATCATTACTAATCATGGTGCTCAGTGCTATTGTTGCCACGATAATCATCGCAGTAGCTGCCGAAAATCCGCCAATGAATACCAATAAAGCAACCCCTGGGGACTGAAAATAAAGCGGTAATTGCAGCACATAGGTATCAGCGTCAAATCTACTGCCACCAAATAAAATAATACCAGCCGCGGCGATCGGCACAATCAACAGACTGATCAGCAGCAGATAAGCAGGAAATATCCAGCGCGCCCAATTCAGGTGCTTGATATCCTGGTTCTGTACCACCGAGATAAAAAACTGGCGAGGCAAACAGACCACGGCTGCCATTGACAACACCAATTGGGTCACAAAGCTGGCACCCAGATTTCCGGTATTAAACACGGCCCTCAATTGAGGTTCAGTGACCATAGCCCTCATCAACTCACTAACACTGCCAAAATACAGTTCAATAGCCAGCAAACCGGCCGCCAGCAGAGCAAACATTTTAACCAGCGATTCGAAAGCAATCGCCAGTACGACTCCTGGCTGAAACTCAGTGACGTCCAGTTTTTTGGTGCCGAAAATGATGGCAAATGAGGCCATCAATACGGTGACCACGAGGCCAGTATGCTGTTGAACAAAGGCGGGGCGTTCCGGATCACTGCCGGTCAGGGCATGAAAACTTAAGGTCACCGCTTTTAATTGCAGGGCGATATAAGGAATGGTGGCAAGAAAAGCAATCAGTGTCACGATCACCGCAATGGATTGCTTCTTGCCATAGCGGGAAGCCAGAAAGTCCGCAATAGAACTCACGTTCTGCCGCTTACTCACCAGTACCAGTTTTTGAATAAAGCTGGCAGCCAACAGAAACAAAGCGGCAGGCCCCATTAAAATGGGCAGAAAATTCCAACCCTGAGCGGCTGCTGTGCCGACAGAACCATAAAACGTCCACGAAGTACAGTAGACCGCTAAAGCCATACTATAGATAAACGGTTGACAGCGTCGGAACCAAGGTTTTTGTGCGGCACTGTTCTCGCCCCAGCGAGCCAGTATAAACAGCAAACCCACGTAGCTCAGAACGGCCAGTGAGACCAGAAAAATACTCATAGTAAAGACACATCGCCTGCTGCCAGGCGCAGAATCGCCATACCGAAGCAGGTTTAAGGAAAATCTAACGCTACTATTCAGACCTGAAAAGAATATAAACAATCTTCGACTCAGCCACAGCGGCGGCCACAAACCATCTATTTCTTGCTGTTAAGTAGCACTCAGACCGCGTACGACTAAGGTCGACCCATCGACTAAAGTTGTGCGATCAAAAACAACAACCTCTGTTAATTTAACGTTGGACTTACAGTTAATACGAGCCTTGATAAGCACATCAACAAAGTTAGCAACTCAGTCAGTAAGCAGTAAATCTTTAAATTGTTAAATTTGTACAGCAACAAAAACCAGCAAAAAAAAAGTAGTGGAGACAACAAAAAAAGAAACACCAAAATGCGGAGTAGTTTGAGTGGTCACCCATAATTTTGGACCATATTAATAGCGAGGTCGTCATGCAAGAAGATAACAATAATACTCTTGTCAGATACTGGAAGGAGAATTTGTCGATTATGACAACTCTGCTTACTATCTGGTTTGTCGTGTCCTATGGATTCGGCATTTTGCTAGTGAACGTATTAAACAACATCCAGTTCTTTGGCTTTAAATTAGGGTTTTGGTTCGCACAACAAGGCGCTATTTACGTGTTCGTCGGTATCATTTTCTACTATGTAGCCAGAATGAACCGCTTGGACAAAGAATACGAAGTTGACGAAGAATAGGGGCTAATTATGGACGTTCAAACTCTCACATTTATTATCGTTGGCTTTACCTTTGCCATTTATATTGCCATTGCTATCTGGTCACGAGCCGGGTCAACCAACGAATTCTACATTGCAGGCAGCGGCGTACATCCTGTTGCTAACGGTATGGCCACTGCAGCCGACTGGATGTCAGCGGCTTCTTTCATCTCCATGGCAGGATTGATTTCCTTTATGGGCTATGACGGTGGCGTTTATCTGATGGGCTGGACCGGTGGCTACGTTTTGTTAGCGCTGTTACTGGCTCCTTATCTCCGCAAATTCGGTAAGTTCACTGTGCCTGATTTTATCGGTGATCGTTACTATTCACAGACCGCACGTACAGTGGCCGTTATCTGCGCTATCTTTGTCAGCTTCACCTATGTGGCTGGACAAATGCGCGGTGTTGGCGTGGTTTTCTCCCGCTTCCTGGAAGTTGACATTACCACGGGCGTGATCATCGGCATGGGCGTGGTGTTCTTCTACGCCGTTCTCGGTGGTATGAAGGGAATCACCTACACCCAGGTCGCCCAGTACTGTGTTCTGATAATGGCTTACATGGTACCGGCCATATTTATTTCCATACTGATGACGGGCAACCCCATTCCGCAGCTGGGCTTTGGCAGCACCGCCGATGGTTCCGACCTTTACTTGCTCGACAAGTTGGATGGTCTCAACACGGAGCTCGGGTTTAAACCGTACACGGACGGCAGCAAGAGTATGATCGACGTATTCTTCATCACCTTTGCTTTGATGGTGGGCACCGCCGGTTTACCTCATGTAATCGTGCGTTTTTTCACCGTACCTAAAGTAGCTGATGCACGTAAATCAGCCGGCTGGGCATTACTGTTTATTGCTCTGCTTTATACCACCGCCCCAGCAGTTGCTACCTTTGCCCGGGTTAATATGATCAAAACGATCAATGGTGAGGAAAGCCTTGGCACCGAGTACGCACAAGCGCCGAGCTGGATTACCAACTGGGAACGCACGGGTCTGATCAGTTGGAACGATAAGAACAGTGATGGTCGCATGTTTTACTCTGGCGACGATCGCAATGAGATGAAGATCGACAGGGACATCATGGTATTAGCCAACCCTGAGATCGCTGGCTTACCAGGCTGGGTCATTGCTTTAGTGGCTGCGGGTGGTATTGCTGCGGCACTGAGTACCTCCGCCGGTCTGCTGCTGGTCATCTCGACATCGATCAGTCATGATTTGCTTAAACGAAACCTGATGCCCGACATATCGGATAAACAAGAGTTGTTCTTTGCACGACTGGCAGCAGCCGTTGGCATCTGTATCGCAGGTTATCTCGGCATCAATCCACCCGGTTTTGTGGCGCAGGTGGTCGCCTTTGCCTTCGGCCTCGCCGCATCATCCTTCTTCCCGGCCATACTCATGGGTATTTTCTCCAAGACTATGAACAAAGAAGGTGCGATTGCAGGCATGATCTCTGGTATCCTATTCACCGCCAGCTATATCATTTACTTCAAGTTCGTCAACCCAGCCGGTAATGTTCCCGAAAACTGGTGGTTTGGTATATCACCAGAAGGCATCGGTACCTTGGGTATGCTGCTGAACTTTGCAGTAGCACTGACCATTGCAAAGTTTACTGCGGATGCACCGGAAGAAATCCAGCAGTTAGTAGAAGATATACGTTATCCACGAGGAGCAGGTTCGGCAAGCGCTCACTAGGGCTTGCTTACCTGCAGGGGAGTCAACCCGCTCGCGGAGAGATTCCCCCACCACTTCGTTTCAGAAACTTAGCATCCATCAAAAAACTGCGAGAGATTTCCTCTCGCAGTTTTTTGTCATTTTTATAAGCCGGTTTGCCTATCAAAGGCTCACTTACCTCTTTCGAACTCTTTACCAACTTTAGTCTTCGTTAACGACTTTAGTTAACTCAATCAGCCTTTGTCGCCATAACCAACTATGCTAGGATCATCTAAGTGTCAAAAAATAAGATAATTCTTGTGATTAATAAAAAGACACCCGAGCACGAATAGAAACACTGTTTTCAATCAGGGAAAAAATGCGCGGAATTGCGTTTGTTTTGTGCGCCAAATAAACAGCTAAGCCCATTTTTTTGTCTTGAATGAGAGCAACCGACCCTTTGTGCGACGGTCGCTAAATTAACATTCAGGATCGCATCGTGACAGTCTCTCCAGATTCAGTAGAATCGTTTTTGAGTGCCCAACACCCGTTTCAGCATCTCAGCAAAGATGCCCTGAATCAGCTCACCCAATCCATCAGTGTGGTTTATCGCTCTGAAGGCGATCAGTCAGACCTCATCGATATTGAAGAACCCAGGCTTTATGTGCTTCGCCATGGTGCCGTCGATTTGTATGACCGCCAGGGTGAGCTGATAGACCGTCTCGATCCCGGTGCCTGCTTCGGTTTCGCCTTGCTGCTCACAGGTAAGCTTTCTGGTAACAAAGTGCTGGTCACCGAAGAAGCAATTCTGTACGCGGTGCCGGCAGAGGTCTTTCATCAATTAAGGAATGAAAATCGCGCCTTCGAGCAATACTTTCATCAGACCTATGCACAGCGCTTTGAATTAAGTCAGAGTGAATTCCAGCGTTATCAGATTGCTCAAAAGTCCGGTGAAGTGATGACCACTAAACTGGTCACAGTGGGGCCCGATGCCCCGATCTATGAAGCAGCTCAGATCATGACAGATGCCAGAGTATCTTCGGTCATGGTGGTAGAAGATGAAAAACTAGTTGGCATTATGACGGATCGCGATATCCGCACTCGTTTGGTCGCTGCTCAAGGAGATCTTAATGCCACCGTGCGCAGTATTATGACCAGCAATCCCATGTGCATTGAGCCAGATGCCTTACTGCACGAAGCCACTTTTAAAATGTTGCAGCAGAATATTCACCACTTGCCCGTCAGTACTGGTGAAAAACCCATAGGTATGTTAAGTGCGGTGGACATAATCCGGGTCAGAAGTAATGACCCACTGACATTAGTTAACAAAATCGCCAAGAGCGACAGCATTGCGGAACTGAAAAAGTATGCTGGGCGAACTCAGAAATTGTTGTATGAATTAATCCGCAGCGAAACCACCGCTGGCAATATTGGCCAGATATTTACCAGTATCAACGACCGCCTCACTAAACGGCTGGTTCAACTGGCCCAACAAAAACTTGGGCTCGCACCCACCCCATTCTGTTGGGTTGCCTTCGGCAGCCAGGCGCGATTAGAGCAACACGCGGGTTCAGACCAGGATAATGGGCTGATTTATTTAGGTGACACTCAGCACCAAGCCTACTTTCTCGAGTTTGCGCATTTTATCAATGAAGGACTCAATGAATGTGGCTTTCAGTACTGTCCGGGGGATGTCATGGCGCAAAATCCCCGCTGGTGTCAGCCACTGGATATCTGGATCGACTACTTTCAGCAGTGGATGCGCACACCCGACAATAAAGCGGTGATGCACGGCAGCATTTTCTTTGATATTCGCGCGATATCTGGTGACCCATTTATCGTCCAGCAATTAAAGGCCAAAGTACTGGAAGAAGCCAAAACGAAGGGTATATTCCTCGCTATGCTAGCTGGTAATGCCCTGAAAAATAAGGCTCCGATTGGCTTTTTTAACCAGTTCATGGTGGCTAAGGGCGGCTACCACCATAAGAAACTGGATTTAAAACACCAAGGCCTGACTCTGATTACTGATTTGGCAAGAATTCACTCGCTGGCCAATGGCATTGAGGCGACTCAGACCCCGGCAAGAATTAAAGCTTGCCAGGAATTAGGCGTTCTCAACGAAGGCGATGCGCGTAATTTATTAGATGCCTTTGAATTTATTGCCCAACTGCGGTTTCAACAACAACTTAAAAACCTGCAGCAAAATAAACCTGTCTCCAACTTTATCGCACCTAAGCATCTGAACAGCTTGCAACGCAATCATCTGAAAGCCGTGTTCCGGTTGATTGATCGGGCCCAACAAGCAACGGGCATGAAATTTACCCGAGGCATTGTCTGATCAGCCATGTCTCCGCTCATTTTTATTCGTCGCCTGATCGGTGCGCCCACTCATCCTCCCCATAATATTGATTTAACCCTGCCCTACACGAAGAGCCGCATGCTCGCTGTTGACCTCGAAATGAATAGCCTGGAAGTCAGTGAAGGAGAAATCCTGAGCCTGGGCTGGGTGGTGATTGAGAAAGGTGAAATCAGACTTGGAACCAGCCAACATTTATTGATCGACTCCCCCGCTCTAGCCGGAGAAAGCACCAGAATCCACGGCATCCGCGACATTGACAGGCAGGGAGGACACTCACTGCAAGAAGGTTTAGAAACACTTCATGAAGCAGCCGAAAACAGCATATTAATCTTCCATCATGCCGCCTTGGATCTGGGATTTTTGCATGCAGCGGCGGCCAAAACCGGCTTACCCTGCCTTAGACTGCCGATTGTCGACACTCTGGTTCTCGAACAGCGCCGTAAATTGAGGAGTGGCCTCGAAATCAAACCTGGAACCCTTACCCTGGCCAGTTGCCGAACCCAGTATGCACTACCACCGGCCCCTCAACACAATGCACTGGAAGATGCGTTGGCAACAGCCGAGTTGGCATTAGCCATGTTCAGCGCCATCAGCGGCCCCAACCCACTCCCGATAAAATACTTCGCTCGCACCCCAAAGCGTATTGGTTTACGTTGATCTGACTTGCCGATTTTGGCTGCCTTGCCAGGCTTTAATATAGTAGTGAAATTAAAGTAAACCCAGTGAAATATAGCTCGTTCTCATCAAAGACATCCTTGCAGGTGTCCCGCCAGATCAGGGGGCTACTCCACAACCGGTTCAGTTACTTGCCACCTTCGACTAGTTTTCATCCTGAAACGGCTTCCATGCCGTTTCGCGGAGTCGCAAAGTAAATTGTCGATTTTGCCAGTACTTCCTTGTACTGCGTTAGAGCCCATAAAAAACTGGCGTTTCTGGATGAGCACCAGACTAAGCTTTGCTTCCCACTTTTTGCCGGGTTTCAGCACCCTCACTTTGGTGTATATTCAAAGTCTGATGCTAGCGCCAGTATTAAACTTGAAAACGGGTAAACGGGAACGAAATCGTTATGAAAATTGTCATTGCTCCAGACTCATTCAAAGAAAGCCTCAGTGCAAAACAAGTTTGCTTAGCTGTTGAGCAAGGCTTTAAACGGATATTCCCCAACGCTGACTATGTTTCGGTGCCGGTTGCCGATGGTGGTGAGGGCACGGTACAGTCGCTGGTTGACGCCACTAAAGGCAAACTAGTAACTGTGGATGTCAGTGATCCCTTAGGTAAACCCGTGACAGCCTTCTATGGTTTGTTAGGTGATGGCACCCATACTGCCGTGATTGAAATGGCCGCCGCCAGCGGTCTGCACCATGTTCCTGTGGAAGCGCGTGATCCGAAGCAAACCAGTACCTTTGGCACCGGCGAATTAATCAAAGCCGCCTTAGATGATGGCGCTAAAAAATTGATCATCGGCCTGGGCGGCAGTGCCACCAACGATGGCGGCATTGGCATGATGGCCGCCCTTGGCGTTAAATTTACCGACGCAAAAGACAACGAAGTTGCCTTAACCGGCGGTGGTCTTAGCAGTATCGAGCATATTGATCTCAAATACGTGGACAAACGTCTGGCTGACTTCGAAATTATGGTCGCCTGTGACGTTGACAATCCATTGTGTGGAGAAGCCGGTGCCGCGGCTGTATTCGGCCCACAAAAGGGCGCTGATGGGTCAGACATCAAACTGCTCGATAATGGCTTACGGCATTACGGTAACAAAGTGCTCGAGATATTGAATGCGGACGTGGCAGATATTCCCGGCTCTGGTGCGGCTGGTGGCATGGGCGCAGCTTTCCTCGCCTTTACCCGGGCTACTCTGAAACCGGGTATTGAGCTGGTGCTGGACGCCGTTAAGTTGGATGCACAACTGGCCGGTGCCGACCTGGTGATCACCGGCGAAGGACGTATCGACCAGCAAACTATTCACGGAAAAACCCCCATGGGAGTGGCACAAGCGGCCAAGCAGTTTGACATTCCTGTGATCGGAATTGCAGGATCATTGGGCGACAATCATCACATGGTTTCTCAATGCGGAATCGATGCGGTCTTTGCATCCACACCCAAAGCCATGACCCTGCAGGAAGCCATGGCCGGTGCCAGTGCTAATGTCAGTAATGTGGCAGAAAATATCGCCAAGCTTTGGCGGCTGAAAAACTGAGACTAGTGCTCATCCAGAATCTCCAGTTTTTGATGGGCACTAACGCAGTACAAGGAAGTACTGCCAAAATCGACATTTTACTTTGCGACTCCGCGAAACGGCATGGAAGCCGTTTCAGGATAAATACGAGACTAAGAACCTAAAGAGTAGAGGGTCCGAGGGTCTAAACATTCAGCGGGCATCGGCTTTGATCATATCGGCTGCTTTTTCGCCTATCATAATAATGGGAGCGTTGGTATTGCCGCTCACAAGGTTGGGCATAACCGACCCATCCACCACCCGCAAACCGTCCAATCCTCTTACCCGCAGTCGTGCATCCACAACCGCCATCGGATCATCAGCGCGTCCCATTTTACAAGTGCCAACCGGGTGATACTGGCTATCGGCCCGTTGTCGAATATCCTGCTCTAGTGCAGCCATATCGCCGTAGGGCACAGGATACAGCATCTTCCCTCTGACCCGGTCAAAAGGTTGGCCCTCCAGAATCCGCTGCATGCGCAGGGCTCCTGCCAACATAGTTTTCATATCCTCGTCATTGCTAAAAAAAGCGGGGTCGATCAGAGGGGGCGTCAAAGGCTGGTTATCCCGCAAAGTGAGTTGCCCGCGGCTGGCCGGCCTCAGCACGGTGACGTGGCAACTGTAGCCATGGCCAAAATTAAGCGTACGGGCATGATCATCAACAATGCCTGCGACCCAAATTAATTGAATATCCGGTGCTGGCAGGCCTGAGTTGGTACTAAAAAATGCCCCGGATTCAGCAAGATTGCTGGTAATTTTCCCGCTTCGACTGGTTTTCCACTGCCACATGGCTTTAAGTAGCTTTAATCCTCCGGATACACTCAAGCCGAAAGTATCTTCTTTCGCATCGACCCGATAAGTCTGCACGTAATCGATATGATCTTGCAGATTCTGACCGACTCCTGGCAAATCCACTACTGGCCTGACCCCATGTAACTGCATATTTGCCGCCGGGCCAATTCCTGACAACATGAGTAACTGAGGAGAGCCAAAAGCACCGGCACAAACAATGACTTCCCGTTTCGCATAGACCGAGCGCTCAACTCCTTTAACCGAATAAAGCACACCTCGAACACGATGGTTTTCAATCAATAGTTGATGGGCACGTGCGTGGATGATGACCTGAAGATTAGACCGGTCCCGGTTAGGAGTAAGATAAGCCTTGGCAGCACTACAACGCTCGCCCTGGTGCACGGTGCGTTGATACATCAGGCAACCTTCTTGCTGGCTACCGTTGCAATCATCAATCCGGCTCAGGCCCTGTTGTTGGCAACTCTGCAAAAAAGCTTCATTTAACTCGCTGGCATCGGTTGCATCGGACACATACAAGGGACCGGATTGGCCATGCCATGGCCCACCTAACCGCAGGTTATGTTCTGCCTTGACAAAATAAGGCAGTACATCCTGACTGCTCCAGCCCGTATTTCCCAGTGCTGCCCATTGGTCGTAGTCCCAGCCGTTGCCCCGCACATACAGCATGGCATTGGTGGATGAGCTTCCCCCCAGCACCTTGCCACGGGGTTGATATCCCAGGCGGCCATTTAAGCCAGCCTGAGGGGCGGTTTTATATGCCCAGTTATGGAGTTTAACTGGCAACATTGCGGCCACTCCTAATGGCGCTTGTATCACCGCACGATCATCCCGTCCACCAGCCTCTAACAGACAAACGGACACCGTTGGGTCTTCCGATAGTCTAGCCGCCAGTACACAGCCAGCAGAGCCAGCCCCCACAATGAGATAGTCGTAGTATTCAGTCATAGCCAAACCTTGCGTTTATTTTATTGTTATATTTATTACCGCCGAGGTAAATGGCTTTATCTGCATCGGCGAGCACACAAGTTTATTCGTCTTATTGCATCAGCAACCGCACTCATTCAATTTGCAGGAGCCTTGGCTTTGGAGAAGGTTTAGACCGGGGGCTGGAGAAGGCTCTGGCATTAGCACAGCAGGGTTAAGCGCCCCTACAGCTTGAAACGATTAATAATATCTGCCAGGGTGCCGGCCTGACTGGTTAAGTGATTCGTTGCTGTCGATATAGTATTGGCGTTGTGCCCTGTTTCAGTGGATAGCTGATTGATGCCCGCTGCATTCTGCTGAAGCGAACCCGCTACCGAGAGTTGCTCTTCTGCGGCAGAAGAAATTTGCAGACACATATCAGAAATCGTCATCACCGCTTGCTGGCTTTCAGTAAGTTTGGTGGAAATATTACTGATAGTTTCCACAATAATATCTGATTGTTTTGCCCCGGCATTCATGGTTGCCACTGACTTACCGGAGTCCTTCTGCAGGTGCTCAATCATGGTTTCAATTTCAGCCGCGGATTTCTGTGTATTCTGCGCCAATGCACGGACTTCGTCGGCAACCACGGCAAATCCCCTACCCTGCTCTCCGGCCCTTGCGGCTTCAATCGCTGCATTTAATGCGAGCAAATTGGTCTGATCGGCAATTCCCTTGATCACATCCAAAATCCCTCCGATATTGACCGCCGCTTGCTCCAGCGCATTAATTTGAGTAACAGCAGTTTTTATTTGCTCAGCAAGACATATCACTTCATCAACGGCGGTTGACACTGTCTTATTACTGGCATCCATCTGCGAACGCACAGAAGTGGAAGCAGCCGCAGCCGCCGAGGTACTTTCCGATACTTCGTTGGTACGCTCGTTCATTTCCGCTATAGCGCTTACCATTTCAGAAATGGCCGTATGCTGCTGGTTGACATTAATCGTCGTCTGTTCGGAAGAAGCCGCCAGCTCATCCGCCGTAGCCACTTGCTGTTGCGCCGCATCAGCGATATGGTTAATCATCGCTCGCAGATGCTGAACCATGCTTTTCATTGCGTCTTCCAGCTTACCAATCTCATCGCTTTGAGTGACTTCTACTTCTTCTGTCAGATCGCCATCGGCAATTCTTGACGCAACCGCTGAGACACGGGCAAGGGGGCGGCTGATGGTATTGGATACAATTAGCGCCATGGCAACAATGACGATTAGCGACCCGATCATGGTGGCGGCCACAATGAATATCAGAGTATCAATGGCTTTAAACGCCTCAGCTTTCTCGATCTCAACCACTAAAGCCCAGCGATGAGGACCAAACTGAAACGGAGTAAAAGCAGACAAAACTGATTGTCCCTGATAGTTCTGCGACACCTTCGTGGTGGTTTCACCAGCCAATGCGGCATGGGTTGCCAAAGTATCGACTCCGTTTTCCGTCACCGTGCCTGCAAGTGAAGCGACCACCGAGCGCTTACTGGTATCAAGGAAAGAATCTGAGCGCATGCGAAGATCAGCGCCGACGAGGTAGGATTCTCCAGTCAAACCCATCCCTTCTCGTTGCTGCATAATGGTATTGATTTGATCTGGCCCGATGCGTATGGCGAAATAGCCTTTCAGCAGGCCGCCAATCCGGGTCTTCATTTCTGCCATAAAAAAAGCAGCGGGTTGATTGTCAGCAGGCCCATACAGAGCGAAGTCAGAGACTAGGATCTGATCTGTACGACTGTTGCTGGCTTGTGCGAATAAGCGTCCAAATGAAGTATTCGCGAGTTCTGGTTGTTTGAGATTGGCACCCAAATCGGCTAGTCCGGTTTGTGAATAAACAATGCTGCCATCAGCAGTTATCAAGTAAAAATCATGCCATCCGGTTTCCGCGAGGATACTGTCGCCGCTGCCTTTAAAAGTTCTGGCCAGCCCCTTCCATAGCGGCGATCCCGTGGTCTGACCGGCCTTATCAAAGGCCTTGATGAAAGCAGCATGAACCTTTTCAATATTGGTCCCATCCTTCACCAGGCGCAGCACGGACTGCTTGGTCTGCAAGTAGTCCTGTAGTTGATTCACCTTGATGGCGCGAATCGCTTCTAATTGCTGAAATGCCTGGTATTGCAACTCCTCCCGAGCTGTACCAAGCGTCAGCGCGGTAACAATGACTATGGGAACAACAGAAATGGTCAGGAATGCCAGCAATAGTTTGTGTGTTAGTTTCTTAAATTTTGGCATCATCTCGATTCCCTTTGGCATGGGTCGATCTACTGTTTGATTAACAATCAATTACACTATAGCTCAACTATTCCAACGCATTAAAACCGTAATGTTTTAAACGATTGCCAAGCCACACTTTTTGTAACAACTGGAGAAAACAACATGAATTTTTCCTATGTCAATACCACTCAAATTCAATTTGGCAAAGATCAGATTAAAACCATTAAACGCCTCATCGACCCGAAGCAGAAAATACTGTTGATGTATGGCGGTGGCTCCATTAAAAGCAACGGTGTTTATCAGCAAGTGAGCGCTGCGCTGAGTAAACATCAGTGGCTGGAATTTGCTGGCGTCCAGCCCAACCCCACGGCTGAGGCTTTGGCTGAAGCGGTGACCATGGTAAAAACGGAAGCTATTGATTTTATCATTGCCGTAGGAGGTGGTTCGGTTATCGATGGAGCCAAATACGTAGCGGCGGCCGCCCGCTATGATGGTGATGGATGGGATATTATGACCGGTAAACACCGGGTTCGTGACGCCATCCCACTGGGTGCAATTCTGACTCTGCCCGCCACCGGCTCTGAGTCCAATTCAGCCGCTGTGATCACCCGCGCAGCCAGCCACGATAAACTCTCATTTATGTCACCTGCTGCACAACCCGTATTTGCAGTTCTGGATCCTGATGTGATGAAAACCTTGCCGCCACGTCAACTGGCCAACGGCATCGTGGATGCCTGGGTACATACCTGTGAACAGTATCTGACCTTTCCTGCGGGAGCGTTGGTGCAGGACGGCTATGCCGAAACTTTATTAAGAAACTTACGGCAATTGGCTGCGGATTTTGAGCAACAGGATGATCTGTGGCGGGCTAATCTGATGTGGACTGCCAACCAGGCACTGAACGGGCTGATTGGCGCGGGCGTGGCGCAGGACTGGGCCACTCATATGATCGGTCACGAACTAACCGCTCTTTACGGAGTCGATCATGCCCGTTCACTGGCGATAATCCAACCCTCACTGTTGCGTAATCAGCTAGCAGCCAAGAGAAAAAAACTGGAACAAATGGGAACTAACGTGTTTGCGCTGCCAGCAGGAGGTGATCTGGCGGAACGCACCATCGAGGCCATCGAGGCTTTTTACCACGGTCTGGATGTGGCTACTCAATTAACTGAGCATGGCAGCAACAAAACTAAAGCGATCGACGCTGTCATGACGCAACTGGAACAGCATGGCATGACCCGTCTGGGAGAAAACAAAGCCATCACTCCGAGCCATTGCCGGGCAATTCTCGAACAGGCCGTGGCATAGAAGGGTCCGAACCTGCGGTATCACTTACTCAGCAAGCGGCGAAATTTCCTGCTGGGGCAAATCGGGTAAGGTGAGCATTAACCCTTCTCGTAAATAGATATCCCGCAGAGTGAGCAAATCCTGCTGCAAATCGTCGCTGGGTTGCAAGGTCCCAATGAAATGACCGTGCTTTTGTTGCTCATCAGATATCATTAAAACGATCGGCACACCCGCGGTTCGTGCGATATGCCAGAATCCGGTTTTAATCACCGGGGTATCACTGTTCAGGCTGCCCCGGGTGCCTTCCGGGGCCATCACTAAGGTAAATTTTTCCCTACGCGCAAATTCTCCGGCGATTTGTTCTACCTGATTACCCGCCTGTTGTCCTCGCGCCACGGGCAGCCCCCCCATATAGCGTAACACCCAAGAGAACGGCCAGCGGAATAATTCCTCTTTCACCATAAAGTGGGCATCAACGCCCAATAGAGGGTACATGAACATTGCCCGGACCCCATCTATGTTGGAGGTATGAGGAAAACCGATGACCAGTTGCTTGTCCTGAAATTCAAAATCTCTGTCAAACGACCAACCGATCAGCTTAAGTACGCAATAGCCGACAATGCGTTTAATGAACATGGGGGTAGCTAACTCCGGGCTAGTGAATCAGCATGCAACTGGTTACAGGTCAGCGCTCTTTGAAAACGTTTTTTGAAATAAAACCAGAGGTTGCTATAGTTTAAGTGTAGTTCAGTGAAGTGAAATTGAACCTACTACCTTGTGATAATTACAGATTTATCCGCCTCCCTCAGCGGCTGTGTTGGTCTGAAACAGACCACGATTACTCATTATGCGCCGTGCGCATCATTCCCAAATTTAATTATATCAATAAGTAGACTGGCCAATTCGCTCCTTTAAGGCTCAACCATTTTGAGATAACTCATTGAGACAGTTGATTTACATAAGCAAGGCTTAGGTTCACTAGCAGGAGACGCCATCAATGGATTCATTCCAATGGACCCAACATTTTGAAACCGATTTACCCGCTGTGGACAAGCAACATTTGCAGCTAGTGAATATGGTGAATCAATTCGGTGGTCTCCTTGCCGAGAATCAGGTGGTCTTTAGTCACGTGGAGGATTTGCTCCATAAACTCGCGGACTACGCAACTTTTCATTTCGACGAAGAAGTATCGTTGATGCAGCAAGTGGAGATTGACGAGCGTCACCTCCGTCACCACGTGCAAGCGCATCAGTCATTCCTCGCCGAAGTGAGCGCTCTCTGCACCGGCATCTCTCCAAATGATCCTGACTCGGCCAAAATCCTGTTGGAATTTCTCATCCACTGGCTCGTTTACCATATTCTCGGCGACGATCAGAACATGGCGAGGCAAATCAAAGCCATTGAGGCAGGAGCCAGCCCAGCAGACGCCTACGAAAGGGGCGAAAAAGACATCAACAAAGCGACAGAACCTTTATTGTTGGCTTTGAATGGGTTATTCCAACAAGTATCTGAGAGAAACCGGCAACTCACGTTATTAAATCAGTCGCTCGAAGAGCGGGTGGCGCGACGTACCAAAGAATTAACCGAAGCCAACCAGAACCTCGAAACACTTTCGTTGACCGATGTCTTGACCGGACTGCCTAATCGCCGCCATGCCATGAGCAGTCTGGCGCATATGTGGCGGGAATCCACAACCGCCAACACTCCACTATCCTGCATGATGATCGACGCGGATTATTTCAAACAGGTTAACGATAGCCATGGCCATGACGCAGGGGATGCCGTCTTAAACGAACTCGCCAGGACCCTGAAGTATTCGTTGAGAACTGACGATATGGTGTGCCGGTTGGGAGGAGATGAATTCTTTGTCCTGTGCCCTAACACTGATGAAGTCGGTGGTCTCCATATTGCGAAACAATTGCATCAAGCGGTATCAGAACTGCGTGTACCCACAGGCTCTGACTTCTGGCAGGGCAGCGTGAGTATTGGTTTTGCCGCCAAAAACGCCGCGATGAAAGGCCAGGATGAACTGATCAAAGCGGCCGATGAGGGAGTCTACGCAGCCAAAAATGCAGGCAAGAATTGTGTCAGAGTCGCCTGGGTTGCCCACTAACCTGGTTAACCTCGGATGCGGCGAACCCGAAACGACCTGCCTTTCAGGGTACCCTCACTGATCTTCCTCAAAGCCCTCTTGGCGGCACTGTGTTCTACTGCAACAAAAGCACTGTTATCAAAAATATCAATCTTGCCGATCTGTTTTCCAACAATACCTTGATCTCCGGTTAATGCGCCCACAATGTCCCCCGGTCTTACCTTCTGTTTTTTGCCACCATCGATTTGCAATGTAGCCATCAAAGGGCGCTTGGGCGAACGTTTAAGTATGCTGAGTGGTGGTAACTGTTTTGTGGTCAGCCCATGACCTTGTGAATCCGCCAGCAATTCCAGTTTGTAGCGTTCTGTTTCCTGGTAGAGGCTAAAGGCAACGCCTTGGTTTCCAGCGCGACCAGTGCGCCCCACTCGATGAGTATGCACTTGCGGGTCCCGACTTAACTGATAGTTAAACACCGCATCTAATTCAGCAATATCCAGCCCACGGGCAGCCACATCCGTTGCCACCAGAATGGAAATACTCTTATTAGCAAACCTGACCAATACCTGGTCCCGCGCGCATTGCTCAAGATCACCGTGCAGGGCGAGTGCGCTGAAGCCCTGCTGGCTTAAACCATCCACCACCTGCTGAGTTTCCGCTCTAGTGTTACAAAAGACAAGGCTGGATTGAGGCTGGCTTTGCAGCAGCAGTAATTGCAAACCGGTCAGACGGGTCATCTGATCAGGCAACAAATAGAAAACTTGTCTAATGCTCTGCCCATTATGGCTGGTATCTGATTGTACCGATAATGGATTGTTCATTACGCGGTCAGCAATAGACTCAATCTCAGGCGGATAAGTTGCGCTGTAAAGCAGGGTCTGGCGTTCTACGGGAGCCACATCAACAATTCGTTCGACCGCATCCTGAAACCCCATATCTAACATGCGATCGGCTTCATCTAATACCAGCATGGTCAGATCATTCAATTGCAAGGTGCGTTTTCGCAAATGCTCTTCAATGCGACCGGGGGTGCCGACCACAATATGAGCACCATGTTCGAGAGAACCGATTTGCGGCCCCAAGGGCATGCCACCACAAAGAACAAGCACCTTTATGTTATGAATCTGCCGTGCTAACCGGCGCACCTCCTTGGCCACCTGATCAGCCAATTCCCGGGTCGGACACAACACCAGGGCTTGAACGTGGTAATGACTAACCTTTAGTTGATTAAGCAGACCCAAACCAAAAGCGGCGGTTTTTCCCGAGCCGGTTTTGGCTTGGGCAATCACATCCCGGTTATTCAGAATAGCGGGCAGACTCTGGGCCTGAATGGGCGTCATGGTGCTGTAACCTAACGACTCAAGATTACTGAGCAAATCAGGCTTTAATTCTAGCGAGGAAAAAGCTTGTTGAGGATTTTCCATCGTTCTTTTGTGTGCCATAACAGCTACTCTCGTTACTACTCCGACGTTACTACTCCGACTTCAAGTCCAAATCCAGGCGCAGCAAATTTGATTGGAATACTCTCTTTATTAATGGGTCCCGAGGCAACTGACGCAATCGAGCTGCACAAATTTCAAGGGTTTGTTGAGGACTGCCGGTGATGAATAACTATCTTTTATCTGGTTTTCATCCTGAAACGGCTTCCATGCCGTTTCGCGGAGTCGCAAAGTAAAATGTCTATTTTACTTTACTCGCAAAATCAATCGCTTAGGCGATCGATTTTGGCAGTACTTCCTTGTACTGCGTTAGTGCCCATCAAAAACTGGCGTTTCTGGATGAGCGCTATCTACCAGTTCCCATTGGCCGCTATCACTCATACAAACCTGTTTTTCCAGACTTTCTTCGGTGCCTTTTTTAGCTCTGAAAAGAAGTTCGACCTGTTTGCAGTCTGATCCTTCTCTGCTGTATTGGTCGGTCACTCTTATTTCACCGGAATTGCCCGATTTTGTGTTCCGCCATGTCTTGGTCTGGTTTTCAGCGTCAGCACTGTTTAACAGTTCAATTGCGGCCTTATAAACCCGCTCAAAGTCTTCTTCTGTGTAGCCCAGTTCACTACTAAAACCAGAAAACAGTAAATCCCTGGTATTTTTCAGCAGGCCAAACGGGCTGGTGAGTATACCTTTCAAAACTCCAGAAACCGCACCTTTTCCTGCTTCTTCGGATAGTTCCCGGGTGCTGTCAACAAGATTTTCTACTCTTGTTAAATAGTCAGGAATCACGTCACGGGTTTGTTCTACTTGCGCAAGCACCAGGGGAACCAAGGGAAGTGCCGCCTCTATCTGAGTATTGGTTTCATTGATGGTTTTATTGGTTTGTTCAACGACTTTCAGCACCCCCGGCAGATCGTTATGCAAAGCATCCAGTTGCTGCTGAATCGAGTCAACCCTTTGCAGAATCGCAGGTATTTGGGATGTGGCCGCTTCGGCTTCCTTTAGTATCTGCGGAATTAAGTGATTAGTATCCTGTAAACCAAGGACAAAACCCGGTACTGCCTCGATAACCGGGTTAGCCTTGTCAACAGCATCAATGGCCGTTGCATTGACCTGCTCTACCTGTTGTAAGATAGCGGGGATCTGTTGGGCTACTTTAATGATGGCGACAGCCAGATAGACAATAGCTCCGGCCAAAGCAAACAGCGCCATTGAGCGCAAGGTGTCTTTTTTTGTCACCACTTTCGACTCAACTGGCTCTTTGACTGCTTTCCCGGACATTCCAATTCACCCGTAGAACTCGTTTAACGGCAGGGACTGATAGAAAACAAATCCAGCCTCAGGAAATTCAACCCGGTGCAAATCAACCGGGAGCAACTCAACCAGGAGGAAAATTAGCCAAAGTCGCTTCAACCACCTCATCAATGACCAGCAGAATACCATAGCCTATCGCCACAAAAGCACCGTTGATCAGCTTGAAAACAAGCTTAAACTCGAACAAATTCTTGCTGAAACGTTTGCAAGACATAGAAGGTTCCGATTGCAAGGGTGTATGTAGATTCCGATGTTTTGCCTGGTAGATGGCCACAGGGTTGCGGCAATGACCAAGGCAGCGCTAAATTGGTAAGATAATTCATTGTCCGATTAAATGTCCAACGCTATTCATTCCCCCATCTGCTCTTAAGCGGATACCCATTTGTGTAGACAGGAGTAATAATGATTAGACTGATTAACTGCTTACGGGCAAAACCAGGTGTGTCACCAGAGCAATTCAAACAGTATTGGGACAGCCCTGCCTTTGGTGATTTGATCAAAAAAATGACCCATATCCTCGGAGCCACTCACTGTCACAAACGATTGACACTTAAGGTTCCACATAACGATTGGATTGCATTAATGCGCGGAACTCAGGGTGATCCTTACGATGCTACCATTGAGTACTGGTTCAAAAACCAACAACCCTTCGATGATGCCTGGGGCACCGATGAATTAATGAACATCGGCAGGGATATGTTGGCCTATCAAAGCCAGTTTATCGATCAGCAGAAATCCGTGGCTTTTTTTACTGAGGGCTGAGTGTCTGGTTGAGAAAACCAAAACATCCTATTGGTAAGTTCATCCTTTAAGCAATAGAGATAAAAAACAACGAGTCCAATGTGGAATTTACCGCTACCTTTCTCAAATTGTTTATGCTGAATCTTTATTTTGCCAGCCCTTTGCTGCTGAGCTTGTTAACACTGATCATACTCAGTGGACAGTGGGTTACGGCGATCTGAAACCGCGCAAACCGGCAACCAAGTTAGTGGCTGTCATCACTGCCTTTTTCGGGCTGGTGTTTACGGGTTTAATGGTTGCACTGGCGATCCATGCTGCCACCAGTGCAATCAATGACTATGTGGATCCAGAGAAATACAAAGTATTAGAGCAAAAAGTAAAGACCAGAGAGGACGAAGAATAAGAAGTGGCTTCTCAACAAAAGTAACTAGTTTTCATCCTGAAACGGCTTCCATGCCGTTTCGCGGAGTCGCAAAGTAAAATGTCGATTTTACATTGCTCGCAAAATCAATCGCTGAGGCGATCGATTTTTTTGGCAGTACTTCCTTGTACTGCGTTAGTTCAGTACGAAACCATAGATAAGGTCAAGAGAATCAGTTGTAGCCAATAACCCCGTAATCGGTACTGTGGGTGATCTCTTTAATTTTCTT
>JGI12048J13642_10057748_pt1 | contig 64227 bp, 55 predicted proteins | sample ElkSlonscriptome_16_FD_13642 | JGI IMG/M metagenome (IMG submission 13642)
TGCCCCTTGTAGGGCTTTGCGGGAGATAGCAATCGTATCGCCCACTAGGTGTAAGCCGAGAAATTTGACCCGATCGGACCGGGCCACCTGGCTCTTCTCGCGGTTAACCACCAGTTTGAGTCTCTTTTCGATCAATCCGCTGACGCCTGCCATCACCCGCTCAGCCGCCTTCGGCGTCTTCACGAAGATATTCCATGACCTGATTCCGGTGCCGGGCACCGACAAGCAGCTCAGCAACGGGGGCGCCGGGGACTTCGGCTTGCATGTGGAGAACGCCATGTTCGACACCCGCGAGGCCTACCTGTTGCTCTACGGCCAACGCGCCGACCACGAGGGCCAGGCGACCACCCCGGTGGCCGATGTCCGCGATGCCCTGGCGCGGTTGGGGGATGAGGTCATCGACGCGCTGTATCTACGCGAGTACCGCTACCGCAAGCCCTACATCCTGTTCGCGGGCGTTGACGCCCTAGGCTGTGGGTCGGGTGGGTGCGGTGGAGCCCGACGGTGCCTGTCCGATGACCTTGTTCAGAGATCAAACGAGGCGCAGCCAGCATCCAGGCAGACTGCGAATTGACGACACCGTCATCACCTGTCGCCCACACGCAGTCCCGGTTCCGGCTTCTGCTCGCTTCAGAGGGGCTCAGGTTTTGAGTCAGTGCAGCAACTAAGCTAGGCACATTGGCAAGAAAATTTCACAAGCTCCCATGCGTAGGATCGGGGGGCGTGGATACGCTGGGCATCGAAGCAGCAACGGATTCAGGCTCCGTCTCCACCACCCGCGGCTCAACGCCCTCGACTTCGGGCGCAAGCCAGTCCCTAAAGAGTTCATAACTCACGGCAAGCACCACGCTGCCGACGAACAGACCGATGATGCCGGCCGCGATGAAACCACCGATGGCACCGATAAAGATCACGATCATCGGCACCGAGACGCCGCGTCCAAGCAAGAGCGGCTTCAGGATGTTGTCGATGGAACCGACAAACAGCGCCCAAATCAGAAACAACACGGCGGTCAAGGTACTGGCGTGGTAGAAGACGTAGAGCGCCGCGGGCAACAGCACTGGAAAGGCACCGATCTGGACGGTCGCCAACAACAGCGCTACCAGCGCCCACAGACCAGCGGCCGGCACCCCGGCCACCAGCATACCGAGACCGGCCAGCAATGCCTGAAGCAGTGCAACGCCCAGGATGCCGCGCGAGACGCTGCGCACCACCGCCTCGGTGAGATAGATGGCGCGATTGCCGCGGCGCCCGGCCAAACGAAAGGCGATCGCATGCGCCGCGCGCGATCCGTTCCTACTCTTGGCCAACATCACCGCCGCGATGACGATGGCGATGACGAAGTGCAGCAGACCGACACCGGCATCGGCGGCCACCCTCAGCAACCATTTGCCGGCCATCTTGAACTGCGGCTCCAGAGACTGGAGCAATCCCTGCATATTGCTAGAGGCACTATTCCAGAAGCTCTGGATCTGATCCCCAACGAGTGGGATATGCGTCAGGTCCGGGGCCGGCGGGATGCGCCAACCACCCGCCTCCACCCCTCTGGCCAGCGCCTGCGCACCTTGCACCAAGGTACCGCTGAGCATGATGATGGGCAGAATCAGCACGACCAGCGAGATCAACACAAAGGCCACGGAGGCCAAGGAGCGCCTGCCATCAAGGACGCGCAGCAGTTGCCTATAGCCCGGCCAAGCGGCCACCGCGATGATGATGCCCCAGGCGATCGGGACCAAAAACGGTCGCACGATCCAATAACACAAGGTCAACATCGCAACGACCAAGCCGATACGCACGGCCGCCTCCACCGCGGGGTCGACGGAAGCCGCGTCTTTGATCTCGTCGTTATTGTGCATGCTTTGGGCGCCTTTCATCTGTCGCTGGTATCCGAGCGCCTAGCATTCTAGCAATAGAAGGGAAACGATGGCCGCCGCCTCCGGGTGCTTCATCTCGCCGGCTCCCGCGGCAGCAAAGACTCCGCATACATCGGCCGCACCGCCGTGTAGCGCCGAACTGTGTAATGGGCGGTGACGACGGCCAGCATCCCTAGACGTTCGGCGTCAGAAAGGCCAGGGCATGGGTAGGCAGCTTTGCCGCCGACTTCAGCGTCACAGCAGCAGAACCTCTGGCCGAACGCCGGCCGATTGTCACCTGCCAATGTCCCCAACTCAGGGTTGCCGTTGCAATCAGAGCCAACAAGGCGGCTGCGAGCAGCCAGCCCGGCGCCCGCGGTCCCGGCGACAGCAACAGGGCATCTGCCTCCGCGCCGAGCTCCTTCCGCGGCATCAGGGCGGGAGTGATTCCGTCTGGCCCCGGTTCATTCGGCGCGGGCTCGACCATTGCCCCTCGGTCGGGGTTACCCCGGGTCGGTGAACAGGCGCAAGCGCCATTGGCAGAGGGTTCCGATTCGCTGGGGGGTGCGATGTCGCGCGCGCTGGCTGGTGCGGTGACTGTTTCGCTTGCTGGCGGCTTGTTTGCCGCATCCTGCTCAATGGCCGCCTGACCGACATCCGGACAGTCCAACCGCAGCCCGTCTCGCAGATGTCCCAGCCAGTCTCTTGTTGCCGCCGAACGGCCTGTTGCGCGCTTTCGGTATCTAGCGCCGCGACCTGCTCCAGTGGCGGCAACCGCAGCCTGGCGCCGGTGCGCATGACTGCATTAACATTGTAAGGAGGCGATAAGGCGTCTGGGTTGGCCCAAAGCAAGGCCAACCGCTCCAGCAATAAGAACGCGGTCGATCAGCGTGTCAGCTGGAGCGCATTGCGGCCTGGATACGCTTGACAAGGTCTCGCAGTGCGGGCTCCGCTGGCACGGATTGGTTCATTAACCAATCATAGATGATTTGATCCTGATACCCGAGCAGACGGACGAAGTCGATACGTTGTTGTGTGCTCAGTTCCGCGTAAGCGGACTCAAGAAAGCGATTGAGCAGCAGGTCTAGTTCGAGCATGCCGCGCCGGCATTGCCAGCGCAGACGCTCGATCTCCTTTTCCACCTGCTGCCCCGTGGTCGGGGCGGCGGCGCTCACATCGATTTCTCGACCATCAGTTCCTTGATGAGACCGATGGCTTTGGTGGGATTGAGTCCCTTCGGGCAGGATTCGACGCAGTTCATGATGGTGTGGCAACGGAACAGGGCATAGGGGCCTTCCAGCGCGTCCAAGCGCTCCTCGGTTGCTTGATCCCGACTATCGGCGAGGAAGCGCCATGATTGCAGCAGGGCCTGCGGCCCATGGAACTTCTCCGGGTTCCACCAAAATGACGGGCAAGCGGTAGAACAGCAGCCGCACATAATACACTCATAAAGCCCGTCGAGCTTGTCCCTATCCTCGGGCGATTGCAGGATCTCCTCTTCAGGCAAGGGGTCCTTGCGGATCAGATAGGGCTGCACGTTACGGTATTGTTCATAGAATTGGGTCATGTCGACGACCAGATCGCGGATCACCGGGCGCCCTGGGAAGGGACGGACCTGGATGGGACGCTTCAGGTCGGCGACCGCCGTCACGCAGGCGAGCTGGTTTTTGCCATTGATGTTCATACCGTCGGAGCCGCAAACACCCTCACCGCATGAATGGCGGAAGGCAAAGGTCTCGTCCTGCTCTTTGATTTCTAACAGGGCCTCACGCAGCATCATGCCCGGACGCTCTTCGACCTCGAAGGTCTGCATCCGAGGCTTGGTATCGGTCTCTGGGTTATAACGGAAAACGCTGATTTTCATATGAGTATCGAGTATCGAGTAGCGAGTGTCGAGCCGCTGATGCGGCGAAGTGGGTGCGGGGGCGTATTTTCGGCCGAGGTCTTCCTCGGCCCTCGCCCCTCGCAACTCGGCACTTCTTGATTAGACCTGAGTTTATTCGACCCGAGGCGCTAGTAAACCCGAGCCTTCGGCGGGAAGCTCTCCACCGTGAGCGGTTCCGTCCGCACGGGCTTGAAGACCATCTGATCGCCTTCGAGCTGGTACAGGCTGTGCTTCATCCAAAGCTCGTCATCACGGCTAGGGAAGTCGACTCGGGAGTGAGCGCCGCGGCTCTCCTCGCGGTGTAGCGCCGAGAGTAGTGTTGACATCCCAACGTCGACCAGATTGTCGAGCTCAAGCGCCTCAATGCGGGCCGTGTTGAACTGCTTGCTCTGGTCTTTCAGGCGCACGTCGTCGACCCGCCCACGCAAGTCCTTCAGCTTCTCGACACCCTCGGCCATGGTCTCCTTATCGCGGAAGACGCCGCAATGGTCTTCCATCAATTTGCGCAATTCGGCCTTTATGGCGTGCACGCTGGTGCCCTCACCAGAGCGCTCCCAGCGTTGCATGCGCGCCAGGGCCGGCTCAATGTACTCGTCGCGCATTTCGCGATGGTTTCGATTCTCCGTGACAAAGCGGTGGATGTCGGTACCGGCGGCGCGCCCGAACACCAGGATGTCCAGCAGCGAGTTGCCACCGAGCCGATTGGCGCCATGGACCGACACGCAGGCGCATTCGCCAGCGGCATATAGGCCAGGCACCACGGCTTCCGGCCCCTCTTCGCCGGGTGCGACGACGCGTGCGTTGCGATCGGTCGGGATACCACCCATCGCATAGTGGGCAGTCGGAAATACCGGAATTGCATCCTTTGCCGGATCAATGCCGAGAAACACGCGACAGATGTCACTGATGCCCGGCAGGCGCTGGTGCACGACATCGGCGCCGAGATGGTCCAGTTTCAGCATGACGTGGTCCTTGTCCGGTCCGCAACCACGCCCCTCGCGAATTTCGGTAACCATAGACCGCGCGACTACGTCGCGGCTGGCCAGATCGAGCGCTCGTGGCGCATAGCGTTCCATAAAGCGCTCGCCATCGCCGTTGACGAGGAAACCGCCCTCGCCGCGGGCGCCCTCGGTGATTAGCATGCCCTTGCCGGCAACACCGGTCGGATGGAACTGGAAAAATTCCATATCTTGCAGCGGCACGCCGACGCGCAGCGCCATGGCCATGCCGTCGCCAGTGTTGATGAAGGCATTCGTGGTGGTACGGAACACCTGCCCGTAGCCGCCGGTGGCGAGCAAGGTCGATTTGGCTTCGATCACCAGCGATTCGCCGGTCTCCATCTCCAACGCCAGGGCGCCGAGAATGACACCCTCTTCGTCGCGAATCAGATCAATGGCAAAGTATTCGTCGAAGAAGTGCGTCCGCGCACGCACGTTTTGCTGGTAGAGCGTGTGCAGGATGGCATGGCCGGTACGGTCGGCGGCGGCGCAGGTGCGCACGGCCTGATCCCCGCCAAAGTTCTGGCTCTGACCGCCGAAGGCACGTTGATAGATCTTGCCGCTGTCGAGCCTTGAGAAGGGTACGCCGGCGTGCTCCAGTTCGTAGACGGTCGGGATGGCCTCGCGGCACATATACTCGATGGCGTCCTGGTCGCCGAGATAGTCCGAACCCTTCACGGTATCGAACATGTGCCAATGCCAATCGTCCGGCAGCACGTTGGCCAGGGCGGCATTGACACCGCCCTGTGCGGCAACGGTATGCGAACGGGTCGGGAAGACCTTAGAGACGACCGCAACGGCCAGGTCGGCGCTCGCAAGACGTAGCGCCGCATTCAGGCCAGCACCGCCGGCACCGATAATGAGGGCATCAAATTTTCTGTGTGGAATGGGCATAGGGTCCTCGCGATGGCCGATCAGGCGCTCTGTGCAACGATGATCGCCTGCGCGGCCCAAAGTCCGGAGGCAATAAACGCGAACGCTGTTAAGGAGAGCACGATGATGCGCATGCTGACGTTTCTAACGTAGTCCATGAACAGGTCTCGGAAACCAACCCAGGCGTGGGACAGCGTCACGGGGATAAACACCAACAGTCCCAGGGCGACCCAGGGTGTCGAAGCCCAGTCCATTAGCGCCGCGTAGTCCGCGGGCACGGCGAATCCGAACTTGAAGATGAGATAGGTAGCGAAGAGGGCAAGATAGACGGCCGTGGCACGTTGAACCACCCAAGCCTTAAGCCCAGAGGCACGACGACTCATAGCAGCACCCCCCCGCCAACGATCACCACCACGATGGCGGCGAACAGCACGGTCCAGGCAGTCGTACGGGCGACAGGAAGCTCGACGCCCCAACCCAAGTCTAAAAAGAGATGGCGGATTCCGGCGAACAGATGATGCAGCACTGCCCAACCAAGCAATAAGCGCGCGACGATGATCAACGGATGGTCGAAAAAGGCAGCAGAGGTGGCGAAACCCTCGGGTCCGGAAAGCGCCAGCGCGAACATGGCCGCAAGCACTGGGACTGAAACCACCAACATTACACCGCTGATACGGTGCAGGATGGAGACCAGGCCGGATATTGGCAGTTTAAGATGCCAAAAATCTAGAAATACGGGACGATTCGTTGTCATTCTGTTCCTCGAGCTCAAGGGTTGTTGCGCGTGATCGCGGTTGGTTTGGCTATCGACCTTTTTACAGCCGGCTTCTCACAACCGACGTTACTACTGCCAGCTGACTCCTCGCAGCCATCGTCTTCTAGCGATCATCGGTTAAGTCGACAGCACATTCGCGTATGCGTTCCCGGCGATCACTACTGCTTCGTGACCAGTCCTTAGCCAAGGCGGTTGTAATTTGTGCACTGCAACATCCTAGCGATCTAGCGCTGGAATGACAACCAGGAAATCCTTGAGGCAATGAAAGCGCTACAGCTGGCAGCATTGCTACCAGCACAAAAGGACTAGGGCGGCCCGGTCGAGCTCAGAAGGAGATTGAACGCCCTTCCTGGGCGATGGGGGAGAGATAGAGCGGCCTGCCCAGCCGGCGTCAATCGTCGGTATAGCCTCCGCCGACCAGCGCCGCGCGTGGCGAACGCTTGCCGGAGCGTGGATGTCGGTGCTGCGGCTGACCACGGCCGTCGACCTGGGTGCGCCGCCCATGGCCGTGGGCGGGCTTAGACGGTTTACGGCCTTCGCCCGCCTGCTGAGAGCCGGCGCGTTTTGAGCCAGCCAGTGAGCCCGATCCCGGTGAACCAGCTCTGGACGAACCGGATTCGTACCGGCTATCGGAAGACGCATCTGACCGGTTTCCAGCGGACAATCTGTCCCGCCCGCGGTTCTCAGATTGCGGTTGCGGCCGCGAACGGCCCCGCCCACGCTCGCGATCGTTGCCGCGCCCATTGTTTCGCCCGTTTAGAATCGGCTCCGCGCGGATGCTCGGGTCTGGCTCGTAGCCGGGCAAGACCTGCTTTGAGATCTCGCGCCGCAACAGGCGCTCGATGTCGCGCAGCAGCTTGAGTTCATCGACGCAAACCAGTGACACCGCCTCGCCCGCGTTGCCGGCACGCCCGGTCCGGCCGATACGATGGACATAGTCTTCCGGTACGTTCGGCAGTTCGTAATTCACCACATGCGGCAACTGGTCGATATCCAGGCCACGGGCGGCAATATCGGTGGCCACCAGCACACGCACATCGCCGCTCTTAAAGTCAGCCAGCGCGCGGGTGCGTGCACCCTGGCTCTTGTTGCCGTGAATCGCCGCGGCGCGCAGCCCGTCGCTCTCCAGTTGCTGGGCCAGACGGTTGGCGCCATGCTTGGTGCGCGTAAACACCAGGACTTGCCGCCAATCGTTGAGGCCAACCATGTGGCTCAATAACTGGCGCTTGCGGTGCTTGTCCACCGGATGCACCACCTGTGCAATGCGCTCGGCGGTGGTGTTGCGCGGCGCGACTTCGATCAACTCCGGGCTGTTCAAAAGCTGATCGGCGAGGCGCTTGATGTCGTCGGAGAAGGTCGCCGAAAACAGCAGGTTTTGGCGCGCTGCACGCGGCGGCAGCAACGCCAACACCTTCTTGATATCGTGGATGAAGCCCATGTCGAGCATCCGGTCCGCTTCGTCCAGGACCAGGACCTCGACCTTCGAGAGATCCACGGTGCGCTGACCCGCATGATCGAGCAGACGGCCCGGCGTCGCGACCAGGACATCGACGCCGCGGCGCAGCGTGTCGATTTGCGGATTGATCTTGACGCCGCCGAAAATCACCGCCGACTTCAGCGGCAGGTGCCGACCATAGGTACGCATACTCTCGGCGACTTGGGCGGCCAATTCACGGGTCGGCGTCAGTACCAAGGCCCTCAGCGGCCGTGGTCCGCGCGCACGCGGCGCAACGCCAGCCCTGCTTGTGCTCAGCCGTTGCAACAGCGGCAGCGTGAACCCGGCGGTCTTACCGGTACCGGTCTGGGCGCCCGCCATGACGTCAAGGCCGCGCAAGATGACCGGGATGGCCCTGCGCTGAATAGGTGTAGCTTCTGTGTACCCCTGCTCGCTAACCGCGCGCAGAAGTTCGACCGACAGGCCGAGGGAATCGAATGACATTTGGATGTAAAGCTCCAGTCGCGCCCTCCCTAACGCGAAATGCGCTGGCGGGAGCCGGTCCGGGCTGGATGTAAGGGGATCTAAGCGGGCGATCCAGACCGATACAAGCTCGTACAGATACTGGACAAACGGCTCAAACGCTCGCGGCGATGATGACATCGCGATGGGTGCCGACCGACCGGGCACCCGACGCCAGCTAGGATACCCCAGAAACGGACTCGGTATTCGATTTCTTTTCTGCTTAGACCTTGGCGCTCGGACCTTCGGATGGCAAGCTTGTCGTCGCCAAGACAACTGAGTCATCCGCAACCCTGACGACGAAAGACGGGCTTCATGGCTCGCGGTGGCGCCGTGCGATGAACCTCAGCGCCAGCAAACAATCAAGCCAGGGCGGCCCAATCTCGGCCGCCCAAAACAGGACCGCCCGAACCACGACAGGCCCTCGGCATCATCAGCAAGGCAATTTCGTATGCGACGTATCAATATCACCCATGTCACCGATTACCTGTTTCCCAGCACCGTGACCTTGCAGCCGCACAGGCTGATGCTGCGCCCGCGCGAGAATCATAACGTCAGAATCGAGTCGTCGGTGCTGGACATCAGTCCAGCTCACACGCTGCAATGGAAGCGCGACGTGCTGGACAACTCGGTGGCACACGCGCACTTCACCGAACAGTCGGCTCAGCTGCGTATCGCAAGCAGCGTGGTGATCCAGCACTACGAGGAGAATCCGTTCGACTTCTTGGTGGACGACTATGCCGTGATGCACCCATTCAACTATGCGCCTGAGGAGCAGGCCGAGCTCGCCCCCTTCCAGCAATCCGTGTACTCAGCGGACCGGGACAGGGTGCGCGACTGGCTCGACAGCCTGGGTCTGCGACAAGCGATGCAGACCTTCGCACTGCTGGACCAGATGAACCGAGCGATTGCCGGGAATTTCACCTATCGGATGCGCGAGGAGCCGGGCGTGCAAGAGCCATCGCTGACGCTGTCGAGCAACAGCGGCTCCTGTCGCGACTTCGCCGCCCTGTTCATAGAGGGCTGCCGGTTTCTTGGGTTGGCCAGCCGCTTCGTCAGCGGCTATCTATACGCACCGGCCACCGAGGTCGGTAATGCCTCCACCCACGCATGGGCCGAGGCCTACATTCCCGGTGCAGGCTGGAAGGGTTTCGATCCCACCAGCGGAGAGGTGACCGGCAACAGACACATCGCCGTCGCGGTGGCGCGCCATCCGGAGGCCGTCCCGCCGGTTGCCGGCAGCTTTCTCGGCCCGGCCGGCCAGCAGCCGACCATGGATGTCGCGGTGCAGGTCAACGCGCTGGACGCATGAATCATGGCGACTCCGCCAATGACTCGCTGGGCGATGCCTTAGGCTGACGGGCGCACCGCGCCCCCATGCTCAAGCGGTGCCTTTCTTCGAGCGGGCCAAGCGCCGAGGGCCGCTGTGGAGTGCGATCGCGCCATTTTGGCCCTTGGCCCTTGGCCCTTGGCCCTTGGCCCTTTGCAACCTAACAACAGGCCGAGCTGCGCCACGCAACTTGACTCGTCCGAAGCATTGAGCCCGCTGACGCAATCTAGGTGAAGACGACGGTCTTGTTGCCGTGAACCAACACGCGGTCCTCTAGGTGGTAGCGCAGGCCGCGCGCAAGCACGGTCTTCTCGACATCCCGGCCCAGACGAACCATGTCCTCGACGGTGTTGTGATGGTTCACGCGCACCACGTCCTGCTCGATGATGGGTCCGGCATCGAGTTCGCCGGTGACATAGTGACAGGTCGCGCCGATTAGCTTCACGCCACGCTCGGATGCCTGATGATATGGCTTGGCGCCCACAAAGGACGGCAGGAAGCTGTGATGGATATTGATGATCCGCCCCGGATAAAGATCACAGAGGTCCGGCGGCAGGATTTGCATATAGCGCGCGAGCACCACGGCGTCCGCGCGCGCGTCCTCAATCGCCTTGCGCACGGCCGCGAAATGCGGGTCTTTGTTGTCCTTGTCGACCGGCAGATAGCGATAGGGTATCCCGTGCCATTCCACGTAGCCGCGCAGATCGTCATGATTCGACAGCACGCAAGGAATATCAAAGGCAAGCTCACCGCTACGCCAGCGATACAGCAGGTCCGACAAGCAGTGCGACTGCTTGCTGGCCAATAGCACGACCCGCTTGTTGACACCGGTGTCGGTCAGATACCACTGCATCGCGAAGCGCTGCGCGATAGGGCCGAAGCGGTCGCGAAACTCCGGCAAACCAAAGGGCAAAGAAGCCGCGCGCACAACATAGCGCATAAAAAACCACTGGCTGGCAGGGTCCGAATAGTGATGCGCCTCGGTGATCCAGCCCTGATGAGCAGCGATGAATTCACTGATCGCGGCAACGATGCCGACCTGATCCGGACAGGAGATGACGAGGCGGTAGGATCTTTCCATCTTGAGCGGGCCCTGAATTGAGGCGACTGCGGTCAATCGCCTGATCTCTAAACCGAAGCTGATCGATGCCTTGTCAGGATGGCTACCGACCGTCCAACTGCCGCCGTAGCCTCTCGACCTCGGCGAGCGCACGCTCTTTGGCCCCGCGCTCCTGGGTCTCGGCTGCGCGAGCCTGCTCTGCGGCTGCGCGCGCCTGCTCTGCGGCTGCACGAGCCTGCTCTTCGTCTGCGCGAGCCTGCTCTTCGGCTGCGCGCGCCTGCTCTGCGGCGGCACGGCTCTGCTCCAGTTCGGCACGCGTCTTTTCCAGGGCTTGAGTCCGTTCCTCCATATCCTGCTGCATTGCGCGCTGCACGCGCTGGTATTCAAGGCGCGCCTGATAGGCGTAATAGGCGCTCTCTTTCTCGGAAAAGGAGTTCAGGGTGCTCATGGCTTGCCTCATCTCGGGGGTGTCCATCCAGGGCGGCAGGTGGTCGGGGTCCAGTTTAGCGCCGTCTTTGAATAATTTGACCCAGCGCTCCTGCTCAGTCTCCACCGCCTCGCTGGCGAATTTGGCGATCTCCAGAAGCCAAATGCCGCCGTGCTCGCCAAACACACGACCGGCGGTGTCACGCAGGCGGATGTCGTGGGCATAGCTGGGGTCATCGGTGAGCAGGACTTCGCCCAGCAGCCAGATGGCGTAGGTCGGTCGCAGCTTGCCGTATGATCGACGCCTTGTCAGAATCGCTAGCGACCATCCAACTGCCGCCGTAGCTTCTCGACCTCGGCCAGTGCACGCTCTTTCGCCTCGCGCTCGTGGGTCTCGGCTGCACGAGCCTGCTCTTCGGCTGCACGGCTTTGCTCCAGTTCGGCACGCGTCTTTTCCAGGGCTTGAGTCCGTTCCTCCATATCCTGCTGCATTGCGCGCTGCACGCGCTGGTATTCAAGGCGCGCCTGATAGGCGTAATAGGCGTTCTCTTTCTCGGAAAAGCTGTTCAGGGTGCTCATGGCTTGCCTCATCTCGGGGGTGTGCATCCAGTGCGGCAGGTGGTCGGGGTCCAGTTTGGCGCCGTCTTTGAAGAATTTGACCCAGCGCTCCTGCTCAGTCTCCACCGCCTCGCTGGCGAATTTGGCGATCTCCAGCAACCAAATGCCGCCGTGCTCGCCAAACACGCGGCCAGCGGTGTCACGCAGGCGGATGTCGTGGGCATAGCTGGGGTCATCGGTGAGCAGGACTTCGCCCAGCAGCCAGATGGCGTAGGTCGGTCGCAGCTTGCCGTAGTCCTGCCCCTCTTGCAGCAGGCTGCTGTAGAGGTCAGCCCAACCGTAGATAATGCGGGCGATCAAATCGCGGTGGGTGAGCAATTGCAGCTCGACCTGATACAGACGGCCGCGGGCATCGCGGGCCTTGATGTCGACGATGCTGAGTTTGTCGCTGAGGAATTCCTTATCATTGTACGGATTGCGGATCTCGACCGTCGTGATCGGCCGGGGCAGGTCCGCGCCCAACACCGCATTCAGAAAATGGATCAATAGGCTACGGTTGCCCTCGGCCCCGAGCAGGGCCTTGAAGACACAGTCGACCTTGGGATCGATTCGATGGCGCATGCCCTGAGTCTAGTGAGCAGCCGCGGCACTGACAAGCCCGCGCGCCGCGTTCCTGGTGATGCGGCTCCAGCCGGGTCACCCACGCGACGAAGCTCCAGAGACTGGGCAAGTATTCGCTTTCCTCGCCGAAATCGAGCCCGCGGTAGGTCGGGTTAGCGATAGCGTCACCCGACCCAGTTTCTTCTCCGCGGGCTGAAGTCCGCGCGCCCCAGGTGCCGACTGAAGTCGGCGTACCCAGGTACGACCTTGCGGCTTTCGCGGTGCGGCGCTTGCCGCACTCGGGCCTGACCCTGGGAGCCGCCTGTAGCCGCGATTCGCAGCCGACGGGACTTTGCGCAACGCAGGTTTCCGCGTGCAACTCCGCGGCATGACGCGTCGCAATTGACAATCGCTCCCACGGCGGCATCAGTCGGCCTGGGGCTTGGCGTCGCGCTCGGCGCGCAGCCCCTCGATGGCGGCGCGGACCTTGGCCTCCCAGGGGAGGGCGGGTCCGCGGCGGGGTCGTAGCGGGGCAGCTCCGGGCTCGGTACCTGAAGCTGTTGCAGCAGCTCGGCGGCCTTGTCCAGGTTGTAGCGGTGGCAATAGGGCTCGCCCTGGCCCCATGCCTCGCGGTAGGCGGCCAGGGCCTGATGGCGCGCCTGCGCCTGGTCGCCCAGCGCCTGCCAGAGCTGGGCGAGGTAGCGGTGGTGGGGCTTGCGCTGGGCGGCCAGATGCTTCGCCTCCTGCCGGGCCGTCTCCGGGTCCAGGAAGCCGCCCGCGGATGCGCCCAGGTGCAGCTTGGCCAGCCCCAGACCCGCCTCGGCGGCGGCATCCGTCAGCCGACGCTCGCGGGCCATGCGCAAGGCATCATGGAAGGCCTCGGCCGCGCCCGCCCAGTCGCCCTGCTCCAGTCGCCAGGCGCCGCGTAGCTGGTGGATGGCGCGCAGGATCCGGCGGTTGTTGTCACGGGCCGCCAGCGCCGCCGCCGCGCTGAGGTGGTGCTCGGCGAGGGTGCCTTGCCAGAGCTGCGACCTGGCGAACAGCACCTCCGCATCGCCCTGGCGGTAGAGCGGCCGCGGCCAGTCGCGGCCCATGGGGTCCAGCAGGCGCCAGGTCGCTGCCGCCGCTGTACGGCGACCCAGGCAGGATTCGATCCACCAGAGATTAAGGCGGCAGACGAATATCTGCCCCTTTTCGCCGCGTGTCTCGGCCAGCTCCAGCGCCAGCAGGGCGAGGCGATGGGCCGTTGCCAGCCGGCCCCGGTCCACGAGTGATGCAAGAACGTTTCGGAGCCCCGTCGTCGTGTTGCCCCAATCCTCTAGGGCTAACGCGGCTTCGAGCCCAGCGCCGAAGGCCAACACGGCGTCGTCGGTCTCGCCCAAGCTCGCTAAGGCGATCCCTGGGTTGCTTGCCAGGTAGCTCGCGGCCCACGCCTCTAGCCCGACCGGCAGCTCGCCCCAGCTTGCCGGAAAGAAGGGCCGTAGCAAAGCCAGGGTCTCCGTATAGGCCTCAAGGTTGAAGAGGAGCGCATTGGACAGGTCGCCGATGTACGCCGATGCCGCCTCCGCAAAACGCCCGAGCCGCAGCAGGGTGCGGACCAGGTGCAGCCCAGGCGCCAGGTCCTCCAGCCGGGTTGCCTGCTCGTAGGGGTCGTGGGCCATGGACGCGAAGTGGTCAATGATCCGCTGGCCCAGCCGCGCCTGGTCCTTAGGCGCTAGCATATCGGCGGCGACGGCCCGCACCACCGGGTGCAGGTCATGGTGGCGCTTGGCCTGGTCATACTGCAGCAGCCCGCGCCGCTCCAGGTCGCGGACCGTCTCGGCGAGCCGCGCCGGGGCCTCGCGCACGTCCGCGGAGGCGCGCCAGTCCGCCAGCGCCTGCTCGTAGGCGGCGCGGCGGGCGACGGCGGATGCGTGGTCTTGCTTGGCCTGGGCCTTCTCCTTAGCGCCCATGAGCTCCCAAAACGCATCATCTTCCGGCGCCCTCGGCATCGGCACCTCCTCGGGCTCGGGCGGCAGGTAGGGGTTCAGCGCCGCTAGGGTCGGGTAGTCCACGGCCTCGGAGACCAGGGCGAGGGTGGACAGCAGCCGACGGCCATCGAGCGGCAGCGCGGCGATGGCGTTATGCAAGATGTGGTTGCGGCTCTGGATCAGGTCCAGCTTGCCCAGGTCCAGCCGGGCGCCGCCCAGCGGTCCCTGGTCGGTGCTCCAGGCGTCGAAGTTGCCGCGGTCTGGCAGGTAGTTGACGACCAGGCCCGCGAGCACGCCGATCACCAGCGGGTGGTTGTCGCAGTGGGCGGTCAGATAGGCGCGCATGGCCTCCGGGTCGCCGTTGACGCCGCAGGCGCGGAACAGGGCCTCGGCGTCCGCTGGGCGAAGCCCCGACAGCGCCGCGCGCCGCACGCCGGGGATGGCCTGACCGGCCGGGTTGAGCAACACCCGCGGCATCAGTCGGGAGCTGACCAGGACCTTGGACGGGCGTGCGCCGGCCAGGGCGCGCAGCAACTCGCCGTCCTGGTCGCGGATGGTGGCGCAGGGGTTGCGGCTGAGGATCTTGTCGCGCGGCGCGTTGGCCTCCTCGTCCGGCACCTCGGCGGCGTCGATGCGGTGGTAGGCGACCAGCACCCGCTCCAGGCCATCGAGCACGAGCAGCCAGGGCTTGGCGTGCAACTGCGCCAGCAGGTCTCGGGCCAGGTCGCTGGTCGGCAGCTTGTTCAGCTCGGCCAGGGGCCGGTCGGTCATGTAGGCCAGGGCGCGGCGGCAGCAGTCGGCCATCACGGCGCCGCGATCGTAGAAGGAGTACCAGAAGCGCCCGGCCCAGTCGGCGCGCTTCTGGCTGGCATGCTGGTTGAGCCAGTGCCAGGTGAGCATGCTCTTGCCGTTGCCGCCGATGGCGTCGAACAGCAGCAGGTTGTGGGGGTCGGCGGGCTGCGCCCAGTCATCGAGCGTGGTCAGCTCTGCCTGCCGGCCGATGAACTGGTCGCGGCCGATGTAGGCGGGCTCCGCGTAGAGGGCTGGCGGGGCGGGGATGGCGGGCCGGCCCGGACCTGGCACCAAGCCTGGGCCCAAGCCTGGGCCAAAGCCTGGGCCGGAGTCGGCGGCGGGCTCCGGGTGGCGGGCGGCGATCTCCTCACGCAGCCGCGCCAGCGCGGCGGCGATCTTGTCTTTGAACTCGTCGAGGTTGTTGAAGGCGGCGTAGACCCGGTGCACCTTCGATTCCGGCGCGCACTGCTTGGCACGGGCGCGGAAGGCGGCAAGCTTGGCGCGCTTGTCCAGGTCTAGCTCAATGTCGCGCTCCAAACTCAGGTGTTCGTCGCCCATGACGAAGAGCAGGATCGGCCGGTCGAGCCGGACCGCCTCGTTGAATTCCAGCTCGGTGATGGAGCGCCCGTCGGGGTTGCGGCGCTCACAGGCCGGTGTCTGGCCGTACTTTTTGCCGATGATCAGGACATAGGCCGCGCTGTCGCGGACCATTTGCAGCGATGAGTCGATGACGTCTTTGATCCCGGCCGAGTCGTATTCCATGACCCGCGGGTGCAGGCCCTGGGCGTTGATGGCCTTGATCAGCGCCTGACGATGGGCCGTCAGGTCACTGTAGGTGCTGGAGACCATGACCTGGTGGACGGCGCGCGGCGGCGCCGGTAGCTGCTCGGGGTGTGACATGCGGCCTGTCCTGTAGCGGAAATTCCGGGGGCAGCTTCCTGGCTGGACATCCGTGAAAAGGCGTCAGCGTCATTTGCTCGATTATCAACCTTCGCCGCGCCTGGCTCCATCGCTGCGAGAGATGCTTCGGGCCGAGCCTGGTCTCGCAGTGTTGGGCCTTCTCAGCCTCAGGTTCGACAGGACATTGAGGCCCACTCGGCGGCCAGAAGATCTCCTGCCCCATCGGTGGCAGCCCCAGCATCGCGACGGTCACTGAGTCTAACAGACCATGGGTCTGAATCAGACCGTTGCGCAGTTGAAACCGATCGAGCGAGCCCTGGGTCAACTTGCCGGCGATACCGTCGAAGTGCTCAGCTTTGGTGCGCTTGCCGCGGCGCGTCTGCGTCCGCAGGCCGTGCTCGGCGAGTGCCTGCTGTAGGCGGGCAATATGTGGCCTTGAGGCGCGCTGATGGCGCTTCAGCCGGCGTTTGATCGACATCAGATCTAAGGCTTGCCCCATTGATGCCTGCTGAGCGAACTGCAAGGCGGCATAGCGCGCGATCCGCTGATCGTAGATCTCCAGCGCGACGCGCTCGGCGGGCATGAGCTTGTCGAGGTAGGCCGGGTCATCCGGTTCTGCCTTGCCAACCAGCGTGCGAAAGGCGTGCAAGGCCTCTGTCAGTGCTGGGCTGTCGGCCGCAAACTCGGTATCACCGGGCGCCAAGAGACCCAGGTGCTGTAACGCCGAGACCAGGGAAAACGGCGGCAGCGGGCTGGTCTCGCCCTGCCGAATCAGCTCGGCAAGCCGCTTGCGGTAAGCGTGCGTCTCGGCGGCGGTGAGCGGCCCGGTGATGAGCGCTTGAGGTACCAACAGGCTGCCGCTGATCGCATGACGGAACTCGACCGCCTCCGCGGGCCGGTCGGTGTTCATCGTCCAGCCGGGCATGTCGCCGCCGTTCATCTGAAAGCCGACGCCATACTTAGCGCGTACCATGGCGGGCTGCTGCTTGGCCTGAACGCGCTTGGCGAGCGCGCGCATGAACTCGGCCCAGGTGTAAGGGTCCGTCCGGTTGCGGCCATCGCGATAGAACATACCCGGATTTCCGGTCACGACCGGAGAGTCAGCGGGAAAACCCCAAGCGGAGGACGCGCGCGCGGGGTTGGCCAGGCCAGGGCTCGACCAGGTTGCAGCGGCGGGTAGTGAACGCAGCGGCAGGCGATTGATCTTCGAAGCGATGCGACGAGCCCGGATCTCTTCAAGCGAAGGCCGCTGCGATCCTGGGCTGAGGTGGGCCTTAGGGACCGTCCGGTCCAAGACCACGAAGTCCTCTTGACCGGGAGGCGAGGACCGCGTTTTCTTGCCGGAGGCGGGGCTCAAGATGGCGTCCCTGCGCAGCTCGGCGCCTTCCCTCTGCCTGCCTGCCAGGGCCAATCCCGTGGTCCCGCCGGACGCCAGGTTGGGTTCTAGCGGTCGGACGCTCAGGGTATGCCTGGCTTGCCCGCTTGCCAGCGCCAAGATCTGCCTGCCGCGCCCTTCCCCAAGAAAGTGAAACAGATAGTCTTCTTCGGGTGTCTTGGCCCCGGATGCGACACTCAGATAGTGCTTGGCGAAGGCCAGAACGGCGAAATTGTGTCGCAGCAGTTGCAGCTGCCCGTCGTCGGCACCGCGTAAGCCATCGACGGTATCCTGAATGATGCTGCGCACTTGGGCGTCGCAGAAGGGCCCGGCGCTGAGGTCCAAAGGCGCAAGGCCCAAGGACTCCTTTGCAGAACTCGCGGCCAGGAGACGCGAACCGTATTGCTCAATAATCCGGTGAAAGGTCGAGGGGATAAATTGCCAGACGCCCGTCGCCGAGCCCAAGCTGCCATTTCCCAGGGTCGGACGGACAAAGTCGTTCCAGGTCTTCGCGCTCTCGAACTCGCCGGTCGCCAACGCCTGCCCCAGGTTGGCCCCGGTGCGCTGAGAGACCTCCAGCAAGATGAGCAATTGCCGCGGCGAGATATCTTGGGCCGGGTCGTAGTTTTTCGCCTGGCGCCGCGCCAGGGCGGAATACTCCGCTAACCGGCGCTCTTGGTGCAAGAGCGCAGCGATGTCTCGGTCGCCCCCGGCGGATTCGTTGGCCGCGGCCACGACCGCGAGGGCCCAGGCCAAGAGGCCAGGTACCAAAGGCCAAGATAGGCCTATTAACCGTTTGCGTCTGTACACAATAGATAGCCCGCTTGGTACAAAATGAGAGAGACGCACATACCCACAGGTTGTTTTTGAACTGTTACTAATGGACGCTGCGTTAGACGATTGGGGCGCAGTCTTGCCGGTCTGATGCCTCATCGCGGCGCTAGGGTTTGCGGCAAGGCACCGCCCCGCGCGATCAAGCCTTTGTTGCATCGGAACCGGCATCTTGCTCCTGCTTTTTCTTACGCTTCTTCTTGGCGCCCTTTTTCTGCTTTTTTGGCTTCGATATATTCTTCTTTAGTAACTCGTGCTGGTCGCCTTCGACCGGTTGCGATCGCCGGCGGATGAGGGCGTCTTTGTGCCCCTGCAACAGGGCCAGAGCACCCTCGACATAGTCTCGCGAGCGGATCTCGCCTTGCATGTAGCGGCGCAACAGATACAGCCATTGTTCGTGGATCTCGCAATGCTCGGCCGCAGCGCGGTCAGCGACGGGACAATCGCCGCAACGCAGTGCCCAGGTTTGCCGGGAGATGGTGCGCTGTTGCCAGTAGCGGCGATAGTTGGCCGCGTGCTGCATGACCCATTCCATGGCCGCGTCGTCTTGCTCCTCGGGTGGAAATTGCAGCAGATGTTTCTTTAGCGTCTTTATTTGGAGACTCAAAAAGTCGTCGTTGTCCGGCTGCGATCCATCGGTAGCGGACACGAAGCGCACAATGCAGGCAAGCAGCGGGTCATCAGCGATCAACATGGCAACTCATGCGCCTGGCTGGCGCGCTGAGGCGATGCGCCGAATTGGCTCCGGCAGGGCAAGGCGCGCCGCGGTTAACCGACGCGCCGCAGCCAGAGCATCGCCGCGGTGACGAACAGTAGCGGCGGCAACGCCGCTGCCAGCGCCGGATTGAAAGCATACAGCAGTGCCAGATATGAAAAGCTGCGGCTCACCAGATAAAAGGCAATACCGATGACGATGCCAAAGAAGATCTTGACACCCAGGCCAGTGCTGCGAGCGGAGCCCATCAGCACAGGAATGGAAACAAAGATCATCGCCAGGATCAATAACGGATGGACCACCTTGCCCCAGAAGGCCACCTCATAGCGCCCGGCGTCTTGGCCGCTCTGTTGCATATAGCGCATGTAGCGGAACAGCCCCCACACCGGCAGCACCTGTGGTTCGACGACGATGACCTTGAGCAGTTGCGGGTTCAACAACGAGTCCCAGCCGGCCTCGTCGATGCGTTCCACATCGACTTGGGTCTCGGAAAGATGACTGCGCTGAATGCCCTCCAGCACCCATTGGCCGCCACGATAGCTGGCCGCTTGCGCGTGGGTGGCCGTGATCAGCTGCTTGCCCCGCACGCGATAGATGGAGATGTCCCTGAGTTGCGCGCCAGACTGGATCTCGCGAATGTTGACGAACCTGTCACCATCGCGCGCCCAAAAACCGTAGCCAGTCACCTGAATATCGCTACCAGTCTGCGCTGCTTGGCGCATAGTCAGGGCTCGCTGCTCCGCTGGCGGCGCCGCACCCTCGCCGACTAGCACGGCCACCATCGCGAGGGCCAACCCGCCGAACAGCGCACCCTTGACGATACGCCCGATCGACACCCCCGCCGCGCGCATCGCCACCAATTCGGAGCGACCGGCGAGTTGGCCGAGTCCGACCAGCGCGCCGATTAAGGTCGCGATCGGAAAGACCTGATAGGCATAGCGCGGCAGGCTCAAGGTGACGAACAGCAGCGCATCGGTAAAGGCATAGCCGTTGTTGCCGACCTGATCCATCTCGTCGGCAAGGATGAAGAACCCAAGCAACGGCAGCAACACCGCGAGCGTCAGCAGCGTGCCGCCAATCACGGCACTGGCGAGATAGCGGTCGAGAATACTCACGAAAAGCGAGGCGATGCCTCAGACCGACAACAGCAAGGCGGCATGATACTTGGTACTCGACCTGTGGGTTTCTTCACTTGGGCCAAGGGCCGAGGGCCGCCGTGCAGCGCGATCGCGCAATGCTGGTCTTTGGCCCTTGGCGCGCGGCCCTTCCGGCAATTTCTGCCCATGGCTCGATTCCTGTAGACTCGTGTCGCGCAAAAATTAACACAGCCGGGCCTGCACCAGCATCGTAATCACAACAGGAGCATCCATGGATTTCAAGATCAAGAGCGGCGACATCACCAAAGCCAAGACCCCTTGCCTAATCCTGGGCGTCTACGCCAAGCACAAGCTGTCAGCGCCGGCCAAGGCCGTCGACAGTGCCAGCGGCGGCGCCTTGAGCGCACTGCTGAAGCGCGGCGACATGATCGGACGCAGCGCAAGCTGCCTGGTCGCCTACGACCTGCCGGGCATCGCCGCCGAGCGTGTGCTGCTGCTGGGCTTAGGCAAACGCAAGGAGCTAAACCGCATCACCTTCGACAAGGCATTCACGACCGCCCTTGCCCGCCTGTCCGAGATCTCGGTCACGAACGCCTTGGTCGCACTTCCAGAGCCCCCCGCGGGGATGGACCTGTACCTGCTGGTACGCCACGCCCTTCTGCTGGCCTCCCACCTCGGCTATCGCTACGAGCATACCAAGGAGCAGGCCGAGGACGCACCGCCGGTGCTCAAGGGTCTGTCGTTCCTGGTCGCGAACAAGGCCGACAGCGCCATCGCCACGCGTGCCGCGGCGCATGGTCAGGCCATTGCCGAGGGCGTCGCGTTGACGCGCGATCTCGGCAACCTGCCCGGCAATATCTGCACCCCCAGTTACCTGGCTGAACAGGCCCTTGGGCTCGGCAAGCGCTATGACAGCCTCAAGGTCGAGGTGCTCGAAGAGACCGATATGGAAAAGCTTGGCATGGGCTCGTTGCTGTCGGTTTCGCGCGGTAGCCGAGAACCGGCCAAGTTCATCATCATGCACTACAAGGGCCAGGCCAAGCCGGACAAAGACGCCAAACCGATCGTCCTGGTCGGCAAGGGACTCACCTTCGATGCCGGCGGCATCTCCATCAAGCCGTCCGAGGCCATGGACGAGATGAAGTACGACATGGCCGGCGGTGCCAGCGTCTTCGGCGCCATGGTCGCGGCCTGCGAGATGCAATTGCCCATTGAGCTGATCGGCGTCGTGCCATCGTCGGAAAATCTGCCGGACGGCGCCGCCAACAAGCCAGGCGACATCGTCAAGAGCATGTCCGGCCAGACCATTGAGATCCTCAACACCGACGCCGAGGGCCGCCTGATCCTGTGCGACGCGCTCACCTACGTCGAGCGCTTCGACCCCGCGCTGGTGGTGGACATGGCCACGCTCACCGGCGCCTGCATCGTTGCGCTAGGGCGGCACCCGTCCGGCCTGTTTACGGCCGATGATGCCCTGGCCGCCGAGATCAGCGAGGCCGGCGAGGCCGCCGCCGACCGCGTCTGGCGCCTGCCGCTGTGGGACGACTACCAGCAGCAACTCGACAGCAACTTTGCCGACATGGCCAACATCGGCGGGCGCGATGGCGGCGCCATTACCGCGGCCGCGTTCCTGTCGCGCTATACCAAGAAATATCTCTGGGCACATCTGGATATCGCCGGCACCGCCTGGGTCACCGGCAAGCCCAAGGGCGCCACCGGCCGCCCGGTGGGGCTACTCAGCGAGTTGCTGATCCGCCGGGCCGGCGTCGACACCTGATCCTGGTCTGAAACGATCCTGGTCTGAACCGCGATTGCACCGGCCCATGACTCAAATCGACTTCTATGTCCAGAAACAGGGTACGCGCGGCGACCGCTTCGCGTACAGCTGCCGGCTGGTCGAGCACATCCATACCAGCCGCAATCTACGCATCCTGATCCACTGCCCGGACCCGCGCCAGGCGCGTCATCTAGATCGATTGCTCTGGACCTACCGCGACGAGAGCTTCCTGCCCCATGGCCTGGTCGGCGAGACCGATCCAGCGCTGACGCCGATCCTGATCAGCGCGGACGGTCGGCCCGAGCAGGAAGATCAGGTACTGATCAACCTCGGCACCGAGGTGCCCGAATTCTTCAGCCGTTTCGAGCGCCTGTGCGAGCCGCTGGACCTAGACCCCGCCATCCGCGACGCCGGGCGCAAGCGCTATGCCTACTACCGCGACTGCGGCTACCCGCTCAAACACCACGAGGTGTGATCTGACCAAGCGGGCGCATGGGCCTGGCGGAGACGACCTTGGCGTCGCGCCTGGACCTAAGCGCCCCAGACGAAGACCAAGCAGCAATGACCGACAAAGAACTCGAACAGATCAAGAAGCGCTTCGGCCTGGCCTACAAGGCCGGGCGCTATGCAGAGAGTGCGGCGCTGGCCACCGAAGGGGCAGCGCTGGCGAAACGGCTGGGAGATACGACCTGGCGTGTGCGCCTGCGCACCTGGGAGGGCGAGAGCCATTGGCAAAATAAAGACATCAGCGCCGCCATAGCGGCCCTAACCGAGGCCGCAGAGGAGACACCAGGCGCCGATCCAGCGGATAGCTTCAATGCCATCTCAACGCTGTTGAGCATCGCCGTCGCGGAGCGCCCCGCGGCAGAGGCGCGAGCATTATTGGCACGGGGTCACGCACATCTGGAGCGCACCGGACGCACCCCATCGCGACACATGCTCGACATCAGCGAGGGCAACCTGGCCGCCCGGCGCGGCGACTGGACCGAGGCGCTGTTCCATTATCGCGCGGCCTACGACCACCAACTCAGTGATCGCGGCATGCCGCGCTTCACCGAGGCCTCCTATATCAGCAAGCTGGCCGAGGCCAGCTTCATGCTCGGCGACGCGGCGGGCCTGGAACAGTGGCGCGCGGCCATCAACGCGGTCAAACTGGAAGTGGAAGGCGACCATCTGCGTGCCGAACAGATACGGATGCTCTGTCATAGAGCCGGACTCACCGAAACGGAAGGAGCTAAGACCGACGCCAGCGGCGCGGCGCGGCGGCTGCTGCGTTGGCTGGAAGAGTTCCAGGGCCACCGCACCGAATATGCCCGCGACGCACTGCTGGTACTCCTGTTGCACGGCGACTGGCTCTCGGTCGAGACCTGGATCGACTATCCCGGCATCGGCGACGACCCCCTCATCGCCGGCGACCTACACCTAGCCCGCGCCCGCGAAGACCTAGGACTCCCGCCCCGCGATCCGGTCTGGCCAAGGTCTTCGACGACGCAAGTCGTGAGCGTCCCCGAATCCCACCGCGCCAGAGCACCCGAGCATCTGGCCGCCGCACGTGCTCACTACGGGTCCAAGCGGGACTGGGCTGCCGCCGAGGACGCACGGCTGGAGACGGACCACCATCTCCGAACCCTGGAGCAGCGCCTGCGCTGGGTGGATGAACTCGCCGCTTAAGAAAGGATTCAATACCAAAATCGTCCTGGTGCCGAGGCTCCGAGACCGGGCAGTATTCGTCGGTCGCGGCGGAATCGGCCTTGGGGACAGTATCCAGCCGACTGCCAGGAACTAGAGATCAATGGGTTAGGCGGCTCGGCTTCCCTTCAGACCCCGCGCTGGCCCCTGTACGGCAGCATCCTTGCCGTTCTCTTTTTCCCTGAAGTGCGTGCGGGTTTCTCTTCGGGCACCCTTGCCTTCGCCTAGACGTTCCCCCTTTCCCAGGATCATGACTGGATTTCCGCCAACTAGCCCGACATAGGGGGGAAGGCCACCGTCGCCAACAATTGCGTGGTCAGTCGTTCAGCCTTGGCGATGCGCTCGCGGGCGCGCTCGGGCAGATCGATCTGGTTGGCCAGTTCACCCAGCTGCCGCCAGCATCGTGCTGGAAATGAAACAGGTCCGGGGAGTGATGGGCTTTGATGTCGCGCTCAACGTGGCGCAGCAGCCCTTTGGCCTCGTCGCTGGTGCCTTGGATCACCTCCACACGCAGGCCCTCCAGGGCATCCGCCAGCGCCGTGTTGAGCTTCTGTTGGCTGCCGTAGGAGCTCGCCACGAACGCCGACAAGCCGCTTAGCTCCAGAAACCTGCACACTTGGCGGATGCTGGCGCCAGCCAGCAACCTGAAATACGAGATTTCGCGGGTTCTGCCGACCTCCTTCGCCCCGTCTACGGCGCTGTTTTACGCACGGATTATCTGGTTTTGGCCGCAACGATGATCAAGGCCGGCACCGGCGCGTTCCGGCAGCACCGAAGCCGTTACATGCGCCGAGGTAGCATCATGGCCCAGTCCCTGGAGGTCCTGTTTACCGGCGGCAAGCGCGTCGACGTCTAAGGTCGGCGACCATGTCATCAACTGACCAATCGGTCAAGCTCGGGGGCGAGGGCTCGGCCCCGGAGCCGTTCGATCTGTTTCTAGCCTTGATGGCGGCCAGTGCCGGCCTCTATGTCCTGAACCTCCGCGAGACGCGCAACCTGCCCACCGCGGGGCTTGGGTTGTCGATTGATTGGGCGCGCGATCCCGAGCCGCCGAAGCAGGCGTTGGCGACGCTACGACTCAAGCTTCCGGAGGGCTTCCCGGAGCGTTACCGCTGATACCGTTATATTGAATGTGCGCGTTTGGAAACCATTGCGGTTATTGATGCTGGAATGTTGCGCCTCGGCTATCAATTCCAGGGCAAACGCTGAACGATGCAAGCGTTCCCGCCGGGCAGTAAGCCCGGCGGGAGGCCAAGCAGGGCTTGGCCTCCGGGCATCGCGCGCTAGAGCATGGCGCGCTGCACCTTCGCCGCATGTAGGCCCTTTGGGCCGTGGCTGAGCTCGAACTCCACTTTCTGGCCTTCTTTCAAGGTCTTATATCCGTCCATCTCGATGGACGAGAAGTGCACAAAGACGTCGTCTTCGTGATCGTCGGGCCTAACGAAGCCGTAACCTTTCGCATTGTTGAACCATTTCACGATACCAGTGCACATGGTGGTACTCCTCCGGGGGGTCTCTCGTCTTGCTTTGGAAGGTCGATCGTTCTAGTGCGTTGCCGACGGCGTCGAGGCAGCCGGTCAAAATTCGACGCCACGTCCGTTCGGGCGAGGCATCTTAACCGCTAGTATAGTGCGTTGTATTGACTGGTCAATCCGTGGTGACGATCGGGCAAGCCGGCGACGATCGATCAGGCCGCCGTGCTGCCTGGCCTGTTTGCTCTTTACCAGTGGGCCAATTAGCTAGCGAGCCATGCGCCGAGGAGCGCAACAGCGGCGTAGCGCGGCCACGCAACATTGCTCTTTGGTCTTAGGTGAGCAGCGCTCAGCCCATCGGAGGGCTAGCGTGTTGTGGTCAGACCGCTTGACTCATCCGCAAGCATTTGGCTTCGTCAAGCAATTTGGGTCCGGAGACCTAGACGAAAGTCACGGGGGGCTGTATTTTTTGTCCTGCAACCCTTACAACAGAGTCAGTGAGGGCATACGCTGCTGTCATAACCATCACAACCGCGTTAGCCGTTTAACGTCAGAGCCGTAACAAGTCAAACCCATGAGTGATCGGAATCCCAGCGAAGACCAAGATTCAGGCCTCGTCGTCCAGGAGTCCAAGCCTGAGCTGAAAAAGCCTCCGGTGTACAAGGTTTTGCTCGTCAACGATGACTACACGCCGATGGAGTTCGTCGTCTACGTGCTTGAGACCTTCTTCAGAATGAGCCGCGAAAAGGCAACGCAGGTCATGCTGCACGTGCACACCCGAGGGGTTGGTGTTTGCGGCGTCTTCACGCGCGATATCGCCGAGACGAAGGTGGCACAGGTGAACGACTTTAGCCGCGAGAATCATCATCCGCTACTCTGCACTATGGAGGAGGCATGACCACCGTCTCTACGCCTGCATTCGCGACCCGCCGTCTAAAGGGCTCTCGCGCTACCACCGATGCATCCGGACGCCCGCCGATCCGGATCACATTCCTGAGGCCGCCGTGTCCTCGAACACCGGCACCCGAAACAAATGCTCCCAAGTTCTATTTTCGCCACACTTATTCGCCGGGGTTCCGCACATGCTAAGCAAAGAGCTCGAATTCACCCTGAACAACGCCTTCAAGGAGGCGCGGGACAAGCGGCACGAGTACATGACCGTCGAGCATTTGCTGTTGTGTCTGCTCGACAATCCAACCGCGGCGAAGGTGCTGCGGGCTTGCGGTACTGACGATGCCAAGCTTCGAAAAGATGTTGTTACCTTCATTGAGGAGACCACGCCGCTAATCGCGGTCGGGGATGCCCGCGAAACGCAGCCGACGCTCGGTTTTCAGCGAGTGTTGCAGCGGGCGGTATTTCACGTACAGTCGGCCGGCAAGAAAGAGGTCACCGGCGCGAATGTGCTCGTTGCGCTATTTAGCGAACAGGATAGCCAGGCAGTTTACTTGTTGAACCAGCAGGACGTATCCAGGCTGGACGTCGTTAACTACATTTCTCACGGCATCTCGAAGGTGCCAGGCGAGGATCAAGGGGACGAGGCGCACGGCGAGGCCGAAGAGACTCGCGGTGAGGAGAAAGAGGCGTCCAGTGCGCTGGACAATTTCGCGACCAATCTCAACGAAGTGGCTCGACAGGGGCGCATTGATCCATTGATTGGGCGTGCCGAAGAGGTAGAGCGCACGGCGCAGATTTTGTGCCGGCGGCGCAAAAACAATCCATTATTGGTGGGCGAGGCGGGTGTAGGAAAGACCGCCATCGCAGAGGGCTTGGCAAAAAAGATCGTCGACGCCGAAGTCCCGGACGTCCTTGCGGACGCGGTCATCTATGCCCTCGACCTGGGTTCGCTGGTGGCCGGTACCAAGTATCGCGGCGACTTCGAAAAGCGGCTGAAGGCAGTGCTTGCCGAACTCAAGCGCAAGCCGCATTCGATCCTATTCATCGACGAGATACACACCATCATTGGAGCTGGCGCCGCCTCGGGCGGCGTCATGGATGCCTCGAACCTGATCAAGCCAGTGCTGGCCTCTGGTGATCTTCGTTGCATCGGCTCGACCACCTACCAAGAGTTTCGCGGCATTTTCGAGAAAGACCGGGCGCTGACCAGGCGCTTCCAAAAGATCGACGTACAAGAGCCGACGGTGGATGAAACCTTTGAGATCCTAAAGGGGCTGAAAAAACGATTCGAGGATCATCATCAAGTTGGCTACACCAATTCGGCGTTACGTGCCGCGGCGGAATTGTCTGCGAAATACATCAACGATCGGCATCTGCCAGACAAGGCAATCGACGTGATCGACGAGGCAGGGGCCAATGTGCAATTAAAGCCCCTCGCTAAGCGCAAAAAGCGCATTGATGTCGGGGACGTCGAGGCCATCGTCGCCAAGATCGCCAGGATACCGCCGAAAAAAGTCTCCATGTCCGACACCGAATCGCTGCGTAACCTCGACCGCGACTTGAAAATGGTGGTTTACGGGCAAGAAAGTGCCATTGACGCGCTAACATCGGCCATCCGCATGAACCGCTCGGGTCTTGGCAACGAGGAGAAGCCCATCGGCTCATTTCTGTTCACCGGCCCAACCGGTGTCGGTAAGACCGAAGTTACCCGCCAGCTTGCGCGTATTCTGAGCATGGAGCTTATTCGCTTCGACATGTCGGAGTACATGGAGCGGCACACCGTCTCACGGCTAATTGGCGCGCCGCCCGGCTATGTCGGGTTCGATCAGGGCGGGTTGCTCACAGAAGAGGTCACAAAACACCCTCACTCGGTGCTGCTGCTCGACGAGATCGAGAAGGCCCATCCGGACGTCTTTAACCTGCTGTTGCAGGTCATGGACCACGGTTCGCTAACTGACAACAATGGCCGCAAGGCAGACTTCCGCAACGTCGTGCTGGTGATGACCACCAACGCGGGTGCCGAAGAGACCAGCCGCCGTTCCATCGGCTTTACCGAGCAGGACCACTCAACCGACGGTATGGAGGCGCTCAAGCGGGTCTTTTCGCCGGAGTTCCGCAATCGGCTCGATGCGGTTGTACAGTTCGGGCCGCTGGCGCCCGAGACCATAGCCAACGTCGTTGAAAAGTTCATCTTTGAGTTGGAGGAACAGTTAGCCGACAAGAAGGTAGCCTTGATCGTGGAACCGGATGCCAAGGCCTGGATTGCGGAGAAGGGCTATGACCCGAAGATGGGCGCCCGCCCCATGGCCCGCGTGATTCAGAACCAGATCAAGAAACCGCTTGCCAATGAGTTACTGTTCGGAGAACTGGCCGGCGGTGGTACCGTGACCGTCAAACTCGGCGACGACGGCGAATTGTGCTTCAGTTTTGAGGTAGAAAATGAGGCTACGGTCTGACGGCCAGGATGGGCCGCGCTTGGCAACGAGTTTCTGTGCTCAGAGGACCTATGCTGCGCTCAGTTTGCTGCGATCACTTGCGAACGGCGCCTTAGTCGCGCGATAAGTGCGATTCTGGGGCCGCGCCGCATCATGGAAGTTGTTTGCACGGTCGACGCAAAGCATGCCGCCGGGTGCTTGCCCGGTTAACTTTGCTCGAGCAAGGTCGGAATGGGAGCGTTGGACGCAAGTCAGGGAAAGTTAGCGAACGCGATAGGTGATGCGGCCCTTGGTCAGGTCGTACGGGGTGAGTTCAACCGTGACTTTGTCTCCGGTCAGAATGCGAATGTAATGCTTGCGCATCTTTCCTGAGATGTGCGCGATCACGACGTGACCGTTCTCTAGCTCGACACGAAATGTGGTGTTGGGCAAAGTCTCGGTGACTGTGCCTTCCATTTGGATGACGTCTTCTTTGGCCATGGATTGGAAAATTGCGAGGCTGTGGTAAGGACAGAAAAAACTTAGGCATGGAGGTGTTCGATCGCACAAGTCTTGAGATCGATCCCACCAATTCAAAGCTCGCCATTATAGCACAAGCTTAGAATTGCACTGGCTCGCCGCGATTGAAGCCTTGCCAAGCTTGGCCATTCCAGGCCTCCAGCGGTCTGAAATGCTCTTTGTAGCGCATCTTTCGGCTGTCGCCGATCCAGTAGCCAAGGTAGAGGTGGGCCAAGTTGAGTCGGCGCGCCTCGCCGATTTGCTTTAGTACCGCGTAGATGCCGAGTGCACGCTCCCGGTGATCCGGATCGAAGAATGTGTAGACCGCGGACAGGCCATCGTTGAAGACATCGGTCACTGCTACGCCAAGCAGCATGCCGTCGCGGCGCAGTTCAAGGAAACGCGTCTCTCCACCCCAGGGTGCGAGCAAAAAACGGGCATAGGTTTCGATGGACAGATCGTCGGCCATATCGCCGTCACCATGGCGCGTCAGCAAATAGCGCTCATATAGTCTGTAATGTTCGGCTTGCAACTCGGCAGGTCGCGTCAACAACTGTATGTCCCGGTCGTTGCGCTCAAGGTTGCGACGTTGTGAGCGATTGGGACGGAAGTCCGCGACCCGGACGCGCACCGGTATACAGCGATGGCATCCGCGGCAGGCGGGGCGGTAAAAGTGTTGACCACTGCGTCGGAAGCCGATCTGTTGTAGCCATTGCGCGCGCTCACCATCCACCTTTGCCATTGGATCGACAAAGAGCGTGCGGGCCTTGAGGCCGTCGACATAGGAGCAGTCGTGTTCGCCGGTCAGGTAGAGTTGCAAATCACCGCGGGAGGTTGCATCACGATGCATTGTCACCCCCCCCATCCTGTGGTGTCTGGCGCGGCATCGCTAGATCGACCGCGCCGGGCGGGGGAGCTGAGGTTGCCGGTCGGTGACCCTGGCCGTTATCGTCCCAACTGCCGCTGTGTTGCGGAAGGTCGCGCAGATATTCCACCAGGCCGATGAAGCGGATCCGGGGAATTTGCCGAGCGCCCATACGCACCAGATGGCCTGTCATTACCTGGCAATCGATCAGTCCGAAGCCCCAACTGTGCAGCCGCTTGCACAGGTGCACGAGCGCTACCTTGGAGGCGTTGTCGACGCGAGTAAACATGGACTCTCCGAAGAAGATGCCGCCGATAGCGACGCCGTAGAGTCCGCCGGCCAGTGCCCCATCTCTCCAGACTTCGACCGAGTGGGCAACGCCATGGACATGCAACGCGCGATAGGCACTGATCATCTCCGGTACCAGCCAAGTGCCACCGCTGGGCTCCCTCGGCAGTGCACAGGCGTTGATCACGGCCGGAAAGTCGCGGTCCATGGTGACCTGGAAAACCCCTTTGCGCATCAACTTGCCCAGGCTCCGGGAGATGCGGACCTCGCCTGGAATCAGAACCGTGCGCGGATCAGGTGACCACCAGAGGATAGGGTCTCCTTCGTTGTACCAAGGGAAGATGCCCTGGCGATAGGCCGCTATTAAGCGCTTGATGCCGAGGTCTCCGCCGACCGCGAGCAACCCATCCGGTTCGGCTAAGGCCTCGCTGACCCGCGGGAAGGCCGCGCTCGGATCGTTTGGCGCCAGCAGGTAGGGCATGGTTCTGGTCTTGCGGATCAAACCGACTCCGTCTTGTAGGGGCTGTGATGCTGCATTTCGGCGATGTAGTCTTCCATGCCTTCGATCTCGTGGTCGAGGAAGTTTCCAATGGGCCGGCGGAATTGTGCGTCGGCGATCCAATGCGCGGACCAGGTGCGGGTCGGCAGAAATCCACGGGCCACCTTGTGCTCGCCCTGGGCACCAGGCTCAAAGCGCGTCAATCCGTGCTCAATGCAATGATCAAGGCCCTGATAATAACAAGCCTCGAAATGCAGGCTATGGAAGTCTCTTAGGCAGCCCCAGTGACGGCCGTAGAGACTCTGTGAGCCCATCAAACAAAACGCCGCGGCGACGATGGTGCCCTCGTGCTCGGCAAGCATCAGCAGCAATTGCTCACCCATGGTTCGGCCGATCTCGCGGAAAAACGCCAGCGTCAGGGTCGGAATGCCGCCGCGCTTGTCGAAGGTGTCTTCGTAAAGGCGATGGAATATCCCCCATTCGGCCTCCGTGACCTTATCGCCGCGCACGCGGCGAATGTCGATGTTGGCATCAAGCACACGACGTCGTTCGCGCTTGACCTTCTTGCGCTTCTCCGCCGAGAAGCGAGCCAGCAGGTCATCGAAGCTGCCATAGCCATGGTTGCTCCAGTGGAATTGACATCCCAGGCGCGGCATCAGGCCCTCCGTGCGCATGATCTCGGTCTCATCGTCGGCGGTGAACAGCCAGTGCAGGCCGGAAACCCCAAGTTCCTGCGCAACCTTCATCGCGCCCTGGATCAGCGCCTGCGTCAACTCGGCGCGCCGAGGCGTATCACCGGTCAGGATGCGCCGGCCTGTAGCGGGGGTATAAGGCGAGGCGATGACCAGTTTCGGATAATAGCGCCGGCCTGCCCGCTGGTAAGCGTCTGCCCAGGCCCAATCGAACACGAACTCGCCGTAAGAATTGTATTTCAGGTAGCAAGGGGCGACGGCTGCAATCTGGCCTTGTTGATTGGTGAGCATCAGGTGGCGCGGGATCCAGCCGAAGCCTTTGCCGACGCAACCATTGTGTTCCATCGCGGCTAGAAACTCGTGGCGCATGAACGGCAGATCGTCGCCGGCCAGCAGGTTCCAAGCGTCGGCGGGAATCTCGTCGATAGCTGCGTGGGTGGTTAGCTTGTACATCCGAGTCTGGCCGATCTGAGGCTTTACATGCGCACGAGAATGGGGGCGGGATGAAGGCGGGCAAATCAAAGTGGCCAAAAATGGATCAGAGCCCAGGTGAAAGCGCCTGCCAGCAGGAGTGAGGCAACAGTGACGACAGTGCGGCCCGCGTGGAATGGACCTTGCCACAATCGCGCGATCCCAAGCCACGCCGCGATGGCATTGGCGAGGGTGCCGAACTCGCTGATCGCGAGGAGCGTCAGCATAGGTAGGCGTGTGCTACCGTCCGCCATTAGCTGGGAACCAAACATCAGCAGGGATAAGAGAGGTACCGACAGCCCAATCGCAATGAGCGGGAAGTTGTCGCGGTTCATGTCCGCAAGTATTCGGCTTGATCAAGCAGCGCGATTACCCCTTTTCTTCCAGTGCCAATGCATCAAGATATTTTTCGGCGTCGAGCGCGGCCATGCAGCCGCTCCCGGCGGACGTGATCGCCTGGCGATAGACGTGGTCCATGACATCGCCGGCGGCGAAGACGCCGGGCACCGAGGTAGCCGTGGCGTTGCCGTCGGTGCCGCTGGTGACCTTGATGTAGCCGCCGGCCATATCGAGTTGCCCGTCGAAGATGGCGGTGTTGGGTTTGTGACCGATGGCGATAAATACTCCTTGCAGTTCGATGTCCTCGGTTGTCCCCTCTTTCACTTGCTTAATGCGGATGCCGGTGACGCCGGTTTTGTCGCCGAGCACCTCGTCGAGAACCTGGTTCCAGGCAAGTCTGACATTGCCGTTCTCGGCCTTGTCAAACAGCTGTTGTTGTAGGATCTTCTCGGCCCGCAACGCATCGCGCCGATGCACCAGCGTGACCTCCGCGGCGATGTTGGACAGATACAGCGCCTCCTCAACCGCAGTGTTGCCGCCGCCGATGACGGCCACCTTTTGGTTACGATAGAAAAAGCCGTCGCAGGTGGCGCAAGCGGACACGCCGCGACCTTTGAATTGCTCTTCCGACTCTATGCCGAGATACATCGCGCTGGCACCGGTGGCGATGATCAGCGCGTCGCAGGTGTAGACGGCACTGTCGCCAGTGAGTTCGAGGGGCCGCTTGCCGAGGTTTACCTGGTTGATGTGGTCGAACACGAGTTCGGTCTCAAAGCGCTCGGCATGCTTGCGCATGCGTTCCATCAGGTCCGGGCCAAGTACGCCCTCCGGGTCGCCGGGCCAATTGTCGACATCGGTGGTAGTCATGAGCTGTCCACCCTGCTCCATGCCGGTAACCAGCACTGGGCTCAGGTTGGCGCGTGCGCCATAGACTGCAGCGGCATAGCCGGCGGGGCCTGATCCCAGGATCAGTAACCGGCAGTGTTTGGTCTCGCTCATGGTGTTCTCCGGGGGAAGACTTCAGTGTTCGGGGCGGTCTGCGCCGCGGACGCGGCGACGGCTTGACTGTTGGCCTAAAACGGCGCTGGCAAGCGGTGCACAAGCGTCGAATGGTACGTGGAGCATCGTCAAGGGTAAAGTGACTCATGGCTATCACTCAGCGAGGCAATACCTGAAAGACCGATGAGGCACGACGCCCTGTTGCTTAAACTGTACGTTTCTTCAAGTGGGCTGAGAGCTGCAAGCGGGGGCTGGGGCTGGCGCTGCGTCGCCATTGTTGAAACGGCCGCGGCGGGTATTCGCCGGGAGACCGAATTCGCTTAAAACGCTACACTGCTGCTTCGGGTGCTTTCGACGCCCCAGTATTGAACCTCTATTCGGGCTGACAATCGCGCCTTCGGGTGCCGGGAAGCAGTGCCATCGCAACGGGCAGTGTCCACATGAAACACAGCATGGTTCCGCGGTTATTGTCGATGTTCGGTGTCTGGCTGCTGTTGGTGACTTGGAACCTCAGCGCTCAGTACATCGGCGATCTCGGCAACTTGCTGTTTCTGCTAGTCATTGCGGTGCCGGTGGCCATGTCCGGCGTGGAGGGTGTCTTCTACCGACGGCATGCATTTCGCAACGAATGCCTCCTGGCGCCGAGTTGGCTGTATCGGCTCGCGGGGTTGGAGCCCCTTATTGTTGGCGCCGAGGTCGTCAAGGCGCTGCTGCTTGGCCTCTTGCTGATGGTGGGCACGATCTCGCTGACGGTACGGGAATGGTCGGTATTGTTTCTAGATGTTTTTGTCCTGGCGCTATTGATGCCTCGGGTACCGGGACTGTTGCACCAGACCGTCAATCGGGTTTATCTCTATGCCATGTCGCGGCGCTGGGCGATCTGGTTCAGCACTGCGCTCTTGTGGCTCGATTCCGTGTTGGCCCTCAGCTTGGGTATCAACAACGACTATCGCGGGTTGTCTTGGGCGGAGGCGGTTGCCTACAGCACTGCTGTCGGACCTGGCGTCGACGACGGCAGCATCGTCGGCCTGATGTCGCGTATCGACGCGGGTGTCGACGGCCTCGCATCCTGGGCCAGCTACGAGCTGCTGTACGGGGTGAGCGATCTCGCTCAAGGTCTGGCAGCTATCATGGTGCTAGTCGGCGTGCTCTTGGCACAATTCGCGCTCGCCTGGGCCTACAGCCGGGCGCTCGTGGGGGCTATGGCCAGGCCGTTCGAGCTCTGGCGATCGCGGCCTGTGCGGCTTGACCGCCGTGACGCCTATGAGCCCTGGTGGATGTAGTGCGTTGGTGGCAGCACCATGCGCGCTGCTGTCATACTGAGGGTCACGGCGCGGTGCGACTCCGACAGATGAAGCGTTCGTTTTATCGCAAGCGAAACCGCTGTAAAAATACTAGATAACGCTATAATAATCCGAATTATTCGGAGGATGTATTGTGACTCAGGCAACGCGCATTGGCCATCTGACCCTGACCGACTATCTCGATCGTGCGTGGCGCGAGGGTGCCATGTGGACCCTTGTCTGCGCCGCGCTCTACCTGGTGCTGGCGCTGGCCAGCTATTCACCGGATGATCCGGGCTGGTCCTACGTCGGCACCAGCGATGGCGTTGCCAATGCCGCCGGCCGGTTCGGAGCTTGGTTTGCTGACCTCGCCTTGTTCCTGTTCGGGTTGTTCGCCTATCTAATCCCGATCATGGTCGCTTGGAGCGCGTACTTGGTATTTCGCCAGCGGACTGCCGAGCCGGAGACGAAGCTGTATTGGCTTGCGCTGCGTTGGGTCGGCTTTTTGATGACGTTGGCCTCGGGGTCTGCGCTGGCGAGCCTGCATGTACCTGACAGCCTGCGGGTGTCGGCTCTGTTCGCGAATCCGCCAAACGGCATCGGCGGGGGCCTCGGGCAGCTAGTCTCGGAATATGCCGGCATCGCCTTTGGTGCATCCGGAAGCTCGCTGTTCCTAGGCGCATTCTTGTTGGCTGGGTTCACGTTGTTCACAGGGCTTTCGCCGTTGCTGTTGGTCGACGTCATCGGCGCTGCGACACTGACGGTAGCGCGTCTGCCCGCTCAGGCGTTGCAAACCCTGAGCGGTCTGCGGTTACCGAGCGGTCGGCGTCGAGACTCGATTGGCGACCCGGACGATCACATAGACGCCTCAATCGATGACTTGCCTGGCGATGATTCGGTTCGGGAGAGCGATCAGGATCGGCCGCGGGAGAGCCTGTTCAACCGCAAGCTGCTGGATGCCGTGGATCTCGAACCGGAACCAGACTTGAGGGTCAAGCGCGATGCCCAGCCCGCCTTGTCCGCGGGTTCGGTGCCGGAGCGGCCGTTTCAAGCCCAGGCCAACCCGCTGCTTAAGCAACGGCCCGCCACCGCGGCGAAGCCGCCCACGGTGCCCTTCTCCGGCGATGTCGCTGAACGACCGCCATTGGAGCTCCTTGATCCGCCCCGCAAGAGCAGCCGGGCGATCAATCCTGATCAGCTGGAGGAGATGTCGCGCGAGTTAGAAGCTCGCCTCGCGGAGTTTGGCGTGACCGCTGAGGTGGTGGAGGTGCATCCAGGGCCGGTGGTCGCGCTGTTCGAGTTGGAGCTCGCACCTGGACTGAAGGTTAGTAAGATTTCAGGGCTAGCCAAAGACATCGCCCGTGCGCTGTCGAAGCTGAGCGTGCGCGTTGTTGAGGTGATTCCCGGCAAGTCCGTGATCGGACTAGAGGTTCCAAACGACCACAGAGAAATGGTTGTCTTGAGCCAGATCCTGGGCTCTCATGCCTATCAGCAGGCCGCATCGCCACTGACCATCGGTATGGGAACCAACATCTCCGGCGAACCGGTGGTGGCCGATCTCGGTCGCATGCCTCATGCCCTGATTGCTGGTACCACCGGCTCCGGTAAGTCCGTCGCCATCAACGCCATGATCCTCAGCCTGGTGTATAAGGCAGGTCCTGAGGATGTTCGCCTGATCATGGTCGACCCGAAGATGCTTGAGCTGTCGGTCTACGAGGGTATTCCGCACCTTCTCACGCCCGTGGTCACGGACATGAAAGAGGCCGCTAACGCGTTGCGTTGGTGCGTTGGCGAGATGGAGCGCCGCTACAAACTCATGGCCGCCTTGGGTGTGCGCAACATTGCCGGTTACAACCGCAAGGTGGAAGATGCGATCGCAGCCGGTGAACCGATTCCCGACCCGGTGTTCAAGGCCATGGGCGAATCCGGATTTGATCTTGGTGTCGGCGGAGAACTAGAAGTGCCGACCCTGACCAAGTTGCCCTATATCGTCGTGATTATCGACGAATTGGCGGACATGATGATGGTCGTCGGCAAGAAGGTCGAAGAACTCATTGCCCGTTTGGCGCAAAAGGCCCGTGCTTCCGGTATTCATCTGTTACTGGCCACACAGCGCCCGTCGGTGGATGTACTGACTGGCTTGATAAAGGCCAACATTCCTACCCGAATGGCCTTCAAGGTATCCGCTCGGGTCGATTCGCGCACCGTGCTCGATCAGATGGGCGCGGAAAATCTGCTTGGTCACGGCGATATGCTCTATCTGCCCCCCGGCGGCAGCATTCCACAACGTGTTCATGGCGCCTTCATCGACGACCATGAAGTACACCGCGTTGTGGATTATCTAAAGCAGCAGGGAGCGCCCGACTATATCGACACCATCCTACAAGAGCCGGCGGACCACCTGCCCGGCATTGATCCGGAACCCAGGGGCGGCGGTGATGTCGAGGATCAAGACGCGCTTTTCGACGAGGCCGTCCAGTATGTGGTGGAGAGCCGCAGGGCGTCCATCTCCGGTGTACAGCGCAAGCTCAAGATCGGATACAACCGGGCGGCGCGAATGATCGAAGAGATGGAACGCATCGGCATCGTTGGCGCGGCCGAGACCAATGGCAATCGAGAGGTGCTCGCGCCTCCACCTATTGAGGAATGAAGATTTGAACCAAACCCGAAGCCACTTCCGCTCGCAGTTGGAAAGAGCCGGCAGGGCGATCCTGTTGACATTGCTGTTTGTCGTGACGCTAGCCTTTTTTGGCGCCCCGCGGGCCGTTGCCGCGGACGGTGTTCAACTGGTGAAAGACTATCTGCGCGGGTTGAATAGTCTAAAGGCTGACTTTCGCCAGATCACGCTGGCCGCCGACGGCGACAGCATGATCGAATCACGCGGTGTTTTCTACCTGCTCCGGCCGAACCGCTTCCGCTGGGACTACGAGGCCCCGTCGGAGCAGCTCATCGTCGCCGACGGCAAGCGCATCTATTCTTACGACAAAGAACTGGCTCAGGTCAGTCACCGCGGTCAGAAGGCGATACTCGACGGCACCCCGGCGCAATTGCTCGCTAGCAACGAGCCGCCCGAGCAATACTTCACCATGCGCAACATCGACCGCGGCGACAAGCGCGTCTGGGCCGAGCTAATCCCGAAGACCTCGGAAACCGACGTTGAAAAACTCCAGATCGGCTTCTCCGACGGTGAACTCGATACGCTGGTGATGGAAGATCGTTTCGGGCAACTCACCCGCTTCATCTTCACTAAACTAGACCGTAACCCGCAGCTTCAATACGCATTTTTCCGATTTGATCGACCGCCCGGCGCGGACTTTCTAAAGATCGACTGAACCAAGAATGGCGGTATTCGTCCATTCCGGGATGGGGTCGTCAGCATCTCTCAGGGACGGCGGTCGAGCTGTGACATTGCCGCATCGTAGCGAAGTCCTAGGTCGTCGCGTAGGCGCCGGGCTTTGGCGCCGACGCAGCCGCCCATGTCGCGCAAGCGCCCCAAGAAGTCACGCTCCATGCGTGCTTGTGCATCCCGGTAGTAGCCCTCGGGGAAAAAGTCGTCTTGGACGTCGAGTACGGTCAAGCGATAGCGGCTAACCAAGAGCTTGTTGAGATTTTCCGTGCGCCGCCCCGACTGGTCGCTGCGACATCGGACATTATAGAGGTCGAGTTCGTAGGCCGCTTCAACCGCATTGACGAGTTGCTGTTGGGTTTGTTCGTCCAGCGACTCGAAAGCGTTAGCGCCGCCGATAGCGAGTGCGATGCACAGGGTGATACCAACCCAACGGATCGGCCGTCGCGGCAATTTGTGAAATAATCGATTAGTCATGGCTGTATCAACCGCGACCGTAAACGGGCACGGCGGTGCCGGCCACGCGGTTGATTGCGTCCGATGCTAAGAAGGCAATCCTGTCCTGAAACTCACTCACTGGAATCTTTCTCCTATGCTGTTGCGGCTGCCGCGGATCTGAGGGCGCAGCCTTGCTCAATAAACGCCCTAGGGTGTGTTCCCCAAATTGGTCCACCCCAAAAGGTTCCTTCCAGCGTGGTTTCCCCATCTTGGTGATCCCAGGATCGAGCCCTGGTGCCGCGGATCAGCACTATATTTGTGTACGGCGCTCGACGTCTTTATACAGCGCGGTGCGGCCAACGGCCTGAGGCTGTATCATAACGCGATGCACCGCGGTCATAAATTACCTGCCGAAGGCTCTACCGGTCGCGTCTCGCGCACCGAGCGGCGCTGCCCTGGATTTATCGTGACGGTCCGCACGATGACGGCCCAGCGCCGCGACTGCATTGATGCGGCCCTTTGGCGTACGCCGTGGTTCGCTTCGGGGCCTAGCTGATGGAGTTGTTGTTCTTGTTGCTGCCGGTAGCGGCCGCGTCCGGCTGGTGGATTGCGCGGCGCACCGCCCGGCAGCGTCCGGACAAGGGTTCTGAGCGGGCGCCGACCTTTTTTCGCGGGCTTAACTATCTACTCAATGAACAGCCGGACAAGGCCATTGATGTCTTCCTCAAGCTGGCTGAGATCGACAGCGAGACTGTGGAGACGCATCTAGCGCTGGGATCGCTTTTCCGCCGTAGGGGCGAAGTGGACCGTGCCATCCGCATCCATCAGAGCGTGGTTGCGCGCCCGTCCTTGAACTCCGCGCAACGCGGCTTCGCCCAATACGAACTCGGCCGCGACTACATGCTGGCAGGGCTGTTCGACCGTGCGGAGAGCCTCTTTAGCGAACTGGTCGAGATGCAATTGCAGCAGGAGCGTGCCTTGCGCGGTCTGATCGAGATCTATCAGGCGGAGAAGGAATGGCCCCGTTGTCTGGAGATGGCGGAGAAGCTGCAAGGCGTCACGGGCGAGTCGTTGCGCACCGAGATTGCCCAATATCATTGCGAGTTGGCCGAGGAATGCCTACGCTGCGGCAACGCCGACGATGCTCGCGCCCATCTGCTGGACGGGCAAGCGGTTGACGCGGACTGCATCCGTGCCGGAATGCTGCAGGCGCAGATGGAGATGACCGCGGGCGACGCCGAGACCGCTGCCTTGCTCTACCGGCGCGTCGTCGAGCGCGGACCGCGCTATTTGCCCGCTATGTTGCCGGGGCTGCTTGAGTGCTGGCGAAGACTTGGCCGAGAACAAGTGGCAGGTGAGTTGGATGCGCTGTTTCGCGCCCATCCGTCGCCGCCATTGATGCTGGAACTGTCCGACGCACTCGCGCGCGAGCAGGGCGCCGAGGCCGCGCTGGATTTTCTTGATGCTTATCTCCGTGAACACGCCGATTTGGCTGGAGCGGAGCGCCTGTTGGAACTGCGCCTGCGCAAAGACGGCGGCGGCGCGGAGGGTGATACAACGTTGCTTGGGGTCATCCGCCATCTGCTTGCACTCCAAGCGGTCTATCAGTGCGAAAATTGCGGTTTCGAGGCGCGGGCGCTGCACTGGCAATGCCCGAGCTGCAAAGGCTGGGGCAGTATCAAGGCGATCGAACCCTATTCGATCGCCGATGCGGCGGTGCTAAAACAGCGCAGGATCGCCTGACTCGCCGGCACCATTGTCTTGCCCCGATCGCTATCAAAATCATCGCCGAGAACGCATGTGAACTTGCTCCAACAAGACCAAGCTCTGGGCACGGCTATACAAGAGCTTCTTCAGGGACATCTCCTGCCATGATTCCCAACCCCCAGATCATCGTCGCGTTGGACTTTCCCGCCCAGGCGCCAGCGCTGGCCTTGCTTGAGCGTTTGGACCCGGCCCGTTGCCGCGTCAAGGTAGGCAAGGAGTTGTTCACCCGTGCCGGTCCGCGCCTGGTGGAGCAAGCGACTTCCGCCGGTTTTGACGTCTTCCTTGATCTAAAATTCCACGATATCCCCAATACGGTAGCGGCCGCGTGCGCCGCGGCGGCGGACTTAGGGGTTTGGATGGTGAACGTGCATGCCTCCGGCGGGCCGTCGATGTTGCAAGCGGCGCGCGAGCGTTTGAATGCCCATCCGTCCCCGCCTCTGCTGATCGCAGTGACGGTCTTGACCAGTCTCGACGCAGCCGACTTGGCCGCGGTGGGCTGTGCGGGCGATCCTTGCGCGCGCGTCTTGGACTTGGCCCGCCTAGCTCAGGGCGCCGGGCTCGACGGTATCGTCTGCTCACCAATAGAAGCAGGTCCGGTTCGTCGGGCGTTGGGGCCGGGATTTCTGCTGGTGACGCCTGGGGTTCGGCCGTCCAGCGGCGCCTGGAGTGACCAAAAGCGAGTGATGACGCCGACTCAGGCAATCACCGCTGGCGCGGATTACTTGGTGATCGGCAGGCCCATCACCGCGGCTCCGGAGCCAATGCAGGCACTGGCGGCCATTGAGCAGGAACTCGTCACGGCAGTCTGAACGATAATTGGTGATTCACTCCTCAACAACACAAACGGAGCACACATGGCGAAGATTCGTAAAGCGGTATTTCCGGTCGCGGGCCTTGGAACACGATTCCTCCCGGCCACCAAGGCGAGCCCTAAAGAGATGCTGCCGGTGGTGGATAAGCCGCTGATCCAGTACGCGGCCGAGGAAGCCGAAGCAGGGGGCGCAACGGAGCTGGTGTTCATTACCGGTCGTCACAAGCGTTCCATTGAGGACCACTTCGACAAGGCGTACGAGTTGGAGTCAGAGCTTGAGAGCGCTGGCAAGCACAAGCTGCTGGAGATTGTGCAGACCATCCTTCCCGCCCGCGTCAACTGCATCTATCTGCGCCAGCCCGAGGCATTGGGGCTGGGACATGCGGTATTGTGCGCAAAGCCGGTGGTGGGCAACGAGCCGTTCTCGATTTTGCTGGCGGACGATCTGATCCGCAACGACGATAAGGGCGTGGTCGAGCAAATGGCGGAGGTCCACGAGCGCACCGGCGCAAGCGTGCTGAGCGTGCAGGAGGTGCCGCCTGGCGAGACCAACAAATACGGCATCGTAAAGACTGAAGAAATGCCCGACGGCTCGTTGCGCGTGGTCTCTATCGTCGAGAAACCGGCACCCGAGGTGGCGCCTTCCAATCTCGCGGTGGTCGGTCGTTACCTGTTGACGCCGAAGATCTTCGAAATGCTCGAGCAGACCACGCCGGGCGCCGGCGGCGAGATTCAGCTCACCGACGCCATCGCCGACCTGTTGAAGGAGGAGACCGTGATCGCCTATCCGTTTAAAGGTAAGCGTTATGACTGCGGCAGCAAAGAGGGTTACCTGGAGGCGACGGTGGAGTATGCCCTGTCACATGCAGAGTTGGGAGAATCCTTCCGCGCCTATTTGAAGTCGCTCGATCTTTAGCGAGGCAATGCCTCAGGCCACGTCGAACACCTCTGAGTAGATGGAGAGTCGATTGCGGCCTGCGCGTTTGCTCGCGTAGAGCGCCTTGTCAGCGTTGCGCAGCAGGCTCTCTGCCTCATCGGCCATGACGGGATAGGTGGCTAGGCCCATGCTGACGCTGATTGCGACCGGTTGGCCGTGGGTGTCAATTACCGCATTGGTGACCTGGCGCATAATCCGTTCGCCGGCTGCGCGCGCCGCGGACTCAGACGCCTTCGGCAGCATGACGATGAACTCATCGCCGCCGTAGCGGGCAACGATGTCAGTGGCGCGTACGCTGTTGCTGATGGCCTCGGCGACGACGCGGATGGCCTTGTTACCGATATCGTGGCCGTGTTGGTCATTGATGACTTTAAGGTTGTCGATATCGATCATCAACACCGAGAACGGCGAGGCGGTGCGTCGCGATAGTCCTTCCTGGCGAGCGATTGCCTGATTGAAGGCACGCATGTTGGACAGGCCGGTGAGGGGGTCCGTCTCTGCCTGTTGATCGGCGATCGAGCGCGCGAATCCGAGGTCCGCGGCCAGTAAAGAAGTGACGTAAGCTACTAATACAAAAGGCGAAAAGCGCAGCAACAGTTGGCCGAAGCTCTGGTAGTCGAAGTCGAGTGTGCTGGGCGAAAAGTAGGCCGCCAGCAAGTAGAAACTGGCGATCAGTGCCACTTCCAGCAGTGTAATCAGCTTGCCAAGGGTCAGCGCGCTGAAGACGATCACGAGCAGAAACAGGTTCAGCAGCGGGCTGTCGATCTTGCCCGTATGCCAGACGGCAACGCAGGTGAGCAAGATCATTGCCCAAGTCTCAATAGTGAGCTTCCAGCGTGTGGGCAAGGTCAGCAGGTTAACGTAACGGAAGCCGATGACGAACGCCGCAAACAGCGTTCCACCGACCACAATCCGCAGCGGTTTTTCGACCGGCTCGGACGGCATCACCATGTAAACCAGGATGAGCACGAGCAGCAGCCACTCAATCTCAGCCAGCGAGCGATTGAATCCTTTGAGTTCGAGCGATGTGGCAGTCTCTGCCTGGTTATTGTCGTTCATCCGCTTGAGAGGTCCAAACGTCGATCTGTCAGCCCAAAAGGGCTTCAAAGTTGGGCAGGTCCAGGCCCTGCAGATAGGCATCCGGGGTCTGCCGGTCTGCGCCGCCCTCGCCCTCAATCTGCACTAGGATGCGCGCGCCCACCATCAGTGAAAGCTTGGTGATGCCACCTTCGTTTTGTTCGATGATGCCGCGATAGCTGCGATGTACGAAAGGACTGCTGCCGGGGTTCACCTGGATCAGCATCGGCGACGACATCATCTTCCGCCGCGGCTGTGCTTCGATCTCAGCAACGGCGAATTGGAGCGCCTGCATGGCGACGCGAGCCTCGCTGGCGCGAAGCCCAGCGGCGATCTGATCGGTCACCTGATCCGCATTGGCGCTGGCGCTGGCGATGGCGGCGGAGAGGAGCAACGGCAGCGTGGAGCAACGGAGCATCTGAAAGTGTTCCCTTTTGTCGGATAAATGTAGCCGAAGGTCGGTAGCGAGACTATACCAGAATGTACAACCTTGTCGATTATCCTGTTAACGAGAAGGGAGCCTGTTTCAAGCCGACGAGAGTATGGCGAGGTGTCGCTCGCCGCCTGCGTCGCTTCACCTGGGCGAAGCGCTGAGCGCCGCCCGACAGGGCAAACGCACAATGCTGGACTTTGGCCCATGGCCCTTCGGCGCTCGGCCCTTGTCGGTACAAGCTGGTTGGCGCCAGAACACCTGACTCATTCTTGACTCGTTACTTGGGCAATCTAGTAGAGCGCTCGCGAAAGCTTGGTCCGATAGGCACCGACCAGTTCGTTCTCACTGCCAAGCAGGTCGAAAATCATCAGTATTGCCTTGCGTGCGGCATCGTCGTCGTAGCCGCGGTCGCGCTGCATCAGGGTCAGCAGGTTGTCAAGTGCGGGGCGAAAGTCGCCGGCCAGTACCTGGTGTGCGGCCAGCATGTAGCGGTGATCGCTGTTGTAAGGATCAGACGCCAAATGCTGAGCACACTCGGTCGCGGATGGCGCCCCGTCGATGATGGTCGAGAATGTCAGCCGGCCGCGCAGCGCGGCGAGTTGAGGATCATCGGCGAGCGCCAGCGGCGTCCGCTCAAGCATCTGCGTAGCGCCCGCTCGGTCACCCTGTGCGGTCTTGAGGCCAACCTCCGAAACAAAAAGGCGGGGGTTGTCGGGATCATCCGCCCTGGCTTTTTCGATGAGGCGAACTGCCGCAACGGTATCACCCGCGGCAAGCATATCCTCTGCCTGGTTCAGCAGGCGGTCGGCCTCGCGTTCGATGTGGCGTGTCAGGAATTCGCGAACCTCTCCTTCAGGCAGCGCGCCCATAAATTGATCGACGGGCTGTCCGCCCTTGTATAACTGCACTGTTGGCAGGCTGCGAATACCGGACTGCGCAGCCAGGTCTGGTTCGGCCTCGGTGTCGATCTTTGCTAGGATGAACGCGCCAGCGAATTCTTCCGCGAGCTTTGCCAAGATCGGCATCAACTGCCGGCATGGCGCGCACCAGTCGGCCCAAAAGTCTACTAGTACCGGCTGATGCAGTGAGCTTTCCAGTACCAATTGCTGAAAACTGGCGGTGGTAACTCTGACCACGTTGGGTAAATCGGCCATGCTGTGTTCCTCACGATGCTGAGTGGGCGAACGCCGGATAACCCTACCGTGCATTGCCTTCATCCCTGGCTCTTGATAGGTGCTTGGGGATGCAGGGTTTGGCGTGGCGCCGTGCTATGAAATCTGGGCTCAATCGACAATAATTGTCTAGTCGCAACGAATCAACCCGGCACCAGGCCGGCAGTGTCGAGGATCATAGTCATGTCGGAATCAGCGCATGTTGTCTGTCCCCATTGCGATGTGGTCAATCGCATCCCGCGTGCTAGGCTTTCTGATGCGCCGAACTGCGGGAAATGCCACGCGCGGCTGTTTGACGGTCACCCGCTAGCGCTCGACGAGCGCCGCTTCGATGTTCATGTAGGGCGTAGCGATTTGCCGGTGCTGGTAGACTTCTGGGCACCCTGGTGCGGACCCTGCCGCATGATGGCCCCGGCCTTCGAGGCCGCCGCGACACGCTTGGAGCCGCAGGCGCGCTTGGCCAAGGTCAATACCGAGGAGGCACAAGGTCTGGCTGCGCGGTTCGGCATTCGCAGCATTCCAACGCTCGCCCTGTTTCGCGGCGGACAGGAGATCGCCCGACAGGCGGGTGCGATGGATACTGCCGCTCTCGTGGCTTGGATGCGACCCTATTTGTAAGTGTAAGCGACCGAGTCCAGCGACTAGAGAGACGACGCCCTATCACGGCGCCTAAAGACGGTGGAAATTCTTAGGACGGCGGGCGAAAGATGTCTTTCAGTCCAAAGAAAACCCAGGCCATGAAAGACATCTAAGGACAGTTTGCCGCAGTGCAGCAAAGCCGCATGGACAGCGAAGGGTCCATCATTTAACATACCCGACGGTCTACGGTTGCTCGACCAACACCAAGACCGATTTGAATCCACCCCAAGCCGTCACGGCAGTGAGCAGGCCTGCTCTCGCCGCGCCGCCGCCTGCTTCGGAGAATGTTGTGAGAGACCCCGCGATTTTGGTTCTGGAAGACGGCTCTGTCTTCCGGGGCAGATCGATCGGCGCCACTGGACAAAGCGTTGGCGAGGTCGTCTTCAATACCGCGATGTCGGGCTATCAGGAGATCCTGACAGACCCTTCTTATCGGCGCCAACTCGTCACGCTGACCTATCCGCACATAGGCAACACGGGCGTCAATACCGAAGATGAAGAATCCCCGAATGTACAGGCCGCGGGGCTGATCATCCGCGCTTACCCCGTGCGGGCCAACAACTGGCGTCGGGGCGAGGACCTGGGCGAGTATCTGTCGCGCCAGGGTATCCTTGGGATCACCGATATTGATACACGCCGATTGACGCGCATTTTGCGCGAAAAGGGCGCCCAAAGTGGTTGCTTGCAAGCCGGCGAAGGCTTGGACGAGCGCACCGCGCTATCCGCGGCTGAAGACTTCTCCGGCCTAAAGGGGCTGGACCTTGCACAGGAGGTCACCACTGCCGCGCCCTATGAGTGGACTCAGGGCACCTGGTCGTTGGCGCAGGGTCTTCCGGCGCCGCTTGCCAGCGACGACCATGGGTTACGATTTCATGTCGTTGCCTATGATTTCGGCATCAAGCGCAACATCTTACGCATGCTGGTCAATCATGGCTGCCGCGTTACCGTGGTGCCAGCCAAAACGCCGGCGGCCGAGGTGATGGCGTTACGCCCGGACGGCGTGTTTCTCAGCAACGGTCCCGGCGACCCGGAGCCTTGCGACTATGCCATCGTCGCGATTCGCGAACTGCTCGCCGCGAACATGCCACTGTTTGGAATCTGTCTGGGGCATCAATTGCTGGGTCTGTCTACCGGCGCACGGACCGTGAAAATGAAATTCGGTCATCATGGTGCCAATCATCCGGTGCAGGTGCTGGCGACCGGTGAGGTCATGATTAGTAGCCAGAATCACGGGTTCGCGGTCGATGAACAGACCCTGCCGCCGGAGGTGGAGGCGACACACCGTTCGCTGTTCGACGGCTCGTTGCAAGGTATTCGCCATAGTGCTCGCCCCGCTTTCAGCTTTCAGGGACACCCGGAGGCCAGCCCCGGACCGCACGACGTAGCGCCGCTGTTCGCGCAGTTCGTGACCTTGATGGAGCAGCACCGCTGAATCCCTTACGAAAATGCTAGTTTCGCCATGCCCAAGCGTACAGACATTCAGACCATCCTGATCATCGGCGCGGGACCGATCGTGATCGGTCAGGCCTGCGAGTTCGACTACTCCGGCGCGCAGGCCTGCAAGGCGCTGCGCGAGGAGGGTTTCCGGGTTGTACTGGTGAACTCGAATCCGGCCACGATCATGACCGATCCGGAGATGGCCGATGCCACCTACATCGAGCCGATCAACTGGCGCGTGGTCGAGCGCATCATTGAGCGCGAGCGCCCCAATGCGCTGTTACCAACCATGGGCGGGCAGACGGCGCTGAACTGCGCCTTAGATCTGGCCCGTGAGGGCGTGCTGGAGCGCTATGCTGTGGAGATGATCGGCGCTTCACGCCTGGCCATCGACAAGGCCGAGGACCGTGATCTGTTTCGCCAAGCCATGCGTCGTATCGGCCTAGACCTGCCGCGTTCGGCCATCGCCCACAGTCTGGAAGAGGCGGTCCAAGTACAGGCGCAGGTCGGCTTTCCGACCATCATCCGGCCATCATTCACCATGGGCGGCAGCGGTGGCGGCATCGCCTACAATGCCGAGGAGTTCGCGGAGATCTGCACCCGCGGGCTCGACCTCTCGCCCACCAGCGAGTTGTTGATCGAAGAGTCGGTGCTCGGATGGAAGGAATACGAGATGGAGGTGGTGCGCGACCATAAGGACAACTGCATTATTATCTGCTCCATTGAGAACTTCGATGCCATGGGGGTGCACACCGGCGACTCTATCACGGTGGCACCGGCGCAGACGCTGACCGACAAGGAATACCAGATCATGCGCAACGCGTCGCTGGCGGTGCTGCGCGAGATTGGCGTCGACACCGGCGGCTCCAACGTGCAGTTTGCCATCAATCCCGATGACGGGCGCATGATCATCATTGAGATGAATCCGCGCGTGTCGCGTAGCTCTGCACTGGCGTCTAAGGCCACCGGGTTTCCGATCGCCAAGGTGGCGGCCAAGCTTGCCGTCGGCTATACCCTCGATGAACTGCGCAACGAGATCACTGGCGGCGCCACGCCGGCCTCGTTCGAACCCAGTATCGATTATGTCGTGACCAAGGTGCCGCGGTTCGCGTTTGAAAAGTTTCCGTTGGCGGATGCACGACTGACCACGCAAATGAAGTCCGTCGGTGAGGTAATGGCCATTGGCCGGACCTTCCAGGAGTCGCTACAAAAGGCGCTACGCGGGCTGGAGACCGATCACGACGGGTTAAACGAGGCGCTGAAGCTATCCGATCCGGATGCAATCAGCACCCTGCGCCGCGAGCTCCGCATACCTGGTGCCGAGCGTCTTTTTTATCTGGCCGACGCGCTGCGCGCCGGTATGACCCAGGACGAGGTGCACGACCTGTCCGGAGTCGACCCCTGGTTTGTCGCTCAAGTGGACGAACTGGTCGGCATTGAGCACGAGGTGAAGGTACAGGGCTTGCAAGCGCTGAGCGCCGATCGTTTGCGGGCGCTGAAACGTAGAGGCTTTTCCGACCGGCGTCTGGGCACGCTGACCGGTAGCGGCGAGCAGGAGATACGCCAATTGCGCCGTGACTTCGGCATTCGCCCGGTCTACAAGCGTGTAGACACCTGTGCCGCCGAGTTCGCGTCCAGTACCGCCTACCTGTACTCTACCTATGAGGAAGAATGCGAGGCGGCGCCGACCGAGGCCAAGAAGATCATGGTGCTGGGCGGCGGGCCGAACCGGATCGGCCAGGGCATTGAGTTCGACTATTGCTGCTGTCATGCCGCCTTTGCGTTGCGCGACGATGGCTATGAAACCATCATGGTCAACTGCAATCCGGAGACGGTCTCTACCGACTACGACACATCCGACCGCCTCTACTTCGAGCCGCTAACCCTGGAAGACGTGCTCGAGATCGTCGAGACCGAGCGCCCCTTCGGCGTCATCGTGCAGTATGGGGGGCAAACGCCCCTGAAGTTGGCCCGTGATCTGGAAGCCGCTGGCGTGCCCATCATCGGTACCTCGCCGGACTCCATTGACCAAGCGGAGGACCGCGAGCGCTTTCAGCGCCTGATTACCCAACTTGATCTGCGCCAGCCGCCCAACGCCACCGCCCGCAGCGAGAGTGAAGCGCTGGAGCGGGCCTACGCCATCGGCTACCCGCTTGTCGTGCGCCCCTCTTACGTGCTCGGCGGGCGCGCCATGGAGTTGGTCTACGACGACGCCGATCTGTCGCGCTATATCCGCACCGCGGTTAGTGTCTCCAACGACTCCCCGGTGCTGCTGGATCGTTTCCTCGACAATGCCATTGAGGTCGACGTTGACGCGGTCTGCGATGGTAAGCAGGTGCTGATTGGCGGCATCATGGAGCATATTGAGCAGGCCGGCGTGCACTCCGGTGACTCTGCCTGCTCGCTGCCCCCGTACACGCTGACCGATGCGTTGCAGGACCGCATGCGTGATCAAATGACCCGGCTCGGGCTGGCACTAGGCGTGCGTGGACTGATGAACGCGCAGTTCGCGATCCAGGACAACGAGGTCTATATCTTGGAGGTCAATCCGCGCGCGTCGCGTACCGTGCCCTTTGTGTCCAAATCCATCGGCGTTGCGTTGGCTAAGGTTGCCGCGCGGTGTATGGCGGGAAGGTCGCTACATGAGCAGGGGTTGCGGCAAGAGATTAAGCCCAAACATTATTTTGTCAAGGAGGCGGTATTTCCTTTCTCAAAGTTTCCCGGCGTCGATACCGTGTTGGGTCCAGAGATGAAATCGACCGGCGAGGTGATGGGAATCGGCGAGAGTTTTGCCGAAGCCTTCGGTAAGGCGGTGGAGGCTGCTGGTATGTTTTTGCCCCGGCCTGGTAAGGCCATGCTCAGCGTGCGGGTTGCCGACCGCTCCCGACTGGTGCGGGTAGCGCGCGATCTGTTCGATCTGGGTTTCACGCTCTACGGGACGCACGGTACCGCTTGCTCAGTGCGTGACGCGGGGATGGAGTGTATTGGCGTCAACAAGGTCAAGGAAGGACGTCCGCACATCGTCGATATGATCAAGAACGATGAAGTCAGCTTTATTGTCAACACGACAGAAGGTGCGAAGGCGATCGCTGACTCCGCCGAGATTCGCCGTGCCGCGTTGCAGCACAAGGTGAGCTACACCACCACGATTGCTGGCGCCGAGGCCACTTGTCTAGCGTTGAAACAGACTGACCGGCTCAGGGTCAATCGACTACAGGAGCTGTACTGAAACGGCGCGGCATTATCCTCAAATGCCCTTCGCGCCCCCTCTTTAATAGATCCAAAAAACCTCCTAGACCAAAGAAAAAATATCGCTTGTTTTTGAATCGTTACTTCACGGCGCTGCGACCGGCGCCATGTAGCCGCAACCACCCATCATGACCGGCCCGCAGACGCGGGCCGAGCCTGAGCGAGGACTCATGCCATGAACAAAGTACCTCTGACAGCCAGAGGCGCTGAACAATTGCGTTCTGAGTTGGAGCAACTGAAGCGTGTCGAGCGCCCGCGCATCATTGAGGCGATCGCCGAGGCCCGCGCCCATGGCGACCTGAAGGAGAACGCCGAATATCATGCTGCACGCGAGCAACAAGGGTTTATTGAGGGGCGGATCAAAGATATCGAAGGCAAACTCTCTCAGGCCGAGATCATCGACGTGACGAGGTTGCCGCAGAACGGTAAGGTCGTGTTCGGAACAACCGTAGACGTGCTTGAAGCGGAAAAGGACACCGAACACACCTTTATTATCGTCGGCGACGATGAGGCGGACATCAAGCAGGGCAAGATCAGCATCAGTTCGCCCATCGCCCGCGCGTTGATCGGTAAGAGCGAAGGGGATGTGGCGCTGGTGGATGCCCCCGGTGGCCAGCGTGAGTTGGAGGTATTAGAGGTACGCTACGAGTAGACGTTCTCACTTGAGAGGCCATGCCTCACTCTCGAGCAGCTGGTCTGCAAAACCTAGGCGCCCTCAAGCAGTCGAACTCTCATGGCATGATACAACCCCGCGCGGCGGCGCCTGTGTTTGATCATAGAGTCATAGACCAAACTGCTGGCGCAGCCCGAGTTGAAGTCGTTTCGCCTGCCGGAACGCCTCCTTCAGCATCAGCCGATGCAGTTCGTTGAGGTCGTTGGGGTCGACACGATTGACCGCTGCCTGGTTGCTGGTCTCGATCTGTTGTTGGATGCGAAAGCGCTGGATCAGATGAAACGCCTCGACATCTGCCGCGACGTCCTCGGGTGTAGGTTTCCGAGTTGAGCCGGTGGCACGGAGTCGCTCCGCGGTGTTGGTCGACCAATCGCCGATCTGTAGCGCCCAGAGCCTGGCGGGATCGGTAAACAGACGCGCGCCCTGGTGCTTGAGGTCGATGCTGTGCGGAAAGTCTCGGTTGCGGTCATAGCTGAACTGCCCGGCCCAGCCCAAGGGTGGCGATACGGCAAGGGTCTGCTCGGCCAGCGCATGAAAGAAGCGTTGATGTCCGGGGGCCTCGCGCGCGAGCCAGCTACGTAACTGGTCCGCCGGCTCGAAGTCGCCGTACAGGGGCCGGAAGTCGAAAAAAATTGTACCGTGCAGCACAGCCTCAGGATCGGGCAATCGCAGCCAACTGGCGAAGCGCTGGCGCCATTCGTCGGCGCTCAGGCACCAACTGGGATTGCCAGCCATGATCTTGCCGCTGCAGCGCTCAAAGCCGCAGTAGTGCAGCGCGTCGTTCACGGCTTGCGCAAAAGGCAAGAAGGCCGCTCGCACTGACTCGGTGGCCTCTGGCGCGGGCGGCACGAATAGCAATCCGTTGTCCTGATCGGTTGCGAAGGTCTGCTCCAAGCGGCCCTCGGAACCGAACACGATCCAGCACCAGGACAGCGCCGGGAGGTCGTACTCGTCCTCCACCAACTCGCAAATACGCATACCGATCAGATCGTTGAGGCCCGACATCCACAGGCACAAAGCCTCCACGCCCATGCCGCTGTGAAACAGTTCGGCGCCGCGTCGGCGCACCTGATCGGCGGCGTGCAGCATGGCGTCAATATCGCGAGCGGCGGCGATGGATTCGACCAGCACGTCGGTGCCTTCGCCGCGCAGGCCGAGCAGGTCAGCCTGTTCGACCAAGCCGAACAACCGTCCGTCTGGCTCGGTCAGCAGCAGGTGGCGAACGCCGCGCTTTGCCATCAATACCTTAGCGCGGTGGATTGAGGCATCCGCGGCCAGTCGAAGCGGCGCGCCGATCATGTGCGCGGCAACAGGTGCATCTAAGTCAACACGTTCAAACGAGATGATATGCAGCAATTGGCGCAGCGTGATGAGCCCCAGCGGCAAGCCGCTGTCGGTGTCGGTAATCACCGCGGCATCTTCCTGCCCCTGGCTAATTTGATACATCAACTCGCGCAGTACCGTCTGCGGCGGGAACACCAGCGGTTGTCGGCGGGCGAGGGCGCGCAGCGGTGCACGGTCCGCGCGCGTACCGGCGGCAGATGCGACGCGCCCCTCGCGGTCGGTTAAACTTGCGCTCATCGCAAGAGTTCCTGCACCGTCTCAATCAGTTCGGAGGTTGAGAAGGGCTTGGATAGGTAGGCATTTGCACCAAGCACGAGGCCCTTTTTCTGGTCGGCATCGCGTCCACGTGCGGTCAACATCAACACCGGAGTCGATTTGACCGCGGGGTCTGAGCGAACCCTTTGCAATACCGCAAAGCCATCAAGCTTGGGCATCATCACGTCTAAGATGACAAGATCTGGTTGCGCGGATTGGATTTCAGCCAGACCTGCCTCACCATCGCGAGCGATCAGCACCTCCAGGCCAGCGCGTTTGAGCAGGAACTCCAGCGAAATGACGATGTTCGGCTCGTCGTCGACGATCAGTACACGTTTGCTCATGGGCTTGTCCGATTTGGTTGTCTTTAACAACGCGGTCGACGCGACTTTCTTGTCCCGCGTCGCCGCGCGGTTTAGTTCGGGCCAGTGCCGCGTCGCGTCGTCAGCGGCAGATTGAAGTGGAGATTAGCACCCTTGATGGGACCGGCCCCGGCCCAAATGCGTCCTCCCAGGTGCTCGATGATGCGTCGGCAGATGGGCAGGCCAAGTCCGGTGCCAATGGGCTTCTCGCCGCCGCTAGCGGACTGGCGAAATTTCTCAAAGACCAGTTTCATGTCTTCCGGCGGGATCCCTGGGCCATTGTCCGCGACACAAACGCTGGCGTGATCGCCGTCGATGCCGACCGTCACGCGGATCAAGCCGTTTTCTTCGGGCGCGAATTTGGCTGCATTCGCGATCAGATTGACCAGCACCTGCACCAGACGGTCGTGGTCGCCGCGAACCGACGGTCCGCCTGCGGCGCAGTCCAGTTGCAATCGAATGCCGCGTTGTTCCAGGAGCTTGCTGGTTGCGGCAATCGCCTGGTCGATGACCTTGGCAAGTGCCACGTCTTCGATACGCCATTCCGCGTGTCCGGACTCGAGCTTGGCCAGATCCAAGACCTGATTCACTAGGCGCGTCAGTCGTTCGGTCTCGCTGACCAAGATACCGAGAAAACGCTTGCGCTCAGAAAATTCGATCTCCGGGTCATCATAGAGGATCTCGGAAAAGGCGCGAATGGCCGATAAGGGTGTACGCAGTTCGTGGGTGACCGACGACATGAAGTCGTCCTTGAGTCGGTCCAGTTCGGTCAGCCGTTCATTGGCGGCACGCAGATCGGCGGTGGCGGCCTCCAGCGCGCGCGACTTTTGTTCCAACTCGTGGCTGTAGGCACGTATTTGCGAGGCCTCGTCGAGGATGTCGAGCACCTCGTCCAGCCCGAGCGTTTCCTCTTGCGTGACCGACGCCACCATAAGCCGCGCCGATGCCCCGCCGATGGCCCCAGACAGCAGGGTCTCCGCAAACCCGACGGTCTCGGCATCGGCCGGCAGCGCGTCGACGCTCGCACAGTTGCGCGAATGCGCGTAGTCGATAAACGCGGTTCTGGTACGCGCGCCGCCGAGGAACCGCTCCGAAAGGCGTGTCAACTCGGAAATCTCCGCGCTGCCGCGCCAGAGTGGCAGTCCGGTCAGGCTGCGTCGGCTCAGGGCGTCGACGAAGGCGCTGGCCTGGCCTGCCTCGACCGCGGTCGGTGCCCGCAACGCGGAGACCAGGACGAAGGCTCCAACGTTGGCGCACAGGCTCCAGAACAGGGAGTGGGTGATTTCGTTCCACCCATCGAAGCCGAACAGGGCCTGGGCACGCAAGGCCTCAACACCGAAGATGCCGGAATCCCGAAACTCGGTCGATAGCCAGCCGGATTCGGCGAAGGAAGGCAGCAACAGGGTATAGATCCAGACCACGAATCCCGCTATCAGCCCGGCGGCAGCCCCCTCGCGGGTGCCGCCGCGCCAATACAGGCCGCCGATCACGGCCGGCGCGAACTGGGCGATGGCGGCAAAGCTGATGAGCCCCATACTGACCAGCGCGTAGGCCTCACCCGCAACGTGGTAATAGGCGTAGCCCAACAGCAGTATCAGGACGATGGCTCCGCGGCGGATCAGCAGCAGCACCCGGCCGGCGTCGGCATCTACTGCTCGGTCTTGCCAGTGGCGCAGAAGCAGCGGCAAGATCAGGTAGTTGCTCACCATCGTCGACAGTGCGATCGTCTCGACGATGACCATGCTGGTAGCGGCGGACAGCCCGCCGATAAACACCGCGAGCGCAAGCCAGGGTTGTTCAAAGGCGATGGGGATGGTCAGGACGAAGCTGTCCGCGTCCACCGAGCGGTCCGGGAAGGTCAAGAGCCCGGCGAGCGCGATCGGGATCACGAAGAGATTAATCAACAGTAGGTACAGCGGAAACAGCCAGATGGCACGCCGTATCTGATCCTCGCCGCTGCTTTCCACGACCGTCACCTGAAACTGCCGCGGCAGCAGCATCACGGCGAAGGCGGCAAGCAACGAGATTGCCACCCAGTCTTGAAAAGGGAGCAATTTCGGGTCCAACAGCACCGCGGTTGCGGCTTGCTCGGATGCTGGCGGCAGGTCGGGTCCGCCGAGTCCAAGCAGCCCGAGCGTCACGAAAATGCCGACGGCGATGAAGGCGGCCAGCTTGACAATGGATTCGAAGGCCACCGCGGCCACCATGCCTTCGTGGCGCTCGCTGGCGTCCAGATGCCGGGTGCCGAATAGAATGGTGAACGCGGCCAATAGCAGCGCGATGATAAACGCGGTGTCCCGCCAGAATGGTCCGCTCGCTGACCTGATCGTTTGCACCTCAGGATACTGCACCAGGATCGTGAAGCTGTGCGCAATGGCCTCCAACTGCAACGAGATATAGGGCATCACACCGACCACGGCGATGATGGTCACTAATCCGCCTAGCGCCTGGCTCTTGCCGTAGCGCGAAGCGATGAAATCGGCAATGGAGGTGATGCGCTGCGCCTTGCTGACGCGCACCATCTTGATCAGCAATGAGCCCCACAGCAGCGCGATCAGCGTCGGCCCGAGATAGATCGGCAGGAAACCGATGCCGTCCGCGGCGGCGCGGCCGACGCTGCCGTAGAAGGTCCAGGCGGTGCAATAGACCGCTAGCGAGAGCGCATAGATGGTCGGGTGCGCGATGATCGAGCGGCCTTGCGCCGCGCGCCGGTCCGCCCACCAGGCGATGGCGAACAACAACGCCAGGTAACCAAATGCGATGCCGATGACCAGAGGTGTCGTGATCACGCCCGAACTCGTGACGGGGTCAGTCATGATTGCGGGACAGCATCAATGCCGCCATCCCCACCAGTCCGGCCCAAACGCCGAACAGGTACAGATACAACATCGGAATGCCGAACAGGTCATCTACATGCTCGAAGCGCAGCAGCAGCGGCGAGAACCACAGTAGCAGCCCGACCAAAAACAGCGCCGCGAGCCGCTGGCGCCGCAATGTCGGATTAGGCATCGGGGGCGTCCTCCAGCGTCATGAACGGAAGGCCGCGGACATCCGGTGCCGGCGACCGCGGATCACATCGTCATGGCGAGTATAGGGGCGTCGGCGTCAAAATAACCAGCGGCTTCGTCCATCCGATGTCAAAAGCGGCAGATTGTCTCTCCACCTTGCTCGATCCAGCCGTGGATCATCTTCGGCGTGGTCAGACCGCTGGCACAGTTGCCGTGGCGATCGATGCAGATGGCGCCGCCACGGCCTTTGACCTTGCGTCGCAGGTAGTCGATACCGAAATCGACCGCCCCCCGGGCATCGACATCGCGAAACTCGATGGCGTCGGCGATCGTCTTGGCAAACACGACGCGCATGAATTCCTCTCCGTAACCGGTCGCGGACACGGCGCAGGTGGCATTGTCGGCGTAGACTCCAGCGCCGATGATGGGAGAGTCGCCAACTCGGCCCATGCGCTTATTGACGATGCCGCCGGTGGACGTCGCCGCGGCCAGGTTACCGTTGCGATCCCGCGCCACGGCGCCGATGGTGCCGTATTTTTGCTCGTCGCCGTCCTTGTCGTGGTCAAGCATCATGCGCCCGTGCAGCCGCGCCGCTTCGAGTTGCGCGACTCGCTCAGGCGTAAAGAAGTAGTGATCGGGGGTCAATCGCATGCCGCAGTGCTGGGCGAATTGCAGGGCGCCCTGGCCAATCAAGAGTACGTGCTCGCTGCCGTCCATGATCAGGCGTGCTAGCTGTACAGGGTTGGCGATGTTGCCGATGCCTGCCACCGCGCCAGCGGCGAGATCGCGACCGTCCATAATGCCGCCATCCATCTCGACCTTGCCGTTCTCGTTCAATACCGAGCCGCAGCCAGCGTTGAACAGCGGGTCGTCTTCGAGCAGCGATGCACAGGCCTCCACGGCCTCTACCGCGGTAGCCCCGCGGGAAAGGACTTGCCGTCCGTGCTCAAGGACTACGCGAACGCTCTCCAGGTAGCGAACGGCGATGCGCTCGTCCTTGACATTATCCAGTGCACCGGCGCCGCCATGGACCATCAATGAGAAACTGTCTTGCATCGGGATATTGCGCGGCTTGATTGTGGATGGGGTGCCCTCAGAGGCGCTGTTCGATGGCTTCGACCAGTTGTTGTTGTACGCGCTCGTCGCCAGCGATCAGCACCAGTATCTTGCCCACCAGGATCGGTCCCCAGTTCACCAGTACCACGCCCTGTCCCGTTGCCGGGTCGAACTCAATCTCTCTAAGGTCGAGCGCACTCAAGTCTCGGTGCCGGCTCTTGAACACCCTGGCGAGCCATTGATCAACTCCGAGCTTGTGCGCGATCAGGGTCGGGTAAGATGCCCCGTTGAAACGTGGGTTGCACTCAATGGCCAGATGCTGCGTCTCGTCGCCATCTTTGGCGACGGCGACATCGAACGCGAACAGGCCGCGCATACCCTGGTCGTAGAGCCACTGCGCCATGGGTTCAACCAGGTCCCAGGGCTCGCAACGCGCGGGATGGCGGTTGCCCTGATGGGCGAATCCGTCGAGTATCTGTTCGGTCACCGCGAGCCGGCGCGGGGCGTCCGTTTCGGCAAGGTATTGCATGTTCAGGAAGGTTTCTGCGATGACCTCCTGCTGAATTTGCACCGGTGTGGTCGCCGCGAAGCGCCCGACGGCTGCTTGCAGTTCAGCCGCGTCTTGGCAACGGTAGATACCGACCCCGGACACCGATACGGCCGCCTTTAGATAGCAGGGATAAGGCGCCGTGGTGATCTCCGCCTCGCCGATGTCGGCGACGGCGGGGAATGGCCATGTCACTGGTACCGGCACCTTGAGTTGGTCAGCCGCTGTCATGAACGCATTCTTCGAATTGATGGTCTCGACGATGCGAAACCAATCAGGGTCGGGACGGGCGGCGTGCTCATCGACGCCGAAGAAGAAGACCGAGACAGCGTGATCGGGGTGGTCGGCCAGCACCTCATGACGGGTGTTCCAGATCACATTGTTGGTGTGCCGAAGACCGACCCGTTGATAATGCGCCTGGATCGCGGGCCACTGGGTCTCAAGGTCCGGATGCAACTGAATGACATCACCTGGCTCTGTCGCGCCGAGCGCGCGCCCAGAATAGAGATGATTGCCTGACACTCCCTCTGCCGTGCAACCCATGATGTCGTGATTGAAAATCGTCCGAATTCGACTGTCGGTCGTTGCCGTCTCGGGGCCCATAGTGTTGTCCTCCGCCACACCGAGACGTCACCTGATAAAGCTGTCCGGCGGGCTAATGTCATCGTGATGAGTCAACCGCTTAGGCGGGAAATTCGGTTGCCGTACCCGTTTGACAGGGTCCAAGAACAAAGTGAAATGTCGATTCACCCGCCAGCCGGGCGGCCTGTAGGTTGGACCTATAGCTCATGCGCTGTTGCTCTTATTGGACGGCTCATGAGCACATGCAAAACTCATACCCTAACAATGCCGGGCGCGTGGCGGACGCTTGTGAGTGGATCCGTCCCTAAATAGGGCGCAGTCTGTCCGGTTTGCACCGATGTGGGGCATCCGTGCCGGTCGATCTCGGGCGGTTGACGCCGAAGACAAAGAGTCTTCCAATGGCCTCAGCCCGTGGGTACGTCGAAAGACGGACGATCGTTCGTTGCCTCGTCCCGGTAGTCGAGGTAGGTGCGGCGAAATCGGTCGCATTGGTCGATCAGATCACGCGCGCTCTTCGGCATGGGCACGCGGGCACGCACGATGTGCGTAATCAATGCGGTGCCTGCCTTCAAGATACGGTTTCCTTCCTGTGCCTGATGGATTTCCGCCAGCGATGGTGCTGGCGGCAGTCGTGGGCGTAGGGTCTTGAGCCGGTCGCGGGCGACGACGAAGGCCGGCCAGACATCGAAGATGACCGGGTCGGTGCGTAGGATCTCGCACTTGCGTTTTGCCGCGACGCCGAACTCCGCCAACATGGGGCCGACGTCCGGGACCTGGGAGCTGCCTTCGAAGGTAGTGACCAGGGTGGCGATGATGCGATCGATGTCGCGCATGGTCTGCGCGATCTTGATGTAACGGCTCTGATAGAAGGTCGCGATCGGCTGGCTGAATGCCTTGAAGGGCTCACCCCATAGTTCATCGATACCCTCGTCGCCGCCGCGGTGGCGGACCATGTGGCCGAGTTCCAGGGCCTCAAGCAGATAGTCGCCACATTCCTTCATCAGGGCGTCGTCGGGCTCTACCTCCACGCCGTCGGCCTTCAATTCGACCAACTTGGTAAAAATGGTGGCAGCACGGTTGAATAGGGCACCGGCGAGCATGGCCCCGTTGACCCGCTTCCGGTCTGGATCGTTCTCGCGCTCGTAGGCGGCGCGCGCTTCAGACAGGCGCAGGCCGGGAATGTTGACCCCATGCTCGACGTGGTTGAAGAGCCGTCGCGTCAGGGCCTCAATCAGGGCCTTTTTTGATTCCAGGCTTTCCGGCGGTGGCTCGTAGTATTTGATCCAGTACCCATCGATGGAGATGCAGGTGCGTCCGTCGATCTCGGCAATGGCCCCATTGCTATTGGCCTGGGTCATGATGCGCTGACGTTCATGCTGCGGTGCAGACCCAAGAGACAAAGCCGTGGTTGGCCGGTAACGCTCATGGCGTGATGCCATCCCGAAAGATGCAGCACTTGTTTCAAGGTGAGGTGACTCCAGGGTTGCGGTTCCGGGGTTAGCAGTTCAGGCTAGATGCCCCGAAGCTGAGCGGCAAGGCCTTTCATTTTCGGTTCGTACAGTCCGACAATGCAAGCGCCTTATGTCACTCTCCACGCTGATTCTGTCCGATCTCGGTCGCATCCCGCTGTCTGATCCGATGCTCGGTCCGAGAACGCGGGCGTTGCATGGCTGCGCCCGGCAACATTCTTTAGGTTGGGCCGAAGAAGGTTGTGGGGCTATGATGACTCGATTCGGCAAAACGGGTTTTCGTTCAGGGTCGGACGGACCAGGTTGCGTCGACGGCTATGCGAGACCGCGCCGCGGCCCAAGAATGCTGTCGGCAGCGTTCAATGAAAAAAGAGTTAGCGATGAGTCAGATGATGTGCAACCGGCGCCGCAACCGGACCAGGGGCGACAACAGCAGACCACGGGCTATTCATGCCTGGATGCCGTGCTGCCTGCTGGCTCTAATCGTCTGTGGTCTCCATGAGCCCGTGCTCGCGACGCAGAGCGGGGTGAGCGATGGCCATGTGCGCGACGCGCGGGCGCCCGAGTCCGGCATCGAAGCGCCACCGGTCAAGGCGCTGCCGCGCCCGCCAAACCGCGCCAAGCCGAGTCGCGCTGCCATCGACAAGCTCATCGCGCGGTATGCCAAGCGTTATAGCATCGAGCCTGACCTCGTCCACGCAGTGGTTCGGGCCGAATCCGCCTACAATGCACACGCGGTCTCACCGGTCGGAGCCGTCGGTTTGATGCAGATCATGCCTGCCACCGGCGCCGACTATGGCATCGCTTCGGTGGATGCGTTGTTCAATGCGCAGACCAACATCCGCGTCGGCGTGCGGCACCTGAAGCGCCTCGTGGGCCGTTACGGCATCGGCAAGGCAGTGATGGCTTACAATGCTGGGGAGGGCGCGCTGGAGCGACAAAATGGCTTTGTCACCTATGCCGAGACCCAACGCTACACCCATCGGGTGCTCACCAGTTATCTGCGCAAGAAGGGCGTCAAACCTTACTCCGTCAAGGCGCGGGAGATCACGGGCATTACCCTGACGCCAGCCATGGCCAGCGCTGGCGGCGGCTCATCGCCGAGCGGTCGTCGTCTGCTGCGCCGCGTCGACCTATCCACCTTGTCGTTGCGGGTACGCCCGACCCTCAGTAACCGAGCGCTCGACCCTGGCGCCCATGCCTTCGGTCCGGAGAGCAAACCCATGTTCGTGCTTGAGCCAGCCCGCGCCACCGACTAGCGCCTAAAGATGTCTGAATTCGATCTGATCCGCCAACACCTGACCGGCGTCGGCGCAATGCGCCGTGATGTGCTGGTGGATATCGGCGACGACTGTGCGCTGTTGCAGGTGCCAGCGGGTCGTCAATTGGCGGTTAGCATCGACACGCTGGTGTCCGGGGTCCATTTCCTGGCCGAGTGTGACCCCGAACGCCTTGGGCACAAGTCCCTGGCGGTCGGGCTCAGCGATCTTGCCGCGGTCGGCGCCGAGCCGGCCTGGGCCACGCTGGCGCTGACCTTGCCCGATGTCAATGCGGATTGGCTTGCGGCCTTTGCCCGCGGCATTGGTGCCTTGGCGGCAGCTCAGGATCTGCGCCTCGTCGGCGGAGACCTCACGCGAGGCCCGCTGACCATCTCGCTGCAGGTGCACGGGCATGTGCCCGATGGCCAGGCATTGCTTCGAGATGGCGCGCGACCCGGCGATCTAATCTGTGTCAGCGGCGCCCTCGGCGATGCCGGGCTGGCGCTACGGCATTTGCTTAACCATGAGCCGGTGGATGCCTATCTGCTGGATCGATTGGAACTGCCGACCCCCCGCGTGGCGCTAGGCGAGCTGTTGCGTGGCGTCGCCACCGCCGCCATCGACCTATCCGACGGGCTGATCTCCGATCTCGGCCATGTGCTGGTCCGCAGCGGCTGCGGCGCGCGCATTGAGCTTGCCCGTCTGCCGCTGGCGGATCAGGTGGCCAGTGTGGTTGCCGGCAGTGATTGGAATCTGCCGCTGGCGTCCGGCGACGACTACGAACTATGCTTCACCCTCGCCCCGGCGCATGCCGGCGAATTGCCGATTCTGGCGGCAGCGGCGGGCTGCCCGCTGACCTGCATCGGTGAGATCGACGACGGCGACGGTCTGCGCTTCATGCGACCCGACGGCAGGCGCTGGCAACCCGGTCAACGCGGCTACGACCACTTTGGCTAGCCCTTGTTCGATCATTCACCGCGCCGATGAGATTTAACTCTGTATGAGCGACACGTCCATCTACAACCCGGAAGGCCTGGAGCGTCTGCCACTCCATCTATTCAGCGAAAAGGCGTACCTGGACTATTCCATGTACGTCATTCTCGACCGCGCGCTGCCCAACGTCGCGGACGGACTAAAGCCGGTGCAACGGCGTATCCTCTATGCGATGTCCGAGCTTGGCCTGTCCGCCGCGGCCAAGTTCAAAAAGTCCGCGCGCACCGTCGGCGATGTCCTCGGCAAGTTCCATCCGCACGGGGACTCGGCCTGCTACGAGGCCATGGTGCTAATGGCCCAGTCCTTCAGCTATCGCTACCCATTGATCGATGGTCAGGGCAACTGGGGTGCGCCGGATGATCCCAAGTCCTTTGCCGCGATGCGCTACACCGAGGCGCGTCTAGCGCCCTATGCCGACGTGCTGTTGGCCGAGGTAGGGCAGGGCACCGTGGACTGGCAGCCCAACTTCGACGGCACGCTGGAAGAACCCAAGCTGCTGCCGGCGCGGCTGCCGAATCTGCTGCTGAACGGTGCCACCGGCATTGCGGTCGGCATGGCCACGGATATCCCGTCGCACAACCTGCGCGAGGTCGCCCGCGCCTGCATCCACCTGCTCAAGCACCCAAACGCCGGCATCGAGACGCTGATGCGCTGCGTGCCGGGGCCCGACTTCCCGACCGCGGGCGAGATCGTGACCTCGGCGGAAGACCTCCAACGCATGTACGAGACCGGCTACGGCTCGATCCGACAGCGCGCCTGCTATGAGATGGAGCAGGGCGACATCGTGATCACCGCGCTGCCCTATCAGGTGTCCGGCAACCGCATCATGGAGCAGGTAGCGGCACAGATGCAGGCCAAGAAGCTGGCGATGATCGAAGACCTGCGCGACGAATCCGACCATGAATGCCCGACTCGGCTGGTCATCGTGCCGCGCTCCAACCGGGTCGACGTGACGCGCCTGATGTCGCACCTGTTCGCGAGCACGGACCTGGAGAAGAGCTATCGCGTCAACATGAACATGATCGCGCTGGACGGCCGCCCGCGGGTCATGAACCTGCGCGAGATCCTGACCGAATGGCTCAGCTATCGCACGCGCACGGTCCGCCGGCGCCTACAGCATCGGCTGGACAAGGTGCTGGAGCGCCTGCACCTGTTGGAAGGCCTGCTGATCGCCTTTCTGAACATCGACGAGGTCATCCGCATCATCCGCACCGAGGACGAGCCCAAGCCGGTCTTGATGGCCCGCTTCGAGCTGTCGGAGGCGCAGGCCGAGTATGTGCTGAACACGCGTCTGCGGCAATTGGCGCGGCTGGAAGAGATGAAGATCCGCGGCGAGCAGGCCGAGCTGGCCACGGAGCGCGACTCGCTGCAAGAGATACTGGCGGACGAGGGCAAGCTGCGCGACCTGATCATCGACGAGATCAAGCGCGATAGCGAGAAGTACGGCGACGAGCGCCGTTCGCCGTTGACGCAGCGCCCGCCGGCCCTCGCGCTCGACGAGACCGAACTCACCCCCAGCGAACCGGTGACGGTGGTGCTGTCGGAAAAGGGCTGGGTGCGCGCGGCGAAGGGCCACGACGTCGATCCCGAGGGGCTGTCTTACAAGGCCGGAGATCGCTTCATGGCCGCGGCACGGCTTCGCAGCAACCAGTCGGTGGTCTTCTTGGACAGCACCGGGCGCAGCTATTCGGTACCAGCACACAGCTTGCCCTCGGCCCGCGGTCAGGGCGAGCCTCTGACCGGCAGGCTGGAATTGCCAAAGGGCGCCTCCTTCGTTGCTCTGGTCGGCGACGAGCAGCAACGGCGCTGGCTGCTGGCCTCCGATGCCGGCTACGGTTTCGTCTGCCCCTTCGAGGCGCTGCTGGCCAAGGCGAAGGCGGGCAAGGCCATGCTGTCGTTGCCCGCCGCTGCGCAGGTGCTCGCCCCGGTGCCCTTGCCGCTGCCGGGCACGCCGCTCGACCGTGTCGCGGCCGTCACCAGCGCGGGCCATCTGCTGCTGTTCCCGATCGGCGACCTGCCGGAACTGAACCGCGGCAAGGGCAACAAGATCATCGGCATCCCGTCAGCCAAGGCCAAGACCCGCGAGGAGATCATGTCCGCCGTCGCCGTGATCCCCGACGGCGGCAGCCTCAGCATTCACTCCGGCAAGCGCACCTTCACGCTCAAGCCCGCGGACCTCGATCGCTTTCAAGCCGAACGCGGTCGTCGAGGTGCCATGCTGCCGCGCGGCTTCCAGCATGTCGATAGCGTCGAAGTCTCGTAGGCGCAACCTCAGTCGCCGGGAAGCTCTCCCGAGTAGGGCCTAGTCAGCCGCTCGAAAGTGTAATGGCCGGAGGGCGCGAGTCCGACGGCCAGAGAAGCACGTACCGCGAGGTGAAGCCCTGAATCTGAAACCTCGCTCCGAGAAATCTGCATTATGGGTGTGAGCCGATCCCATCAGGTCGAGCGCAGGCCACGCGGGAGGTACGCCATCGACGAGTACCGACCGCCCCCCGGGGTCTCAGACGGCATCGAGTGGTACAACGGCAGGTGAGCAACCAGGCGAGTGACGAGCAAGGGCTCTTGGGGAAACGCGCAACGCAGTACCTACGCAGCTTCTTCAACAGGGTCGATCACGACTGGATGCTGACCTTCCTGCGCCACCGGATCGGCGAGGCGCGGATCATCCGCCTCATCGGGCGCCTGCTCAAAGGCGGCATTCTGGAGGACGGACTGGTGCAAGCCAGCGAAGAGGGGACGCCACAAGGCTCGATCCTCTCGTCGCTGCTGTCCAATATCTATCTGCACGAGGTGCTGGAGCTCTGGTTCAGCCGCCGGGTGCGGCAAGAGCAAGCAGGGGTACTTCAAGGTCAAGCGCCGCTACCTGCCCGCAAGAAGCTCGGGGCCAGCCCGCGGGCGTTCAGCCACTGGGCACGTCACGCTAGGCCCAAACAGACCAAGGGAGAGATGCTCGGCCGCGCCAAGGCGCGGATACAAGGACACCTTGCTTACTACGCCATCACGGACAACGCACACTGTTGCAATCGCTACCTCTACCCCTGCACATTTGTTCGCGGGGCACAAAGCTCCGCGGCAGGACCAACACTCGATACGGGTGGGTGGCTAGCCCTTACCCGACCGGGACTTTCACCCGGCAAGAGACGCCGAGCTTTGCTCGGCGCGATAACGTTAAGCCTG